>Ga0182024_10001835_pt1 | contig 53558 bp, 40 predicted proteins | sample P32metaG_FD_120480 | JGI IMG/M metagenome (GOLD analysis project Ga0182024, IMG submission 120480) | Permafrost microbial communities from Stordalen Mire, Sweden - P3-2 metaG (Illumina Assembly) | ecosystem: Environmental > Terrestrial > Soil > Wetlands > Permafrost | place: Sweden: Stordalen...
GCGAGCCCGATGTCGGAACGTAATCCGGTGCCGTCGACGGCTCGACCAGCGGCAGGATCGCCGCCAGCAGCTCGCTCAACAGGCCTGGATCGACGACCGCGACGATCTCGTGGCCGATCGTATAGGTTTGAATGTGAAGAGCCTGCAGCTCCTTGGTGATCTCGTCGATCAGCTGCAGGCTGGCCGTCGACTCGGTCGGCGGGCCCCCATGAGTGCTGATAAGCGCGGTCCCGGGCGTATCGGTCGATATGGCCACCCCGTGCACCGTCATATGCAGGTGCGCGCCGTGCAGGAGGACCGCCGTGATGTTATCGCCGTCGATCATGATCAGGCAGATGCCGCCGCGCACCGAGACCGACCCGGTCGGGGTGTTGAAGGTGACGTCCTGCTCTTTGCTGATCTTGCCGCCGACGTAGCGGAACACGCCCGTCGTCAGCGTCGCGGTGAGGTTGCCCGACTGCTTCTGCGGATCGAAGACGAATTCGTCGATGACGACTTCGGAATTTTTCGCGACCGTAAGTGTTGACTGGTCGGTGAACAGGAGCTGGGCTTGCCCGGCGCCCTGGGTGTTGATCGTCTCGTTGCGGATGACGTCGTGGCCGACGAGGAGTTCGCGCTTGGTCGCGCTCGGGGTCGCGCTGGTGACGTCCGGGTTGACCTCGGCGGCCACGCCGACGCGTCCCGACTCCGCCATGGCCGGCCAACTCAGGCTCGCCACCCCGAGGGTTGCGAGTACGACACCGTGCGTTACGCGCGCCACGCCCTTATCCTAACAACACGCCGCCGGACAGCCCGACTTGGGGGGAATTCCGGATCAGGCCAGTACTCACCCTTAGCGGTCTATCTTCGCAGCCGTTACAACAAATGGCGCCCGCCGTCAAACGACAGCCAGGCACCGCCAACGGCCGGAATAAAGCATGATTCGCTACGAGAGGCGACGAAGAATCGCGGTTAAAAAGAATTTATTTCAAATACCCGGCAACATCGCGGAAGCGGCTGAGCCAGTTGGGCTTTTCGCGGCGGGCGCTCGACTCAGTTGTTGTTGACTGCAGCGGCTATTTCTACGTCGTTTCTTGGGCGACGTTGTCAATAGGCGAACATCACGCCGACGATGAGCTGGGTGTCGCGCTGCCGGTTGCCCAGGACATTCGACAGCGAAACCTGCCGGACCGCATTGAAGTTGAGCGCGATGTTGTCGGTCAGCCCGAGCTTGGCGGTCGCTCCATAGCGCCATTCGGTGGTCGCCGGGATCAGCAGCGGGTTGGCCGCGTTCGGATCCGGCGCGTGGTCGTTGCTGTAAATCCGGTAGACGAACGGCGACAGGTTCAACGGGCCGACGCCCCAATCCGGCGGCAGCTGAATCAGTTGCGAATAGCTCAGATGCAGCACCAGGCCGCGGCTCGAGGCGGGGGCGACGGCGTCGGTCAGCGCGTAGCTGGTCTGGAAGTTGAGATCGCCGCCGTCCATCACCCGGTAGGTCAGCCCCAGCCCGAACGAGTGCACATCGGAGTTGAGCGCGTCGGCGCCGGGCACCAGCGCGACGCTGTTGAACCAGTCGCGGCGGAACTCGTAGAACACCGAGCTGGCAAGGTCCTTCATGATCGTGCGGTCCAGCGCCAATCCCACGCCGGCCCCGTGCAGGAATTGGCTTTCGCCCAGCGTCACCTCGTTGGTGACGACGTAAGGCCGGGCCGAGACGATTCGCGTGTCGCCGACATCGATATCGAAGCGCGGGCCGGAATTGAGCTCGATCGCGCCCAGATCGAGCGCGCTGTGGCCCAGGGCCTTCGAGTAATACACGATCGCGTTGCTCTCCAGCTTTATCCCGTTCAGATCGGCGATGTACTGGAGGTTGCCGGTAGCGAAGATGTCCCAGCCCGGGCGGCCGATGAAGAGCGCGCTCAATGTCTCCGGCACACCGCCGGCGACGATGTCCGAGCCCGCCGGCTCGGCGCTGGCGTCCGATTGATGGCGAATGCCGACGAGCGCGTTCGCGGTGAAGCTGCGGTTCGCGGTGATCTGGTCGATCTCGCTCTGCACCGCCTGGATGCGGGCCAGCGCCTGCTCGTCGAGGGACGGCTCCTCGCGTGCCTCGGCGAGGTAGGTTCTGGCCATGTCGAAGGAGTGGATCTTGGCGTAGAGCTCGGCGAGTTGAACCTTGACTCCGGGGAAGTTCCGGTCGAGGAGCAGCAACCGCTCGAGCGACGAGATGCCGCCCTCGATATTGCCGGCCTTGATCGCGGCCTGGGCGTAGCGGAACGTCAGGTCGATGTTCTTGGGCTCTTTCAGCAGCTGCTGAAAGAGCGCTTCGGCTTCGCGCGATTGCGGCGTGTCGATGAAGGGATTGGGCTGATCGGCGGACGCCTGGGCGCCAGCACCGGCCGGCAGCGCCACCGCGGCCGCAAGAGCCGCCGCGACCGCGATCGGCCAGCGCGGCCGTGCGCGGCGGCTACCGCTCCCCCGTGAATGCCCCCACATCGCTCGTCAGCCCCGCCACGGCAAAGTCGCTAACCCTCTCAACAGCATCCACCCAAGTGCGTAGCGAAGCTACGTTTTGATTATGTTGGCTTTTTCGAGGCTACAAACCCCGACGCCGGGCCGGAGCATATTTCCCGGCGTCGGGTTTTTGAAGCAAATTAGTGGCGGAACCTGAGAAATTATCGGTTGATCGGGGGGCGGGTTAGTTTCTTAACGCGCGATGTCGCGGACCGGGCTGCCAATCCGGGGAGCGGTTGGCTTTTGGGCATCACGTAGCGCGGGCCTCGGCAGCCGGCCAACCGCTGGCGAAAAGGGACAATGGTACCATGAAAATTCGAGATTTATAGAAATGCCGAGAACCCAGCGGAGCGAAAATCGGCCGGCGGCGGTCGCGGCGCCGGTGATCGTCGTCGACGGGTTCCTGCCCGGCGCGCTCGCGACGGCGATGCGCCGCGATCTCGACGGCTATTTCGGCCGGGCCGAATCGGGAAGCGGCGACAGCCGCCAGGTTTGGGACTACCGCTATGTCGCCGGCCTCGACGCCGCGTTGCGCACGCAGCCGGAGCGGGTAATCGAGCGGGAACGCGTTGCCGCGTTTCACCAAGCGCTGCGCGAGTGGTCGGCGCGCCATCTCGGCATGGCCGACGTGCCCGGCGCCACGCTCGGGGTTTATGTGGGCGGCTGCCGGCAGGGCTGGCACCGCGATCCGCAAAGCGGCCGCTTCGCCTTCGCCTATTCGCTGACGCGCAACGAGCGGCGCACGACTGGGGGCGAGACGCTGGTCATGCGCGAAGGCGATCCGCTGCGCGCGCAGTTCACGCCCGCGACGCCTGCGCGCGAGCTGTGCGAGACGATCGAGCCGCGCTTCAACCGGCTGGTGATCTTCGATGCGCGGCTACCGCGTTCGGTCGAGCGGGTCGAGGGGTCGATGGACCCGCGCGAGGGATGCCTCGTGCTGGAGGGCTATTTGCGCGAAGGTGCGGCGCTTGTCGCCGGGGCGCTGCCGGCATCGGCGGTCGCCGGCCAGATTAACGAGGCGCTCGGCCAGTTTTCGCGCGAGGCGGAGGCGGGGCTGGCGCTCTATCACGGGCCGCTGGTCCTGCGCCTGACGATCGAGCCGTCGGGCGCCGTCGGCGGCTGCGACATCATGGTCGACCGGGTCATCCACCGCGACCCCGGCCATGCCGACTGGGAGGCGGTCCGCGCGGGGCTGGTGGCGCGCTTGCGGGCGCTGAAATTCGCCGCTGCCGGCGGCCGGACGGTGCTCGTCCAGCCGGTCATCTTCGGGGCCCGCCCGCCCGGCTAGCGCCTTATCCGATGAGATGGAACCGCTTCGCTTCTCGCCCTTGGCCGGGCTCGACCCTGGCCATCCACGTCGTCCGTTGAGATGTTCGCGCACGAAGACGTGGACCCGCGGGTCAAGCCCGCGGGAGGGCATGTTGGTGACGCTTCAGTCCAAAGCGATCGTGCTCTAAGGAACGGCGCGAAACGGCTTCACCCGCAGCCGCGTGCGGTGGTCGGGCGGGGTGGCGGCGTAGCGATCGGTGCCGCGGAAATAATCCTTCTGCCATTTTTCGGCGGCGGCCTTGGAGTCCTTGACCTTGAGGGCGGCGTTGAAGGCGTCGCGGCTCTCGGCCCAGGCCTTGTAGGCCTGCTCGACCTCGGGGTCGTCGGCGAAGGCGCGGATTTCCGGCTCGATCTCCTCGACCGTGCCGCGCTGCACCGGAAAGATCATGCAGAACGGCTCGTCGCGCTCGAACGCGACCGGGGTGCGCTTGCGGGTGAATTTCCAGTTCATCGTGAAGGTGAAGGGCGACCAGTCGGTCTCGACGATGCCGGAAAGCGGCTGGATCGCATCCTTCGGCCGGTTGAAGGGGCCGGTGACCAGCAAATCCCAGCTTGGGTCGGTGCGGAACAGCGCGTTGACGTGAAAGGTCAGCACCCCCGAGCCGAAATGGCTGCTGCCGAGCATGACCCCGCCGGAGCTCGCCGGATGCACCGTGACCGCGTCGAGCCCGGCGCCGCCGCTCCACTCGGCGATGAACGGCGCCTCGTTGAGGATCAGCCAGCCGTGCGCGTTGGCGATGTTGAGCGGCAGGCAGCGATAGGCGAAGCCGCTGTCGGTGCGCTCCATCCAATCGCGCTCGACCGGCGCCGGCACCAGCTTCGGCGCCTCGCCCGATGTCGGATAGCAGATCAGTCGCATGTGCTCGCCCTCAAGAGGTCCCCCACGCGGCCCGCTTTCGACCGCCCCCGATCTATGCCAGATTTCGGGCTCCCCGACAGGTGCCGCCATGATCCCCGCCAAAGAAAATCTGACGATCTGCTTCGCCCATGTCGCCTACCGGCTCGACGAACGGTTCCGCGCGCTGGCGAGCGGCATCGGGAGTTTCGAGGTGCGCGACGCGGCGTCTCTGGCCGCGCGCATCGGCGAGGCCGACGTGCTGGTGGTCTCGGGGCTGTGGCAGAACAGCCTCCTGGAGCGTGCGGGGAAGCTCCGCTACATCCAGTCGATCGGCGCCGGCACCGACCAGCTTCCGCGTGATCAACTGTCCGCGCGCGGCATCCGCCTCGCCAGCGCCCGCGGCGTCAACTACCGCGCGGTCTCGGAGCACGCGATGGCGCTGATCCTGGCGCTCGCGCGGCTGCTGCCCGAGGCGCGCGACAACCAGGCGAAGCATCATTGGCGCGGCATGATCGGCGACCTCGCCCGGCGCGAGGACGAACTCGGCGGCAAGACGCTGCTCGTCGTCGGGCTCGGCCAGATCGGCGGCCGCCTCGCCGAGATTGCCAAGGCCTTCGACATGCGCGTCGTCGGCCTGCGCCGCGACCCGGCGGCGGGCGGCCCGGCCGACGAAATCCGGCCGATGAGCGATCTCAAGGCACTGCTGCCCGAGGCCGATTTCGTCGCATTGTGCTGTCCTTTGACCCCTGAGACCGAGAATTTGATCGACCGCACAGCGCTCGCGGCGATGAAGCAATCCGCTCATCTCGTCAACGTCGCGCGCGGCCGGGTCGTCGACGAGGCGGCGCTGGTCGAGGCGCTCGGCAGCCGGCGCATCGCCGGCGCCGGCATCGACGTCACCGTCGAGGAGCCGCTCGCGTCCGCGTCGCCGCTGTGGGACATGCGACAGGTCCTCGTCACCCCGCACACCGCCGGCGAGACCCGGCGCTACGAGGACAACGTGATCGAGATTTTGCAGGACAATCTCGCCCGGCTGTGGCGCGGCGAGAGCGAGTTGCGCAACCAGGTGGTCTGAGCCGCGTCTTGCCTCAGCCGGCTATGCCCGCTGACTGGCCGGCATGGGCGTGCAGCGCGGCGCCGAGCGCGGCGATGCGGCTGTCGCGGCCCGCCGGTGCGATCAGCGTGACCCCGGACGGGAAGCCGTCGTCGCGCAACCGGCCCGGCACCGCCAGCGCGCACAGATCCAGCAGGTTGACGAAATTGGTGTAGGTGCCGAGCGCGGCGTTGGGGCCGATCGGGTCGGCTGTCACCTCGGCGATACGGCACGACCGCGGGACGGTCGGCACCACAAGCGCGTCGACCGCCTGCCACACCGGCTCGGTGGCGCGGCGCAACTCGGCTAAGCGGTAGAACCCGGCGAACGCGTCGGCCGCGGAGAGCTTGGCAGCGGCGGAAACGATCCCCCGCACCGCCGGATCGACCGCCTCCGGCCGCCGGGCGATGAAGTCGCCGACCGCGTGCTGCCGCTCCGCCACCCACGGCCCGCCGTAGACCAGTTTTCCCGAGGCGAAAAACGGCGCGAGATCGATCTCCTCCAATGCGCAGCCGAGGGTGGCGAGGCCGTCGAACGATTTGGCGAAGGCGCGCTGGGCGAGGCGGTCGCCGCCGAACTCCCGGCTCGCCGCGTCGGGCACCCCGATCCGCAGCCCGCGCGGCAACTCGCCGATGGAACCCGGCAGCGGCACCTCCCGCGAATAGGGATCGCCGGGATCGAAGCCGGCGATGACGCGATAGACCGCCATCGCGTCGGCGACGCTCAGCGCGAACACCGAGACGCAGTCAAGCGTGCGGCACGCCGGCACCACCCCGCGCGTCGAGACCGCGCCCTTTGTCGGCTTCAGTCCGACGATGTTGTTGAGCCCCGCCGGCACCCGCCCCGACCCCGCCGTGTCGGTGCCGAGTGCGAACGGCACCAGGCGGCGCGCCACCGCGACCGCCGATCCCGAGCTCGATCCGCCCGGCACCATCGCCGGGTCGAACGGGTTGCGCGGCGCGCCGTAGGGGGTGCGCAGTCCGACCAGCCCGGTCGCGAACTGGTCGAGGTTGGTCTTGCCGACCGGGATCGCGCCCGCCGCGACGAGCCGCGCCACCGCGACCGCGCTGGCTTGCGGCCGGTAGGCGAATGCGGGACAGGCGGCGGTGGTCGCCAGCCCGGCGAGATCGATATTGTCCTTGATCGCGAACGGCACGCCCCATAGCGGCTTTGCTTCGGGATCGAACCTGCCGAGGCTTGCCGCCGCGACCAGCGCCTCGGCTTCCGGTACCAGCGAGATGAAGATGCCGGGATCGTCCGCCGCAGCGATGCGGCGGTAGGTCTCGGCGATCACGCGGCGCGGATCGAGCCCGCCAGCATAGGCGGTGTGCAGCGCCGGGATCGTCGAGGGCGCCGCGGCGTCACCCGGCATCGATCAGGCTCACATGCGCGGCGACGATGCGCCAGCCTTCGGGCAGGCGCGCCCAGCTCTGCATCTGGCGGCCGATCTTGCCCGGCGCGCTGTCGCGCTCGAACAGGGTCGAGGCGGTGGCGAAATCGTCGCCATAGGTGGTGATCACCGTGCGCGACAGGTGGCGGGCGAGGCCGACCGGCGAGCGCGCCGCGCGGAACGCCCCGATCTCGTCGTGGCCATAAAGGATTTCTCCGATCCCGTAGCGGATCGTCAGCTTGCTCTGCCAGAAGAGGCTGTTCAAGGTGGCCGCATCGTTGCCGACCAGCGCCGCCTCGTAGCGGGCGAATTCGGCCTCGATTTCGGCCACCACGTTCGGGTCGTTGATCTTCATCTGTCAGCCCGGCGGCAGCGGAGCCCTGACGATACCCCGCGCCTCTAGGTCGCTGGCAAGCCGCAGCGCCACATCCTCGCGCCACGGCGCGGCGATGATCTGCACCCCGATCGGCAGGCCCTTCGCCGGCGGCACCGGCACCGCGACGACCGGCAGGCCGATGAACGAGATCGGCTGGGTGTAGATGCCGATATTCGCCCGCACCGGCATCTCCTTGCCGTCGAGCATGAAAGTCTTCTGCCCGATCAGCGGAGCGACGCAGGGGGTCGCCGGCGCGAGGATCGCGTCGACTTCGTCGAAGAGGCGCAGCACCGCGCTCTGGTACCAGCGGCGGAACTTCTGCGCCTGGACGACCGCCGACCCGGGCACCAGCGCGCCGGCGATCAGCCGGTCGCGCACGTCGGGATCGAAATCGTCCGGCCGCTCGCGCAGCCGGTCGAGATGCAGCGCCGCGCCCTCGGCGGTGGTGATGACATAGGCGGCCGCCCGCGCCCGCGCCGCCTCGGGGATCTCGATCTCACGGACGGCGCCGAGCGCGGCAGAAACCGTGTCGAGCGCGCTCAGCGCTTCCGCCGAGGCGCCGGCGCGGAAATAGCCGCCGGCCGCGGCGACGCGCAGCCCCGCTGTCTCGAGCCCCAGCAGGTCGGTCACCGGCTCCGCCGGCCGGCCGGCGTAGACCGGGTCGCGCGGGTCGGGGCCCTGCATTGCGTCGTAGGCGAGCGCCAGGTCGCGCACCGAGCGCGTCAGGGGACCCAGGTGATCGAGGCTCGACACGAAGGGAAAGCTGCCGGCGCGCGTGAGGCGCCCATAGGTCGGCTTCAGCCCGAAAATGCCGCAGAACGACGACGGCACGCGGATCGAGCCGTTGGTGTCGGAGCCGAGCGCGAGCGGCACCAGCCCGCCTCCCACCGCGCCGCCCGCGCCGCCCGACGAGCCGCCGGTCATCCGCGCCGTGTCGTGCGGGTTGCGCGACGGGCCGTAATGGCTGTTCTCGCCGGTGAAGTCGTAGGCGTATTCGCCCATGTTGAGCGCGCCGACGAGGATCGCGCCGGCGGCTTCGAGCCGCGCCACCAGCTTCGCGTCGGCGGCGGCGGGCGGGTGGTCGCGATTGATCCGCGACCCGGCGAGCGTCGGCAGCCCGGCGATGTCGATCAGGTTCTTGATCGCGAACGGCACCCCGGCCAGCGGCCCGGCCGGCTTTCCGGATGCCACCGCGGCGTCGATCGCGGCGGCACGGGCGCGGGCCCGCTCGGCGGTCACCGTGGTGAAGGCGTTGAGCCGCTTGTCATCATGCGCGATGCGGTCGAGCGTGGTGGCGACAATGTCGCTCGCGCTCTGTCGCCCCGCCGCCACCGCGGCGGCAAGCTCGGCGGCCGTCTCGAAGCTCATGCCGAGAACACCGGCGCGGGATCGCTCTCGTCCGGCAGCGGGAACTCGGCAACGGCGCGGGCATGGCCGAGCGAGATGGCCAAATGCAGGCGGATCGCCTCCCGCCATTCCGGCTTAATCGTCAACCCGAGGAGCCTCGTGCCGGCGGCGATAAACGCGTCGAGATCGTCGCTGTCGCTCATCGCGGCTCCTCGGCTCAATCCCCCGCCGGCTCGTGCGCCAGCGTCTCGTCGGCGATCGGCAGCGCCACCGGCACCGAGGCGCCATAATAGCGCATGAAGACGCAGATCAGCGCGATCGCGAGATAGCCGACGGCGACATTCCACGAATTGCCGATGCCGAGCGCTGTGCCGTTGATGACGCCGAAGAACGCCAGCACCGCCGCGCCCATTGCGTAGATCGCGGCGCGCTCGAAGGCGCAGTCGATGATGAAGGCGGCGGTCGCGCCCAGCATCAGCCCGGTCAGCGTCCCGCCGCCGCCGAACAGCGCGAGCCCCTGATAGATGACGCCGTGGCCGGCGAGCTTGTCGAACCCGACCGCGCTGGCGCTGGTGCCGGCCGCGGAGAGCGCGCCGTCGATCTGATTCTGCGCCCACGAGGCGATGTTGGGCAGCATCGCCAGGATCACCGCCGGGGCGTGGCGCGCCGGGGTCGATTCGAACGCCTGCGCGCCGATGACGAGGCCGATATAGAGGAGGATCGGCAGGATCGCCACCAGCGGCACCACCGCCAGCAGCAGCGCCGTCAGCCCGGTAAAGCAGACGAGCGCGATGACGATCCCGGTCGCGAACGAATAGCCGATGCGGCCGCCGACCGCCTTCCAGCCGGGATGCCCGATATAGACCGCCGGCGGGAACGGCGAACCCAAAAGCGCGCCGGCCAGCGCGCCGATGCCGTCGGCGAGCAGCACCTTGCGCAAATCGAACTGGTCGCCCGCCGCGCCGGCGCTTTCGACGTTGTTCATGCCCTCGGTGAAGTTGTAGATGCCGAGCGGCACCGCGACGACGAGCAGCGGCCCGATATCCGATAGTCCTTTGAGGAAATCGAGCGACGGGATCGGCGGATGGATGCCGAATTTCGCCAGCGCCGTGCCGACCGCGTTCGGGTCCATGACGTGGCTGATGCCAGTGAGGGTCGCGATCCAGCCGAGCGCCGTGCCGGCCAGCACCGCGGCGAGCCCGCCAGGCACCCCGCCGGGCAGCCGTACCCCGGCCATCCAGCTGATCAGGATGATCGCCAGCGAGACGAAGGCGAGCCACGGCACCTGCCAGGAGAGAAATGCCGGGCGCATCGAGATGAAGGCGATGGCTATCCCGGCCAGCGCCCCCAGCATCGCCGCGCGCGGCGTGTATTTCCTGAGGGTCGGGCCGATAAAGGCGCCGATCAGGATGATGCAGCCGATGATGAAGGCCCAGCCGAGCCCCGCCTCCCAGGCGAGCACCGCGTCGTTGGTCTTGAGGTAGACCGGCAGCATCACCAGGAAGACGACGATGAACATATGCGGCACGCTCGGCCCGTAGGGCAGCGCGGTCACGTCGCTGCGCCCTTCCTTCTTAGCCAGCTGATAGGCGAGCCAAGCGTAGAAGAGATTGCCGATCGGCAGGGCGATGCCGAGCGCCGGCAGCACCCGGCCGAAGACGATGCCTTCCGGCATCTTGACCACGCCGAGGCAGAGCCCGGTCAAGACGATCACATTGAGCGCGACATTGGTGAACAGGCCGAAGAACCCGTTCCAGTCGCCCGGCACCCACCAGGCGGGGCGGCTCGGGCCGGCCATCGTTGCTGCGCTCATCGCATGTCCCTCCGGTTCAGGCCAGGGCCGAAAGCAGCGCTTCGGACCGGGCGACCCAGCCGAAAATCCCGCCCTGCGCCTTGATCATCGCGAGCCCCGCCTCCTGGAACGCGTCGAAATAGGAGGCGACGCAATCCTCGAGCACCAGGCAGTCGAAACCGCGGTCGTTGGCCTCGCGCACCGTGGTGTTGACGCAGACCTCGGTGGTGACGCCGCAGACGACGAGCTGGGCGACGCCGCGGTTGCGCAGCATCGCGTCGAGGTCGGTGGCGTGGAACGCGCCCTTGCCGGGCTTGTCGACGACCGGCTCGCCGACGACCGGCGCCAGCTCGGGGACGATGTCGTGGCCGGGCTCGCCGCGCACCAGGATGCGGCCCATCGGGCCAAGATCGCCGATCCGCGTCTGCAGCCGTCCGCGCTCGCGCTTTGCCGGCGGCAGATCGGCGAGGTCGGGGCGATGGCCTTCGCGGGTGTGGATCACCGGCATTCGCGCGGCGCGCACCGCCGCCAGCACACGCCGCGTCGGCTCGATCGCCCGGCGCAGCATCGCGACGTCGTTGCCGAGAGTTTCGCCGAAACCGCCGGGCTCGAGGAAGTCGCGCTGCATGTCGATGATGACGAGCGCGCAGCGCCCCGGCTGCAGTTCAAAGGGGTAGGGTTCGGCCTCGACACTCGGCATTGCTGCACTCGCCCGGGCGGTGGAATGACGCCGGACAGTCCAGCAATTACCGCGCCAACCGGTCAGGCGGGGCGGCCGGCGCTCTCCAGCAGGAATCGTTCCAGCGCCGCGATGCAGCTGTCGTCGCGGTAGAGGCGATGCTTCGCCTTCCCGATGCGGTTGCTCAAAGCCCGCCGCCATTCCGGGTCGCGGGCAAGCCGAACCGCCATCGCGATATAATCGTCGGCCGTGGCGGCGATGGTTTCCGTCACCCCCATCAGCTCGAGCATCGCCATCGTGTGCCGGCCGCGCATCAGCGCCCCCGGCAAGGTCACGATCGGGAGATCGTGGATCAGGCTCTCCAGGGTCGTCGTGCAGCCCGACCAGCCGATGCTGTCGAGGAACACGTCGCAAAGACCGCTGGCGGCGACAAAGCGCTGCTGCTCGAGGGGCGGCAGAAATACGCAGTGATCGGCGGCCGACAGCCCGAACGCCGCGAATGCGCCGTCGAGGCGCTTGCGGAACAGGCCGGTGACATGATCGCCGTGCGGAAAGCGGATGAAGGCGAATTGGCAATCGCCTCCTTCGCGGGCGATGCGGGGAAAGACGAAATCGTATTGAGGCAGGTATTTGTACAGCGATTGCGGGCACCAGAAGGCGGTGGCGCCGTCGCGCAGCCCGAACTCGGCGCGCTCGACCTGCAGCTTCTGAACCTCGAGCGGCTCGTAGTAGATCCCCAGATTGGGCAGGCGGACCAGTTTTTCCGAGTAGTGCTCCTGCCCGTCGGCCGGCTCCTGCGCTTCGCTGCTCAGAAAATAATCGATCGTCGCCAGCCCGCTCGTCTCGGGGTGGCCCCAGGTGGCGCATTGCACCGGCGCCAGCCGCTGCGGGGCAAGCCAGCCCGCCACCGGATCCATGCAGATCTCCGGGTAGATCAGCACATCGAGCCGGTCGGCGGCGATCGCCTCGCGCCAGGCTTCGCGGGGGAGGGGCCCGCGAATGAAGCGGCCGCAAATCTCGGCGGCTTCGTCGGTGACCGCATCCCGGATCGGCCCGGTGTGATAGCCGAGCACTTCGAACTTGTTGCGGTCGAGCCGGCTCGCCCAGCCCCTGATGTTGATCTTCCACACGACATGCGAGCGGAAGAGGCCGCTGACGATGCCGACCCGCACCCGTGCTCCCGGCGCGCGAGCCGGCAATGCCGGCGCCGGGTCGCCCGCCTCGATGATCCGGCACATCATCGCGCCGTGGAGCGCTCGCAGCTCGCGGTCGTTCTGCTGCTGGTAGGCGAGGTAGAAGGGCTGGCTGGTGCCGATCGCCCGCGCCAGTTCGCCGATGCCACCGCCGCGCTCGATCCCGGCCTCGAGCCGCCCCAGCTGTTCCCGAAGCGCCGCGCGGCAGCGCGCGATTTCAGCCTCGTCCGGGTAGAGGATGGGCAGATCGGCGACGCAGCGCGCGAGCCTCGCCACGCCGTAATCCGGCCGCAGGGCGAGCGCCCGGTCGAACGCCGCCACCGCTTCGTCGCGCCGGCCGCAATCCTGCGCCACCAGCCCCAGATGGTAATGCGCCGCGGCGAGCGAGGGGTCGAGCTCCAGTGCCCGCCGGTAATGCGCCGCCGCCTCGTCGAGGCGGTACTGCTCGCGCAGCGCGGTCCCGAGGTTGAGATGCGCCTCGGTGTCGTCGGGGCGCAGCGCCAGGGCCCGCTCGTACGCCGCCACCGCCTCGCCGGGTCGCCCGAACGCCGTCAGCGCGATGCCGAGGTTGAGCTGCGCCTCGGCATCCTGCGGCGCGAGCGCGGTGGCCCTCTCGGCATGCGTCGCCGCGCCCGCGATATCGCCGCGCTCGAACAGGCTCATGCCGAGCTGCTTGTGGGCTTCGGCATCGTCCGGCGCGATCGCCACCGCGCGCGCGAACGCCTCGGATGCCGCCCGGTGATCGCCCTCTTGGGTGAGCGCGACCCCGAGGTTCATCGCCGCTGTCAGGTAGCCCGGGCGCAGCGCCAGCGCCTCGCGAAAGCACCTTATGGCGCTCTCCAGATCGCCCCGGACGTTGTGGATCGCGCCGAGGTTCAGCCGCGCCTCCGGCATGTCGGAGCGGCGCGCCAGCGCCTCACTGTAATGCGCCGCCGCCCGGTCGAGGTCGCCCTGCATCTGCAACGCGACGCCGACCGCATAGTGACATTCGGGATTTTCCGGCTGCAGCGACAGGGCCTGCCGGTAGTGGTCGGTCGCCGCCGCCAGCTCGCCTTGGTCCTTGAGGACGTTGGCGAGGTTCACATGCGCGTCGGCCGATCCGGGATCGATGGTCAGGGCGCGCCCGATCAGCTGGACGGCGGTGTCGCCGCGTCCCGCCTGGTGCGCGATCACCCCGAGGAGCTCCAAGGCACCCGCATGCCGCGGGTCGGCGGCGAGGATATCGCGGTAGCCGCGCTCGGCCTGCGCCAGCCGGCCCTCGCGGTGAAGGCGCCGGGCGGCGGCGAAAGCTTCGGAAATTGACGCCATCGCCGGGACTATAGGCAGCCGCGACGCCGCGGCAACTCTCAAGCTGAGGGCGTCCGGACGCCACCCCGGAAACTGCCCAGAGCGAGCGGCCGAGGCATTCCCCGCTCTCGTCGATCTGCACCTCTTGCCTCGCCGCCTGCGTAGTTTCCGAGGCTGCCGCCGCCGCGCTTTCGGAGCCTATCGTCGCCAGTCAACTAGGCGACCGACCGCAGAGGTCGAAGGTAATTGAACTAATAACGTATGCGGGGGCGGTGCTTGCAATCCTCTGAGCGCCGGGTTCCGGCGCGCGGTATATCCTGGGATGAGAGCGGCGATGCGCGTTCGCGAGCGTCCATCGGCGATGCCTGGCGCGCGAAATTCTCCAAGCTGATCGGCTACACCTCCCGGGCTTGGTCGACGGGCCCGCCGCGGACCCGCGAAGAGCCGATCCGCGCGGAACTGTTCAGCATCGAGCGGCTCGAGCAGCATGCCGAAAGCCTCGCGATCGCTCAACGCACGACGACGAAGCAGACAACCGATCGACGGTTGGAGAGGCGTCTGCGCGATAACGACCGGGCGCTGCGATTGGCCTACCACGCGACCGTCGCCGCGGCCCGCGAACAGCGCGTCGTCACCCCCGCGGCCGACTGGCTGGTCGATAATTTTCACGTGGTCGAGGAGCAGGTTCGCGAGATCCGCATCGACCTCCCGCCCGGTTTCCACCGCCAGCTGCCCCAATTGTTGGACGGACCGTTCGCCGGACACCCGCGGGTCTTCGGCCTGGCCTGGGCGTTCGTCGCCCACACCGACAGCCATTTCGACCCGGAGATGCTGTGCCGGTTCGTGCGCGCCTATCAGAGCGTGGAGCCGCTGACGATCGGCGAGCTGTGGGCTGTCGCCATCACCCTGCGGGTCGTGCTCGTGGAGAATTTGCGGCGTTTGGGCGACGACATCGTCGATTACCAGACGACGCGCGAGGCGGCCAATGCGCTCGCCGACCGGTTGTTGGGCGACGACAGCCAAGAGGTCGCCGCCGCCAATGTGGCCTTGCAGCGCCGCGAAGGGCCGCTGCCGATAGCCTTCGCGGCTCAACTGGTCCAACGGCTGCGCGAACAGGACCCGAGCGTCATGCCGGCGCTGCTCCGGCTGGACGAGCGCCTGGCGGCGCAAGGGACCACGGCCGACGACATCGTCCGCGAAGAACAGCGGCGCCAAGGCGCCGCGAACGTGACGATCCGCAACGTCATCACCAGCATGCGTCTGATGTCCGCGATCGATTGGCGAGTGCTGTTCGAAAGCGTCAGTCTCGTCGATGCGATGCTGCGCGCGGAAAGCAATTTCACCGCTCTCGATTTCCCGACGCGCGATCTCTACCGGCGCGCGATCGAAGAGCTGGCCAGAGGCTCGAGGCACCCGGAGATCGAAATCACCCGGCTTGCGCTGGCGGCAAGCAAAGAGGCCGGGAACGAGCCGCAGACCGCGGACCGGACGGGCGCGGCCCGGAAGCAGGATCCGGGCTACTACCTCATCGCGAAGGGTCGGCCGGCATTCGAGAGGGCGATCGGATTTCACGTCACGATCAGGGGATGGTTCGTTCGCGCCAACGCGACCGTCGGGGTTTCCGGCTATCTCGGTGTCGTCGCGCTGATCACGGCCGTCATCGCCGCGCTGATCTTGAGTTGGGTCCGGGTGCCGGGCGGGCATTGGGCCTTTTGCGTCCTTGCCTTCCTCGCCGCAATCCCGGCGTCGGATGCGGCCATGGCGCTGGTGAATTGCGGCGCCACCAATCGATTTCGCGCGATTAGTCTGCCGGGTCTCGAGCTGCGCGACGGTGTGCCGGCGGACCTGCGCACGATGATCGTCATGCCCATGCTGCTGACATCGCGCGCTGCGATCGCCGCGCAGGTCGAGCGGCTGGAGGTTCATTATCTGGCAAATTCCGACGGCGATCTCTGCTTCGCCCTGCTCTCCGACTGGACGGACTCCGCCACCGAGAGCGAGCCGGGCGACGACGACCTGCTGAGGGAGGCGGCAGAGGGGATCGCCGGGCTCAACCGGCGGCACGGAACGGCGCCGGGCGGCGACCGGTTCCTGCTGTTCCATCGCCGCCGGCTGTACAGCGAGGGGCAGGGAAAGTGGATCGGGTGGGAGCGCAAGCGGGGAAAGCTGCACGAGTTCAATCGCCTGCTGCGCGGGGCCAGCGACACCAGCTTTGTCTCGACAAACGGTCTGGCGCCGGTTGTCCCCGAACACGTCCGCTACGTCATCGTCCTCGACTCCGACACAAGACTGCCGCGAGGAGCCGCCAAGCGCCTAATCGGCAAGATGGCTCATCCGTTGAACCGTCCGACGCTCGACCCCCAATCCTGCCGCGTCACCGACGGTTACGCGGTGTTTCAGCCGAGGGTCACGCCGTCATTGCCGACAGATCGGGAAGGGTCGCTGTTCCAGCGTGTGTTCTCGAATTCGAGCGGCTTGGACCCCTACGCCTTCGCCGTCTCGGATGTGTACCAGGACCTCTTCGGCGAGGGCTCGTATTCCGGCAAGGGGATCTACGACGTGGATCTCTTCGAGGCCGCGCTCGCCGGGCGGATACCCGAAAACGCGCTGCTCAGTCACGATCTTTTGGAGGGCATCTTCGCCCGCGCGGGCCTAGTGACCGACATCGAGGTCATCGACGAGTTTCCGGCACGGTACGACGTCGCCGTGGCGCGCCAGCAGCGCTGGACGCGCGGCGATTGGCAGTTGCTGCCATGGATCCTCGGTTGGGGCTGGACCTCGAACGGCGATAGACGCCGCCGCGAGATCCCGCTCGTCGGCCGCTGGAAGATGATCGACAATTTGCGCCGGTCGGTGTCCGCGCCGCTCGGTTTTCTGGCCTTGGTGGCCGGATGGACCTTGCCGCTCGCCTCCGCCGAGCGGTGGAGCGCGTTCGTCCTGACCGCTATCGGGCTGCCTGCCATCCTACCCTTTCTGACCGGAATCGCGCCGCGGCGGCTTGGGCTATCCAAGCGGATCCACCTGCGGGCGATCGGTTCCGACTTCAAGCTCGCGCTTACGCAAATCGTGCTTCTGGCCGCGTTTTTGCCGCATCAAGCCTGGGTGATGTCGGACGCGATACTGCGGACCCTGTTCCGCCTCCTCGTATCGCGCCGGAACCTGCTCGAATGGGTCACCGCCGCCCAGGCGAAGGTAAGTCCGCGGCTCGACCTCGCCGGGTTCTACCGGCAGATGGCCGGCGGTGCGGTGCTCGCCGCCGCGGCGGCGATTTTTATTGCGTGGGCCAAGCCGGGCTCTTGGCCGATCGCCGCGCCATTCGTCATTCTCTGGCTCCTGTCGCCGGTGGTCGCGCGGTGGGTCAGCCTGCAGCCGGCCGCGGCGGCTCACAAGCCCCTTTCCGCCTCGGACGCACGGTCGCTGCGCGGGATCGCGCGCCGCACCTGGCGCTTCTTCGAGACCTTTGTCACGGCAGAAGATCACATGCTTCCGCCGGACAATTTCCAGGAAGACCCGTTGCCGGTGGTGGCCCACCGGACATCGCCGACGAATATCGGTCTCTACCTGCTCTCCGTGGTCGCCGCCCGCGACTTTGGCTGGATCGGTTTGATCGAGACCATGGAGCGGCTGGAAGCAACACTCGAGTCGATGAATGCGCTCGAGCGCTTCCGCGGTCATTTCTACAACTGGTACGGCACGCTTGATCGCCGGCCGCTGGAACCGAAATACATCTCCTCGGTCGATAGCGGGAACCTCGCGGGTCACCTGATTACCCTATGGAACGCCTGCGCGGAGATGGCCGCGCGTCCGATGATCGATCCTCGGTGGCTTGCCGGGATTGAAGATGCGTTGGGCCTTATGCGCGAGTCCCTGGTTGGCGTCGCGGACGACGACCCGGGATCGGCATTACGGAAGCAGCTAAGCGGCGACCTCGACAGGATCGCCGTCTTGCTTGGGCGGGGCGCGTCGACCCCGGTGGCGATCTCCGAGCGGTTGCAGGAGCTTGCGCACCACGCGGAGAGCGTCGCCGGCATCGCGCGGACTCTCGCCGAGCAGCGCGGCGAGAGCGCCGGCACCGGCGCCGAATTGCTGGTCTGGGCAAACGCGGTAAGCGCGTCGGTGCGCAGTCATCGGCGCGACCTCGAGTCGATGGTCCCCTGGGCGGGGCTGGCCGCTGGGGACGGAGACAAGACGCTTCTCGACGATGACCTGGCTTCGCTCTTGGGCAGCGTGCCGACGCTTGCCCAGCTGCCGGAACTCTGCGCGGCGGCGATCGCCATCCTGACGCGCCGGCAGGCGGAACGCGCCGCCCCTGAGCTCGACGCCTTGATCGACAGCTTCAGGCGCTCCGCCCAGGTGGCCGCGGCGTACGAGAGCCGCCTCACGGCGCTGGGCGAAGCCGCGCGAAAAATATTCGGTTCGATGGGCTTCGGCTTTCTTTTCAACCCGGAACGGGAGCTGCTCTCGATCGGCTATTTGGTCGCCGATGAGAGCCTCGACCCAAACCATTACGATCTGCTCGCCTCCGAGGCGCGTCTGGCGAGCTTCGTCGCCATCGCCAGGGGCGATGTGCCGACCCGTCACTGGTTCCGGCTCGGACGTATCTTGGTGCCAGTCGGTTACGGCGCCGCGCTGATCTCATGGTCCGGCTCGATGTTCGAGTACCTGATGCCGTCGCTGGTCATGCGTGCCCCGGGAGGAAGCCTGCTCGAGCGGACAAACTGCCAGGCCGTCCGTCAGCAGATGCGGTACGGCGCCGCGCGCGGCGTGCCGTGGGGCGCTTCGGAATCCGCCTACAGCGCGCGCGACCTGGAATTGACCTACCAGTATTCGAGCTTCGGCATTCCAAGCCTGGGTTTGAAGCGCGGGCTCGGCGACAACACCGTCATCGCGCCCTATGCGACGGCGCTCGCGGCAATGGTCGATCCGCAGGCCGCCGCGCGGAACTTCGAGCGGTTGGCGGAAGCCGGCGGACGCGGCCAATACGGCTGGTACGAGGCCCTCGACTACACAAAGGCGCGGCTGCCCGAGCGGGCCGATGTCGCCGTCGTCCGCGCCTACATGGCCCACCACCAGGGGATGAGCGTGATCGCGATCGCCGATGCGCTGCACGATGGGGCGATGCGCCGGCGTTTTCATGCCGAGCCGACCATCCAGGCGACCGAGCTCCTGCTGCAGGAACGCATGCCGCACGACGTGGCATTGGCCGAACCCAGGACCGAGACGGTGGAAGAGGCCGCGGGAAGTGGCGAGCCCCTGTCGTCGACCGAGCGCCGCTTCAACTCCGCGCACGATTTTACGCCGCGCACGCATCTCCTCTCGAACGGCCGGTATGCGGTGATGATCACCGCGGCGGGGTCGGGCTACAGCCGCTGGCGCGACATCGCGCTCACGCGCTGGCGGGAGGACCCCACCTGCGACCATTGGGGCAGCTACGTCTTCCTCCGCGATGTGCGCAGCGGCGCGGTGTGGTCGGCGGGCTACCAGCCGAGCGGAGCCGAACCCGAGGATTACGAGGTTGCCTTCTCCGAGGGGCGGGTCGAGATCGTCCGGCACGATGGAACGATCGCAACGACGCTGGAAGTGGCAGTCTCGTCGGAGGACGACGCCGAGGTTCGCCGCGTCTCGGTCACCAATTTCGGTAAACAGGTTCGCGAAATCGAGTTGACCTCCTACGCGGAAATCGTGCTGGCACCGCAAGCCGCCGACGATGCGCACCCGGCGTTCTCGAAGCTGTTCGTCGAGACCGAGTTCGCCGCCGATGTTGGCGCTCTTCTCGCCACGAGGCGGCGGCGCTCGCCCGAGGAACCCCAGGTCTGGGCGGCGCATCTCGCGGTCGTCGAGGGCGAGACCGTTGGCGATGTCCAGTTCGAGACCGATCGCGCGCGCTTTCTCGGCCGCGGCCGGGGGGTTCGCACGCCGCTTACGATGGTTCCCGGCGCGCCGCTGTCCAATACGGTCGGCGCCGTGCTCGATCCGATCTTCAGCCTTCGCGTTCGGGTGCGGATACCGCCGCAGACAAGCGCTCGCATCGCGTTCTGGACGCTGGTCGCCCCGTCGCGCGGCGAAGCGCTCGATCTTGTCGACAGGCATCACAGCGTCATGGCTTTCGACCGCGCGACCACGCTTGCGTGGACCCAGGCGCAAGTGCAGCTCCGCCATCTCGGGATCGGCGCCGGCGACGCTCACCTCTACCAGCGCCTCGCCAATCGCGTGCTGTATTCCGACCCGACGTTGCGTCCGAGCTCCGAGGCGCTCAAACGCGGCGGCGGCGCGGCATCGCTGCTCTGGCCGCACGGGATCTCGGGCGATTTGCCGATCGTCTTGGTCCGCGTCGACGAGACCAGCGATCACGATATCGTCCGGCAGCTGCTTCTCGCTCATGAATATTGGCGAATGAAGCAGCTATCCGCCGATCTCGTGATCTTGGACGAAAGCCCTCCGTCCTACGGGCAGGATTTCCCGGTCTCCCTTGAGGCTCTGGTCCGGGCGAGCCGATTGCGGCCGAAGCCGCCGGGAGAAGGCGCGCAGGGCGCGGTCTTCGTCTTGCGCGCCGAACTGGTCTCGATCGAGGTGCGCAACCTTCTCCAGACCGCGGCCCGGGCGGTGCTCGTGGGCAATCGCGGAAGCCTCTCGGAGCAGGTCAGAAGAGCGTTGGAGCCGAAGAGGCCGGCGAGCCCGCCCTCCCGGCGCCTGCCGGCAGTCACACCGTCGCCAACCGCGACGCCGCGGCCGGCGCTCGAGTTCTTCAACGGTCTCGGCGGTTTCGCCAATGACGGACGGGAATACGTGGCGACCCTCGAAGCGGGACAATGGACACCGGCGCCCTGGGTCAACGTCATCTCCAATCCTCTCTTCGGCTTCCAGATTTCGGTCGAGGGCGGCGGCTCCACGTGGTCGCTGAACAGCCAGCAGAACCACCTCACCCCATGGTCGAACGACCCTGTCAGCGATGCGCCGGGAGAGGCGATCTACGTCCGCGACGAGGATAGCGGGGAATTGTGGGGCCCTACCGCGCTGCCCATCCGTGAGGAGGGCTCGTCCTACGTTGCCCGGCACGGTCAGGGCTACAGCCGGTTCGAGCATTCGTCGCACGGCATCTCGCTCGAGCTGCTGCAATACGTGCCGGTCGACGATCCGATCAAGATATCGCGGCTGAAGGTCACCGATCATTCCGGCCGGCGCCGGCGTCTGTCGGTTACCGCCTATGCCGAATGGGTGCTCGGCGCGTCTCGCGGCGCCTCCGCGCCGTTCGTCGTCACCGAGATCGAGGCGGAGACCGGGGCGATGCTGGCGCGCAACCCGTGGAACAACGAGTTCGGGCAGCGGGTGGCGTTTGCCGACCTCGCCGGCCGGCAGCTGTCGTGGACCGGCGACCGGACCGAGTTCCTCGGCCGCAACGGCACGCTCAACCGGCCGGCCGCCCTTGCCGGAGCGACGCCGCTCTCCAATCGGGTCGGCGCCGGGCTCGACCCCTGCGGCGCGTTGCAAACCCGCCTGGAGCTTCCGGCGAACGGGACAACCGAAATCGTCTTCTTCCTCGGCGAGGCGGCGACGGCGGCCGAAACGCAGGCGCTGGTCAAAGAATACCGGAGCGCCGATCTCGACGCGGTTCTCGGCGCGGTCGTCGGTCAGTGGAACGACGCGCTTGGCACGGTGCAGGTGACGACCCCCGACCGTTCGATGGATCTTCTGCTGAACCGCTGGCTGCTTTACCAGACCCTCGCCTGCCGGGTATGGGCGCGGGCGGGCTTTTATCAGGCGAGCGGCGCTTACGGTTTTCGCGACCAGTTGCAGGACGTGATGGCGCTGTGCGTGGCGCGGCCGAAGGTGGCGCGCGAGCATCTGCTGCGCGCGGCGGCGCGGCAATTCGCCGAGGGTGACGTACAGCATTGGTGGCTGCCGGAATCGGGGCGCGGGATACGAACCCGCGTCACCGACGATCGCGGTTGGCTGGCTTATGTCGTCGCCCATTACGTTGAGGTCACCGGCGATCTCGGCATCCTCGACGAGACGGTTCCCTTCCTCGAAGGGCCGGCGCTGCGGCAGGGCGAGCCCGAATCTTTCTTTCAACCCACCGTGTCCGACAAGCAGGCCACGCTGTTCGAGCACTGCGCCCTTGCCCTCGACCAAAGCCTGGCGCTCGGCAGTCACGGGCTGCCCCTGATGGGCACGGGAGACTGGAACGACGGCATGAACCGGGTGGGGGAGCAAGGACGGGGCGAGAGCATCTGGCTCGGCTGGTTTCTGCACGCCGCTCTTACGGCGTTCGCGCGTCTGACCGATGGTCGCGGCGAGCAGAGGCGCGCCGCGAAGTGGCGGCGGCATGCGGCGGCGATGGGCGAAGCCCTCGAACGCGACGGCTGGGACGGCGGCTGGTATCGCCGCGCCTACTTCGACGACGGCACGGCGCTCGGCTCGGCCGCGAGCAGCGAATGCCGCATCGATTCGATCGTGCAGTCATGGAGCGTGATGTCCCGGGCCGCCGATTCGATCCGCGCGGCTCGCGCCATGGCGGCGGCCGACGAATACCTCGTCCGCCGCGATGACGGGCTGGCGCTGCTCTTCACTCCTCCCTTCGACCAGACCCCGCTCGACCCCGGATACATCAAGGGCTATCCGCCGGGCATCAGGGAGAATGGCGGCCAATACACGCATGGCGCGATCTGGTCGGTGATCGCGTTCGCCATGCTCGGCGACGGCGACAAGGCCGGCGAACTGTTCTCGATGCTGAACCCGATCAACCATGCGAGCACGCCCGACGCGGTTCAGCGCTACAAGGTCGAGCCCTACGTGGTTTGCGCCGACCTCTATTCCATGCCGCCCCATGTCGGGCGCGGCGGATGGACCTGGTACACCGGCTCGGCTGGATGGATGTACCGCGCCGGCCTCGAAGAGATCCTCGGGTTCCGCTTGCGGGGAACCGCGCTGCTCCTCGACCCGTGTATTCCCAAGACATGGCCCGGGTTCAAGATCGCCTTCCGCTACCGCTCCGCCCGCTACGAGATCGAGGTCGAGAACCCAGCCGGCGTGTGCCGCGGCGTGGTTCATGCCGAGCTCGACGGCACGGCGCTGCCCGGCGATGCGGCGCGGATCCCGTTGGCCGATGACGGCGCGGCTCATCGCGTGCGGATCGTCCTCGGCAGTTCCGCCGCCGCACCCACCGCGGTCACGGGCCGCGAGGGGCACGAGGCTGAGTAGTTTCCGAGTCTAACGCGGCATGCCGCCGGGCAATACGGTTTGAGCTCGGTAGAAGCGACGGCGCCCCTATCCGGCCGCCGCTTCCGTGGGTCCGGCGGAGGCGATGATAGTCGATGGCTGAAATGACCCGTTCCGCTCGGGTTTCCGCCCTGGCGCCCGAGTTCGACGATTTTTTGTTCGCGCCGATTGGCGAGGATATGAACGGGATGCTGCTCAGCGTCGTTTCGGCGCTGGCGCGACTGGACGTCGACCCTTGGCAGGAGGCCGCCAACCTGGCTCAGCTGCCGGGGACGACGGCAACGCGCCGATTGGCCTCGCTGATCGCGGCGCTGCCCGACCGGCCGTCGATGCATCTCGACCCCGAGACAACCGCGGCTCGCTTGATTGCTCGCCTGCCGCGCCGGGTCGGTTCCCCTGCCAAACCCGCCGAGGATTGGATCGGTTTCCAGTTCCCTGCGGTGGTGCAGTCCCGGCCGTTCCGCTACGCGGCGTTCGTCGTGATGATCGCCGTGCTCGGCGGCCTTACCGTCGCGGCAAGCCAGCGATCGTCGGCGCGGGTCAATAAAGCCGAAGCGCCGACCTTCAGCACGGGCGTCGCGTCACCGCCGCTGCCGGCCGTTGGCCGGTAACGTGCGACGCGCTTCGAGAGGAGACACCATGACCGACGATAAGATCCAGCCGGGTCCGAACGAGCGAGCTGAGCAGACAAAGCCGGACCCGTCGGCGAGGGCGCGGGGCAACGGCAGGCCGGTATGCCGGATGCGCCGGCCCCGCGAGGCCAACCCTTGGCTGCGGGACGAAAGCCAGCTGACCGCGCGCCAGCTCGGACAACGGCCCCGCCCAACCGGATGTTTGAAGTATTTCGAGGATCGGCAGGACGCCTAAACATGAACGGAGCGTTGAAATGATGTGGCATGCGTCGGCGATCAACGGCTATGCGATCGCGGCAAGCGACGGCCCGATCGGCACCGTCAGCGACTTTCTGTTCGATGACGCGACTTGGCTGGTGCGTTGGCTGGTCGTCGACACCGGCAACTGGCTGTCCGGCCGCAAAGTCCTTTTGCCGCCCTCCGCCCTGGGGCAACTCGACGCGAAGGAACAAGAGTTTTCGGTCACATTGACCATGCAGCAGGTCAAGGACAGCCCGGAGATCGACACCGATCGGCCGGTGTCGCGGCAGATGGAAACCAGCGTTTACGACTACTACGGCTGGAGCCCGTATTGGGGCACCGGCTTTTACATGGGCGGCTACGGTTACATGCCGGGCTCCGGCATCGCTTCGCCGTATCTGGGATCGCAGCGGCGCGAGCAGGAGATCGCCGACGCTCAGCGCAGCCGCGACGATTTGCATCTCCGCAGCGTCGAGGCGGTCACCGGGTACCATATCCATGCCAATGACGGCGAGATCGGCCACGTCGAGGATTTCCTTATCGAGGATGCCGATTGGAGCATCCATTACCTCGTCGTCGACACCAAGAACTGGTGGCCTGGCAAGAAGGTCCTGGTCTCGCCGCGGTCGGCGCAAGAGATCGATTGGACGGATCGGTTGGTGAACCTCGATGTCGACCGTCAAAAGGTCAAAGACGGTCCGGCATATGACGCCTCGATCACGGTCGACCGGGCCTACGACGAAACCCTGCTCACCTATTACGGCATCAAGTTTGCCGCCGAGTGACCGGCGCTCGAGCCGAGCCTCGATCGTCTGATGAGCGCTCGCCCGGTTCCTCCCGGACACGACCGCATCGCGGCTGACCTCACCTCGGCGGACGACCGGGTTCTTCTGAACAACTGGCTGCCCCCAGGCCGGTGTCGTGCCCAAGGTCAGGATCGGCCGGCATTGGATTAGCGTGCTCTGGGTCCTGCCGCTGGGCTTTGTGCTCGCCGAGCTCAAGGCCATGCCGAAGCAGGAGCAGATCACCACGCATTTTTGCATTCAGGGCTGGTCGGGCGTCGCCCGCTGGGGCGGGGTCCCGATGCGTCATATCGTCGAGCTGGTGCGCCCGACGCCCGAGGCCCGCTACGCCGTCTTCTACTCGCTCGCCGACGGCGGTGACGGCGGGCGTTACTACGACGTGCACAAGATATCCAACATGCGCCACGACTTGACCATCCTCGCTTATGAAATGAACGGTGCGCCGGTCAGCGTGCTGCACGGCGCGCCGCTACGGCTGCGCTGCGAGAACGAGCTCGGGTTCAAGATGGTAAAATGGATCGCCGCGATCGAGTTTGTCGACGATTTCGCGGACCTTGGCGCCGGTCAGGGCGGATACAACGACGACCATGAGTTCTACGGTTACCGATGCCGATCTGAGGGTTCCGCCGCGATACGAGCGGTTGCCGGCGGCGGCGTTGGCGACCTCCGCGGCGCGCAGGGCTGAGTAGTTTCCGAGCCTGCCGTTTTAGGGCCCCTGCCGGGTATTGTCGGCGCGCCCAAAACACAAATCTTCATGATTTCTGCGAGGTTCGCGTCCGACGCCAAGCGCTCCGCAAAAGACTGGCGCCCGGCGCCGCCTTGCCGTTAAAGAGGGTCAAATGGAAACAACCGACACCGTCATCGCCGTTTTTGTTGATCACGACGCGGCGGAAAGCGCCGTGAAAAAGCTGAACGCCGCGGGCTTCGAGATGAAAAATCTCAGCGTGGTCGGCAAGGGATACCACAGTGAGGAAAAGGTCGTCGGCTTCTACACCGCCGGCGATCGGATCCGGTTTTGGGGCGCGCGCGGTGCGTTCTGGGGCGGCCTCTGGGGTTTGTTCTTTGGCGGACTGTTCTTGACCATTCCCATCGTCGGTCATGTCGTCGTGCTGGGATATCTGGGCGTCATGGTGGTCTCCGCGATCGAGAGCGCCATCGTGGTCGGCGGGCTGAGCGCGCTTGGCGCGGCGCTCTACGGCATCGGTGTGCCGAAGGACAGCGTGATCCAATACGAAGCCGCCATTAAAGCCGACAGCTTTCTGGTAATGGCGCACGGCACTGCGAACGAAATGGCTCGCGCCAAGACGATCCTCGACACCACAAACCCCTCGCGTGTCGACCTGCATGCAAATTCGAAAGCCGCGCAGCCGGCGGATCGTCTCGTTTCCGCAGGCGGCTGAGTCCTGATCGCGATCGTCCGATGGCCGCCGACACCGCCATTCTCGAAAGGGTCACGGGGGGAGGGGCTAACATCACGGCCGAGAGCGGGCTGACGGGCGATGAGGCCCGCCGCCGGCTGGAGCGATCCGGCCCGAACGCGATGCCGGATACGGCGTCGCATCCGCTGCGCCGGGCCGCCGAAAAATTCTGGGCGCCGGTTCCGTGGATGCTTGAGGCCACGATCGTGCTCGAAATCGCGCTCGGCAAGTCTGTCGAGGGCGCGATCATCGCCGCCCTCCTGGTGTTCAACGCCGCACTGGGGCTGTTTCAGGAGGGACGCGCCCAGGCGACCCTCGCCGCACTGAAATCCCGGCTCGCGCTGACAGCGTCCGTCCGTCGCGACGGCGCGTGGAAAACCGTGCCCGCGGTCGAATTGGTGCCGGGCGATGTGGTGAAGCTGTCGCTCGGCGCGGTGGTGGCCGCGGACGCGCGCCTCACCGCGGGAGAAATCCTGCTCGACCAATCGATGCTCACCGGCGAGTCGGTGCCGATCGAAGCCGGCGCCGGCTTGCAGACCTATGCCGGGGCGCTGGTGCGGCGGGGCGAGGCGGTGGCGGAGGTCACCGCGACCGGCGCTCGCACCAAGTTCGGCCGCACCGCGGAGCTGGTCCGCACCGCGCATGTCGTCAGCTCCCAGCAAAAAGCGGTGCTGCGCGTGGTGCGCAACCTGGCCCTGTTCAACGGCGTCCTTATCCTGCTGCTGGTCGCCTACGCTCATGTTCTCAAGATGCCGCTCGGCGAGATCGTCCCGCTCGTCCTGACCGCGGTGCTTGCCTCGATCCCGGTGGCGCTGCCGGCCACTTTTACCCTCGCGGGCGCGCTCGGCGCGCGGGCGCTGGCAAGGCTAGGGGTGCTGCCGACCCGGCTTTCCGCGGTGGACGAGGCGGCATCGATGGATGTGCTGTGCGCGGACAAGACCGGCACGTTGACGCGCAACGAGCTGACGGTGACGGACATCCGCCCGATGCCGGGCTTTGACGCGGCGCATGTGCTGGCGCTGGCGGCGCTGGCCAGCTCCGATGGCGGGCAGGACCCGGTGGACGGCGCCATTCGCGCTGCCGCTGGCGGCAAACCCGTCGCCGGCCTGCCGAAGCTGGTCAAGTTCGTGCCCTTCGATCCGGCGACGAAAATGTCCGAGGCGACCGCAACGGACCCTTCCGGCGAGACCCAACGGATCGTCAAGGGCGCCTTTGCCGCGGTGATCGGCCTTGCCCAACCGTCGCCGACCGCGGCGGCAACGGCAAACGAACTCGAGAAACAAGGCTTCCGGGTGCTGGCGGTAGCGGCCGGAGTGCCGAAGGCGATGAAGCTTGTTGGGCTCATTGCTCTTAGTGATCCACCGCGCACCGACTCGGCCGCGCTCGTGAGCGAATTGCACGGGCTCGGCGTGCGCACCGTGATGGTGACCGGCGATGCGCCGGCGACGGCGGCCATCGTGGCGCATGCGGTCGGGCTCGACGGCGCCGTCTGCCCGCCCGGGCCGATCCCGGATGGCGTACGCCCCGAAGCGTTCGCGGTTTTCGCCGGCGTCCTGCCGGAGGACAAGTACAAGCTCGTCAAGGCGTACCAGGCGGCCGGCCATACCGTCGGCATGTGCGGCGATGGCGCCAACGACGCGCCGGCGCTGCGCCAGGCGCAGATGGGCATCGCGGTCTCGACCGCGACCGACGTCGCCAAATCGGCCGCCGGGATGGTGCTGACCGAACCCGGCCTCGCCGGCATCGTCGCCTCGGTCAGGGAAGGCCGCGTGATTTTTCAGCGCATCCTCACCTACACGCTGAACTCGATCACCAAGAAGACAGTGCAGGTGCTCTTCCTGGCCGTCGGTCTGCTGATGACCGGACAAGCCATCCTGACGCCATTGCTGATGGTCCTCATCATGATCACCGGTGACTTTCTCGGCATGTCGTTGACGACCGACAATGTGCACCCGTCCCCGGCGCCGAATGCGTGGCGCATCGGGCAACTGACGGTGGCGGGCGTCATCATGGGAAGCGGCGAGCTGGTTTTTTGCGCGTCCGTACTGGCTTTCGGCACCTGGCGGATGGGCTTCGACATCGGGGCGCTGAGGACGCTGGCCTTTATCACCATCGTGTTCGGCAACCAGGCGACGACCTACACCAATCGCGGGCGCCCGCGGCTGTGGTCCTCCCGCCCTAGCGCCTGGCTTATAGTCTCGTCGGTCGGCGATCTGCTGATCGCCTCGATATTGGCCGTCGGCGGGATTGCCATGACGCCGCTGTCGGTCTGGGTGGTGGCCGGCACGCTCGCCGCGGCCGCTGCCTTCGCGCTGGTCCTGGATCTGGTAAAGGTGCCGGTATTCGCTCGTCTCCGGATCGCATAGAGCGGCAACGCATCGCCGAAAGAATACGGATGAAGATCGATTCGAAGGATTTTCGGGTACGCGAGGGCGAGGAGGTCGACCTCAAGCAATGGCAGACGGCCGTCGATCCCGTGTACCGGTCGAAGAAGCAATATCAGAAGCTGCTGAGCGAGCACGTGGCGCAGCTGAGCGCGCAACAACAGCTGCTCTACGCGTCCAACGCCCACGCCATCCTCCTCATTTTCCAGGCGATGGATGCCGCGGGAAAGGACGGGGCCATCAAGCACGTGATGTCCGGGGTCAACCCGCAAGGCTGCCAGGTTTTCAGCTTCAAGCACCCCAGCCCGACCGAGCTGCAGCACGATTTTCTCTGGCGCACCACCCGCGATCTGCCGGAGCGCGGGCGGATCGGTATCTTCAACCGGTCCTATTACGAGGAGGTGCTGGTCGTCCGGGTCCATCCCGAGCTGCTGCGCGGCGAGGGGCTCCCCGATTCTCCAACCGCTGCGAAGACCGTATGGCGCGACCGCTACCGTTCCATCGTCAATCTGGAAAGGCACCTTCACGAGAACGGAACCCGCATCGTCAAGTTCTTCCTGCATTTGTCGAAGGAGGAGCAGCGAAAGCGGTTCCTGCAACGCATCGACCAACGGGAAAAGAACTGGAAATTCAGTCTTGCCGACGTCGAGGAGCGAAAATTCTGGAAGGACTACCGGAAGGTGTATGAGGAATGCCTGGGTGCGACCAGCACAACGGAAGTGCCCTGGTACGTCGTTCCCGCCGACGACAAGGAAAACGCCCGCCTGATCGTCTCGCGCATTGTGCTCGATACGCTCGAAGAACTCAAAATGACCTACCCGGAAACAAGTGGAGAGCGCCGGCAGGAATTGCTATCCATCCGCAAGCGACTCGCGAAATGAGGGTTCAAGCGCCCAGACGCGGGACGGCCGCGACCAAGGAGAGCGACTTGCCTACCGACATCCCGATGCCAAATTCTTTTCGTCCCGCGCGCTCGTGGCCGGAGATCGTGGCGCCCTATGCCCGTGCCGACCACCGGCGAGCCGTGGTCCAGCTTCTCAATACCGGGCTGCCGTTTCTGCTCCTCATGGCGGCGTTGATCCACGGCGCTAGAAGCCATCCGTGGCTGATCCTCCCGCTCGCGGTGCCGGCGGTTTTTCTCCTGGTTCGCCTATTCATCATCCAGCACGACTGCGGCCACGGTTCGTTCTTCGCATCGCGGCGGGCCAACGATCTGCTGGGACGGACGCTGGGGGTGCTGACGCTGACCCCCTATGTTTTCTGGCGCAGGAGCCACGCGATCCATCACGCGAGCTCGGGCAAGCTCGACCGCCGCGGCGCCGGCGACATTACCATGCTGACCGTGCGCGAATACCAGGCCCTCTCGCTGGTCCGGCGCTTTCTCTACCGGGCCTACCGGCACCCGGCCGTGCTGTTCGGTTTGGGCCCGTTCTACATGTTCATCATCCGCAACCGTATTCCCACCGGCAGTCCCATCCGACAGAAGAAGGTCTGGGGCAGCATTCTCGGGACCAACGCGGCCCTTGCCGCGATCGTCTCGCTGATGGTGCTGACGGTAGGCGGGCGCGCCTTCGTCCTCGCCTACTTCCCAGTGATCCTGCTGGCTGCTTCGGCCGGGATGTGGCTGTTCTACATCCAGCACCAATTCGAACACGCCTATTGGGCGACCGGCCCGGATTGGGATTTCCATCAAGCGGCGTTGAAAGGCAGCTCGTTTTACGATCTGCCCGCGGTGCTGCATTGGCTGACCGGCTATATCGGCTTCCACCACATCCATCACGTCTGCAGCAAGATCCCGAACTATCGCCTGCGCGACTGCTTCAACCAGAACCCCGAGTTTCGCGACGCCGAGCGCCTCACAATTCTCGATAGCCTGAAATGCCTGCGGCTCGCGCTGTGGGACGAGGAGCGGCAGCTTCTGGTGTCGTTCCGCCACGCCTTCCGGCGCGACGATGCCGGCAGGCTGCCATCAGAGCTTGGCGGCAAGGGCGTGCGACAGATAAACGAATAACGCGCAACCCAGCAGGACCAGCAGCGCCGCGAGCGCCAGATCGACCCGGGATCCGGGGCCAGGGCGCTGCGCTTCGCTGTCGATGATCTTCGCGGTCAGCAGAAAGCGGATCGCCGCGACCGCGACCATCGCGGTGCCGAGAACAATCAGTGCCAGCCCGGCGACATTGCCGAATTTTTGACCCGGTACCGACAGCGTCCGTCCGGCCAAGGACGGAGCGGCAAGCTCCAGGAATAGGTCGAATTTTTCGACGATGAACCCGAAGGCCATGACCGCAATGGCCGTCCGCACCCAGGCGAGGAACGTGCGTTCATTCGCTGAGTGGTCGCCAAAATTCCTGATCATGCCGCTCGGGAATAGGACGCGGCCGAGACCGGCCAGCCGGTGGCGAAATCACTCCGATGCAAATTCGTCTCCCCCTTATTGGCCCCAGAACAGAAACAGGCCGATGTCTCCCGGCATCCCGCCGGGAAAATCGAGGAGCCGGGCGCTCAGCGGAAAACCGTTCGGCTTCAGGTCGCGCTCCCATCTCAGATAAAGCTCGCCCGCCTCGCCGCGCAACGTTTCCGGCCAGCCTGTCGCGGACGTGTTGACGGCCCGGCCGCCGTCGCTGCAAAGCTGGCTGGGAAAGCGCAGCAGCATGAACTCCTTTTCCCCTTGCTCCGCCGACTGGCGCGCCCGGTGCAGCAGAGCGCGCCAATTGTCATCGGAAATATGGCGGTCGACCAGTTCCGCCACCCGGTCTTTGCGCTGTTCTGCCGCCGCGCGGCGGAGTTCCTGCCGCTGCTCCAGCGCGTTGTGTTCATGATCCGCCACCAGGCCGCGAAAATCCGACGCCGTCGGCCCGGCATCATCGGGTACGAGCGGCGGCGCCGCCGGTTCGGCCGGATGCTGCTGATGGAAAAATCGCTGGTCGAGCCCCGCCATAATCTCGGCCAGCATTCCGCCATTGCCGGCGGCCGCCGGGCTTGGCTCCGCCATGGCGAGAGCCCGGACGAGATCGGCGCGGCTCACGATGCCGACGATCCTGCCGTCGCGGAGCACGGGAACTCGCTTTATGCGATGCGTGGTCAACAGCCGAGCGATCTCGCAAATCTCCGTTTCCTCGCCGACCGTGACCACCGGCGCCGCCATGATTTCGCCGGCCCGCCGTTTCGCGGCGGATAGGCTCGCGACAAAATCGGCATTGAGCGGCTCCCCTTCCGCCAGGAGCGTCAGCCACCAGTCGCGGCGCGCCTCGCGGCCTTCCTCGTCGCGAACGATCAGGTCGCCTTCGCTGACCATGCCGACCGGGGCGCCGGCGGCATCGACGACGGGCACCGCGCTGATCCCGTGATCGCGGAGGATCTGCGCCACCTCGCGGGTCGGCGTGTCGGGACCGACCGACACCACTGAAGCGGTCATCACGTCGCTTGCTTTCATTCGGCGGGCATCCTGTGTCCGGGGGTCTCTCGGCCGTCGAGGAGTTGCTTGGTATGGCGGGCGATCTGCTCGTCTTCCTGCGAGGCGAGGACGCGCACGGCGCAGCGCGACGCGGCATCGCTGATGGGATTGGTCGCGGACCGGTTCCGAGTTTCGTCGAGGCGGACGCCGATCCATGACAAGCCAGCGCAGATGGCCGCTCGCGACTCGCCGTCGTTCTCTCCGATGCCGCCGGTGAAGACGAGCAGGTCCACCCCGTCCAGCGCCGCGATCATCGCCGCCACCGCTTTGCGCACCGAATAGCAGAACATCTCGATGGCCAGCTGGGCGTCGGCGTTCGACGCAGCGGCTTCGCGCAGGCGCCGCATGTCGCTGCCGACGCCGGAAATTCCGAGCAGCCCGGAGCGGCGATCGACCAGCTCCTCAAGCTTGGCCGCATCGAAATTCTTCGCACGCATCAGATAGATCAGCACGCCGGGATCGAGATCGCCGCTGCGCGTGCCCATGATGACCCCGCCCGTCGGGGTCAGCCCCATGCTGGTGTCGATCGATCTTCCGGCTTTGACCGCCGTGATGCTGGCGCCGTTGCCGAGATGGGCGATGACCAGGCGGTCGGGCAGGTCGTCGCCAAGCTGGCGCACGATCGATTCGCATGACAGGCCGTGAAACCCGTAGCGTTGGATGCCCGCCGCTTGCAGTTCTCGGGAGACCGGGAGAACGCGCGCGACATCCGGCAATCCGGCGTGAAAGGCGGTGTCGAAGCACGCCGCCTGCGGCAGCCCGGGAAAATGCTCACGCGCGAAACGGATGACCGATAGCGCCGCCGGCATATGGAGCGGCGCGAAGTCGGTTGCCGTCTCCAATTGCCGTAGGGCGGCGGCGTCGATCAGGCAATGACGCCGGAGCTGCGGTCCGCCATGGACGATGCGATGCCCGATGGCGACGGGCGGCGGCGTGCTGGCGCCGGCAAGGAATTTTCCGATGCGGACGATGGCTTCCCGCTGACTTGGAAGGGACGCCGTCTCGGAGTGCAACGGCTTTCCGCGCGCGTCGCGTACGAGGAACTTGCCCTCCGTGCCGCCGATCGACGCGGCCTCGCCGGCGAGCAGCGTTTCGGCCCGTGAGCAGCCGACGCGGTACAACCCGAATTTGAGCGAGGACGAGCCGCTGTTCAGGGCGAGGATCGTCGATCCGGGTTCGGCGTCTGCCATGCTCACAAGGTCCAGCGCCAATCGCGGACCTCCGGCATGTCCTCGCCGTGTTCGCTGATATAGAGCTTGTGTCGCTCCATGGTGGTCCAGTAGCGGGCCGTCGCCTGTTCGACTTGATCGCCGAGCCGGGGAATCCGCCGGATGGCGTCGAGCGCGAGCTGATAGCGGTCGAGATTGTTCAGCACGACCATGTCGAAGGGCGTCGTGGTCGTGCCCTCCTCCTTGTAACCGCGCACATGGATATTGTCGTGATTGCGCCGCCGGTAGGTCAGCTTATGGATGACCGCGGGGTAGCCGTGGAAGGCGAAGATCACCGGTTTGTCGACGGTGAACAACTCGTCGAAATCCTGGTCTTCCATACCGTGCGGATGCTCGGATTGCGGCTGCAGCACCATCAGATCCACGACATTGACGACGCGGATGCGGATGTCGGGAACGTAGCCGCGCAGCAAGGTCACCGCCGCCAGCGCCTCGAGGGTCGGGATGTCGCCGGCGCAGGCCATGACAACGTCGGGGTCGCCCGCATCGTTGCTGGCCCATTGCCAGATGTCGGCGCCGGCGGTGCAGTGGCGCACCGCGGCATCGATGTCGAGCCACTGCCATTCGGGCTGCTTTCCGGCGACGATCAGGTTGATGTAGTTGCGGCTGCGCAGGCAGTGATCCGCGACCGACAGCAGGCAATTCGCGTCGGGCGGCAGGTAGATGCGCACGACATCGGATTTCTTGTTGGCGACGTGATCGATGAAGCCGGGATCCTGGTGGGAAAAACCGTTGTGGTCCTGGCGCCAGACATGCGAGGTCAGCAGGTAGTTCAGCGAGGCGATCGGCTTGCGCCAGGGGATTTTCCGGCTGACCTTCAGCCACTTCGCGTGCTGATTGAACATCGAATCGATGATGTGGATGAAGGCCTCGTAGCACGAGAACAGCCCGTGCCGCCCGGTGAGCAGGTAGCCTTCGAGCCAGCCTTCGCACAGATGCTCGCTCAGCACCTCCATGACGCGGCCGTCGGTGCTGAGATCGATATCCACGTCCTGAAATTCGGCCATCCATTCCTTGCCGGAGACGTCGTAGACCGCATCGAGCCGGTTCGACGCGGTCTCGTCCGGGCCGAACAGCCGGAAATTCTGCGTGGCGAGATTGAGCTTCATCACATCGCGCAGAAATGTACCGAGAACGCGGGTGGACTCGGCCTCGACGCCGCCGGGCTTCGGCACCGCCACGGCGTAGTCGTGGAAGTGCGGCATCGCCAGCGGCCGCAACAATTCACCGCCATTGGCGTGTGGGTTTGAGCCCATCCGGCGGTGGCCGGTCGGCGCGAGCTCGGCGAATTCCTCGCGGAACTTGCCGTGTTGGTCGAACAACTCTTGCGGCCGATAGCTCTTCATCCACGCTTCGAGCTGCGTCAGGTGCTCGGGGTTCTTGAAATCGGCGATCGGGACTTGGTGCGCGCGCCAGGTGCCCTCGACCGGCTTGCCGTCGACGAATTTCGGGCCCGTCCACCCCTTCGGCGTGCGGAAGACGATCATCGGCCAGCGCGGGCGCTTGACGGTATCGGGCGCGCCGGGCGACCGCGCCGCGTCCTGGATTCGGCGAAGCTGCGCCAGGATCGCGTCGAGCGTCCCGGCGAGGGACTGATGCACGAGCGCCGGATCGTCGCCCTCGACGAAATGCGGATCGTAGCCGTAGCCGCGCAGCAGCTCGGTCAGTTCCTCGCGGCTGATGCGGGCCAGCACCGTCGGATTGGCGATCTTGAAGCCGTTGAGATGGAGGATCGGGAGGACCGCGCCGTCGCGCGCCGGGTTGAGAAACTTGTTGGAGTGCCAGCTGGTGGCCAGCGCGCCGGTTTCCGCCTCGCCGTCGCCGATGACGCAGGCGACGATCAGCTCCGGATTGTCGAAGGCGGCCCCGTAGGCGTGGGTCAACGAGTAGCCCAGCTCTCCGCCTTCGTGGATCGAGCCGGGCGTTTCCGGCGATACGTGGCTGGGGATCCCGTACGGCCACGAGAACTGGCGAAACAGCCGCTGCAGCCCGTTGCGGTTGCGCTCGATCGCCGGATAGCGCTCGGTGTACGACCCTTCGAGGTAGGCGTGCGCCACCAGGCCCGGACCGCCATGGCCGGGGCCGATGACGTAGATCATGTTCAGATCATTCTCTTTGATCAGCCGGTTGAGGTGGACGTAGAGAAAGTTCAGTCCGGTCGTCGTGCCCCAATGCCCGAGCAGGCGGGGCTTGATGTGCTCGAGCTTGAGCGGAGTTTCGAGCAGGGGGTTGTCTTGCAGATAGATCTGCCCGACCGAGAGGTAGTTCGCCGCGCGCCAATAGGCGTGCATTTTCCGCAGCAGATCGGGCGGCAAGGGGTCGGTCATCGAGGTCTCCGAGTGGTTGCCGCTTTCCGCCCGTGCCTCGCTCAAGGCAATGCAGCGCTGTCCGGGCGGTTAAAGACCGAAGGGGATCAGGCGCGAATTGCCGCTGGAGAGGGCACGAAAGCGCGCCAGCGCCCATAGCGGGAAGAAGGCGCGGTAGCCGTCATAGTGCAGATAAAAGACGCGCGGAAACCCGACTGCGGTGTACCAAGGTTCGTCCCATCTGCCGTCGCGGTCCTGGCTGTCGATCAGATAGGCGATGCCGCGGGTGACCGCCCGGCTTTTGGCCTCGCCGGCAGCCATCAGGCCGAGCAGGGCCCAGGCCGTCTGCGATGGGGCGCTGTACGGCGCGTCGCCGTGCGGCGCCTCGGGCCAATAGGTTTCGGCGCCCTCGCCCCAGCCGCCATCCGGATGCTGCCGGGCGAGCAGCCATGCCACCGCACGGCGGATCTCCGGCGCAGCGGGATCGATGCCGATCGCGTTGAGGGCGGCGAGAACCGACCAGGTCCCATAGATGTAATTGGTTCCCCACCGGCCGAACCAGCTGCCGTCGCCCTCCTGCTCGCGCCGCAGATAGGCGACCGCGGCGGCGATGGCGGGATGGTTTTGTCTATAGCCGAGCTGCGCCAGGAAACCGAGGCAGCGGGCGCTGACATCGGCGGTCGGAGGATCGAGCAGCGCGCCGTGGTCGGCGAACGGGATGTGGTTGAGCAGGTAATGGGTGTTGTCGGCGTCGAAGGCGGCCCAGCCGCCATTGCGGCTCTGCATCCCGACGATCCATTCCGCCGCCCGGTCGAGCGCGTGGCGATAACGCGCCGGATCGAAGCGATCGAGCGCCAGACCTGCCGCGGCGGTATCGTCGAGGTCCGGGTAATGCGGGTTCTCGTACTGAAAGGCCCAGCCGCCCGGGCGCAGAGCGGGCCGCGCCGTCGCCCAATCGCCGACCACATCGAGCACCTGCTTGCCGGCGACCCAGTCGAGCGCCCGCCGGATGGCCGGCGCCAGCCGCTCGTCCCCGGCCTCCATCAGCGCGTGGCAGGCAAGCGTGGTGTCCCAGACCGGAGACAAGCAGGGCTGGCAATAGAGGCGATCGTCGTCGCCGGCGAGCAGCTTGCGGGTCGCGCCAAGGGCGGTCGCGTAATCGGGATGATCCGGCGCGTATCCCAGGCAGTCGAACATCATCACGGTATTCGCCATCGGCGGAAAAATGGCGCCGAGACCGTCTTCGCCGTTCAGCCGCTCGGTGACGAAGCCGAGCGCCTTGTCGATCGCCCGCCGCCGCCGCTTCGCCGGAAAGAACGGCTCGATCTTGCGCACCAGCCCGTCGAGCATCGTGAAGATCCGCGACGCCAGGGACGCGGTTTGCGGCGCGATCCAATTGCGCACCGATTCCGGAGGCTCGACGAACAGTTCCCGAACGGTGATGCCGTGCGGGTTGCGCGCCCGCGGCTTCAGCGCCATCAGCACCAGGACCGGAACGAGAAACGTCCGCGACCAATACGAGATCTTGCTCAGGTGAAACGGGAACCAGCGGGGCAGCAGCATGATCTCGACCGGCATGACCGGAACCGCCCGCCACGGAACTTCGCCGAACAGGGCCAGGGTGATGCGGGCGAAGACGCTCGCTCGGCTAGCGCCGCCGCGCGCCAGGATCGCCGCGCGGGCCCGCGCCATGTGCGGGGCATCGGCCGGATCGCCGGCAGCCTTCAGCGCGAAATAAGCGGTGACCGAGGCGCTCAGGTCGAGTTCGCCGCCGTGGAATAGCGGCCACCCGCCGTCGGTACCCTGGGTCTCGCGAAGATAGGCGGCGAGGCGCTGTTGCAGGCGGGTCTCGATGTCGCCGAGGTAATGCTGCAGCAGGATGAAGGAAGCCGGCATCGTCGCGTCGGCTTCCAATTCGAACACCCAGTGGCCGTCCTCGCGCTGCAAAGACACAAGCGAGTCGACGGCCCGGGTCAGAGCCTTGTCCAGCTCCGGATTTGTCCGTGATGCGCTGGCCGGGAGATCGGTCTGGGGTTCAAGACGGGGGTGGAATTGCTCGAGGCTCTTGGTCGAAATCGACACCGCATTCCCGGAGGCTCGACCTTCAACTTGCGATGCTTGCGTCGCCGGCATGCGGTACCTTCCGGTAGAGGCGGGGCGCGGCTACCAACAGCTACCGCCAGCGACGGTTCCAGCCGGCCCAGCCGCTGGTCCAACGGCCGCCGCCCCGGACGAGCCGGATGATGAGCAGCAACACGATGGCGCCGATGGTGGCGTTGGCGATCGCGGCAACGAGCCCGGCACCCAGGTACACGCCCAGCCGAGGCATCAGCCAATCGCCGATGAACGCGCCGATGATCCCGACGATCACGTCGCCGAAGAGCCCGAACCCGGTCCCCCCGACGAATTCCCCGGCCAGCCACCCCGCGGCAAGACCGACGACCAACACGACCAGGAGATTTTCGCTCGACATGTGCATGGCGCTGAGGTGCATGGCGCTGCCCTTGGAGACGATTGTTCAGCGTCTCGCATGCCGTCCCGGCGAATTGCGATTGGCTAGGTGATGCTTGACTGTAACGGGAAGGGGAAATCGCCGAGAGCCTCGGAAACTACTTACGCGACTCTTTCGCGCAGCGCCGGAATTGGGCTGGCCGCTCAGGTCCCGGTCGGATCGGGAACGGGTGCTTGTTGATTGACCGCGTCGCGGACCAGGCCGAATTTCACCTGGGTGATGTTCGCGTCCCGAAAGTAGTTCACCAGATCGCCCCATGGATCGGTGATCCGGCCGATCCCCGAGATGAAGGCCACGACGCCGCCGATCTCCAGCCGCTGCTCGTACACCGCCCATCCGCCGACCAGAAGCGCGCCGACGATCTGCAGCTGGGTGCTTAGGTTCATCAGAAAGTTCATCGAGAACTTGAATTTGAAAATGCCCATGTTGAGCTCGAACACACGCTGGATACGCTTGTCGTCGGTGCGATCGCTTGCGTCGTCGCTGCGGGTGCCCTTGACCACGCTGACGCTGAGTTGCCGAATGACTCGGACGCGGGCATGGGTGCGCCGGTTCATCGCGCCCTGCATCAGCGGCACGAACACCAGTTGGGGGACGAACAGCACGAAAGCCGTGCCTGCCATCCAAAAATCGACATGGACCATGTAAGCCAGCACCGAACACAGGATGCCGCCCTGCAGCAGAGGCTCGGAAACGCTTCCGCCGACGAACCCGCCGATCGATTCGACTTCGGCGACCATCATCGACGCTTGAACCCCTTCCGCCTCCGGGGTGGACGACGCGGCGGACTGCGAGCTGACCAGCGCATGCACCCGGTGCCGCAGATCGCGGGTGGCGCGCTCGCCGACCCAGCTGCGATAGACGTTGAGGACGAGCTTCGTGCCGCCTTGCACGAGAGCGGTGCCGGCATAGACGGCGGCGAGGCCGGCGATCCACCAGAAGTCGCGGTGCTTCACCATGTCGTCGACGATCCGCCGCTGCAGTTCCAGCGGCACGACTTCGAGCAGGAACACGGCGATCGTTAGCACGACGAGGCACAGCTGATGCCAGCCACTCGTCTCCAAGACATAGCGGTATATGTTGCGGGGCATTTCGCCTGACTACACCGTGGCCGCGTCCGGGGGTAGGGCGAAGGCCGCGTTATCCCTCGATGAAATGGCCAAATGCCGCAAGAGGTTCGATGCGGTCGCAGATGATTTTGGTGATGGCCAGCATCGGCATCGCCAGGATGACCCCGAGGACGCCCCACATCCAATACCAGAACACGATCGCCAGGATGACCAGCACCGGATTTATGGTGAAACGCCGGGCGAGGAGCATCGGCGTCACTGTCTCCCCCTCGATGACGTGAATGCACAAATACGTGCCCGCGGGCACGAATGCCAGCCACAGCGGCCCGATAGACAACAGCCCGACAAAGACGAAGATCGTCACGCCGATCGTCGGCCCCAGGATCGGTACGTAGTTAAGCAGGAAGGCGACGGTTCCCCACAGCACCGGATTGCCCAGCCCGCACGCCGCGGCGGCAATTCCGGTGGCGATGCCGACTGCGGCGTTCATTATCGTGATGGTGACGAGATAGGCGGAGATGTCGGCTTCGATCTGCTGCGAGATCTCGACCGCCTGGCGCTTGTCCTTGAACCGCGGCAGAACCTCGACCAGGCGGCGCAGGAATGTGTCACCGGAGGCGAGCAGGAAAAACAGCACCAGCACGGTCGTAAACAAGCCGCTCGCGATGGTGCGGGTTCCGTTCAACAGTTTGTCGCTCAACCCGGGACCCTGAACCGCGACGGTCGGGACGGCGGGGTCTGCCGGCTGCGTCAGGCCCTCGGCCTGATGCAGGAATTTCTGAAGCGCTTGGATCGGCTTGCTCAGGAAGGTCAGACGTTCCTCCAATCGCGGCAGGCCGTCCGGTATTTTTTGCGCCCACGACGCGGCGGGCCCCGACAACGCCGTTCCAAGGCCGACGAAGCCGCCAAACAGGACCAGGATGATCGCCAGCGACGCGATTACCCGCGGCAGATGGAGGTGCTCGAATAGCCGCATCGCCGGCTGCAACACCAGCTTCAAGACAAAGGCGAGCACGATCGGGAGGATGATCTCGCCGGCCACATAGCACGCCGCGAGCAGCGCGAGGAGGAACAGACCTCCCTGAAAAACCGTCTTGATATCGGCCGGCACCGGGAAATCGGGCAGCTCTCGTGCCTCGATATCGGTGGGCGGCGAATCGGGCGTTTCCATCGGCGGGTCCGGCTCGGCCAGGCGACCGGGAGATTTTCGGCTCGACTGGCCGGGGAAACCTTAGATATGCACCCCGAGGTATCCCGCCACGATGATGACCACGACGACGACGCCGATGATGTAGAAGATGTTCATGACTTTCTCCTTTCTAGAGACGTGAAAATTCTTCGGACATTCTTAGACTGGCAAGATCGATCCGGCAGTAATGGTGCGAACGATTGAACGTCGATAGCGTTTCAGGCGGCGGTCTTGAGCGTGCTTGCCTGACTCGAAGCCGCCTGCCCCGCCAAGACGAGCGCCGAGGCCGGATTCAAGCTGTCGACCATCGAAGTCGGGATCAGCACGGTGGTGCCGCGCTCCTTGGTGGTCTCGTAGATGATGTTCATGGCCCGCAGTTGGAGAGCGCCTGGATGGTTGGCGTAGATCTCCGCGGCCTCGACAAAACTCCCGGCGATGACGGCTTCGGCCGACCCGAGGATGACGCGGGCCTGTTTCTCTCGCTCGGCCTGGGCCTGGCGGGACATCGCGTCCTGCAGGGCCTCGGGGATGGCGACGTCGCGGATCTCGACCGACGTCACCGACACGCCCCATTTTTCGGTCTTGGCGCCGATCTCCTCCCGCAGGCTCTCGTCGGCCGCCTTACGGTCGGATAGCAGCGCCGCGAGCATCGACGAACCGATCATCTCGCGCAGCGACGTCTGGGCCACCCGGTCGATCGCTTGGCGGTAATTGGTAATCTCCAGCGCTGCCTTCTGCGCATCGTGGACATGCCAGAAAATGATCGCGTCGACATTAACCGGGACGGTATCCTTGGTCAGCGCCTGCTCGGCATTGAACGCCGTCGTCTGGATGCGCTCGTCGATGACGGCGGTGACGGTGTCGATCACCGGGATGATCACGAACAGGCCGGGCCCTTTGACGCTTTGCAGCTTGCCGGCGCGCAGGATGACGAATTTCTCCCAGGCATTGGCCATCTTCAGCGACAGCGCGATGACGACCGCGGCGACGATAAAGGGTACGCCGGCGAAGGGATTGACCATCGACCCGAGGCCGAGCCCCGCGAGCACGCAGGCGAACGCCACAAAGAGGGTGATCGGGTTCATGCGGCTTTGATCCTTTGCGCCAGTTGGCACGGTGGAGGCTCGGCGCCGAACATCGCTCGGTACGGCCGGAGCGCCTTGAATAGCCGAAGAGGCTATCGGGCTGGATCAGATGTAATGTAATGAAGAAATAACCGCGCGGGCAGGTTCGGGAACTACCCAGAGAACGCGCTATACGACCCATGACCGAACCGCCGCGATATCAGATCGCCGGTATCGCCTTGCCAAAGGTCGCGGTCGCGATCTTGATGACCTGATAGCCGCTCTGTTCCAATTGTTCCTTCATCGCCGCGACCTTCGACTGATCCGCGACGACGGTCATGCCGGCTTCATCGGAGCGCCGCGAGTGCCGGTATAGAATCGTCAAACTCACCGGAAAACCTTCCCGCGACTGTCGAGCCGAAACCTATCAGGGCGCTCGATCGCAGCAAGGATCGGAAAATACTTATTGGTGCGACTCTGCCGGTTGGCGGCCTGTGCGGCTGGTTTAGAGCGCCGTTCGATCAGGATCAGGTTGAGTCACTTTCGTCATTCCCGCGAAGGCGGGAATCCAGGGCTACCGTTCCGTCGCCCGCCCTGGACCCCCGCCGTCGCGGGGGTGACGATGAATAATGCGATCGTGCTTGAACGGCTCGTGCGCTAGATGTGAGCTTTCATTGGGTTGTCCATCCGGCGCGACTGGATCGCTTCACTTTGGGCAAAGCGAAGCGGCCGGCATTGCTGCCGGCCGTCGCCGTCTTGGTTTCGGCAGAACCTTATTGAATGCCGATGCTGACACCCGGCAAGTTGATGCCGATGCCGGGGCCGTAGATCACCGGCGGAGCGTAGTACGGCGAACCGTAGTATCCCCCGCCATAGGGCGAGCCATAGACCACGGGCGGAGCGTAATACCCGCCGTTGTAGCCGCGGCGATCGCCGTGCCAATCGGCGCTGGCCGGTGTGGCGAAGGCACCAAGGGCGAGCAGCGCCGAGATGGCGATCCCTCCCATGAGCTTCGCCGACAGATGGCGTTTCGAGGCCGTACTGTTAGTGCAGGTCATCGTGACCTCCTTATGCTGAGCATGGTGTCGCGGTCGCGGAGTGCGATCGTTAGCCTACTAGCCGTTCTTCGGAGCAGCCGTCCCGTGGCCGGAAGTGCGGAACACCTCGTCGGCGACCTTCTTCTGGGCATCCGGCATCGCGTCGTAGAGCGTGGAGAAGGCCGAGGTCAGGTTCTTCAGCCCATCGACATGCGCCTGGGCGAATTGCTGATAGGTCTTCAGATCTTCGACGGCGCTCATGTTCTGCGGCGGCGTTGTGCGATTTGTCGCGACCAGCTTGTCCATGGCGGTGGCATTTTCGCGCATCGCCTGCGCCACGCCGTTCCACTGCGCTTCCTCGGCGGGCGTGATCTTCAGGTCCGCATGAAGCTTGGTGATCCGCTGCTCGACGGTCTCGCCCTTCGTCTCGTTGGCCGTCGCGGCGATCGGAGTGGCCGCTGCCTGCGCCAGGGCGCGGGTCGCGGTCAGCGGGGTGGCGAGAAACGTGGCACCGAGCAGCGCCGCGATCGCTACCGAGCGCATGAACGGCGCCGGCAGCGCAATTGGGTGGGTCAAATAAGGCATGGTGGCATCCCTTCTGGATATTAAGTGCGGATGGTGTCGCCGCTTGGCCGCCTGTAAGCGGTTGAGTGACGATGTTATAAGTTAGGTTTAACAAACATCGTCGTCAGCCATCGGAAAATACTCATAAAACAATATGGTGTGAGGATTTTAATATTATTTGTATCTAACAGAAAATTATCGACGGGCTGTGCGAGATAATCTTTGTGAGAATTACCCCGAACTTGTGGTCTCGCGTGATTTTTCCACGAGGAGCGCGGGGGATGGCGCGGCACGCCCAGTTCCGGCCGCGCCGGGCACTACCTAGAGGTTTTGTTGCGACATCGCGGCAGTGGCAACGGGGAGTTGCGCCTCCGCTTCGGTGAGCAGATCGATCAGGTGTTGGCGCGTTTCTGCCGTATGACGGTCGAGCTTTAGGAGTTCTTGATAGTGCCGGATGGTCAGTTCAATGATCCGAGGGTCTTCCGTCATTGATGACGTCTCCCGGTTTGGAGATTGCCGACAAACGTTCGGATACGTCGCAGGCCGCCAAGGGACGGGTCTCAAGCTCCTCAACCGGCGTCCGCCAGCGACGCCAATTGGAGGTCCGCGCCGACCGAGGGGGATCGCCGCCGCACCGCATTTGGAGTCGCGGTCTCGGCGCGCAGTTCGGGTTCGAGGCCCATCAGGCAGCGCAACGCCAAGCGCCCGCGCGACAGGCGCGAGCGTACGGTCCCGACCGGGATTCCGACCGCTGCGGCCACGTCTTCGTAGGACATGCCCTCCAACCCGACGAGCAGGATCACCGTCCGCTGCTCTGCGGGCAGCCGGGCAAGCGCCTGGTCGAGATCGCGCAGTTCGAGGCGCTTGTCCTGATCGGCCGGCCGGCTCAGCTGCAGCTTGAGGTCGCTGAGTTCGATCGTCCCGCCCTCGCGGATCGACCGGCGGACGTGGTTGACATACTGATTGTGCAGGATGGTGAACAACCATGCGCGCAGATTGCTGCCGTCCCGCCAGAGGTGCAGTTTGGTAAGCGCGCGGGTGAGACATTCCTGAACGAGATCGTCCGCGTTCGCGACATCGCGCACCAGCGCCCGCGCATAGCGTCGCAGACCTGGGATTTGGGCTTCGATTTCCTGACGAATGTCCGTCATGGGTGGCTCCTTCCGCTGCCTGCCGCGGCGGCCGCGATTGCAGGCCGGTTGAGCCGATGTTAGCCGGGGGCCGAACGATCGCGGCAGCTTCGGAAACTACCCAAGCGGGGTTGCCGGCCGCAGCGGCCGGGGCTCGCCGCCTCGCCTTCAGGGCGTGGCGGCGAGCGCCAAGCGGATCAGAGCGGGGATCGAGCGCGAGCCGGTCTTCTTCATCACCGCGGCGCGATGGTTCTCGACCGTGCGTTGACTGACGCCGAGGTCGGCCGCGATGTTCTTGCTCGGGTGGCCGGCGAGCACCAGGTCCATGACTTGGCGCTGGCGGGCGGTCAGACCGGCGATCGAAATCGCCGCCGTTTCCCGCCAGGCGGTTGCCTTCGCCGAGTCGCCCGCCTGCTCGAGGGCGCGGTCGACGCTGGCAAGCAGCTCCTTGTAGCCGACCGGCTTCTCGATAAAATCCGCGGCGCCGGCCTTCATCGCTTGGACCGCCATCGCCACGTCGCCGTGGCCGGTGATCATGATCGCCGGCAGCCGGTGCCGGTCGCGCTTGAGCCGCTGCAGCAGCTCGAGCCCGCCCATGCCGGGCATCCGGACATCGACCACGAGGCAACCCTGCCGGCCGGGACGGTAGATTTCGAGGAACCTCTCGCAGCTGTCGTAGATTTCGACGGTACGGCCGTCCGCTTCGAGCAGGTCGCGCAGCGCCTCGCGCACGGCGCTTTCGTCGTCGATCACGAAGATCGCCGGCGGGCGATCGTCGGCCGGCGCCGCGGGTTTCGGTTTGGCCAGCCCCTCCTCGATCCGGTGGATCAGCGCCGACGCCGTCACCGGCTTGCCGAGGTAGGCGCGGCCCTCCCCGGCGATCTCGCGCAGCGTGTCGGTGGAGATGTCGCCGCTGAGGATGATCGCCGGGATGTCGTGACCGAGCGTCTTTTCCAGGCTGGCGATGACCTGAAGGCCGTTCGGACCGTTGGGCAGGTTGTAATCGGCGAGCACTAGGTCTGGCCGCAACCCCCCGCGCGTCGCCAGCTCCAGCGCCGTGGCGCCATCCGCGGCGGTCGCCGTGCGGTAGCCTTCGCCTTCGAGCAGGAGCGCCAGCATCTCGCACACGCTGGGCTCGTCCTCGACGATGAGGATGGTTTCGCTGTGGCTTGCGGTCGTCACCGTCTGCGGCGGCCCTAGCGGGAGGCGAGCGGCGGGCTCATCCGACCCGAGCGGCACCTCGACGGTAAAGACCGAACCCTTGCCGGGGCGGGATCTGACATCGATGGCATGGCCCAGCAGCTCCGCCAGCCGTTGCACGATCGCCAGACCGAGGCCAAGACCCTTGCTGCGTTCGCGGGCGGGATTGTCGAGCTGGTGGAACTCCTCGAAAATCTCCGACAGCTGCTCCGCGGGAATACCGATGCCGGTGTCCCATACCTCGATGCGCAGCTTGTCGCTGCGCCGCCGGCACCCGAGCAGAACCCTGCCCGCCACGGTATATTTGACCGCGTTCGAGACCAGGTTGCCGACCATCTGGGCGAGCAATCGCGGATCGCTGCGCACGCTCAGACTGTTCCGGACCACGCGCAAATCGAGGCGATCGACAGTCTGGTGATAGGCAAATTGGCTGCGCAGTCCGTCGAGCACGGCATTGACCGGGAAATCCATGATCTCGCGGCGAACGATCCCGGCCTCGAGCTGGTTGATGTCGAGGAGCGTGTCGAGCATTCCCGACATCGCCTTCACCGTCTCGTCGAGCCGGTCGACCAGCGCGAGGACTGTTTTGTCGGTGACCTTCTTCGCCAGAATGCCTTGCAGAAAACTCAGGGTCTGCAGCGGCTGCCGGAGGTCGTGGCTGGCGGCCGCGAGGAAGCGGGACTTGCCGAGATTGGCCTGCTCCGCCTCGCGCTTGGCGGCGCCCAATGCCTCGGCCGCGCGCCGGCGCTCGGTGATGTCGTCGATCGCCAGCAGGATCCGGGGCTTGCCATGCGGCCTTTCGCGGAGTTTGCGGGCATTGAGCAGCAGGAGCCGCCGGCCGAGTGCCGGAAGCTCGATCTCGGTCTCGTGGTCGGTGACGCCGGACGGCTCGGCCTGAACCCGTTCGAGGAACGTGCGCAGCCCCTCCGATCCGGGGTGGTGGCCGACGACATCGCCGAGCGGGTTTGCGGCCACCTCCGCGGCCTCTATCGCGAAGGTGCGATAGAAGGAGCGATTGGCGGAAACGATGCAAAGTTCGTCGTCCAGCACGACCAGCGGCTGGCGGATGGTGTCGATGATGCTGTCCGAATAGGCCCGCGCCGCCACGATCTCTCGCTCCGCCGCCTTTCTCTCCGTGATGTCGGCGAAGGTGATGACCACCCCCTCGATCCGGTCGTCCTGGGTGCGGTAGGGCAGGATGCGGCGGATGTACCAGCCGCTGCTCTCGGCTTCGATCTCGCGCCCGAGCGGCGCGGAACTGGCAAGCACCGAGCGGGCGTCGGCAATCAGGTCGGGATCGGCGGCGAGCAGGGTGAGGTCGGCGAGCGGCCGGCCGATATCGCTGGCGATGACCCGGAACAGCGCTTTTGCCGTCGGGGTGAAGAAGCGGATGTTGAGCTCGCCGTCGAGGAACAGGGTCGCCACGCCCGTGCTGTCGAGGATGTTCTGCAGATCGTTGGAGGTGTCGCGCTGGCGTTCCAGCGTCTCCTGAAGCTGGCTGTTGAGGGCGGTGAGTTCTTCGTTGAGCGCCTGCAATTCTTCCTTCGAGGTTACCAGCTCCTCGTTGGTGGACTGGAACTCCTCATTGACCGACATCGCCTCTTCGTTGATCGCGGTCTGCTCGGCATTGGCGATCTCGAGGTCGTGGATGGCGCTCTGCAATTCCTTGCGGGTCGCATCGAGCTCGCGCTCGAGCTCGCGTTCCGAGGCTCGCGAGTCGGTATCGGCCGAGCCGGCCGGCCGCTCGGGCCGGTCTTCCCGCTCGGGTTCGTCAAGGAAGCTGACCAGCAGCAAGGTCTCGGCCTCGCTCTGCACCGGCTGCACCTCGATGCGTACCGCGGCCGAGGCGGCGCCGTGGCCGACCCGCGCGCCCGTGACGACGGCGCGCGCGTGCTCCTGGCTGGCTTGCTGGATCGCCACCCTCAGCTTGCTGCGCAGCCCGTCGCGCACCATGGCAAGAAGGTCGCGGCTGGGCTCGCCCGCGGCTACCCGCAGATAGCGATCCGTCGAGCCCGAATAGTAGAGGCAATCGCCCTTGCGGTTGATCAGGACCGAAGCCGGCGCGTAGGCATCGAGCAGCACCCGCTGCATCAGGTCGCGAGGACTGGCGCGCGGCGCACCGGGGCGCCGCAGCCCGCCGAGCGACAGCGCGCCCGCGCCCTTGCGAAAATCGGCCGCCTCGGTGCGGGCGCGACTGCCGTGCCGAAAGATCCGGTGCGTCTTCGAGATCGGCTCGAACCTGGCGTCGACGCCGGTCACCGCCTCGGCCCCGCCGAGGAAGAGGACGCCGCCGTCGCGGAGAGCAAAATCGAACAGCAGCAGAACCTTCTCCTGCGCTTCCGGGCGCAAGTAGATGAGAAGATTGCGGCACGAGACCAAATCGAGGCGCGAGAACGGCGGATCGGCCAAGACATCCTGCACCGTGAACACCACGAGCCCGCGCAGTTCGGGCGCGATGCGATAGCTGTGGTCTTGCTTGGTAAAGAAGCGGGCAAGCCGCGCCGCGGAGACATCCCCGGCAATCGATTCCGGATAGACTCCCTCGCGCGCCACCGCCACCGCGTCGCCATCGACATCGGAGGCGAAGACCTGCAGCACGATCGTCGATTTCGCCGCCGCGATTTCCTCGAGGAACAGCATGACGATCGAATAGGTCTCTTCGCCGGTGCTGCAGCCGGCGACCCAGATCCGCAGCGGGCGGTCCGCCTCGTGCCGGCGCACGAGATCGGGAACGATCTGCTCCGCCAGCAGCTCGAAAGCCTTGGGATCGCGGAAGAAGCTGGTGACGTTGATCAGCAAATCCTTGGCGAGGAGATCGAGTTCGCCGGCATCTTGCCTCAGGACGCCGAGGTATCGGCTGGGATCGACGATCGCGGCCATCGCCATCCGCCGCTCGATCCGGCGCTGCAGCGTGCTCGGCTTGTAGAGCGAGAAATTGTGCGCGGTCCGCGTCCGCAGCAGATCGATGATCGCGGCCAGCCAGTCCGGGGCATCGTCCGGGACGACGCTCTGGCGCGGAGCCTTGAGGTGCTGCGCTCCGTATTGGGCCACGATCTCCGGTATCTTCGCCACCGGCAGCACGAAATCGGCGAGGCCGGTCGTGATCGCGCTGCGCGGCATGCCGTCATAGGCCGCCTCATCCGGGCTCTGCACGATGACGAGCCCGCCGTTCTCCTTGATCGCCTTCAATCCCAGGGTGCCATCCGTTCCGGTTCCCGAGAGCATCACGCAGATCGCGCGCTCGCCACACTCCGCCGCCAGCGAGCGTAGGAAAAAGTCGAACGGCAGGCGGGCGCCGTGGCGCTCCGTCGGCTCCGAGAGGTGGAGGGCGCCCTGGTGGATCGAGAGATAGGTCGCCGGCGGGATGACGTAGACGTGCTCGCGCTCCAGCGACAGGCCGTCGGCCGCCTGCAGCACCTTCATCTTGGTATGGCTGGCCAGCAGCTCGACCATCATGCTGGCATGGGTCGGATCGAGATGCGTGATCAGGATGAAAGCCATCCCGCTATCAGCGGGCAGCGCATCGAAGAGCTTGCGGAACGCATCGAGGCCGCCGGCCGAGGCGCCGAGCGCGACCACGGGAAACTCGGCTTGTTCCGACGGCGTCGGTAACGGCGGGCCGCGCTTGGCCATTGCCCGCCGGTCCGGCCGCGGACGAGCCGCGTAGCCCTTTCCCGGTCGATCAGCTATCGCCATGCCAGATTCTTTCGTGCCGCGGTTGTCGCGGGGGCGCGCAGCGAGGCGAAGATACTACAAAACGCCACGCCGCCGCGGGGACGTCCGTCGTCAACTACGCCGCGCCGCCCGGCTCCGCCCCGCGAACCCCGCCAAGGGCGCCCGACTTGAACGAAGAAACGACCGGCTTGTGGCGCGAAAGCTCCTCCGACGTTATCTCGATATTCTGTAGCGGTTTGGCGCGCTCCGCCGCATCGGGGCCGCTGCTGCTCGTCACAAAGTCGGCATAGGCGCGCGCACGCGCGATGATCTGGCCCGGCTCGAGGAGGAGACCGCTCGCATTGGCGGTTTGCTGCACCAGCTTGAGGCATTCGAGGCGAAGTTCTTCGGGCGTCATGCTGATATCCCTACAAGGTGGATGAAGGTCAGGTCACTTTGCCGAGTTTTTCCGCGCACGCCGTGGCCACGTCCGGGTTCGGCGTCTCGCTCCCGGGAGTCGTCGCCCATCCGCCCTTCTCGATAAACGACCGCTTGTCCCAAGACGTGGAGATCTTTTTGAGTGCCGTCAGCTGGGTCGAGGCGTCGGCTTGTGCCTCGAACTTGGCGACGCATACCGGCGTGAGGGCGGTAACCACAGCCTCGTCCGACTGCTCTTTCGCCATCCGCTCGGCGGAACTCGCGAGCGTCCATCCGAGCGCCCAAAAACCGACGATGGCCATGGCGGCAGCGCCGATAACGGCACCCCACAGCGCGGGCTTCACTTCCGGATGGGGCTTCATTTCTTTCACCGTGGCTTCAGCGGAAAAGGCGGTTTTCGGCGCGCGAACCATACGGTACGGCGCGCCCGGGCCGTCAGGTTCGGAAACTACTCAGAACCGTCGCTGACGGTCACGGAACCGCTTGCAAACGGTGGACTCCACGAACGCGTCGAGGTACGGGCGGCGATGCAAAGCCCGGCGGTCACAGTTCCGGCGCGGGAGCCGGTGAATTCTCGATCTCGTTCCATCTGGTGGGCGCGAGGCCCGTTTCGCCGGTGGCTTGGCCGATCGGCTGCGATGCCGCCGCCGAATTGACGTCGCGACTCGAATTGAGGACGCGGAAATAGTGCTCCGCGTGTTGATAGTAATTCTCCGAGGCGACCCGATCGTCGCTCCGCGCCGCCCCTTGCGCCAAGGTCAGGTATCGCTGGTATTTTTGCGAGGCGTTGCCGCGTTGGCGATCGCCCGAACCGGCGCTATCGTGGGTCTGAGAGCGTTGTGGCGTTCCCCGGTCCGATTGCGGTGACCGGTTGCCGCGGAAGCGGAGCCCGCGGCCCTGATCTGGCCCTGATCTCATGACGCGCGCGATGTCGGGCGATCGGCCTGACGCGCTCGACTCTTCGGGACCACCGCGGCGATCTCGCGCTGGGCGGCTTCGCTGTCGGCAGCTTCCTTGACGAGACGAAGGGCTCGCAGCCGCGCCGTTTTGGCGTCGGTCTCCTGCTTCTCGTCCGCATCGCGCGGCCAGACTTTCACATGGATGTGTTTTGCCATCATCAACGGGTCCTCGGGTCGGCACCGGCATTGTCCGCCGGGTGGTGGAGTTTCTTGCCGGTGACAAAAAACGACGATCGGGCAGATGCGCGTTCCGCGCTCGGTCCTCCGGCCTCTATATGGGGCTTCGCGGCCCGATATGCTCGGAATGCCGGCGAGCCGCGCATTTCGGATGGGCGGGCGGGTCCGCTGTTCGGTCGGCGGCTTGGCTTATCGCGGCTTTTTTGACCGCCCGCTAGAGGTCACAGCCGGGGACGGCATCGGCACCCTTGCCCCTGAGTAGATTCCGACGCTCGCCCCACCGTCTCTTCGGGCCGATATGTGGGTTTCCGAAGAGGGAACAAGACCCATGGGCGTCTACTACATCCTTGGCGGCATCGTCGTGGTGTTGATCGTGGCGGGTTTCTTCGGGGTAGGGTCGTGGCCCTGACCGATCGGCGGAGCGCGTAGCCGGGTAATAGCCACACGGTAACCAAGCCTCTTTAATACGCAAAAGCCGCGGTTTCCCGCGGCTTTTGGCATTCTCGGTAGTGGCCGCGTCGACAGAATGGCGCGACTCTACTCCGCGAGGGGTATCGGGGCGATGCTCCTCCCCCCGGGATGCGTCACCATCGGCCGTGTCCGGCCCGCAGCGGCCCTTCCGAGATTCCGTTCTGCGCGGGGAAGCCCTAGACCGACGGCCAGAACGGCTTGGCGAGGGCGAGGTTGGTCGGAAAGACCGTCAGCGGTGTGCCTTTTTGCCATTGCGCGAAGATCATCGGCACGTCGACCCGCCGCCCCTTGTCGTCGAACTTGATCGGGCCGGGGAAGCAGGCGGCGGCCGGCCCGGTGGTCAGGTCCATCGCCCGGATCGCGTCGGCGACCTTGAGCCGGTCGGCGGCGCTGGCGGCTTCCAGCGCCGCTTTCAGAATCGCCACATCGCCATAGCCGCACAGCCCATCCTGGGTCAGGAACGGCTCGCCGGTGCGCTTCTTGAAGCGCTCGATAAAATCCTCCTGGCCCTTCATCGGCCAATTGGCGACGCTGAACAGCAGCCCTTCGAGCAATTCTGCGCCGATCGTCTTCAGCAATTCGGGCGAGCCGAACGGCGCGCCGTTGCCGACCAGCGGGATCTTGCCGTGCGACAGCTTGAACTCGTCGAGCTTTTCCAGCACCAGCTTGCAGTCGGGCATGGCCGAGGTCAGCAGCAGCAGGAAATCGGGCTTGGCTGAGCGCACCTTCTCGATGAGCGGGGTCGCATCCGAGAGCGGCGGCGTGAACACCTGATCGACCACCAGCTTGAGGCCGGCCTTCTCGAAGCCGCCGTCGCGCAGCGGCTTGGCGAAGCTGACCGGCGAGGCGGTGTTGTCCATGATCAGGCCGACGGTCTGCGGGCGCTTGCCGGTGGCGGCTTGCGCCAGATCGAGCGCGGTCGGCACGGTCTCCGCTGCCTGGTGCTCGGCGGTCGGCGAGGTCTGGAAGACGAACTTGAAGCCGCGATTGGTGATCGCGTCGGAATAGCTGAGGGTCAGCCACGGCAGCGACGCGCGCTCGGTCACCTCGGTCACCGCCAGGGTGAACGAACTGAGCCACGCGCCGGTCCCGCCGACGAGGTCGGGGTTGTCGGACAGCAAGCGCTGCGCCGCGTTCTTGGCCTTTTCCGTGCTGTCGCCGGCATCGGCGTAGACGATTTCGATCTTGGCGCCGCCGAGGCTCTGGATGCCGCCATTGCTGTTGATGTCGTCGACCGCCATGTCGGAACCCATGCGCAGGAGCTGGCCCTGCCGTGCCCACGGGCCCGACAACGGCGCGATCGAGGCGATCTTGACCGTTTTCGCCTGGGCCCGCGCCGCGGTGATCGCGACCTTGGGCAGCGCCAGCGCGCCGAGGGATAGCGTGAGGCCCTTGGCCATCGCGCGTCTGGTTAATTTCTTGTCGTTCATCCGCCTGTCTCCTCCTCGAAACCGCTTCTGTGCGTCCCAACCGGTAGCGCTTGTCTAGTTCGCTGCGCTGGCGACGCGTTCGACCCATTTCTTGCCAAGATAGGCTTCGATCACGCCCGGGTCGCGGACGATCGCATCCGGCTCGCCGGTGGCGATCATCCGCCCGTGATCGAGCACGTCGAAATGATCGACCAGCCGCACCATTGCCTGCATCGTGTGCTCGATGATCAGCACGGTGATGCCGTCGGCGCGCAATTGCCGGATCACCCCCAGGATCCCATCGAGATCCTCGTGACCGAGCCCGGCCAGGGTCTCGTCCAGCAGCATCAGCCGGGGATGCGGCACCAGCGCTCGCGCCAGCTCCATCAGCCGCAATTCCCGCGTCGTCAAACCGCCGGCGATCGCCTGCGCCCGGTCGCTCAGCCCGACGCGGTCGAGCGCCGCGAGCGCCATCCGCTCGGCGATCGTCTGGTTGGCGGCGCCGACGAACGCGCCGACGATGACGTTTTCGAGCAGGGTCATGCGGGGAAAGGCGCGCACCACCTGAAACGTGCGGCCGATGCCGCGTCGGCACACCCGGTTCGGCTGCAATCCCATCAGCGGCGCGCCGGCGAACGCGATCGTGCCGCTATCGGGAGGCAGAAACCCGTTGATGACGTTGAACAGTGTGGTCTTGCCGGCGCCGTTTGGCCCGATGATGCCATAGAGCCCGCCTTCCGGGACGGTCAGGTCGACGCTGTCGAGCGCGCGCAAGCCGCCGAAGGAAATGCCGACCCCGCGCAGCACCAGGAGGTCGGCGCCGGCGGCGGTGCGGGGCTGCGGCACGATGGCGACCGGTGCCGGTTCCGCCCGCGGCGGCGCGAGCGGGACCGGCTTGTTCCGCGCAAACCGGTCGAGCACCCGCCAATAGACCCCCTCGGGCGCGCAGAGGATGATCAAGATGATCGCGATGCCGTAGACGACGCCTTGGATGCCCGGCAGGATATTGCCCAATTCGGCGTTCAATCCTTCGGCCAGCGGCACCAGCACCGCCGCGCCGATCAGCGGTCCCCAGATGCTGCCCACCCCGCCGAACAAGGCCAGGATCAAGGCTTGCGCCGAGACCAGCATGCCGAACACGGTCTCGGGGGTCAGCACCAGCAGCACCACCGCGTAAAGCCC
>Ga0182024_10001836_pt1 | contig 53542 bp, 30 predicted proteins | sample P32metaG_FD_120480 | JGI IMG/M metagenome (GOLD analysis project Ga0182024, IMG submission 120480) | Permafrost microbial communities from Stordalen Mire, Sweden - P3-2 metaG (Illumina Assembly) | ecosystem: Environmental > Terrestrial > Soil > Wetlands > Permafrost | place: Sweden: Stordalen...
CCAGAATCGCGCGAATCACATGCGCGCGCGTATGCGCCGCGGAAATTCCCACCAGCGCGCCTCGCGCATGCGGATCCAGATGAGGGGTCCTCTCACCCATCAGATAAGGCGCCCACAACAAACCATCCGAGCCCGCCGGAGCCGCGCTCGCTTCCGTCATCAATCGCTCGTAAGCGTCTTGCGCGGGATCGCCGGTCGCGCCAAACTGATCGCGAAACCAGCGCAGCGAATATCCCGCGGCCTGCGTCACTCCCATCACGTGCCAGCGTTGCGGAACGGCGTGACAAAATGTGTGGATGCGCCCCGAAGGATCCCGCACCGGGCCGGCCGTCGCGGCAAACACCACGCCGGAAGTTCCAATCGTCGCACTCACTGCTCCGGGACGCACAATTCCCGCGCCCACCGCGCCCGCAGCCTGATCTCCGGCTCCACTCACCACGGGAATTCCAGCGCGAAGGCCGGTGGCACGCGCGCCCTCCTCCGATACGTGTCCGGAAATTTCGCACGACTCGAAAACCGTAGGCAGCAGGTCGGCGTTCAACCGCGACACTTCCATCATCGCCCGCGACCACTGGCGGTTGGCCACGTCAAAGAGCAGCGTCCCCGATGCATCAGCAACGTCCGTCGCCCGCGAGCCGCTAAGCCGCAGACGTATGTAATCTTTCGGCAGCAGAATCGAACCAGCGCGCGCCCAGATTTCCTGCTCGTGCTTCTGCACCCACCAAATTTTAGGAAGCGTGAAGTTGGTCAGCGCCGGGTTGGCGGTCAACTCGATCAGCCGCGCCGCGCTGATCTTTTCGGTGATCTCGCGGCATTCCGCTTCCGTCCGTTGGTCGCACCATATAATGGATGGACGCAGGACATTTCCGCCCCGGTCCAGCAGCACCAAACCGTGCATCTGCCCGGTCAGCGCAATTCCGCTGATTTCTCCGCCCGCGGTCTTGCCGCGCGTGAGGCATTCCGGAATCGCGCAGCAAACAGCAGCCCACCAATCACACGGATTTTGCTCAGCCCAACCCGCATGAGGCGATGCAAACGGAGGATGCGCCGCCGTAGCCGAACTCACCACGCGGCCGTCGCCATCCAGCAGCACAGCCCGCGTGCCGCCAGTCCCGATATCAATTCCCAAAAGCCTCATCGTCGTCACACCCTGATAATTCGAAACAAATCGCGTCGAAGCATGGCGTCAACCGCGCGCATTCCTCGCCAGCATTCGCATCGGCCGCCCCCAAGCGCCCGATTTTTCCTAAGGTTTTCTCTGCGCACTCTGCGCTCCGACATCTGCGCTCTCTGCGTTAAATCTTTTTCCAATACCTGCTCGAGGCTTACACAAACTCAGCCAATCACATGAGCTCTTTAGCTCCGAGAATAAGTGCTGGGCTTGCAACGGGCTTCAACCCTTAGGAAATGGTTTACAGCATTTTTCCGCAAACTATTTAGCCGCTGAAATACCGGTTTTGCATTTGCCACGCCGACTCATGAGGCGGCATTGCCCTGGCGGCAACGCTCAGCGCTTCTGCGCCAGAGCCGATTCGAAATCAGCAGCCGCTTTGTTGATTCCCGCAGCCACGTTTTCGATTATTTGCGCGACTGGCGGAATCTGCGCCTCCGCTTCTTTCCATTTTTTCTCGTCCATGTATTCATGAACCGCCGCCACCGTCTTCGCTCCGTACCCGGTATAGGCGCCGGGTGCATAAATCTGGTTCTTGAACCAGGGACGTTCCGGCAATCCTTTTTCATTCAGGAACAATCGCGAAATTCGCAGCAAATCCGCATTCAGCGTTTCCAAAGATTGCGGCGTCAAAGCCGGCGAACCCGCAGCTTGCCACTGCGCAAGCGCTCTGGAATAACGCTCCGCGCTTTTCTTGAGCGTCTCGATGGAATTTTTCATCGGTGTAAAATTCATGTACGGCGGCACCGCTTCCGCCGGCGGCGGCACGTAGGTCTTGCGCGGGTCCGCCGCTGCCGCGAACACGCCTTCCTGCAATTCCAGATTCCGCTCGGTGATTTCGTCCTGCTTGTCTTTCAGCAATTTCTCCAATTCCGTTTCGTACTTCGCGATGGCTTCGGCTTGCGGCGCGTAATCCACCGGAATTAGATCCGCGCCGGCCAAACGCAAAATTGTGGTACCCGCGGTTTGCGCCAGCGCGCGGCCATACGAAAAATCGGTGTCCACGAAATGCGTGTAAAAGTAGAAATCGTCGTAGACAGAATGGTACTGATCGCCATCGTCCTCGCCGCCAAATCCCATATCGAGTGTGGAAATTCCGGCGAAATCCTGAAAGGCGGTAAAGTCCGATCCGTCGCCCAGCGCATCAATCCGCAAATCGCCGAGCTTGCGAGCTTCCGCGCGTTCTTCGGCATCCTTCGCTTCAGCGATGCCCACCAGATGCGCGCGCTGAAAAACGGACAAATGCGTCTCCGGGTCCTGAATTTCCCGCGCCACGCCGCTAACGACTCCCTGCAAATCCTGCGTACCTCCCGCAAAAAAGTGGCCTCTTTCGTTGCTGTCGGAATTCAGATAAGCAACGGCGTGTTTCTGCAGTTCAGCCAAATGTGTTTCCACCCACTCAACGGAACCCAGCAAGCCGGGTTCTTCTCCATCCCACGCGCAATAAATAATGGTGCGTTTCGGCGTCCAACCTTGCTTGTGCAGTTCGCCAAGCATCCGCACTTCCTCCAGCATTTCCGACTGCCCGGAAATTGGATCGTCCGCGCCGTTCACCCACGCGTCGAAATGATTGCCGCGGATCACCCACTGCCCGGCATCGTTGCCGCCATGCAGCGTGCCAATCACGTCATAAATTGGTTTCATGTCCCAGTTAGACGCGACTTTCAGATGTACTTTCGCCGGCCCGGGGCCGATGTGATACGTGATGGCCAGCGCGCCGCGCCAATTTTCCGGCGCCACGGGACCTTGCAGCGCGGAAAGCAGTGGCAGCGCGTCGGCGTAGGAAATTGGCAGCACAGGAATTTTTGTGATGGTCTTCGCATCTTTGATCGCCAGGCGTTTTGCATCGGGTGTGGCGCCGACGCCGGGCGTGAGCGGATCGCCGGGATAGTCCGTATCCATCACGCTGCCGCGTTGCACGCCTTCGCGCGGCCGCCAGCCGCCCGCGGGATAATCGTCGCCCTGGTAATATCCGTCTCCCCGTGGGTCGGAGTAGATGATGCAACCGACCGCGCCATGCTCCGCGGCAACTTTTGGTTTAATGCCGCGCCAGCCGGAACCGTACCGCGCGATGACGATCGCGCCCTTCACCGAAATTCCCAGCCGTTCCAGCTGCTCGTAATCTTCGCGGATCCCGTAATTCACATAGACCAGCGGCGCGGTCACGTCCCCATCCACCGAATAGGCGTTGTACGTCGGCAGCTGTTCCGCAGTCTGATTGCTCGTGGGATCGATCGGCAGGGTGGGCTCCTGCAGTTTCGCGCGGAACTGCGTGGGTTCCACCAGTTCCACAATGCGTTCTTTCGGCGTGGGAAATAATACGCTGAACGTTTCGATATGCGCGTCGAAACCCCACTCCTGAAATCGCGCCAGGATCCATTCGGCATTGTCTTTATCGTAGGGCGAACCCACGGGATGAGGCCGCGCGCTCAAGCGGCGCATGTTTTCGCGAATGTTTCCGGGCACGATGCCATCTTGAAACTTTTTCTCCAGCGTACTTTCCGCCGCTGCGGATGTCCGGCTATATCCGGCAATCGCCGGTGCGCTTTGCGCGTCCGTGTTCTGCCCCGAGCTGACTTGGGCCGAGAGTAACGCAGTAATCGTAAGCAACGAGCAGCACATCGAACGCAAAGACATGAAAAGTTTCTCCTCAGATGAAATGGCCGGCGCGAACGGGCCCTCCGCGTGCAAATCTTTAAGCACAACGTTACCGACGCACGCCGGGCAAGCAGCGTTTCAGGGCCGTTGCATTCTCATACCATCGCGGCGCGCATGCCAGAACATTTGTGATTTTATTTAAGGACAGGAAACCAAGCAGCGGGCAGGAAAACAATCGCTCGGCGCAATTCTCTCAGCCCAGAAGCGTTCACACGCAAAGAAGAGTTACTCGCCTGTCTTCGGCGCGGTCGCATCGCCCTTCTTCGCGCCTCCACCTTTATCCAGCCCGAACGTCGGATGGTCTTTCGTGCCGGTAATCTGGATGGCCAGCTCCGTCCCCCCGTTTTTCCCCTTGAAGAACGGGTCCACCGCCTTCAGGAAGAAAGATTTTGCGCCAGTGGTGGTTTGCGAGAGCTTGGCCGTCATCAAAAGCTTTCCGTGAAAATCCATCTCGGTGCTGTCCAGGCTGTACGTTCCGTTCAGTTGCACCGACGCGCCCTGCACCGCAAAGCTCAAGTTGGAAAATGTCACCATGCCGTCCGCGAGTCTAAAACTTCCGCGAAGATCGGAGGCGACTTCGCTGATATCCGTGTCCTTCGGCCTGCCCTGTCCTTTGCGGCTCAGCGTGTCCACCTTTCCCTGAACGGTGGCGCTGGTAAATTGCCCCTGACCGACTCCGAATTGTCCCGCGAGCTTCATGCGCGCCAGCAGATCCTCTTCGCCTTCGGGAATATCAATGGTGGTCTTCAGGTTTGCGGAGCCGGACATCAGCGGCTCGTCGGAGTTGACGGCCAGACGCAGCAAATCTTCGATGCGCGCGTTTTCCGATGAGGCGTTCAAAAAAATCGTGCGCCCCTTTATGTCCTTGCTGACGTCCACGATCTTCCCGTTTACCACCAGCGTGGTGTGCAGAAATTTTGCAGTCACGTTTTTCAGCACCACGTCACCATTTGTTCCGTCCACCAGCGCGGAAAAATCCGTGTGCAGCGCTACAGGTCTGCCGCCCGTGCGCAGGCCGAAGTCGGGCGTATCCGTATACCCCTCCACCGATAAATAATCCAGCGGCCCGGAAAATTTTCCTTTCGACGAAAGAATCCCGCGCAGCCCCTTCAGCGTACCCAAGTCCGCATGCTGGAATATATAGTCTCCGTTTGCCGGAGTCGCGCTCGGTTCTTCCGCCTGCCAAGGTCCGAATTCGCCCGTGGAGTCTATTTCGCCTTTCGGCAACGCGTTAGTCAGCAGGGCGTGGAATTCCGCCGGGTGATCGAAGCTGACGTTGTGAAGATCCAAATGATGAATCGGGAATTCGCGCGGCGGTTTGTCTGATTGCGCTCGCAGCACTTCGATGTTCGCGTCGTCGGCGCGCAATTCGCCAATCAGCGCCGGATATGTTTTCGCCAGGTCTTGATCGGTCTTCTGAATCAGCGGCTCTCCGCCCGGCTCACGCGGCGGCATGTGAATCTGCAATCCATCCAGCTGCACGAAGGAAATGTACGGCCTGGGGCGCAGCAAAGCAGGCAACTGCGCGTCCATCGAAACCGTCTGCACCTGGATCAGCGGCGGGATGTCGGTGCGTCCCTTGTAGCGCAACACCAAACCGGTGATGGTCACGCGCAGCCGCGGAAACAAACTGACCTCGAAGTCGGAAAATTCCACCGTGCTGGCAAAATGCGTTTGCAACGCTTTCTGCGTTCGTTCGCGAACGAAGCCGTGCAACGTCGGTCCCAGCAATATTGCCGCGACCAGCAGCAACGACAGCACGACGACGCCAGCAATGACCCATTTGCGCATCAAACTCTGGCCGGTTCTCTCCGTTCGATCCGTCACCTTGTCATAGCGTATATCTTACGCGCACCCATCCACATTAGCTCTACCTTGAATACCTGATGGCGGCGAAATTCCGCAGTGCGTGCAGAATGCTGGAATCGGGCGGGTGTGGCTCCGTGCGTCGAGGGAGAAGCGGAGAGTCTTATAGTTCAGGCGCGCGAGACTGCGGCGCTGGTAACTAACTCTGGACCGGAAGCGCCGGCCGATGCTTACCGCAAAAGCGACTACCGCGGCGCGCTGGATGTCGCACTCAAGATCAGGTTGCCACGCGGACTCTTTCGTTTTCGCCTTACTCGGCTCAACAATCAAAAAAAACCGTTTCCCCAGGCCCCTGCATAATCACGTCCCACTTCAGCAGCCCGTCCACCCCCGGTGCCTTCCGCGCGATCAGAGTCCCCCGCCGCCCCGGCTCCACCAAACTCAAAGCAAAATCCCCCGCATTCCCCGGCTCATCCGGAAAATAAATCCGCGTCACCAATCGCCGCAACAATCCGCGCATGAACACAGAAACCGCAATGTGCGGCGCCTGCAATTTCCCATCAGGCCCCGGCGCAGCTCCCGGCTTGATCGTCGTAAATCGAAATTTTCCATCCTCATCCGTCGGAATTCGTCCGTAACCCTGGAAGCCCGCTTCCACAGGCTTGTCCTGCGGATCTTCCGGATGCGCATATTTCCCGTACGAATTCGCCTGCCACAGTTCGATGATCGCGTCCGGCACTCCCACGCCATCGGCGTCCAGCACGCGCCCCTCGACCGTCACGCGTTCGCCCGCAACACCGGGGCCGGCAAGCTCCGCGCAATTCAGCCGTTCCAGTCCGATGCTGAAGAACGGCCCCACGGTCTGCGAAGTAGTCGCGCGCAGCGTCATCTATTTCTCCATCGGCGTCGCTTCGCGGCCGTTCAAAATAATGTCAAATTTATATCCCAGCGCGTGCCCTGGAATCGTGCTTTCCCAATCGAAAACTGAAATCAGCCGTTGCTGCGCCGATTCATCCGCCGTGCAGTTATAAATCGGATCAAACGGCAGCAGCGGATCACCGGGAAAATACATTTGCGTCACCAAACGCGTCGCGAACGCCGGACCGAACACAGAAAAATGAACGTGCGCCGGCCGCCACGCATTGTGATGATTGCCCCACGGGTATTCTCCGGGCCGGACAGTTATGAAGCGATAGCGGCCTTCGCTATCGGTCATCGCATAGCCGTGGCCGCTAAAATTTGGATCGAGCGGCGCCTGATGCTGATCCACTTTGTGCCGGTAGCGCCCCGCCGCATTCGCTTGCCACACTTCCACCAGCGTTTTACGCACCGGCTTTCCATCCTCGTCCAGCACGCGCCCGCTGACGACGATGCGCTCCCCCAGTGGCTCGCCGGAATGCTGCCGCGTTAAATCGCAAGCCTTCACATTCACGGTTTCCGGCGCGAACTCCGGCCCGGTAATTTCCGAAAGCGTGTGCGGCAAATAAACGAGCGGCTGCGAAGGCGCGCGCTTCAGCGACGACACATAAGTCGGATGCAAATATTCCGGCTGCGTTCCAGCAAGCGCGCGTCGGTATCCGGACAGTTTGCTCATACAATTTCCCTCACTAGAAGCTGTTTCATAATTGCCTGACTCGGAAGGGCGGGGCTTCAGCCCCGCCGTGAAGCTCCGTAAGAGCGGGGGCTTTAGCGTCAGTGTGAGAGCTCGGGAATCCTTGTGGGTCGTGGCTTTAGCCACGAGATGAACCGCGCAGAATCCAAGCGGCTTCACAGTTTACGGAAAAACGCTCAAATTGTCATTCCGAGGGCGAATTTTTGCCCGAGGAATCTGCTTTTTCCTTGGCATTTGCATGAAAAGCAGATCCCTCGCTTCGCTCGGGATGACACCTACTGCCCTTTTTCCGCAAACTGTTTAGCCGCTGAAGTTCCGATTTTGCAGTTCTCACACAGACTCTTTGGCCCCTGCAGCCCCGCCTTTCGATCGTACCAACGTATTTACAAGATAGCTTCTAACACTATACATCGCGCCTGAAGCCAGCGCGGCATGTTCACTCCGCGCCCGCTGCCCTGCCACGCGTCGTAGCTGGCCGCGCGTGCAAATCGCGCCACCAGTCCCGCTGGCGGTGCACAGGCTCGCGACCGCAAGCAAAAACCGCGCCATCTTGCAAATTCATCTTACTGATGTGTTCCATTCACGCGCACACGCGACGGCCATCGCCGCATCATTCTGATGTAAACTAGACTAATAGCAGCCAGCAAAGTCAGCCGGAGGTAAATTACTTTCATGAGCGATGCCGCACTTAAATCCTATTTATTCGTCAGCGATTTCGATCAGACACTCACGTTCAACGATTCCGGTTACGTTCTCAGCGAAATAGTCGGAATCCCCACCGCGGAATTCGAACGCAAAGCCGAAGGCATGGCCAAGCTCAATCTCGTGCAGCAGGGCGCCGAACTAGCCTATCTTCTGCTGCACGATCCGGAATTCCGCTCGCGCGTTCGCAAGGAACATCTAATCCAGGTGGGCAAAGAAATCCGCCTGAAAGCCAATATCGGCCTGCTCAACGAAATTCTCGACCACGGCATTCAAGGCTATCACTTCGATTTTTACGTTCTCTCCGCCGCGCCCGTTGAAGTGATCCAATCCGCCCTCGAAGGAATCTTGCCGCCCGATCGCATTCACGGCACGGAATTCAAATACAAAAGTACCGGAGAAATTGACACCATCGTCCGCGCCACCGCCGGTTATGGCAAAGTGGCCTTTCTCGACGAACTCCAGGCCAAAATGAAAATCGGTCCGGACCACGTCATCTACGCCGGCGACGGCAGCTCCGACATTCACGTGATGCTGCACATCAACGCCCGCGACGGTTTCACCATCGCCGTCTCCGAAACCAAGCACGTTTCGCACATCGCCCAGCGCACCATTCTCAGCACCAGCGCTCTCGGCGTCCTCGTCCCCATCCTGGAAAAAATTGTCGGCAAAGGCCGCGCGCAAATCCGCACGTTTCTGGAATCCTATGGTTTTCTCATTCAGGAATGGGATAAGGTCCGCACCGACTGGCTCACGCTGCGTCCCGCGACGGAAGAAGTCGTCGAATCTCGCTCAGCGGCTGGATCATCGCTATGATCAGCTTAATCGGTTGGCTCGCGACCGCCATCGTCACCGCATCCTACTTCTTTCGCAATCACAAGACGCTGCGCGCCGTGCAAGCCCTCGGTGCCATCGTCTGGCTTACCTACGGCATTCTAATCAACTCGAAGCCAAGTAATGGTCGCAAACATAATCGTCGCCGTAGTAGCTCTATACTCGACGTTTCTACCAACCCGCGTCCCACCCCCAGCGCCCGAAATCGGCGATTAAGTTTTGCGCCACCGCACCGCGTCGGCCGCGCGCCGTTGCCGTTGCTTTTGTATTTGTGAATCGCCCTGCAGGGCGATTCATCCTGAGATTCGGCAGTGCCGAATCGAAAGGTAGCAGCCTCCTTCAGGTGGGCGCCGTTGCGTTTGAATCTCTAGCGGCCGGTCCCGCAACGCGGGACCGGGCAGCCGGTGCCTTTCACTGCGTTCTCTGCGCCTCTGCGGTATTTTTTCGCCGTTGCCTTGCTTTTTCGCTCAGCAATATCCCGCCACCCTACAGCGAAATCCACCCCGCATGAATCAACCACAACGAAGTAATCCCCACCAAAATCCACAAAACTACCCCCTGCAGCATCGGACGCACACCGACCTGCCGCACCGTAGCCCGTGAAATCCCCGTCCCTATCAAATACAAAGTCGCCGTCAATCCCAATTTCCCCATCACGCTCAAAACGTGCCACGCCCCCGAAAATCCAGGCGCATAAGTATTCGCCACCGCCGCCAGACAAAACAGCGCAATAAACCAAGGCCACTGTATCCGGCTGTCCGAGCGCTTCATCACCGCCGCGCCCACCGACACTGGCACGATCCACAAAGCCCGCGTCAATTTCACCGTCGTCCCCACCACCAACGCCACTGCGCCGTAACGCGCCGTCGCGCCCACCACCGAACTCGTGTCGTGAATCGCCAGCGCGGCCCACAATCCAAATTGTTGCTGCGACAAATGCAGCAGCCACCCCAGCGGCGGAAAAATCAGCAGCGCGATAGCATTCAATATAAAAACCGTCCCCAGCGAAACCGCCGTCTCTTCCTGATCCGCATGAATAATCGGCGCCACCGCCGCGATCGCGCTGCCGCCGCATATCGCCGTCCCCACGGTAATCAATATCGAAGCCGTCTTGTTCACCCCCAGCATTCGCCCCGCCAGCAATCCAGCCGTCAGCGCGAATGCAATGCTCACCGCCGTGTACACGAACCCGCTGCGCCCCGCGCGCAATACCTCGTGCAGATTCATGCCGAATCCCAACCCCACCACCGATGCCTGCAGCAGATATTTCGTCGCCGTTCGGGCTTCCGTCTGCCAAGGGTGCGTCAGGCCCAGTCCAAAAATCAGCCCAAGCGCCAGCGCCACCGCTGGCGAAACCAGTCCGCTCGCGCACAACGCAAACCCCACCAGAAATAAAACTCTTACGGCCACACGAATCTCCAGGCAGCGTCGCGCGACGCCACAAAACAAAACTCCCCCCGCGGTCCAGTCTTATATCATTAATGCCATCGCTCTGCTCGGCCAGCACGTCGTGCGGTCTTTTCCGTCAGCCCCTCGCGTCAAGTCTGGCGTCCCGTCCGTATGCGTCTCAAAACGATCTCGGTCCACGCCTCAGCCTGTCCGGAACATTAGAAAAAAATTAACAAAACAGCCTCTCACCCCTTACACCTTCGCTCCCTCCCAGAATTTAATGTGGACATCCGCACCCCTTCTCGGTCAAATTATGGGGGTAGCTTTGACGCGCTTTCGTCGTCTGGGGGAAATACGCTATGCGATACCTTGCTTTGCTATCAGGATTGGTCCTGCTGCTATCCATAAGCTCCGGCGCGCAAACCACCACCTCCAATTCCGTTCTGCTGCCATCTTCCTATTTTGCTGTGCCGGCCGCCTTTGACGCACCCGCGAACGCTCCGGCCATCGCGCTTACACCGTTCTCCAGCGCCCCGGCAAATACTCCTCCCGGCGCCTTGGCCGCTTCCACACCGCTGTCGCTGCTGCCCGCGCCGGCCGCGGCACCGCAGGACGTCACCAGCGTGTTCGAGAGTTACTCCTGGCAAGTGTACGGCGGCTACACCTTTCAGCGATTTTACGAATTGCCGAATATCACTGAGAACATGAACGGTTTCAACCTCAGTGTCGTGTATTACTGGAAGGATTGGCTCGGAGCCGATGGCGAGTTCGCAGCTACCCACGCAACTCAAGACAACGTTAGCTCCTGGTTCCTGTTTGGCGGCGGCGGTCCGCGCTTCCGTTGGTCCGCGAAAAAGGGCATCGAACTTTGGGCGCACGCTCTGGTCGGCTATTCGCACTTCACCCCGCAGACGCCCGCCGGTGATCAGCACGCTTTTGCGTACGAACTCGGCGGCGGCGTTGACTTGCCCTTTAAAGAGCGCTGGGCGATTCGCTTGGCCGGAGACGCCATGTGCACGCGCTATTTCAACACCTCTCAATACAGCCCAAAGGTTTCCGCCGGCCTCGTCTTCCGATTCTAGTTTCACGGAACGCACGGAGGACATCCAGCTCCGTTGATATCTCGCATGCAGGCGCGGCGCACGGTCCAGCGATGGTTTTGTAGCGGCCGCCTTTAGGCGGGCGCAGTGCTCGCTGCGCGAGCGATCAACTCTGTAGTTGGGCGCCCGAACTTCTGCCACTTTTTCGCTTCACGCATCATCCAATCGCCATGAACCTATTCGATGAATTGCAAATTCGCGACGTCCTCCTCCGCAACCGCATCGTAGTCTCTCCCATGTGCCAATATTCCAGCAACGATGGCTTCGCCAACGACTGGCATCTCGTCCATCTCGGCAGCCGCGCCGTCGGCGGCGCCTCCTTGATTTTCACCGAGGCCTGCGCCGTATCCCCCGAAGGCCGCATCAGCCCGCAAGATCTCGGCATCTGGAAAGACGATCACATCGCCTTCCTCTCGCGCATCACCCAATTTCTACTGGGGCAGGGAACCGTCCCCGGCATTCAGCTCGCCCACGCCGGACGCAAAGGCAGCACCCCTCGGCCGTGGGAGCACGGCGGCTTCGTCCCTGAATCGCAGGGCGGATGGAAACCCGTCGCGCCCAGCGCCATCCCTTTTTCCAATACCTACGCGATGCCCGTCGCGCTCGATGCCGCCGGAATTCAAGGCGTGATAAAAGACTTCGCGGCTGCCGCCGTACGCGCTCTGCAAGCCGGTTTCAAAGTGATCGAAATCCATTCCGCGCACGGCTACCTGCTCCACGAATTTCTTTCGCCCCTCGCGAATCAGCGCACGGATTCCTACGGCGGCTCCTTCGAGAATCGCACGCGCCTCCTTCGCGAAGCCGTCACCGCCGTGCGCCGCGTGTGGCCTGCCAAGTACCCATTATTCGTGCGCATCTCCGCCACCGATTGGGTTCCCGGCGGCTGGGACCTCGAGCAATCCGTCGCGCTCGCCGAACTTCTCGGCCCGCTCGGCGTGGATCTGATTGACTGCTCCTCCGGCGGCATGGTTCCCGCAGCGCAAATTCCCGTCGCCCCCGGCTACCAGGTTCCTTTCGCGGATCAAATCCGCCAGCGCACCGGAATCATGACCGGCGCGGTAGGCATGATCACCAATGCCAGCCAAGCCGACGCCATCCTAAACCAAGGCAAAGCCGACGTCGTCATCCTAGCCCGCGAATTCCTCCGCCAACCCTACTGGCCCCTAGCCGTGGCCCGCGACCTGGGATTTCCCGTCAGCTGGCCGGTCCAATATCTCCGCGCCGCCCCAGACCGCACCCCGCCCCGCGAACCCATCCAGCTGCCAGAACATCCATGCTCCCAAGCCGAGCACGACGAAACCCAAGAATAGATCCGCTCGACACGCGTCTTTCTCGGGAGGTAGGGGCGCTGCTTGCTGCGCCCCAGCTTGCCACGGTGTCAACCTCGCCGGCTCTTCGCCGTTGACTTTGTAGCGGCCGCCTTCAGGCGGGCGTCGTTGCCGTTGTCTTTGAATTTGTAAATCGCCCCCGCACAGCGGGGGCGATTCATCCTGAGATCCCGCCGTGCGGGATCGAAGGGCCGCGCCCCAGGCTGCCGCGATGTCAGCCTGGCCGGCTCTTTGCAGTTGACGTCGTAGCGGCCGCCCTGTCCCGTGCTTACCGGGACAGAGCGGGCATGCTTTGGTTGAAGGTTTCGACGCTCGTCGCCGCACCGCATGCCTGCCCGCCGAGATACCAATTTCTCCCAGCAGCAATCAATCGCCCAGGCCATCTTGGAGTGCGGAAGCTTGCTTCCGCCTTCACAAGGCGAGGCTTGCCTCGCCGCTCCAGGTTCCAGCGACGCGCTACGCGTTCGCCGACTGCCTGCGGATTGGTGGGGCGCGGCTTCAGCCGCGCCATCAGGCCAGCGCGAAGAATGGGCTTTAGCCACTGAAGCTCCCTCGCGCCTCGCCGCATTAGCCCCGGTCAGCGTTCATCATCCTCGGTGTCTAAAATCACTCGAATCTCCAACGGACTTTCATCGCCTCTCGCTATCGGAAACATCCCCCGCAAACTCTCTACCCCCAACCCTCCAATCCATCTACCATATTCGATGTGACGACGACCGATCACCTTCACCGTCGCATCGCCGCGGCCACCGGCATCGTAATGGCCAGCGTCCTGCTCAGCCGCATCCTCGGCTTCTTTCGCGATTGGACCGTCGCCCACCAGGTCGGCGCCAACGCCGCCACCAGCGCCTACTACACCGCCTTCACCCTCCCTGATTTTCTCAACTACCTGATCGCCGGAGGTTCACTCAGCATCACCTTCATCCCGGTATTCGCAAAGTACGTCGCCGAACAGCGCGAAGACGAAGGCTGGCGCGTTTTCTCCACAGTCGTCACCGTGATGGGCTTCGTTCTGGTCACACTAGTAGTGCTCGGTGAAATTTATGCCGCGCATCTGGTGAAATACATCGCGCCAGGCTTCGCGCCCGCCGAATTCCAGCAAACGGTTTTCCTCACGCGCCTAATGCTCCCAGCACAAATCTGCTTCTACGAAGGCAGCATCCTGAGCGCCGTGCAATACGCCAAAAATCGATTCATCATTCCGTCGCTCGCGCCCATCATCTACAACATCGGCATCATCCTCGGCGGCGTCCTGGTTTCTTCGCGCATCGGCATCACCGGATTCGCGGTCGGCGTCTTGGGCGGAGCCATCTGTGGAAATTTCCTGCTGCAAATCTACGGCGCATGGCGCGCCGGCGCGATTTTTCGCCCCAATTTCAACATCCGCCATCCCGGCTTCTGGATGTTCCTGAAACTTTCCGTTCCCATCATGCTGGCGCTTTCGCTTTCCTTCGTGGACGATTGGATCATCCGCTGGTTCGGCTCCTATCTCCAGCCCGCCTCCATCACCTGGCTGAACAACGGCAAGACGCTAATGCGTGTCCCGCTGGGTCTGGTTGGCCAGGCCATCGGTGTCGCGTCGTTTCCCATCCTCGCGCAACTCTATTCCGAAAAAAAATTCGACGACCTTAATCAGATCCTCAACTCTACGTTCCGCGCTCTGATTTTTCTGCTATTGCCCATCTCCGCGCTAACCATCGCGCAAAGCCTCCCCCTCGTCTATCTGGTGTTCTCGCACACCCGTCTGCACGGCCCCGATCTCGCCGCCACCGCTTCCACGCTGGCATTTTTCTCGATTGGAATGTTCGCCTGGGGTGCGCAAAATATTCTCGCCCGCGGCTTCTACGCCACCCGCGACACCATCACACCCGCCGTCGTCGGCACCGTCACCACGCTCCTCAGCCTTCCGGTCTATTGGCTCCTCGTCCGCCGCCTCGACTACGTCGGCCTGGCCCTCGCCAGCACCATCGGCATCGTCGCCTACACCATTCTTCTTTTCGTCCTGCTAGCCCGCCGCACAAAAAATCCAGAGGAGGGAGGTCTCGTCGTCTTCTTCCTGAAAGTCTCCGTAGCATCCTGCGCAGCGGGCTACGCGTGCTACCGCCTAACCCACTGGCTGGAAAATTTCATCCCCTGGCAACACATAGCCGGCGCGCTGCTCCTGCTGACGCTGGTAACTTCGGCGGGGATCGTCCTGTTCGTAGCCCTGCTAAAAATTTTCCGCGTCCCAGAAGTAAACCAATACCTCCGCCGCGCCTACACCTTCGCCAACCGCACCTGACGATGCGATGAGTACCGTCATCCTGAGGCCTGCACCGTTACTTCAAGCCGGCCGAAGGATCTCTCCCGATTGGCGTTTTGCCGTCGGGTTGTCGTTGCAGTCGTAGCGCTGGCGTCCCGCCGTTCCTGTTGGGGTTGCCGATAATCGCTGCGATTGGTCCGACTTGGTAGGGGCGCTGCTTGCTGCGCCCCAGCTTGCCACGATCTCTGTCTCGCCGGCTCTTTGTAGTTGACCTTCTAGCGTCCACCTTCAGCTAGGCGCCTTTGCCGGTGCGGCAAGTGTTCAATCTTCTGCGAAAAAAAGAATCACGTGTCATCCCGAACGCAGTCCCGCGCTTTTTCTTGCCCGCCGCAGTTTGGCGGGCGCGGGATGCAGAGAGGGACCTGCTTTTTGCGGATCAACCAGACTCTGAAGCCACTCCGTCATCCCGCCCCTACTGCACTCGCTCCATAACCGGCCGCACCGTCACCTCACTATCCTTAATCACCTCGAGTTCCCGCGACCAATCGCGTTTTCCACTCGCCCGTAATTCAATCCTGTGCGCCCCGCTCGCCAGACGCAACGTCGCCGGCGTCTGCCCCACGAAATGCCCATCCACATAGACCTCCGCGCCCGCTGGATCGGACGCGATCGCCACGCTCCCCACTCCGCGCGCCTTCCCGCCCTCATCGCTCAACGCCGCAGTCACCGTGTGCGGATGCATCGGCCCCACCCGCGCATCCCCGGCCCACGTCGTGCTGGCGATCTCCCCACCCGGCGCGAGCTTCATGTCAAAATGATCCGACTTCAGCACAAAATAATTTCCATGGCGCTTGCCGCTCACTCCAATCCACTCGAATGGTCCGTCGGTAATTGTGATTTGCTGCGCAGCATATCCTTCTTTCGACACGCGCAAAGTCATCGCATGTTCCAGCCGCGCGCCAAACACCGTATGTGTCTTGTGAAAGTAGCCGCCGGGATAGTCCATGTGGAAGGGGGTAGTCCCCACCCGCGCCCCATCAATTTCGACATTCGCCCCGGCAGGCGCACTGGTAATGTTGAGAGATTCCGCGCAACTCAGCGGCGCCAGCACAAGAATCGCCAATACCCCCGCCAAAGCAGGGAAAAAGAAGCGCCCCAAAGTTCGCATGGAGACCCCCAAGGTGAGGAAGCCACCATGTCACCCACCACGCCGCACTGTCAATCCGCACAACTACTGACGAGCACAAATCACGATCCCCACACATCAGCCGCATCCGCACCGGGACGGAAGTGCCATGAAGTCAAAAGCTTACGCTAACACAAAAACGAAACCACCCCTTGAACCAACGCATCTCTTAATAAGGGGCGCGCTGCGAATATTTTCACAGTGACGCTCTCGTCCGCAGGAGTATCGAGGCAATCTTGCTCGAAATCTCCGCGGCAAATTGCACTCTTGAATGGAGAAGAAATGGACCTTCGTACGAGAACCTGCCTTACAGTGGTTGCAATTCTAGGTCTTTCCCTGCCGATCTGGGCGGGCACCGATTCGGCTCAGCTCGTGGTCGAACATCCCGTCACGATCGGCGCTCAGCAGTTGGAGCCCGGAACTTACAATCTCAAAGCGAACGACGGTGCGAATCAAATCAGCGTCATCCGCACCGACAATGGTAAGACCGTCGCGTCCGTTCCCTGTGAATGGGTGCAGCTCGCCCAAAAGGCTCGCCAAACAGAAGTCCTTTTCGAGGCGGACCGCGTCGTAGAGATAGATTTCAGTGGCAAGACCAAAGCCGTCGCAATTCGCTAATCCGCTGCAAACTCCAAAATGGCCGGAGGCGGATTGAACATCCGCCTCTTTCTATTTCTTTGCGGTTCTAGCGCAAATATCTCCTCAGCCAATCCAAAAATGTCCCATACCACAGCTCGCTCTTCTGCGGCTTCAAAACCCAGCCGTTGCCTTCCTTCCGCCGTTGCTTCAGGTTTTCTCTGCGCGCGGCGTCTACCCCGACGCAGTCGGGGCGTCTCTGCGGTAATCTTTTAAAGTTGCCTTGCTCTGTGCTCTCCGCCTTTCCTCTGTGTTCTCTGTGTTAAAGCCTTAGCCTTTCTCTGCGCTCTCTGCGGTAGATTGCGTTTCGACTTGCCCTCCGCATCCACTACCTCAAATATCTCCCCAACCAATCCAAAAATGTCCCATACCACAACTCACTATTCTGCGGCTTCAAAACCCAATGCCCCTCGTCAGGAAAAATCACCAATTTCGACGGCACGCCCTGCACCTGCAACGCTGTGAAAAATTCCAAATCTTGGTCGTAAGGCACCCGAAAATCCAACTCGCCCCCCACCACCAAAGTCGGTGTCTTATATTTCCCCAGCGCCGCCGCATATTCGTTTGGTGACCACTTCCGATACAAATCCGGCTTCGCCCACGGCGGCCCGCCAAATTCCCAGTCCGCGAACCACAATTCCTCCGTCGCTCCGTACTCGCTCACCAAGTCGTACGGCCCCGCATGACTGATCAAGCACTTGAACCGGTCTGTATGCGTCGCGATCCAATCAATCATGTCCCCGCCGTAAGATCCTCCCGCCGCGCCCACTCGCGCTCCATCAATAAACGGATACTTCGCGATCGCCGCATCCAGCCCCTTCATCAAATCCTCGTAAACCCGCCCGCCCCAGTCGCGGCTGATCTCGGCCGTAAATTTCTGCCCATATCCGGTTGACCCGCGCGGATTGATCATCACCACCACATATCCCGCCGCGGCCATCACCTGCTGATTCCAGCGATAACCCCAAGCGTCCGTCCAAGCCCCCTGCGGCCCGCCATGAATCAAAAATAGCGTCGGATATTTTTTCGCCGCATCAAAATGCGGCGGCCGTATCAACAATCCCTCCACCTGCGTTTTTTCCGTGCCCTCGAACCAGAACGGCTCCGCCCCCTGCAATTCCAACTGCGCCAGCAACGCTTCATTCTGACGCGTCACCTGCCGCAAATTCGCACCGTCGGCATCAGCCGTAAAGATTTCCGTAGGCATCGTCAGACTCGTCCGCGCCAGCGCCAAAGTCCGCCCGTCGCGGCTCAAATCAAAATCAGCGTTGTATCCATCCGCCACCACCTTCGGCGCGCTTCCCCCCGCCACCGCAATCGCATACACAGGCATCTCCGCCTTATCTTCAGCCGAGAAATAAATCCGCGCGCTGTCCGGCGTCCACGCGTACGATTCCACGCTGCGATCGAAATCCTCCGTCCGGTTCATCGTCTTCCCGCTCTGCCGGTCGTACAGCATCAATCGCCAGCGATCCGCTTCATATCCGCCAAGAAATTGCGCGCGATATGCAATCCATTTTCCGTCCGGCGAATAAGCCGGCCCCCAATCGTTCCCCGGATTCGTAGTGATCCGCTTCGGCTCGCTCCCACCGGAAACATCCACCGTAAAAAGATCCCCGTTCGTGCTCAACGCCTCGTCCTTGTCCGTATTCGCCGTGAAACACAATTCCTTCCCATCCGGCGAAAACGCAATCGCCTCCGGCGCTCCCTCATTGAATGGCGGCACATCGTAATTCGCCCCCGGCGTCAAATCCCGCGGCACGCTTGCGCCGTCCACCGCCGCCACAAATAAATGTCCACGCTTGCCATCCCACCACTCCGTCCAGTGCCGGAACAAAAGTTTTTCGTAAATCCGCGCCTTCACCTTGCTTTTTTCTTTCGCCGCGTCGCGCCCAGCGTTGCAAGCGTCGTCCCTGCAATCCGGATACACCGACGAAACAAACGCCACCGCCTTCCCATCCGGCGACCACAGCTCGTTGTCCGCGCCCGTCGAAAGCGATGTCAGCCGCGCTGCCTCGCCGCCCTCCAGCGCGATCCAATAAATCTGCGGCGTCCCCGAGCGCCCCGAAATAAACGCAAGCTTCTTCCCATCCGCCGACCACCGCGCCCGCGTGTCGCTCCCTCCACGCGTCAATTGCCGCGCTTCGCCGCCTCCCATCGCTACCACCCATATGTCGCGCACCGAGCGATTCGCCTCCAGATCAGGCGTCGCCACGCTATACGCGATCCATTTCCCGTCCGGCGAAATCTGCGGCTCGCTTAGCCGATGCAGCGAAATCAAATCCTTAAATGTGATCGCGCGCTTCTCGCCAGTTTGTCCCGCCGCCGAAGCGGCAGCCACCAGCACCGCGATCACCAGTCCCGCAACTCGCGCCCCCCGCCTCATAATTCCTCCGCCGTTGAAAATGTCACCACTTAGCTGCCAGAATCATCAAAACGTGCGATGATCACACTTTCGCTTTCCTTTTCCAAGGGAGTACTCTAAGCCGTTCCGGGGATCTCAGTATTTGCCTTTGTAGCGGCCGGTTCAGGTTCATCGAACCGGGCAGCCGTTGACGTTGGTTTTGAATTTGTAGCGGCCGCCTTTAGGCGGGCGCCTTTGACGTTGTCGTTGAATTTGCATTCGCCACACACACTCTTCAGCGCGCGCATCACGCGCCCGAAAAGAGGCACCATGGAAGACGCACTAACCGTTCATCGCCTCCACTTCGCTTTCACCATCACCTTCCATTACATTTTCCCGCAACTAACCATGGGCCTAGCCCTCCTGATCTTCATCCTCAAAACCCTAGCCCTGCGCACCAAAAATGAAATCTGGAACGACTCCGCGCGTTTCTGGGCCAAAATTTTCGGCATCAGCTTTGCGCTCGGCGTCGTCACCGGCATCCCCATGGAATTTCAATTCGGCACCAACTGGTCGCAATTCTCGAAATCCGCGGGCGGCGTAATCGGCCAAACCCTAGCGATGGAAGGCGTCTTCTCCTTTTTCCTCGAATCCTCTTTCCTAGGCCTTTTCCTGTTCGGTGAAAAACGCCTCGGCCCGCGCCTGCACTGGGTTTCCTCGCTGATGATGTTTCTCGGCTCGTGGCTTTCCGGCTACCTCATCGTCCTTACCGATGCCTGGATGCAGCACCCCGTCGGCTACCATCTCGCGACCAACGGCTCCTACGAATTAAAAAGTTATTGGGCGTTACTACTAAATCCCTGGGGCCTCTGGCAATACGCGCACACCATGCTCGGCGCGGTCCAGACCGGCTGCTTTACCATGGCTGCCGTCGGCGCCTTCTACATCCTCTCGAAGCAGCACGATACGTTCGGAAAAATATTCGTTCGCGTTGGGGTCACCGTCGGCATCATCGCCGCGCTCCTGCAACTTTTCCCCACCGGCGACGGCCAGGGGAAAATGATCGCGGAATTTCAGCGTCCCACTCTCGCCGCGATGGAGGGCCTGTTCCAAACGCAAGCCGGCGCCCCCATCGCTATCCTCGGCCAGCCCGATGTTCCAAAACAACGCCTCGATAATCCCCTCACCGTCCCGCGCGCTCTCAGCTTTCTCACGTACCAAAACTGGTCCGCCACGGTGCAAGGCCTCGACCAATTCCCGCAATCCGAATGGCCTGACAATATCGCGCTCCTCTACTTCAGCTATCACATCATGGTCGGTCTCGGCACCATCTTCATCGCCATCCTCGCGCTAGCCGCATGGCAGCTTTTTCGCGGCAAGCTTTTCCAATCGCGCCTCCTCCTCTGGGCTCTCATGCTAGCCCTCCCGCTCCCCTTTATCGCCAATACCGCCGGTTGGATCACCGCCGAAGTCGGCCGCCAACCCTGGCTGATTTATGGAATGATGCGCACGCGCGCCGGTGTCTCTCCACTGGTTTCCGCCGGCAGTGCCTGGTTCACGCTCCTCGGCTTTCTAGGCATGTACACAGTTCTAGGAATGCTTTTTCTGTTCCTGGTCTATCGTGAAATCGAACACGGTCCCGGCCCAGACAATTCAAGCCCCGCACATACAACCGTCGCCGCAGCCGCAGCGGATTAGGAAAGGACGTCCATGGGCACAATCTGGTTTTGTCTCGTCGCCATAATGATCGCAGGCTACGTCGTCCTCGACGGCTTCGACATCGGCGTTGGCATCCTCCATCTCTTTCTCGCTCGCACAGACGACGAGCGCCGCGTCCTCATTCGCTCCATCGGCCCGGTCTGGGATGGCAACGAAGTCTGGCTCATCGCCGCCGGCGGCACGCTGTACTTCGCGTTCCCCGCGCTCTACGCCGCCAGCTTCAGCGGATTTTATCTTCCCTTGATGATGGTTCTCTGGCTTCTAATTCTGCGCGGAGTCTCGATTGAATTTCGCAGCCACGTCGGCGGCCACATCTGGTCCGTATTCTGGGACGCGGTCTTCTCCCTCGCCAGCATCCTGCTAGCCATATTTTTCGGCGCCGCGCTCGGCAACGTAGCCCGCGGCGTTCCACTAGACGCAGCCGGAAATTTCTTCGAACCTCTATGGACCAACTTTCAGCCCGCCGGCCAAACCGGAATTCTCGATTGGTACACGATCCTGATCGGCGTCGCGTCTCTCGCCGTCCTGGCGCTCCACGGCGCAGCCTGGCTCACCTGGCGCACTACCGACGAGCTCCAGGATCGCGCGCACGCCGCCGCTTCGCTCGTGTGGTGGCTCGTCGCCGCGCTCACCATTCTCGTCACGTTCACCAGCTTTCGGCTGCTGCCGGTCGGCCTGCTGAGCTTCCGCGTGCATCCCTTCGGCTTTATTTTTCCAATGCTAGCCATCGCCGGTCTTCTAGGCGTGAAATTATTTCTCCGCGCCGAACAAGAAGCTCTTGCGTTCACCGCATCCTGCACCTACATCGTCGGCATGTTAACCAGCGTTACCTTCACCCTCTATCCCAACGTTCTCCCCGCCACTACGGGCCTCAACTACAACCTCACAGTAGCCAACGCCAAAGCCGCCGACTACGGCCTCAAAATCGGCCTGATCTGGTGGCTAATCGGCATGTCTCTCGCCGTAACCTATACAGTGTTCACCTACACAAGATTTGCCGGAAAAATTCGCACCACCGACACCGACGACCACGCCACCTACTAGCCGTGTTTCGCCGTTGCATTTGGCAGCGCCGGCGTCCCGCCGGCTCTTGGTTTTTGAATTGCCTTTGTGGCGGCCGGTCCCGCTTTGCGGGACCGGGCAGCCGTTGCTGTTGGTTTTGAATTTGTAGCGGCAGGTCCGGCCTCATCGCACCGGCCAACCGTCTCTCCGCGGTCTCGCGTCTTTTGTCGCGGGTAGGGGCGCTGCTTGCTGCGCCCCAGCTTGCCACGATGTCAGCCTCGCTGCCTAGCTTGCCGTTGCTGTTGCTTCTGAATTTGTAGCGGCCGCCTGTTCACCCTGAGTCCGCGTCAGCGAACTCAGGGTAGGCGGGCGGTTTAGATCAAACTTCAATCGGAATGTCAGTCGCTACCGAGGTACGCGTTGTGAGAAGCGATAGGCAAGCAGATCACACTGAAGTCGTCTTCATAGCGGCGGTTTCAGACCGCCAGGCTTCCGTCGCCCGCGCCGCTCGACGTGTCTCTGGCGGAATCGGAGAGGTTCAACCTTGTCGTACAGATTCGCGATCGTAGGGGCACGGCATGCTGTGCCCGCCGCACCAATTTCACGTCGCCAACCCTCGCATTTGATTTTGCAATTGTAGCAACAGGTTCAGCCTCATCGAACCAGGCACGCATTTTCCTTTGCTGTTTTGTAGTTATGTCAGTTTGTCTTATCAGTGTTAATCTGCGTTCATCAGTGGTGCCTTTGAACTCCACAACCACGCCAAAAACCTCAAATCCTCGACCGCACCCTGCAAGTAAGAAACACCTGCCCCGCCCCCGCCAAAATCAACAACACACTAAATGGCCGCGGAAAAGTCACAATCCTCCGCGTCTCAATAATCGCCTTGCCCACCCCCACCTCGATTTCCTGTTTTTTCGCAGGCATCGCCACCTGCGGATGGATCAAAGCTGCAATCCCCGCCGCCACCAGCAAAATCCCCACAATCGCAATCGGATGAAATTTCATCTCAGCAACTCCGCGCCTTCAATTCGCCGCGCCTGACGCGCCCCGAGCCAGCCCACGTGTAATCTCCCTCAAATAATCCGGCCGCCCCTCCTCGCGTTCAATATGCGGATACCGCAGCCCTCCGTGATAATCCACGGAAAAAGTCCGGAACTGCGCTCCATTCGCCACAATCAATTGAATCGGCTCCGTCGCCGATTTCGCCGCGTCAATCGCTCCGCGCATCGCCTCCGGCGAATACTGCGCCCCATTCACCGCCACAATTTTCATCCCCGGACCAATCCCCGCATTGTAAGCCGGCCCGCCGTGAATCACGTCTCCCACCATGCCCTCGTCCGAAGCCGAAAATCCCACAGTCAAAGAAAAATCACTGCGCCGCGCGAGCGCTTCTTCGATCCCTACCACTTCGTTCGGCTGTTCGTTGTACACCAGCTTCCACCCGCTCTTCTCCACCGCCTCGTTGGGAGTCTTCGTCGCCACGCCATCCAGCCGCGCGCGCAAAAATCCCGCCCAATCATACGGCGCGACGCTATTCAACGTCGCCACCACATCTTCAAACGTGTACGTCTTCAACTCCGGTTGCCCGCTAGCCCCGCCGTGAAAAATCCGGCAGAAATCCTCGATGGACTTCTTGTCCTTCGTAATCGTCCGCAATGTTTCGTCCACGTCCAGCCACAGCAGTTCGCCCTCTTCGTAAAAATCCGTTCCCCTGCGCCAGTTGGACCAATCGTTCGTCGCGTCGTAAAGAAACGGCGCCGCATCCGCCGTATCCTGCAAAGGACGCCAGTCGCGCCCCGGCCGGTGCTCGTACTGCGCCACCAGTCCCGCAAAATCTTCCCGCCACTGTTCCGGAGTTTGCAGCCCGCTACGCGCCGTCAACACCTCGCCCAGATATTCCGTCAACCCTTCGTACACCCACAGCAAATCGTCTTTCATCGGCTGCTGGTAATCCGGCGTAGCGAGTCCTGCTGGCCGGCGATATTTGCCGTTCCAGGAATGCACGTACTCATGCGGCAGCAGCGTCGCGAATTCCACGCGCTCCGCGTCGTCAATCAAACTCCGTTCCGTCGTCCGGTCATCGCTCGATTCGTGATGCTCCAACCCAAAGTGCGCCACGTCGTCGCTCAACGTCAGCAGAAAATGGTAATCGCGATAGTGCCGCGCCCCGAAAAGCGCGTAAGCCTCCGTCACCAGATTGTGCAATTGCAGTTGTGTGTCCGGAGTCATGGCCAGCGCCGCGGCGCTGTCTGCCGCAATGTCAATCTCATGCGACGGATTCTGCCCCGGCGTTAATTGAATCGCGCGGTAGTAGCGCCCGGAAAGCACCGGCGAATCCACCAAGGTCGTCAACGCGACCGGTGCGAACTCGATCGTCGCACCATCCTGCTTCGCAATAGGCAGTGCCGTCCCGAATTTCCAATCGGCTGGCAATCGCAGGCTCGGCGCGAAAATGATGTCCTTCGCCGGAAGCCCCTTCGGGTACAGCAGCACCTGGTTCCAGCTCAATACGTCCAGCGACGCTGTCGCCGATGCCCCCGCCGAAAATCCCGTCGCCGGTCCCGACAGCAGAAAATCAAAATCCGCTTCCAACATGCTCACTCCCGCCGGCACGTCCACATGAATCGAAAACATTTCCACCAGATCCCGCCGCCAGGCAATCGTCTTCCCACCGCCGCTAAATTTCATCCCCGCCACTTGAATAATCGGGCCATCCGGCATGTGCTCCCCGGGAATCCATTCCGGGTAATACAAAGTCACCGGCCCACCCGACACCGGAATCTCCATGTGCGAGTGCAAAATCTTCTGCGGCGCCTGCGAAGCATCCACCCGCAACCGTATCGGCGCCGCCGCCGTCTGCGCGAGAGCCACACTCGCCGAGCCACACGCCAGCACCAATACCAAAGCGCCAGCCAACGCCAGCGATACCGTGATCACCGCCGTTAACGTCCGCCCCATCGCAACCGTCCCCATCATCCCTCGCATCCCTACCTCCATAATTTCAAATCAGCCAACCCAAAAAGTCGCCTGTCCATTACTCTGCGTTGCACCCGCGAAGCACGATCAGCAACATTCCGCATCGCGTTCGACCGTCTCCATCCAACTTCACGAGCCTAGCCCCATATGGAGTGCGGCGGCTTGCCGCCGCTTTCGCCGAGGCGCAATGCGCAGCGACAAAACGAGCTAGGCGAGGCTTGCCTCGCCCTCTCTCTGCAGTTGACTTTGTAGCGGCCAGCTTCAGCTGGGCGCAGTTGCCGTCGCCTTTGAATTTGTAGCGGCCGCCTTCAGGCGGGCGCAGTTGACGTTGTTTTTGAATTTGCTTCGGCCAGCTTTACCTAGGCGCCTTCGACTTCCTCTTTCGCATCCACAACGGTCGTGCATTTTCCGCGAGCCTTTGACGTGCTCGTTCCGGAGCCACCAACCGCAAAAAAATCCCCACCTCAAAAACCCTTCACCCCCACCTGCCACATCAAAAATCCCAAAACCTGCGTATCCTCTTCAATAATCTTACTCACGGGACGCCCTTCGCTATGCCCCAATTTCGTATCGTACAAAAGCAAAATCGGTTTATCCCCGCCCTGCGCCGCCTGCACCGCCGCGGTCATTTTTCGCGCATGCAAAGGAGCCACGCGCGTGTCGCTATCTCCCGTCAAAAACAACACCGCCGGATATTTCGTTCCCGGGACCACATGGTGATACGGCGAATAGGCAAAGAGGGCAGGGAACTGGCCAGCGTCCTCCGACGATCCGTACTCCGGGATCCAATACCTCGCCACCAGAAAATTCTGATAACGCACCATGTCCAGCAGCGGATAGCCACACACGATCGCGCCGAAAAGTTCCGGCCGCTGCGTCATCGCCGCGCCCATCAACAATCCGCCGTTGCTGCGCCCGGTGATCGCCAGCTTGTCTGCGCGCGTATAACGATTAGCGATCAGCCATTCCGCCGCCGCGAAAAAATCATCGAACACGTTCTGTTTTTTCTCCAGCATCCCCGCGCGGTGCCACTCTTCGCCAAATTCACCGCCGCCGCGCAAACTCGGCAGCGCAAACACGCCGCCTCGCTCCACCCACAACACCGCGTCATCGCGAAATAGTGGCGTCTCGCTCACGTCAAACCCGCCATAAGCCGTCATCAACGCCGGATTCGCGCCCTCCAGCCGCAATCCCTTCTTGTAAAATAAAAACATCGGCACGCGCGTCTTGTCTTTCGATTCGTACCAGACCTGTTTCACCTCAAACGCGTTCGTATCAACAGGCACCTCCGGTTTCGCCCACACTTCCAGCGCCCGCGCCGCCACATCGTAACGATAAACCGTCGCCGGTATCGCGAACGATTGAAACGAAAAAAACACCTTGCTCGATTCCCATCTCCCCATCACTCCCGCCACGGTCCCTAGCTGCGGCAACGCAATTCCCCCGGCCGCGCTCCCATCCGCCTGAAATATTTTCAGCTCCGACGCGGCGTCGTGCGAATACTGCGCCACGATCTTACCGCCCGCGAGCCGAAAATCTTCCATCCGTGATTCGCCTTCGGGAATAATTTCCTTCCAGTGTTCCTGCGAAGGAGTCCGCAGCGGCACCGCCACCATCCGCCATTTCGGCGCCTTCCAATTCGTCTGCAGATACAAAGTATCGCCCGCGATCGCTCCCTGAAAACATCCATCGAGCGTGTTCACCACCGGCACAATCGGCCCGGCAATTTTCAAATCCTGAAAATAAACTTCCGATCGATCGCAAGCCGACCCGTAAAAAACCGTGAACAGCAAATATCGCTGATCCTCGGATAAATCCACGGCCAAAATCTTGTCCGGCGTGTAACCATCTCCAAAAACTTTGGTGTCCTGCGCCGGATCCGTGCCCATCGCGTGAAAATACGCGCGCGGGCCTTCCTCCACCAGTTTCGAATAATAAAATCCGCTCTTATCCTTCCTGAACGTAGGACTGGAAATGTAGCGTGCCCGCGGCAGCACGTCCTTGCGTTCATTGTGCGTGTCGGTGTCGAGAAAATGCATAGAAACCTCGTCCTCGCCGCCCTTGCGCACTCCATATCCCACCAATTTCCCGTCGTCCGAAACGCCTTCGAAATTCACGCTGGTAGTGTGATCCGCGCTCAGCGTCGCCGGATCCACCAGCACTTCTTCCTCGCCCTTCGCTCCGCGACGCATATAAAGGACGAACAGATCCTGGTTCGCCGCGCGCTTTGCGTAAAAATATCGCCCGCCGCGCTTGATCGGCAGCCCGATCGTATCCACCTTGATCAATTCTCCGAGCCTCTTCGCGATCGCCTCCTGACCCGGCAACTTGCCCAGCGCCGCCTGCGTGCAGGCATTTTCCGCGTCAATCCAAGCGCGCGTCTCCGCGCTGTCCTGATCCTCCAGCCAGCGATACGGATCGTGAACCACGGTACCGTGGATCGTCTCCGCCACATCCTCAATCCGCGCCGCCGGCGGACACTTCGCCTTCGCATCTTGTGCATTCACAGTCGTCACGCTCGCAATCAGAAAAAACAGAAAAATTCCCGGCAGGAACAATCGCAGTAAATTCGCATTCGAAGCGCCCACAAATCCGCGGAAATCTCCCGGCGCAACGTCGGCACTCGCCGCAAACTCAGCTTTCAATGGGTGCCTCCCGCTCGATTCGTCACGTGCTCGCCGTAGTTGCGCGGCGCTGATGGCTTGTCGTCGTCATCCTGAGGAGCGCAGCGAAGAAGGATCTCTCTTCGTTCGCTGCGATATCCAGCCTTCAGCATCTCCGCAAAGTTTGCAAGGCTAATGGAACCGTCGCCTGCGGCAACCACTACGTTACCGGCGTGGCCGTCTTTCGGGGCGGATTAAAAAATGGTAATTCCCTGACCGTCGCACGTACTTTATGACGCACCGCTTCCACCGTCAGTTCCATCTGCAATTCCGTTCCAGCCGCCGCGTGCTCGCGATTCAAACTCCCCAGCGCGATCATTTTCTTCAGCGTCGGCGACCATGTCGTCGAAGTCGCCTTGCCCACCTGCATCCCGCCGCGATACACCGGCACATGCGCGCGCGAAGCTGTGCTCTGCACCTGCGGCCCCAATCCCACCGCGTCGTAAAGCCGCTCCACATCCTCCCAACGCACATCCAACCCCATCAGTAGCCGCTTCGGCCCGCGTTCGTTTTCCGCCGCCAGCGCCTCGCGTCCGATAAAATACTCCTTCTTCAAATCCACCATCTTGCCCAGCCCCAATTCGTAAGGCGAATATTTCTGCGCTTCAATCAGCGCCCGCTTGCTGCTGGTGTAATCCACCTCCAACATGATCAGTCCCGCCTCGATGCGCGCCACGTCCAACGCGATAATTCCCGCCGGATGCAAATCGAACGGCCGCCCGTTTTCCATCAGCGCGTCCCACACGCGCGGCGCGTCCTTCCACGGAATCCATACCTCGTAGCCCAAATCGCCGGTATATCCTGTGCGCGAAATGTCCACTTCCACGCCGCCAATTTTTCCGTGCACGAAACGAAAATATTTCAGATTCGCGATATCCGCTTCCGCTACTTTCTTCAACAATCGTCCGGACGTCGGCCCCTGCAGCGCCAGCGCCGCCACTTTGTCCGAAATATCTTCGATCTGCACGTCCAGCCCCAGCGCATTCTGATGAAACCAGCGAATGCTCGGGTCCGCCGCCGTCCAGCGATACGAATTCTCGCCCAGCCGCGAAATCGTCCCGTCGTCAATCACTTTTCCCTGCTCGTCGCACCAGCAGCAATAAATCACCTGCCCGATCGCCACCTTATTAATGTCCCGTGTGATCACCCGATTCACGAATTTCGTCGCGTCCTCGCCCTCGATCCGGTATTTGTACAGCGGCGTCACATCAATCAGCGCGCAAGCATTGCGAATCGCGTTGTACTCGTGGTCGTGATGCATCTCGTACACGCTCACCGCGTAGTAGCCGGACCACTCGCGGAAATTCATGCTTTCGCACAGCTTCAAAGTTCTGTCGTGAACCGCAGTCCCAATCGGCACAGTCACTCCTATCCACAAGAAAAAGCTCAACACGCACAGCCCGCGATTATAGTGTGCGCATCCGCCACGCCGCAAGCCGAACCGTGCGCATCGCAAGCCGAACTATGCTGCGGCGATTTCATTTTATGCCGTCATACTGATCCTGCGGAGGCGGGAGAAGGATCTCTCTTCGACTTGTCCGCACTACAAATCACAGCGTTTTCGTCGATTTTTCTCGCCACTAGCCACTCGTCACTAGCCACTGCCTTTTTAATTCACCGTAAGTCGTCATGCGCTTCTCCCTCGTCACCCATCACTCATCACTGCCACCCTGACCCCCAGTCAATCGCGCCCACGCTTCTTCCTTGTGACTCCCCTCCCACGCCTGTAAAATGCTTCGGCTCCGGTGTTCATCCTTCGAACGGCTGAATCACCCGCACAAATTCATGGCAAAGAAATACGACGTCATCGTAATCGGCGGCGGCCACAACGGCCTCGTGAACGCGGCCTACCTCGCCAAAGCGGGCAAAAAAGTCCTCGTCCTGGAAAAGCGTTACGTCCTCGGCGGCGCGGCCGTCACCGAAGAAATCATCCCCGGATTTAAATTTTCGGTTTTTTCCTACGTAGTCTCGCTGCTCCGCCCAGAAATCATTCGCGATCTCGATCTCCCGCGCCACGGCCTGGAAATCCTTCCGCTCGACGGCACCATGACCCCCATGCCCAACGGCGATTACCTCTGGCGCCAGAACGATCACGGCAAAACGCGCCGCGAACTCGAGCGCCACTCCAAGCTCGACGCCGAAGCCTACGAAGAATTCGGCAAGTCCATGGTCGCAATGTGCCGCTTCGTAAAACCGATCCTCGGCATGATTCCTCCCGATCCCACATCCTTCGATCCGCGCGACCTGAAAAAACTCGCCTTCCTCGCCAAGCGTTTCCAGAATCTCGACGCCGAGGACAAATACAATCTCGTCCAGCTCATGACCATGAGCGCCGCCGATTTTCTCGACCAGTGGTTTGAGACCGACGTGCTCAAAGCCACCATGTCCGCCTCCGGAATCATCGGCACGTTTCTGGGGATTCGTTCGCCCGGCACCGCCTACGTTTTGCTCCATCATTACATGGGCGAAATTGACGGCGCGTTCCGCTCCTGGGGTTTCAGCCGCGGCGGCACCGGCGCTATTTCCAACGCAATCGCCGGCGCCGCTCTCGAAGCCGGCGTCGAAATCCGCAAGGAAGTGGCGGTCTCGAAAATTCTCATAAAAAATAGCGTCGCGCACGGCGTAGCACTCGAAGGCGGCGAAGAAATTCACGCCGACATCGTTTCCTCCAGCGTGGATCCTAATCTCACATTCCTGAAATTCATCGAAGCCCGCGAGCTTCCCGCCGATTTCCTCGAGGACGTTCGCCGCTACAAATATCGCGGCTCATCCGGGAAAGTGAATCTCGCTCTCGACGGCCTCCCGGATTTCACTTGCTTGCCCGGCCCCGGAAATCATCTCCGCGGCGCGATTTCCATTTCGCCTTCCATGGAATATATGGAACGCGCCTACGACCAGGCCAAGTACGGCGAATTTTCCCGCCGCCCCTACATTGATATGGTGATTCCGTCGCTCACCGATCCCTCCGTCGCGCCGCCCGGAAAACACATTCTTTCCTGCTTCGTGCAGTACGCGCCCTATAAATTGGCTTCCGGCACATGGGACGAGCAGCGCGAAGCCTTCGGCAACACCGTGATTGACACGATTTCGCAATTCGCCCCCAACTTGAAAAATCTCATCATCGGAAAACAATTCATCACTCCGCTCGATATCGAACGCCAGACCGGTCTAACCGAAGGAAATATTTTTCAGGGCGAACTTTCGCTTGAGCAGCTTTTCTTCCTGCGCCCCGCCGCGGGCTGGGCGCGCTACCGCACGCCGATCAAAAAATTGTACATGTGCGGCTCGGCCACGCATCCCGGCGGCGGCATCATGGGCGCTCCCGGCCGCCTGGCCGCACTGGAAATTCTGAAAGATACGGGGAGAAGCTGAGCGTGGCCGCGCAACGCGACATCATCATTCTCGGCGGCGGGCACAACGCGCTCGTCACGGCCTTTTATCTCGCGAAAAAGGGCCACAAGCCGCTCATCCTCGAACGCCGCTCCATCGTCGGCGGCGCCGCCGTCACCGAAGAATTTCATCCCGGTTTCAAATGCTCCACCGTCGCGCATGCAGGCGGCCCTCCGTTCGCCGGCATTGTGAAGGATATGCAACTCGCGCGCCACGGGCTGGAAAAACTCGAATCGCCCGTTCGCCTTTTTGCGCCCACGCCTGATGGCGGCGCGCTGGTGCTGCACACCGATCCGTCGGCCTCCGCCCGCCAGATTGACAATTTTTCTAAGAAAGACGGCGCAAAATATTTCGAGCTGTCCAAGGAAGTCGCTCGCGCCGCCGCGATCGCCTGCGAACTCCTCGATCTCACTCCGCCGGTCATCGAAAAGCCATCCAATGAGGATCTCTGGAAGCTCCTGAACATCGGCCGCAAGGTCCGCGGCCTCGGAAAAAAAGAAATGATGCAGCTGATCCGCTGGGGCCCCATGGCCGTCGCGGACTTTGTCGCCGAATTTTTCGAAACCGATGTTCTGCGCGCCGCCGTCGCCGCGCGTGGAATTTTCGGCGCTTCCCTCGGCCCTTGGTCCGCAGGTTCCACGGCGTTGCTTCTGCTTCGCGCCGCCGCTGACCCGCATCCCGTTGGAAATTCCGCTTACCCTCGCGGCGGCATGGGCGCGCTAACCGCCGCGATGGCCGCGGCCGCGAAAGAAGCCGGCGCGGAAATCCGCACCGGCGCCGAAGTCGCGCAAATTCTCGTGAAGCACGGCGCGGTCACCGGTGTCGCGCTAGCAAATGGCGAAGAAATTGCCGCGAAAGCCGTTGTTTCCGGCGCCGATCCGCGGCGCACTCTGCTCGGCCTGCTCGATCCCGTGCACTTGCCGCCCAGCTTCGTCGTCAAAATGCTCAATTTCCGCAGCAATGGCGTCGCCGCAAAAGTGAACGTCGCGCTCGACGGCCTCCCGTCCTTCACCGCGCTCAAGCATTCCTCCGACGGAAACGCCGCTCTCGCCGGACGCATCCACATCGGTCCGGGCATTGATTACCTCGAGCATGCCTTCGACGATTCCAAGTACGGCGAATTTTCGCGCGCGCCCTATCTCGATATTTCTATCCCTTCTATTCTCGATAATTCGCTCGCGCCCGCCGGCAAGCATGTCATGTCCATCTACATGCAATTCGCGCCCTACAAACTAAAGTCCGGCGACTGGGCGCAGCAGCGCGACGCCCTGCGCGACACCGTAATCAAAACGCTCGCGCAATACGCCCCCGATTTCCCCGCGAAAATTCTCGCGGTGCAAACCCTCACGCCCCAGGATCTCGAAACAACTTACGGCCTCACCGGCGGCCACCCCTTCCACGGCGAACTCGCGCTCGATCAAATTTTCACGATGCGCCCCCTGCTCGGCTGGGCGCGCTACGCCACCCCAGTGAAAAACCTCTACCTCTGCGGCAACGGCACCCACCCCGGCAACGGCGTAACCGGCGCCTCCGGCCACAACGCCGCCCGCGAAATCCTCAAGCACCTGCGCTGAACTCCCGCATCGGCGCTAAATTCCCGCGCCCGCGCCACCAAAGATGCCCCGCAGTTTTCTAGCCACTAATCACTCGCCACTGCCCACCGCCATTTTCAGCAACGATAAGTATTCTACTCGCCCAGGACTATTCTATGGCTATGGCTACTCTGTACGTTGAAAACGTACCTGACGATCTTTACGAGGCCCTCCGTGAGCGCGCCCGCGAAGGCCATCGCTCGATTGCTGCAGAAGTCCTTGCTCTCCTCGAGCAAAACGTCCCCACCGAAAAAGAACTTCGCGTCCGGCGCGATATTATGCGCACACTCAACCAAATACGCTCGGGCAAGCAATCTAAAAAGCTATTCCCCTCGACCAAAGAAATGCAGCAAGAGGATCGCAAGCGCTAGCAGTATCCGATCCACGAATCACCGCAACTCATCTCAGAATTAATCTTTGTGGGTCGCGGCTTTAGCCGCGACATTAACAGCCCGAAAACACAGGGGCTTTAGCCCCTGCAGCTCCCTCAGACCACATTTATGATGTACGTTGTAGCCAGCCCCCCCGCCTTTGAGTATTCTCTAGTGCCACGGAGCCACACATGGCCACACCCAAAAAATCTTCACACCGCACAATCGATCGCTCTCGCCTCCACGCCCTCATGTCCCGCGAAGAAGAAAAATTCGTCGCCGAGCGCCCTCTCTCCGCCGCTCTCTACGCCCGCGCCCAAAAATCGCTTCTCGGCGGCGTCCCCATGAACTGGATGAAAAAATGGGCCGGCAAATTTCCCGTCTTCGTCGCCGAAGCCCACGGCGCGCATTTCCAGGACGTTGACGGCCACGATTACGTTGACCTCTGCCTCGGCGACACCGGAGCCATGACCGGCCATTCTCCCTCTCCATCCGCCGCAGCCATCGCGCGCCAGGCGAAGCACGGAATCACACTCATGCTTCCCACCGAAGACGCTGCGTGGGTCGGCGAAGAACTCACTCGCCGTTTCGGCTTGCCCTACTGGCAATTCACCCTCACCGCCACCGACGCCAATCGCTTCGCCATCCGCATCGCGCGCGAAATCACGCAGCGCCCTAAAATTCTCGTTTACAACTACTGCTACCACGGCACCGTGGACGAAACTTACATCTCGCTCCACAACGGCATCGCCGGCCCGCGCCGTGGAAATATCGGCCCGCCGGTTAATCCGGTGGAAACCACGCGCGTCGTGGAATTTAACGATCTGGCCGCACTCGAAAGGGAACTCGCGCACGGCGACGTCGCTTGCATCCTCGCCGAGCCGGTCCTCACCAACGTCGGCATCGTGCATCCCGAACCCGGCTACTGGGAAAAAGCCGCAGCGCTCGCGCGAAAATTTGGCACGCTCCTGATCATTGACGAGACGCATACGATCTGCACCGGCCCCGGCGGCTACACCCACGCGCACGGCCTGAAGCCCGATCTTTTCGTGATCGGCAAACCCATCGCCAGCGGTGTTCCCGCCGCCACCTACGGCTGCACCGCCGATGTCGCGCAAAAAATCACGAGCCGCATCCAGCTCGAAGATTGCGACACCGGCGGCATCGGCGGCACGCTCGCGGGCAACGCGCTTTCGCTCGCCGCCATTCGCGCCACGCTCGAACACGTTCTCACTCCCGCCGCATTCGCACACATGATTCCGCTGGCCGAGCAATTCGCCGACGGCGTCGCCAAAGCCATTGCCGAAGCCGCGCTCCCCTGGCACGTCGCGCGCCTAGGCTGCCGCGCCGAATACCTTTTTCATCCGCACCCGCCGCGCAATGGCGGAGAAGCAGCCGCCGCCATGGACTTCGAGCTTGAGCGTTTCATGCATCTATACGCCCTAAATCGCGGCATCCTCCTAACGCCGTTTCACAACATGGCGCTGATGTCTCCCGCCACCACGTTGGCGGATATTGACCAACACACCAAAGTTTTCACAGCAGCCGTCGGCGAGCTAACTCAATGACGCACTTGAACCACGACCGCCGAAAATTTCTAAAAACTCTAGCCGCCACGGGAGCGGCCGCCGCATTCCCCGGCATTCCGTTCCTGACTCACGGCATCGCCAACCCCGCCAAACCGGAACCCGCCGCCTCCTTCGATTTCGCCTTCTTCACCGACACACACATCCAGCCGGAACTAGACGCCGCGCACGGCTGCGCGATGGCCTTCGCAAAAATCGCGGCAGCCAAACCCGAATTCGCCATCTGCGGCGGCGATCTGGTTTTCGACGCTCTCGGTGTCGGCCGCACGCGCGCCGACATGCTCTTCGATCTCTACCAACGCACCGAAGCCACCATCAAAGCGCCGCTCTATCACACCATCGGCAATCACGACCTCTACGGCATCCTCACCAAAAGCGGCGCCGCTCCCACCGATCCCGGCTACGGCAAAAAAATGTTTGAAGACCGCATCGGCGCGCGCACCTACTATTCTTTCGACCACCGCGGCTACCATTTCATCGTCCTCGATTCCATTTTCCCCACCCCCGATCGCCTCTGGGAAGGCCGCATTGACGACGCGCAGCTCCAATGGCTCGCGCACGATCTCGCCGCCATCCCGCCGGCTGCGCCGGTAATCGTAATCACGCACGTCCCGCTGATCACCGGCTATCTCGCCTACGGCCCCAAGCCCGACGGCACACAGCGCTACGACACCGTGTCCGTCGCAAATTCCGCCGATGTGATCGCGCTATTCGAACCGCGCAACGTCCTCGCCGTCCTGCAGGGCCATCTGCACATCAATGAACTGGTGAATTACAAAAATTGCCAGTACGCGTGCTGCGGCGCCGTCTGCGGCAATTGGTGGCACGGCCCGCGCCTGGATTTCCCCGAAGGATTCACAATCGTCAGCCTCCGCGAAGGAAAAATCTCCTGGCGCTACGAAACCTACGGCTTCCAGAGCGTCGCGCCCAACCCGCGCTATAAATCTTAATTCAGCGAGCTAAATTGGTTTATCATCGCGGCGAACAAATGAACACGCCGCGCGCAATCCTAGCTTTCGTACTCGCCCACACTCTCGCATCCCTCAGCGTCGCACCACTCAACGCGCAATCAGCGCAGTCCCAGCCGCAGCAACCCGCGCCAAGCCCACACTCGATCGTCCTCCACGCCGCGCGCCTCCTCGACATAGAATCCGGCCGCATCACCACCCCCGGCGAAATCCTCATCCAGGGTGACGTAATAAAAGAAGTCGGCACAAACGTCTCTCGCACGCCCACAACAGAAATCATTGACCTAGGCGATGCCACGCTTCTCCCCGGCCTGATTGACGCGCACGTCCATCTCTTCCTCCATCCCGGCGCGGAAGATCTGCAAACCGTGCAAGAATCCGTTCCGCAGCGCACCATCATGGCCACTCTCGCCGCGCGCGACGATCTCCTAGCCGGATTCACCGCCGCGCGCGACATGGGCACCGAAGGCGCGGGCTCGGCAGACACAGCCGTTCGCGACGCCATCAATCGCGGCGAAATTCCCGGCCCGCGCCTGCGCATCAGCGGCAACGCCATCAATGTTCTAGGCGGCCACGAAGACGCCATCGGCTACAACCCCGAGCAGCACGTGCTCCCCAACGCCACCTACGCAAACAACTCCGCCGAACTCATCACCGTAATTCGCGAGGAACTAAAAGAAGGCGCGGACTTCATCAAAATTTACGAAACCGGGGCGGACACGATCGCGAACGGGATATTCTCGACTCCCTTCCAGTACACAGAAGAGGAACTCACCGCCGCGGTCCGCGAAGCCGCCCGCACCGGCAACCGCGTCGCCGTCCACGCCACGGGCGAGCCCGGAACGCTCTACGCCGCCCGCGCCGGAGTCGAATCGATTGACCACGCCTATCAACTCAGCGACGAGACCATGCGCACCATGCGCGAAAAGCAAATCTTCGCCGTCCCCACTTTCACTATCTCCGAATATTTCACGGACCATGCCGCCACTCCCGAAGCCGCCGCGCGCGGACGCGCCTTGCTCGACGAGCACGTCATGCAATTCAAACGGCAACTCGCCGCAGGCGTCCCCATCGCCATGGGTTCAGACGTCGGCCCATTTCCCCACGGCACGCAAGCCCGCGAATTTGTCCTGATGGTGAAATACGGAATGTCGCCGCTCGCCGCGATTCAAGCCGGCACGTTGAACGGCGCAAAATTGTTAGGCTGGCAGGATAAAATCGGCATGCTGAAGCCTGGTTATCAGGCAGACATAGTCGCAGTCCCCGGCAATCCGCTCGAAGACATCACCGCGCTCGAAAAAGTTTCCTTCGTAATGAAAGCCGGCGTCATCTACCACAAAAAAGGCGACAAAAACTAGCGATTGATTTGGGTTGGTGTTGATTGTTTTCATAGGTTTGCACCGGCTTTCGATTCTGTTTCGCTAGCGATTGAATTGGGTTCGGCGGAACGCGCAGAGTTGGCGTCGAAAACAGAATCTGGGGATGGTTGGCCGCCGATGTCACGGTGCGACGAAGCGAGAGTGGACGGGCCCGAGGGTGCCGCGGGCATGCGGTTGTTGGAAACCACCACCTCGGATTTATTGGTGGGACGGACCCACTGGCCTTCGGAATCGATGTGAGCGAGGGCGTAAATGGCGCGGAGCACGTCACGGGTGGTGGGGCGTAGGGTGTCGGCCTCCTCGATGATGTTGCCGAGAGCGTGGCGGAGGCCTTGGTCGCGAAGATCGAAAAGCTGGAAAGCGTGGGCGTGGTGATAGATGGTGGTTTCGGACTTGATGCCAAAGCAGTGCATGATGACCGACGGGCTGCGCCATTGCAGGAAGGCCTCCTCGATCAGGTGGCAGGAAGCGTGGCGGCAGATTTCACAGCGGAGGCGGTGATATTTGAGGTTCACTTGCTTGGTTTCGCGCGAGTTGGAGGGATGGTTGGAGAGGGCGGACCTTTGAGAGCGGGTTAGATTGCGCATGTTGCGTCCTTTGGGGGCTTCACTAGTGCCCCGACTCACGCTAACACAATGGGGTTTGTGGCGATATTCGTAGAAATACGGAGATGGGTAAGTGCGTGAGGGGTAATGAGGTAGAGAATTTGGATTTGCGTGTGTGGATCGTGCGGTGTTGGTGTGGCGCGAAGGGTCAGCGAGCACAGCACGCACGGTAGGAAGGCAGAGTTAAGGTCAAAGTCAAAACCGCCCGCCTACCCATCATTCGCTGCCGCGAATGATGGGTAAACAGGCGGCCGCTACAAAGTCAAATTCAACGGCAACACCCAATCCCGAGAAAAAGACTGGGCCGGGCGTCCGTGACGCGGACCTTGTGCCGCTATCGCGCGCGGCGGTAAAATGAAATGCTCCAGAACGCGCAGGACAGATAGAGTGAGGCACAACCAATGACATCTACAGCAACGACTGGCACGACTGGGACATCGGGCGCGCCCAAGGCTGCGGTGAATTTGCAGCGTGGGGAATTTGTTAACGAGGCGTTTATTGATTTCACCAAGCCTGAAAACCGCAAGGCTATGGAAGAGGCATTGGCGCAGGTGCGCGGGATGTTTGGGCGCGAGTATCCCTTGACCATTGGGGGCGAGCGCATCACTACCACGGAAAAGATCAAGTCGCACAACCCGTCGCATCCGGAGCAGGTGATTGGCGTGTTTCAGAAGGCGACTGTGGAGATGGCCAACGCGGCTGTGGAAAAGGCTCATGCGGCGTTCGAGCGCTGGAAGCGCGTGCCGGTGGAAGCGCGCGTGGCGTGCTTGTATCGCGCGGCGGATATTTTGCGCAAGCGGCGCTACGAATTGGATGCTTGGCTGAGCTACGAAATCGGCAAGACCTGGCCGGAAGCGGATGCGGACATCGCCGAGCTGATTGATTTCTGCGAATACTATGGGCGCGAAGCGTTGCGGCTGGGCGCGCCGCAGAAATTGATGCCGTTCCGCGGTGAAAAAAATTATCTGAAGTATATTCCGCTGGGCGTGGGCATCGTGATTCCGCCGTGGAATTTCGCGGCGGCGATCATGGGCGGGATGACGGTGGCTTCGATCGTCACCGGCAACACGGTGATGGTAAAACCTTCGAGCGATTCGCCGACGATTGCCGCGATCTTCATTGATATTTTGTACGAGGCGGGCGTGCCGGGCGACGTGGTGAGTTTTTTTACCGGACCAGGCAGCACGGCGGGCGAGGCGTTGGTGACTCATCCGAAGACGCGATTCATTGCGTTCACAGGATCGAAGGAAGCGGGATTGCGCATTGCCGAGCAGGCCACCAAAACTCAACCGGGGCAGGTGTGGATCAAGCGCACGGTGCTGGAAATGGGCGGCAAGGACGCGATCGTCGTGGATGACGAGGCGGACGTGGACGCGGCGGTGGAAGGCGTGGCGCTTTCAGCGTTCGGTTACCAGGGACAGAAATGTTCGGCGTGCTCGCGGGCGATCGTCGCGGAAAAAATTTACGACGAGTTCTTGAGCAAGCTGGTGGAGCGCGTGAAGAAAATGAAAGTGGGGCCGATCGAAGATCCCACGAATTATATGGGCCCGGTGATCAACAAGGCCGCGATGACTTCGATTCTTGGTTACATTGACCAGGGAAAAAAGGAAGGGCGGCTGGTGGCCGGCGGAAAGCGTGCGGAGGGCGATGGGTATTTCATCGAGCCGACGGTGATCGCGGACGTGGATCGCAAGGCGCGCATTTTTCAAGAGGAAATTTTCGGTCCGGTGCTGGCGGTGACCAAGGCCAAGGATTTCGATGAAGCGCTCTCGATGGCCAACGACAGCGAATTCGGGCTCACCGGCGCGGTGTACTCGCAGAATGCGCAGAAAATCGCGCGCGCCGAGGAGGAATTCCACGTGGGGAATCTGTACATGAACCGGAAATGCACCGGGGCGATGGTCGGTGCGCATCCGTTCGGTGGATTCAATATGTCCGGGACGGATTCGAAGTCTGGCGGCCAGGATTATTTGTTGCTTTTCACGCAGGCAAAGACAGTCTCAGAAAAAATCGGCGGAACGAAGTAGGTTTGCGGCAGCGCGGCGGAAAGATTTAACACAGAGGAGACAGAGAAAAGCGGAGGGCACAGAGAAAGCGGGAGAGATCCTTCGGCCGGCTTGAGGCAAAGGCGACGGCCTCAGGATGACGATGCTCATCGCATCGTCAGAGACGCAGAGAAAGGCAAACGCGCGGGAAAGAGAAAGCATGCAGACTCGAGTACGGGCAAAGTTGACGCCGTGGCAAGCTGGGGCGCAGCAAGCAGCGCCCCTACCGATGGCGCGTTAGGCAGTTGGAGATATTTCGGGGGTGGGTTTTAGTTTGAAGACGTAGCGCAAGACGACGTAGGCAACCGGCCCCGAAGCGAGCAGCAACGGCGCGTAGCGCCAGACGTAATCCTCACTTTGCGCGATTTTCAGCGCGCACAACACCAGCGGAAAAATCAGGATGTAGGCGATTCCCAGCGCGCCGCCCGGAATGCGAAAACTGCGCGGCGCGTTGGGCAATTTTCTGCGCATTTGCCACGCGGCGAAGAGCGTGAGCAGCGTGGTGGCGATGCGCGTCCAGATGTAAATGTTCACCATGTCCTCGACGTTGAACTTCGCGAGCATGCAGTACACAACTGTTGAGACTGCGATGGCGCGCGTGGGTGTGCCGTAACGCTCGTGAATTTTCCCGAGCCACGCCGGTAGGTAGCCGTCTTGCGCCATCGTCGCCGGCACGCGCGTGGTGTAGAGAATGGTGCTGTTGGAAAGCGAGAGCGTGCCGACCATCGCAGCGATGAGCATGGCGGCGCCGAGAGCTGGTCCGCCGATGAGGCGCGACGCGGTGACGATGTAATCGGTCTTCCATTCCTGCCAGTTGCCGAGCACCGCGAGCGCGAGCGTGGTCGGGAGCACGTAGGTGAGAATGTTCATCGGTGTGTTCCACGCGAGGATGCGCACGAAGGTCTTCTGCGGATTTTTCATTTCGCCGGTAGTGCTGGAGAGCTGCTCGTAGCCGGCGTAATTCCACATGGCGAGTGCGAGGCCTCTTCCGAAGACGCTGCCGAATGGCGCGCCGGGCGGGACGAACGGTGTGACGGGATTGTAATGCATGTGGAAGAGTGAAATCGCGCAGAGCCAGGTGACCGGAATCATCACGGCGACGAGCAGCGCGACGGACAGCCAGCCCGCGACTTGAATGCCGCGCGCGTTCAGATACGCGAGCACGATCAGCACGAGGCACGCGCCCGCCCATTTTGCGTAACCCGTGAGCGAAGGAAAATAAATGCTGAGGTAGTCCATCACCAGCACACCGTAGAGACTGTTGAGGAGAAAGGTGCCGGTCCAATTCCACCAGCCGCATTGAAAGCCCCAGAAATCGCCGAAGGCCGCACGGCTCCAGCGGTAGAAGCCGCCTTGCACGGGGAGAAGACTGTTGAGTTCGGCGGAGGCGAAGGAAATGGGGATGCTCCAGAAAAAAGGAACGAAGGCGAGGAAAACCAGCGCCATGCCGGGGCCGGAATCGTGGAAGATGCCTTCGTAACCGAACGGGCCGCCGGCGGTGTAGCCGTAGAAAATGCAGAGCAGCGGGAGAAAACCGATCTGGCGCAGGCGCGAGCCGTCGGAGGGAGTTGGTTGCTTGGGATCAGCGGAAGCTGTTGGCATCGAGCTGCTCGTGAAGCGTTTGCGGCGCGCTGTCGGCAATCCAAAGCAACGGCAAAGGCGTGCCCGGTTCGATGAATCCGAACCGGCCGCTACCCTTCGATCCCGCACCGCGGGATCTCAGGATGAATCGCCCTGTAGGGCGATTCACAAATTCAAGAACAAATTCAAAGGCAACGTCAACTACGCCCGCCTAAAAAGCAGGCGGCCGCTCCAAAGTCAAAGGCTGCGTGCAGAGTTCGGCATGATAGTGAAGTGCTCCGCGGTTTTCAATGAGAATTAAAACAATAGCTTGACTGGCAAGGGCATAGGGTTAGAGAATTCGGCGTTGTTTCCCCGACAATAAAGGTTTGTCCGCAGGCAACCGAGACGTGCTGCCCAGGTACGTTTGTGCTCAGCATGCGGAAGGCTGTTTGGTTTCGGAGTTGTACAGGGAAGGCAGTCCAGGAGAACCTCTGTGATTCGTCCTACCAAGAGCACTGCGCAATATTTCATTCGCGTCTTCTCGCTAGCGGTGCTGATTCTGTCTGCGAGCGTGGCGCGCGGACAGAACACCATCTCGACGGTCGCTGGGGGTCCGCCGGCCAACAACGTTTCTCCGACGGCTGCGCCGATCGAGGGGCCGGAAGCGATGGTTCGAGACTCGTCGGGAAACCTTTATGTAGTGAATGATAACGACGTGATCTACAAGGTGACGCCTGGGACAGTGGTTCCCAGTTCGATGTCCATTTACGCGGGGAACAACACCGCGGGATTTTCGCCGAACGGTACCTTGGCGAGTGCGTCGCTGTTGTATGAACCGATCGGCGCGGCGCTGGACGTCAACGGCAATCTTTACTTTTCCGATCAGAATAATTGTGTGGTGCGGGAGATCGTGGCTGCTAGCGGAGTGATGAACACGGTCGCGGGAACGGCGCACGTATGCAATTACTCGGGAGACGGTGGGCAGGCAACGAGCGCCGAGCTCAATTACCCGCAAGAGGTGGCGCTGGATGGTTCAGGAAATCTTTATATCGCGGACATTAACAACAGCATTGTGCGGCGCGTTGTCTTGTCGACTGGAATCATCACGACTTATGCAGGCACGCCCCAGACGGCGGGATTTCCCTCCAATGGCGTTTTGGCAACCTCGACCATGCTGAGCGGGCCGATCGCGTTGGCGGTGGATACGGGTGGAAATCTTTTCATCGCTGACCAGAATGACGACGTGGTTTGTCGCGTGGATTTTAATTCGAAAGACATCACGATCGTGGCCGGAACAGGCAACTCGGGATACAGCGGCGACGGCGGCCCGGCAACTGCGGCGACTATGCGGGTGCCGGATGGCGCGGCGGTGGATGGCGCGGGAAACCTTTACATTGCGGATGCTGAAAATGCGGCCATTCGAGAGGTGTTCTCACCGACGAACCCGAATACTCCCAACCAAATTACGACGATCGTGGGCAATGGCACGTTTGGATTTAACGGCGACGGAGCTGCGGGAACTTCGACCGAGCTGACCAACCCTGCCGGACTGTTCGTTGATTCCACCACCGGCAACCTGTGGATTGCAGACTACTGGAGCAATCGCGTGCGTCTGTACACCGCGAGCACGAAGATAGTTACAACGGTGGTGGGGAGCGGCGCGGTGGGCGACGGTGGGCTGGCGACCGGTCCCAGCGTCAGTTTGTATTACCCGCGTAATCCCGCGCTGGATGCCAGCGGCAATCTATATCTGGTTGACGCGCAAAACGATCGAATCCGTGAAGTGAGCGCCGCGGACCAAACAATATCGACGGTGGTCGGCAACGGAATTCCGTGTGCACAACCGACCCTGCCGTGTGGCGATGGCGGACTCGCCATCAACGCTTCACTATTTATGCCGCGCACAGTGACGGTCGAACCGTCCGGAAACTTGCTGGTTGCGGATGATGGTGACCTTAGAATTCGCGAGGTGACTGGCTCGACAGGGATTATCAAGACCATTGTGGGATCCGGGAATCTGTGCGCCGCACCTTTTTCGAGTTGCGGCGACGGTGGACCTGCGCTGAGCGCCAGCTTGAACGACGCGCGGGGAGCGGTGCTGGATGCCGCCGGGAATCTTTATTTCGTGGATGCTCAGGACAATCGCGTGCGCGAAGTGGATACGACCGGGACGATCACAACGGTTGCGGGGGATGGACCTGATGGGAACGCACCTGTCGGCTGCATTCCAGCGGGAAATTTCTCTGGAGACGGGGGGCCAGCGGTTAACGCAACTTTAGATTGCCCGCTCGGCTTAGACATCGACTCGAGCGGCAACCTGTACGTCGCGGACACAGATAACAATGTAATCCGCAAGATTGACACAGGCTCGCCGCGCATTATCACAACGATTGCCGGGACTGGAGTTGCTGGAAACAGTGGCGACAACGGCCCAGCGACGAGCGCCATGTTGAATACTCCCGACCGAGTGTCGGTGAATGGAGCGGGCAATTTTTTTATTTCGGACTCGGGGAACAACCGGATTCGGCGGGTGGATGGAACCAGCAAAATCATCACAGCGTTTGCGGGAAATGGAAGCTTTGCATTCGCAGGCGATGACGGCCCGGCACTTTCGGCGAGCTTCGCCACACCGGTGGGAGTCGTCGTGACCCCTCAAGGCAACATGTATGTAGGCGATGTGTTTAACAACCGGATCAGGAAGGTTCTCCTGAATCCGAACATAGCTCTTTCCAGTACTACGGCGGCATTCGCAAACCAACCGATTAATGTGAGCGCAACCTTGCCGGTGACGTTGACCAACTCGGGAGACGCGCCGCTGGCGATTTCAGACATTGCGATCACTGCAGGGGCATTTTCGCTAGCCACATCCGCGAATCCGTGCCCAGCGGCGCCTGCGACGCTGGCGGTTGGCGCTCAGTGCGTGCTCCAGATTGCATTCATGCCAACGGAGTTTATTGCTTACACCGGAACGATTACGATCTCGGACAACGGCCCGACCGCAGGAAGCACGCAGACAGTAAGTCTCTCGGGCATGGGTGCCGCGGCTCTGGCGGTCACGGTGAGTGGCTCCGGAACCGGAACTGTCGCCAGCTCGCCTGCCGGGATCAGCTGCCCGACGACCTGCTCGGCCACGTTCGCGGGCAACAGCGCGGTTATACTGACGGCGACGGCGGCCGCGGGCTCGACCTTCACGAGCTTCAGCACGAACTGCGTGCCGGCCAGTCCGCAGACCTCGCCGCCTTCGTGCACGGTTTCGACCGCCACGTCGGGCGTGACGGTGACGGCGACGTTCAATCAGTCGGCTGCGGGGACGATTTCGATTTCGCCGACGTCGTTGGGGTTCGGTAGCGTGGGGTTGCCGACGACGAGCGCGGCGCAGACGGTGACGGTGTCGAACACGGGCGGCATAGCGGTGACGTTCACGAGCATCGTGACCACCGGAGATTTTGCCGGCGCGACGCTGGCGCAGTGTCCGAGCATCGCGGTGGAGAGCACGTGCACGTTCCACATTACGTTCACGCCGACGGCGACGGGAACGCGTACGGGAACGATCACGTTCACGGATAACGCGACGGGAAGCCCGCAGACAGTGACGCTGACGGGGACGGGCGTGGCAGCGACGATCGGGATTTCACCGACCTCGTTGACGTTCGGCAGTCAGGTGGTGGGAACGACGAGCGCGTCACAGACGGTGACGGTGTCGAATAACGGGGCGTTCCCGCTGAAGTTCAGCAGCATTGCGATGAGCGGCGACTTTGCGGGAGCGACGCTGGCGCAATGCCCGAGCATCGGGGAGGAAGCGCCGGCGTGTACATTCTCGATTACGTTCACGCCGACGGCGACGGGAACGCGGACGGGAACGATCGTTTTTACGGATAACGCGACGGGAAGTCCGCAAACGGTGACGCTGACGGGGACGGGCACGAGTGCTGCTGCGACGGTGACAGTCACGCCGGGCAGTTTGACGTTTGGCTCGCAAACGGTGAGCACGACGAGCGCGGCGCTGAGTGTGACGGTAAAGAACACGAGCACCGCGACGGTGAATTTCGCGGGCTTCGCGACGAGCGGCGAGGATGCTGAGGATTTTGGAGTTCCGCTGCCGAACTCGAGCGCGGGGTGCAGCCCCACGGGGACCTTGGCGGCGGGAGCGAGTTGCACAATCAATGTGCTATTCACGCCGCAGGCGAGTGGAACGCGCACGGCGACGTTGCTGATTGCTGACAATGCGACGGGAAGTCCGCAGACGGTGGCGTTGAGCGGGACGGGCGTGACTTCGTCGGTGGTTATAGCGATGGCGCCGGGAGGATCTACGACGGCGACGACGGTGTCGGGCGGGACGGCGTATTACGGATTGATGATTAGCGGAGCGCCGGGAGTGACGGGGACGGTGCAGCTGGGATGCGTGCCGTCGTCGGTGTTGATTACTTGCAAGGTGATACCAGGGTCGGTGACGTTGAATGGGTCGTCGGTTGAGGTGGCGTTTGCGATTCAGACTTTCTGCCAGGGAGCGACGACGGGGACGGGATTTGCGCCGCCGGTCGGGGGAATCGGCGGAGGGCTGGGATTGTTGCTGGCTTTGGGCGGATTGGTGTGGACATTCCGTCGGAACCGGCGAGTGGCTTTGACGTTTGCGACTTTGTTGCTCGTGGCATTGGGGTCGGCGGCTTGCAATAGTTTGCCGTCGGGGCCGAATGGGGCAACGCCAGCGGGGACTTACACTTTGTCGTTGACGACTACTTTGAATGGACAGACGCAGACATTGGCTAACTTTTTGACGTTGGTGGTGAAATAAGGAAGGCGAACCGCAGAGACGCAGAGGGCGCAGAGAAAACCTGAGGCAAAGGCGTGCCCGGTCCCACGTTGCGGGACCGGGCGCTACAAATTCAAGAGCAACTGTAACGGCGACTGCAACGGCAAATACACTCGCTTGAAAAGCAGGCGGCCGCTACGAAGTCAAAACCAACTCCAACTGCGCCCAGCTGAAGCTGGCCGCTACCCTTCGATCCCGCACCGCGGGATCTCAGGATGAATCGCCCTGTTGGGCGATTCACAAATTCGAATTCGAATTCAAGTTAACAGGCACAGGCAGAATCAAGGTGGCTACCTCGGCTCTGCGAACTGAGCCGCTGTCGCTCGTAATGTCTCGCAGAGCGCAGCGGCGTTTAATGAAATGCGCGGGCGTAATTGGGGAGGGAGTGGCGTCTGGTTTGACGAGCTTGGCGGGGTGGCCGAGTTCGGAGGGTCGTCGGGGCGCCTGTGGCGTCCGAGTTGCACTATTAAGGTCACGTCTTGGTGGTCCCCGTATAGGTGCTTCAACGATCAGGCCCTAAGTTATTTGCATACAAGAAGATGCGTATGATTGGCACCCGCTTGCGGACGGGGCGGTCATGGGGTATGCGCAAAGTTTTGCACTTGTATCCGTATTGTTTGCTGCCGGAGGAAATATGTCGCTAAGGCGCATTTTGAGACGCGCAACGAATTTGGTGATTTTAGGGATATGTATGCAGTTTGCGGGCGCGCTGCAGCAGGGCGGATTGCTCGCGCAGATGGCGCGGAAGGCCGGCGACGGTAGCGGCATGAGCGCGCAAGACAAGCAAAAGATAGCTGCGAGCGCGATCAAAATGCCGCTGTTTTTCGAGGCGAACGAAGGGCAGACGGATCCGAGCGTGCGGTTTCTGACGCGCAGCGGTGGCTACACGATGTTCCTGACACCGACGGAAACCGTGCTGGTGGAAGGAAAGAACGGGATCGTCAGCGGCGATAAATTCGGAAGGGGATTGCCGGCGTTTCACGCGGATGCAAAAAATGCGAAGCAGTCCGTGCTGCGGATGGAATTGCTGGGTACGAATTCCGCGCCGGAATTTAAGGGACTGCAAGAGTTGCCGGGGAAAGTGAACTACCTGATCGGGAAGGATCAGGCGTCATGGCACACGAACGTCGCGCTATTTTCCGAAGTGCAGGTTGCGAAAGTTTATCCGGGAGTGGATTTGCTGTTTCATGGCGACCAGCGGCGATTGGAATACGACTTCATTGTTGCGCCGGGCGCGGATCCTGGGCGGATTGGATTCAAAATTCGTGGCGCGAAAAAAATCGAGATCGCCGCAAATGGCGATTTGGTGTTGCACACGGCGGATTCCGAATTTGAAATGCGGAAACCGGTAATTTATCAGGGCGAGGGAGCGAGCCGCAGTGAAGTGCAAGGCAGATTCGTTTTGAGCGCGAAGAACCAGGTGCGTTTTGAAGTTGGGCCTTACGACCACGCAGAAAAATTGGTGATTGATCCGGCGATCGGGTACTCCACTTTCCTCGGCGGAAGCGGCGACGACGAACCTACTGATCTTGCCGTGGACAGTTCCGTCCCCTCCTCTCCGAAGGTTTACGTCGCGGGCTTTTCGAGCAGCATTACAACTTTTCCCGCGGCCCTTGCTTCGAAAACCAGCACGATCGCCACGGCAGGCGGAGCGACTTACGGATTTATCGCGGAGATCGATCCGACGATAACCAGCGACCCGGGCGGGGCATCGTCACTGGATTACCTGACGTTCATCGGCGGCAGCACGCCTTTCACGGGGACCTCACCATGCACGACGGGACTGGCAAAGATCTTACTCGACTCGAGTCAAGGTACATCCAGCATTCAGGCTGTCGTCACCGGCATCACGAGTTGCAGCGACTACCCCGGAACCAAGATTCAGACGATTACAGGCAGCGTCGCAGCCGTTGTGACTCGGCTGACTACGAGTGGCGCAGCGATTGATCTGTCCGTTCTGCTGGGCGGGAACGGGGAGGCCTCGGGTGCGTTTGGTTCCGTGGATAGCTCAGGGAACGTCCTGATTTCATCGGCTACCAGCTCAACAAATTTGCCGACGACAACCGGCGCTTACATGACGGAGTTCAACAACGGCGGCGCGGGCACTTTTGATTGCTACATCGCGAAGCTTCCGCGGGCCACCTTCAACCCTCCCTCGTATCTTACGTACCTAAACACAGGAGGGGGAAGCACGGCCGGAGGGGCCGGAGGCCAGTCGGGCTGTGGAGCGATCGAGGACAGCACGGGAAAGATTGATGCCGGCGGAAACACGGTTTCGGCGACCGCCTTCCATGTGGGCGCGGGCGGCGCGAACCTGGCGAACGGTTTCCAGACGACATTCAACGGCACGCAGGACACGTTTGGGATGAGGTTGGACCCGACATTGAGCGGAACCGCCGAGTTGCTCTACGCCACATATTACGGCGGCGGTGGTGTAACCCACGGGACCAATGGAGCACTCGATCTTGGCAATGGAGTGCTAGCAATAGGGGGCTACACGACCTCGGCGACTACGGGACCTACCGCGCCGGACATTCCGTTGAAGAACGCATATCAGAGCACAAACTTGGCGGCGTCAACAGGCGGCGAAACAGGTTACCTAGTGGTGGTTGATATGACGCAGACCGGGGCGGCGAGCCTGTTGTCTTCCACCTACTTTGGCGGAAGTAGCGGCAGCGACGAAGTTCACGCGGTGACATACGATGCCGCGGACCCTACGGCGTTTCGCATCATTATTGGGGGGCAGACGAGTTCGGCAACAAGTTTTCCGACGCTCAATCCGCTGCAGTCTTTTCAGGGCACTCAAGACGCTTACGTTGCTTCGTTGAAAGTGCCGCTCCCGGGGCAGAACTTCGCCGCCAGCCTGTACTTTTCCAGCGTCATCGGAGGAGGTGTTGCGAGTGAGACCGAGAGCGAACAGATAGTGGGAGTCGGAGTGGACGCGAATCACACGATCTATGCGACGGGCCGGACGATTTCGGCGGATTTTTTTGCGAACGTGACGCCGCCTGTCTCTGTTAACGGATTCCAGACAACTTGCAGCAGTTGCGGCGGCGCGCCTCCCCTCGACGACGTGGTGGTGTTCTCGATCACGGGCGCACCGAGCGCAACACTGCAGTCCATTACGGTTACGCCGGCGAGCGCATCCATTACAGGTGGAGCGTCGCAACAATTTCACGCGCAAGGTTTTTACAGCGATGGTTCCATCCAGGACATAACGAACACGGTGGTGTGGGTGTCGTCGAACACAGGCATCGCGAGGATGAGCACCGTGACCTCAGGATTCGCTACCGGATTTGGGGCAGGCGTGGCGACGATCACCGCGACGTTTAATGCGATCGCGTCAAACGCGGCGAGCTTGACCGTGACGACGACGGCTTTCGCGTTCAATGTTGTGCTGGAAGGGACTGCGTACGGAACGGTGACCGACAACCTAGGCAAAATCAACTGCACGAACAGCAGCGGGCAGGGAGCGACGGGGACGTGCAACACGTCGTACCCGAGCGGAACAGCAGTGGTATTGACGCAGACGGCGAATCCCGGGTCCGTGTTTGCGTCGTGGGGCGTCCCGATTGGCGATGCCAAGTGTTCCGGGACAACGACGACGTGCACGTTCACGATGGACGAGCAGGAAGAGATTGCGGCGACGTTCAACAATGGGACGGGCAGTTTCGCGTTGAATGTGATTCCAGGCGCGACCGCGACGGGTGGCGGGCTGGTGCTCGGAAACATCGGAGGTACGGGAACGACGATTGATTGCACTTTGAATGCGACGGCGACGGGAGTTTGCACGCAAAGCATATTGAGCGGATCGATCACGACGCTGACGGCGGAGCCGAACGCGACATCGAACTTCACGAGTTGGAGCGGGCCCTGCGTGGTACCGGCAGGACAACCGGCAAAATGCGTGGTGACGATGGGTGCGGCGGAGACAGTCACCGCGGTGTTCACAGCGCAAACGAGTAGTTTCACGGTGGCATTGACTGGTAACGGGACGGTGACTAGCACTTCGACGCCAACGGTCGCGACGGAAATTGATTGCGCGAACCCGGCGCCGCCCAGCGCGTGCTCGACGAACTTTACATCCGGCACGTCGGTGAGTTTGACGGCGACGCCGGCGACGGGATATTCCTTCACGAATTGGACGGCGGGACCATGCGGCGGCAGCACAAATCCTTGCGTATTCACGGTGAGCAGCACGAGCCGGACGAGTGCAACGGCGCTGTTTAGTATTAACTCGTACCTGTTGACGGTGAATCGAGCGGGGACGCTGGGGGGAACAGTCACGAGCAACCCCGTGAGCGCCGAGAGTGGCCAGATCAGCTGCGGGCCGGCCGCCGGTAGCGGCGGCTGCTCGATAAACGCAGTGTATAACACGCCCGTTGTTTTGACGGAAACGCCGCCCTCGGGTGGTGGATTTGGCGGGTGGAGCGGCGCGCCGACGGCGTGCACGGTTTCCGGCGCAACTTGTACATTCAATATGCCTGCGGGAGCGGAAACGGTGACAGCGACGTTTACGACGGGCACAGCGGCGCCGCCGGTGCTGACGATCGCGAAAGCTCATTCGGGAAACTTCTTCCTGGGCGAGGCCGGAGCGACGTACACGGTGACGGTATCGAACACGGCCGGCGCGGGACCGACGAGCGGAACAGTGACGGTAACGGACACGATTCCGTCGGGCTTGACGCTGGATTCGATGGCCGGGACGGACTGGTCATGCGACGGAAACGTATGCACGAACAGCGACGTGGTTGCGGGCGGCGCGAGTTATGCGCCGATTACGGTGACAGTGGATGTGTCCACCGACACGAGCTCGCCGCAGGTGAATTCGGTGACAGTAACGGGGGGCGGGTCTGCGTCAGCAACGGCGACGGATTCGACGGTCATCACATCGGGTGAGACGGCACCGGTGATCGTGGCGGATTTCGGTGGGGACTACGGTTACACGGAAGGCATTGACGACAAGCAGAGAATTGACGGCAAGACAGCGCCGCTGCAAGTGGTGTTGACAAACACGTCGTCAACGCAAACCGTGAGCTTTACGGGCGTGTCGGTTGACAACCCCGCATACAAAGTGGGAATGAACTGCACGACGCTCGCACCCGGACAGACTTGCATAGTCACAGCCAGTTTTACGGCTACGAGCGCCTGCCAGAATCAGTTCGGCGATATCACCGTGCAGGACAACGATCCGGGCGGAAATTTGGTGTTCTCCGTGAACGGCTTCGGCGCGGACACGGCCATACAGGTGGACGACCTGACGGATTCAACCCTCACGGCGCAAGCACTGGCACAAAGCCTGGTGGGTTCGGGGGTGACGATCAGTAACGTCACTTACACGGGCTCAGCGCGCGCTACCGGGAAGTTCACCAGCAGCACGAATATTCTGGGATTTACGAGCGGGCTTGTCCTCAGCACAGGATCAGTGCGAAATGTGGTGGGTCCGAATTGCGTCTCTGGGAGCGCCCTTGCCGTGAACGACCCAGTTGGGTCAGACAGCGCCACCGGGGACTCCGGAATTTCCGTGGATAATGTCCAGCCGGGCGACACGGACCTGACGACTCTCGGTGGTGGACCTACCGAAGATGCCGCGGTCCTGCAGTTCGATTTTGTGCCGACGAGCTCGAACATCTCGTTCCAGTACGTATTTTCTTCGGACGAGTACAACGAGTACGTAGGGTTGTTTAACGACGTGTTCGGATTCTTCTTGACCGCGCCCGACGGTTCGCCGGTAAACATCGCCCTGATTCCCGGCACGAGTCTGCCGGTTTCAATCAACAACGTGAATGACGGGAATCCGCTGGGGACAGATCCGGTAAATCCTCAGGACTACATCAACAATGAATTCCTGTCTTCTGCGGCTCCGTTGGACACGGAGATGAACGGGCTGACCACGACGTTCACCGCGCAAGCGACGGTTGTTCCCGGACAGACCTACCACATCAAGCTGGCGATCGCGGATGCGACCGACCATTTGTACGATTCGAACGTGTTCGTGCAAGCGGGGAGCTTGTCCAGCGCGGACGTGACGGCGAATCCGACGACGCTTACTTTTGGGAACCAGGCGCAGGGAACGACGAGCGCGTCGCAGCCGGTGACGATTACGAATGTGGGCACGACCACCGTGACGATCACGAGCATCGCGGCTAGCGCGAACTTCGGCGAGACGAACACTTGCCCGACGTCGCTTGTTACGGGTACGGGTACCGGATCGAGCTGCACGGTGAACGTGACGTTCGCGCCCACCGCAACGGGGACGCTGACTGGGACCGTGACGGTGACGTACACGAGCACGGGTAGCGCGACGCCGCAGACGACGACTATAACGCTGACGGGCACGGGAACGGCGGCGACCGGCGGGACGATCACGATCGCGCCGACATCGTTGCCGTTCGGGGACGAGGGCGTGGGAACGACGAGCACGGCGCAGACCTTGACCGTGTCGAACACGGGCAGTACGACGGTGACGTTTACGAACATCGTGACGACCGGCGATTTTGCCGGCGCGACGCTGGCGCAGTGTCCGAGCATCGCGGTGGAGAGCACGTGCACGTTCCACATTACGTTCACGCCGACGGCGACGGGAACGCGTACGGGAACGATCACGTTTACGGATAACGCGACGGGAAGCCCGCAGACGGTTTCGCTGACGGGGACGGGCGTTGCCGCGGTGCTCGGGATTTCGCCCACGTCGTTGACATTCGGAAGCCAGGTGGTGGGAACGACGAGCGCGGCGCAGACGGTGACGGTGTCGAACAACGGGGAGTTTCCGTTGATCTTCAGCAATATCGCGACGAGCGGCGATTTTGCTGGCGCGACGCTGGCGCAATGCCCGAGCATCGCGGAGGAAGCGCCGGCGTGCACGTTCTCGATCACGTTCAAGCCGACGGCGACGGGAACGCGGACAGGAACGATCACGTTTACGGATAACGCCACGGGAAGTCCGCAAACGGTGACGCTGACGGGCACGGGAGCGGGTGGAACGGCGACGGTGACGGTCACGCCGGGCAGTTTGACGTTTGGCTCGCAAACGGTGAGCACGACGAGCGCGCCGCTGAGTGTGACGGTGAAGAACACGAGCACCGCGACGGTGAATTTTGCGGGCTTCACGACGAGCGGCGAGGATGCTGAGGATTTTGCAGTGGCACTGCCTACGTCGGGTGCGATGTGCAGTGCGACGGGGACGCTGGCGGCGGGAGCGAGTTGCACGATCAATGTGCTATTCACACCGGGGGCAGCTGGAACGCGCACGGCGACGTTGAACATTGCTGACAATGCGACCGGAAGTCCGCAGGCGGTGGCGTTGAGCGGCACGGGCGTGACTTCGTCGGTGATTATAACGGTGGCGCCGGGAGGATCTAATACGGCGACGACGGTGTCGGGCGGGACGGCGTATTACGGGTTGATGATTACCGGAGCGCCGGGAGTGACCGGGACGGTGCAGCTGGGTTGCGTGCCGTCGTCGGTGCTGATCACTTGCAAAGTGATACCGGGGTCGGTGACGTTGAACGGCTCGTCAGTCGAGGTGGCGTTTGCGATTCAGACTTTCTGCCAGGGTTCGACGACGGGGACGGGGTTTGCGCCGCCGGTCGGTGGGATTGGCGGCGGGCTGGGGTTGCTGCTGGTGACGATGATGCTGGGCGGAGCGGTTTGGACGTTCCGCCGGAACCGGCGCGTGGCTTTGACGTTTGCGACGTTGTTGCTCGTGGCATTGGGGTCGGCGGCTTGCAATAGTTTGCCGTCGGGGCCGAATGGGGCAACGCCGGCGGGGACGTATACTTTGTCGTTGACGACAACTTTGAATGGACAGACGCAGACATTGGCTAACTTTTTGACGTTGGTGGTGAAATAAGGAAGGCGAA
>Ga0182024_10001837_pt1 | contig 53529 bp, 50 predicted proteins | sample P32metaG_FD_120480 | JGI IMG/M metagenome (GOLD analysis project Ga0182024, IMG submission 120480) | Permafrost microbial communities from Stordalen Mire, Sweden - P3-2 metaG (Illumina Assembly) | ecosystem: Environmental > Terrestrial > Soil > Wetlands > Permafrost | place: Sweden: Stordalen...
ATCCCGCACCCGCCAAACCGAGCCCGCCATAGGCACCTCCTCGCCGGGTTATGTCACCCAGAAAGTTCGACCCGCTCCATCAAAGCCCTTCCTACCCGGAGGTATTGAGACAGGTTCTAAGGCCAGAGACGAGGTTTCACGAGTAGCCGTTGGCAAGGTAAAGCCCAATCTGCCCCGACGAAGAACGCCACCGCCAGCAGGTGTAGCCAGGGACGATGAACCAGCTGTGGCTCACGCGGGCTGGCCTATGCGGCGGCGGGTTGGCCCGGGTGCCCAGGGGCGGCCCATGGAGCCAGGCATAGAACGAGCTGGCACTCGCTGATCGCGCGTACCTCGTGGCGCTCGCCAGGGTCGAAGTGGATCAGGCTTGGGGCGGACAGAGTCCGCTCGCTCGCGCTGGCACTCACGAGCAGCTGCCCGCGCGTAACGAACACGAGCGCATGCTCGCGCACCTCGTGCTCCTGCAGACACTCGCCTTGAGGCAGTAGCAGCGCGATGACACGGTTGACACTGTCATCGGAGCGAAGGATCTGCGGCTGGTGAGCCGCGACACGCAAACGATCTAGCTCCCAGAACTGCACCCTACCGATTATAAGAGGGCCGGTAATAGCGATGCGTGACTTCTATCCGGGGGTGAGCCGCGCGACGGCCTGCCGGGCGGGGATTACGTCATTGAGTCGGTTAACGGTCTCGCCTGCGTAGAGCGCCGCGCTGTCGATGGTGTGCTCGGGCATCCCGGTTAGCGGGAGCGCCGGGGTGAGGAGCGGCAATCCGGGGCGCTGGTGCGCGACCAGCTTTCCCAGCATGTCAAGCGGCACCGCGCGTCCGAGGGGCGCGCTGAACCGGTTGGCCAGACGAACTACGGGGGGTCCAAGCTCGTTGACGCGGCACCAGCGTTCGGTGGCCGAGTTGGGGATCACGCGATGGCGAAGGGGCCATCCGAACCCGAACAGCATGGTGCTCAGTGTCTCCTGGGCTGCCATCACACGGCGCTTGTACTCGTCATGCGCAGCGGACTCTTCGGTCAGCAGAAAACGAGTGCCCGCGACAGCCGCGGCAGCGCCCGCATCCAGCAGACGTCGCACATCCGTCGCATCGGCCACCCCACCCGCCGCCAGAACCGGCGTGCCCTCAGCCACAGCCAGCACCTGCGGCAGGGCGTCCTGGAGCGGCTCGACGCCGAGCAGATGTCCTCCCGCCTCTGAGCCCTGTACCACCAGACCGTCCGCTCCGCCCGCCAGCGCTCGGCGCGCGGCCCGGGCGGTGCCGACCGTAACGAACACAGGCACACCCTGCTCCCGCAGGCGATGCAGCCACCTCGAAGGCATGCCGCCGTGGAGCACGACGAGGCTCACGTCGTGCTCCACGCACGCCCGTATGTGGGCGCGGCGGATGAACGGGGCGAGCAGGTTGGCGGCCACCGGTCGTCCCGGTGCACGCCGGTGTGCCTGCGCGAGCGCTGAAGCGAACGCCGGCGGCGCCATCATCCCCACTGTTCCCAGCGCTCCCGCGGCGGATACCGCGCCCGCCAGCTCCCCACCCGCGACACCGCCCCCCATTCCGGCCTGCACTACCGGGCAGGCAACACCGAATCGCTCCAGAAAACCGGTGCTCCTCATCGTCCTCATGGCTAGAAGCTACATGTGGCCTTCTCGTGGGCCGCCGAGCCTCAGTGCCGGCTTTGATCTTTGGGCAGTCCGCGCCGGAGGATCTCCGCGAGGACGACGGCGTCGTTGTGCTCGGTGTCGTGGGCGGAGTAGACGAGCGTGAGTGTGCCTTTCCGCGCGCGGCGTCGTAGGGCCGTGAGACGTGGACGCTGGCCGCTGAGCTCGTGGATGTAGCGTCGGCGAAACTCCTGGAAGCGTTTCGGGTCGTGCCCGAACCACTGCCTGAGCTCGGTGCTCGGGGGCAGCTCCTTCTCCCACTCGTCGAGCTTGGCCCGCTCGCGTGAGATCCCGCGCGGCCACAGTCGGTCGATCAGCACGCGATAGCCGTCTGCTGATGTCGCGGGGTCATACGCGCGCTTCAGGCGAATATCCATTATGTATGTAGCGTCGAGGTTCGCCCGGGTCTTACCTCAGCGCCGCGCCGAGGTTCACGAGGAACGTTCGCGGTCGCCAAGAGCCAGGCGCTACCCGACACGATGAGTCCTTGCAGGAGGGGTAAGACCTCGGGCCAAGCCGACGCTAGAGCAGCGTGGCTGCCCACAACCGAGTCCTCGCACCGTCGGAGTTTCCGCCGGCCGTGGATCCGCAGACGGAGTTCATCAAGCGAGGGCTGGACGCAGAGGATGACCGTATCGAGGTGGGCGTCGCGATCGTCGGTGGCGGTCCAGGCGGCCTTGCGTGCGCTAATCGGCTCTTGCAGCTGCTGGCGGATGACCCCGAGCTCACCGGGCGCCTCGGAGAGGTCCCGGTAGCGGTGATCGAGAAGGGCAAGGTTTGCGGCACGCACAACCTGTCGGGTGCGATGATGCGCCCGTCGGGCTTGAGGGAGCTATTCCCGGATCTCGATCCCAAGGATTGGCCGACCTACGGGCAGGTGGAGAAGGACTCGGTCTACTGGATGCTCAGCCCGAGCTCTGCGCTCCCCTTGAAGCCGACGCCGCCGCCGTTTCGCAATCACGGCAACTACATGGTGTCGGTATCGGAGCTATCGCGCTGGCTGGCAGAGAAGGCGGAGGAGGCGGGGGCGTACATCCTCACCGAGACGGCGGCCTCGCAGTTGTTGGTCAAGGACGGTGTCGTGAGGGGGATTCGTTCCGGCGATAAGGGCCGCGGCAAGGAAGGCGAGGAGCTCAGCAACTTTGAGCCGGGCTCGGACGTGACGGCGCAGGCGACGGTGCTCGCGGAGGGAACGTGGGGACACCTGACGGGGACGGCGATCCGTGAGTTCGATCTTGCGGCCAACCGCGAGCCCCAGGTGTGGTCGTTGGGGGTCAAGGAGGTCTGGACGGTCCCCAGGGCCCTGGATCGGGTGATTCACACGCTCGGCTGGCCGTTGCGCTATGGCGCTAAGTACCGTGAGTTCGGCGGCTCGTGGATCTACCCGATGGGCGAGGACCGCGTGTCGATCGGTTTCGTCATCGGCTTGGACTACACAGACGCAACGATCTCTGGGCACGACCTACTGCAGGAGTTCAAGCAGTCAAAGCTGGTGAGAAAAGTCCTGGAGGGCGGCGAGCGCGTTGCCTGGGGAGCTAAGGCGATCCCCGAGGGCGGCTACTGGGCGATGCCAAAGCTCTCGGCGCCCGGGATGGTTATTTGCGGGGACGGTGCGGGCATGGTGAACGTGCCGATCCTCAAGGGCATCCACTACGCGATCCACGCCGGGATCATGGCCGCGGAGGAGATCGTAAGGGCGCTGAAGGCGTCCTCGATCAACTTCGAGCCCTACGGGCAGCGCGTGGAGGAGTCCTTGATCGGCAAGGAGCTCTATGAGACCCGCAACATGAAGCAGCCGTTCGCGAAGGGTTTCTTCATCGGCGGGGCGATCACCAACGCGATGGTCATCACCAAAGGCCGGTTTCCCAACGGCCGCTGGAGCAATCACCGCGACGCGGACTCGCCGATGCTCATCGGCAACGCCAAGGACCGCTACCCCAAGCCCGACGGCGAGTACACCTTCGACAAGCTCTCATCGGTGTTCATCTCGGGCAACGCGACGCGCGACGATGCGCCGAACCACATCCGCATCCAGAAGCACGTGCCGCGCGAGGTCGCCGAAACCTGGCGCTGGATGTGCCCAGCGGGCGTATACGAGATCCCAGATGACGCCCCCGAGACAGGCGACGTCGACGTGATCGTCAACTACACCAACTGCGTGCAGTGCGGGACGATCACCGCGAAGGGCGGACGACTGACCACAGCAGAGGGCGGCGACGGACCGCTCTACCAAAACCTCTGAAGCTCAGCGTTAAACTGATGAGAGCCATCGTTCGTCAGACCGCGACAGAAGGAGTGCAAGTGCAGGACAGGCTCGGCGTCGAGCGCTGGATCAACGAGGGCGGCCACATCGCCACAGACGCGGTGATTCAGCGCGAGATGGCAGCCGGAAATGACGCGCCTGAGGCTGTGGGGCAACGCGGTCAGACCGCTAGAGGAGCCGAGGCAAGCAGCTCCACAACGCCTGCCGCCGTGCCCATCGCGCGCTCCCCTGAAGACCCGGCCCGTTCACGCGTGCTGATCGCCGGGGGTGGCGTCGCGGGGCTGGAGACGCTCCTGGCGCTGCGTGCGCTGGCCCCAGATCGTGTGGACATCACGATCCTCGCGCCCGAGCTGAGGTTCGTCAATCACTCGATGGCGGTCGAGCAGCCGTTCAAGCCCAAGCGCTCGCGCGGACTCAGGCTCGAGGACACCGCGGCCGAGCTCGGCGCTCGCTGGCACCGGGGATCTCTCGACCGCGTCGAGCCCGAACAGCACCTGGTAGTCACCAAAGACGGTGATGAGCTTCCCTATGACATGCTGGTGCTCGCGCTGGGCACCCGCATCGAACGCGAGTGGTCCTCAGAGGGAGTGCTGACCTTTCACGGCGGCCACGATGGCCACAACTACCGGATGCTGCTCCACCAGCTCCGCGAAGGCCAGGTAAACAAAGTGGCGTTCGTCAAGCCGGCCGGCGCGAGCTGGCCACTACCGCTGTATGACCTCGCGTTGATGACCGCAGCGCACTGCGCCGCGCACGACCGCTCAGAGGTCGAGCTGAGCCTGATCACCCCCGAGGAGGAGCCACTCGGGATCTTCGGTCACCCTGCCAGCGCCGCGATCCGCCGACTCTTGGACGAGCGCGGGGTCAGGTTGCATACGAGCAGCTACGGCGTGCCGAGTCACCGCGAATGGCTGGACATCTCTCCCGGCGACCGCGGCATGCGCGTTGACCGCGTTGTTACCGTGCCGCGTCTGGTCGGTCCACGACCGCGGGGCATCCCCTGTGGGGAAGACGGGTTCATCGACACCGATGCTCACGGCCGCCTCGCCGGCCTGGATGGTGTGTTCGCCGCGGGTGACATGACGGCCTTCCCGATCAAGCAGGGTGGTCTGGCCGCCCAGCAGGCTGACGCCGTCGCCGAGGCGATCGCGGCCTCGGTGGGCGCCGACGTCGACCCGCAGCCGTTTCGGCCGATCCTGCGCGGGATCTTGCTGACCGGTGGGCGGGAGCGCTACTTGCGCGCAGACATCAGCGGCGGCGCGGGCGATGACTCAACCATCTCGGGGGAGGCCTTGTGGTGGCCGCCAGACAAGATCAGCGGGCGCTACCTCGCTCCCTACCTCTCCAGCCAGGTCGGCGACGCCGCCGACGTCATGCCCCAAGGCGAGCATGCGATCCCGATCGAGACCGTGCTGGACCACCCGGCGCCCGACACACAACGCAACTACGGCGAGCTGTCTGACCTGCCGCGCCGCTGAGGCTCCCACGCGCGCGATCGACCGTAAGACCTGGGCCTGAGACGACGCTAGTGGTGCAAGGACGGTGTTGGGTTTGCGAGCGCGTGAGGTGAAGGAGGCGGTTTGGTGAGTGAGCATGAGCCGTGGTCAGAGCTGGGCCAGCAGTTGCGTGTCGACTCTGTTCGTGCCGCCGCCGCGGCGGGTTCTGGTCATCCGACGTCGTCGTTGTCGGCTGCCGATCTGATGGCGGTGCTGCTCGCGAAGTACTTGCGTTATGACTTCGATCGGCCGGCGGAGCCGCTGAATGACCATCTGATCTTCTCCAAGGGTCACGCGTCCCCGCTGCTCTACTCGCTGTATAAGGCCGCTGGTGCGATCTCAGACGAGGAGCTGCTGAGCTTCAGGAAGCTCGGGAGCCGGCTCGAGGGTCATCCGACGCCGGAGATCCCGTGGGTCGATGTGGCGACCGGATCGCTCGGTCAGGGGCTGCCGTGTGCCGTCGGGGTCGCGCTAGCGGGCAAGCGTCTGGATCGGGTGCCCTACCGGGTCTGGGTGCTCTGTGGCGACAGCGAGATGGCGGAGGGTTCGATCTGGGAGGCCTTCGATCACGCCAGCCATGAGGGGCTGGACAACCTGATCGCGGTCATCGACGTGAACCGTCTCGGCCAGCGCGGTGAGACGATGCTGGGCTGGGACACGGCCGCCTACGCGCGGCGGGCTCAGGCGTTTGGCTGGCGGGCGCTCGAGATCGACGGTCATGACGTCCAGGAGATCGACCAAGCTTACGAGCAGGCGCTGGCGGGCGATGGACAGCCGGTCGCGATCATCGCGCGCACCGTCAAGGGTAAGGGCGTGAGCGCGGTCGAGAACCGCAACGGCTTTCACGGCAAGCCGCTCGAGGACCCCGAGGCGGCAATCGCAGAGCTCGGCGGGCTGCGTGAGCTGACGGTCCGCCCGAGTGTTCCCGCCGACGGCGCGCAGCCGCATCGGTTCGCGACCGGGCAAGCGCACGCGGCGAGCTGGAAGGTAGGCGAGGAGGTGGCGACCCGTCGGGGTTTCGGTGAGGCGCTTGCCGCGCTTGCCGCCTCGGACGGGCGGATCGTCGCGCTCGACGGCGAGGTCGGCAACTCGACGTACACCGAACTTTTCGCCGAGGCGCATCCGGAGCGGTACTTTGAGATGTATATCGCCGAGCAGCAGCTGATCGCGACCGCCGTCGGCTTTCAGGTGCGCGGCTGGGTGCCGTTCGCGGCCACTTTCGCCGCGTTCCTCTCGCGCGCTTATGACTTCATCCGGATGGCGGCGGTCAGTCGTGCCGACATCCGGCTGGTCGGCTCGCACTGCGGCGTCTCGATCGGCCAGGACGGCCCTTCGCAGATGGGTCTCGAGGACATCGCGGCGCTGCGCTCGGTGCACGGCAGCACCGTGCTCTACCCGTCCTGCGCGAACCAGACGGCGAAGCTCGTTCAGGCGATGGTCGAGCAGCCCGGGGTCTCCTACCTGCGAACGACGCGCGCGTCGACGCCCGTGCTCTACCCGCCGGACGAGCAGTTCAGGATCGGCGGCTCGCACGTCATACGCTCCTCAGACGCCGATGAGGTCACGATCGTTGCGGCGGGCATCACGCTTCACGAGGCACTTGCCGCCGCTGAGGAGCTGGCCGCGGAGGGATTGGCGGTTCGCGTGATCGATCTCTACTCGGTCAAGCCGATCGACGAGCAGACGTTGATCGAAGCGGCCGACGCGACGGGCATCCTCGTCACCGTCGAGGACCACCACGCCGAGGGCGGCATCGGGGACGCCGTGCTCGAGGTGTTCGCCGACAGCAACTCGCGGCCACGGATCCTAACGCTCGCCGTGCGAGTGATGCCGACCTCGGGGACGCCAGCCGAGCTGCTCGTCCAAGCCGGCATCGACCGCCTCCAGATCGCCGAGACGGTGCGAACGCTCCTGCCCGCACACTCGAAATCGGCGTGAGGCGCAACCGGTGGGGCGAGCGCGTGCTGGCCCCGGACGGGCAGGCATGAGCGACCCCGGTGGACGGCATCGCGTAGTCGTTCTAGGGGGCGGCTTCGGCGGACTTCAGGCCGTCCGTAGTCTCCGCCGCGCGCCGGTGCAGGTCACGCTCGTCGATCGCCGCAACTTCCATCTGTTCCAGCCGCTGCTCTACCAGGTCGCAACCGGCGCGCTCTCGCCGGCGGAGATCGCGACGCCCCTGCGCGTCATTCTCAAGCGCCAGAAGAACGCGCGTGTGGTGATGGGTGAGGTTCGCGCCTTCGACCTCGATCGTCGCTGCCTGGTGCTGGACGCGCCCGAGAACGGCGATAACGGCCTGGTCATCCCATACGAGACGCTGATCGTTGCGGGCGGTTCACGCTATTCCTACTTCGGGCACGACGAGTGGCGGCCGTTCGCGCTCGAGATCAAGTCATTGGAGAGCGCCCTTGCCGTCAGGCGGCGAATCTTCACCGCGTTCGAGGCCGCGGAGATCGAGCAGGATCCCGAGCGGCGCGAGGCATGGCTGACCTTCGTGGTCGTGGGCGGCGGACCGACCGGGGTTGAGATGGCGGGACAGATCGCCGAGCTCGCGCGTGACACGCTGTCTCGCGACTTCCATTCGGTCGATCCGCGTCGCGCACGGATTCTGCTCGTCGAGGCATCCGAGCGCCTCCTGCCAACGTTTGCGCCACGGCTCTCGACACGGGCGGCGCAAACGCTCCAGCGGCTCGGGGTCACCGTGCTGCTCGACACGTCGGTCGTCGATCTCGACCAAGGGTCGGTCGTGAGTAAGGGCCCTGACGGCAGGAGCACGCACGTCGCGACGCGCACGATCGTCTGGGCGGCCGGCGTCATCGCCGGTGAACTGTCGGGTGCGCTCGCCGCCGCCAGTGGCGCAGCGCTCGACCGCACGGGACGAGTGGCGGTGGGACCTGAGCTGACGATCCAGGGGCACCCAGAGGTGATCGCGCTCGGCGACATGGTGAGCGTGCACGACCCGGCTGGCAACGAGGTCGCGCTGCCCGGCCTCGCCTCAACGGCGATGCAGCAGGGCCGCTACGCCGCCAGGTCCGTCCGCAGGCGTGCACGGGGAAAGCCGTCGCAGCCCTTCCGCTTCGTCGACAAGGGCAACCTCGCGACGGTTGGCCGGGCCCACGCCGTCGCGGAAATCAAGGGCATTCAGACCAGCGGCATGCTCGCCTGGCTGATCTGGCTGAGCGTCCACATCTTCTACCTGATCGGCCTGCAGAACCGGCTGCTCGTACTCACCCGCTGGGCATTCAGCTTCGTGACCCGCGGACGCGGCGCCAGGCTGATCACCGGCGACCCCGAGACGCCACCGGCTCCACAGAGCGCTTGAACACGGGTGCCCGTCCGTAAGAACAACGGCCCAAGCGACGCTGAAGGAGTGCCCCCTGCGGCTACCATAAGCTGACACTCGCCCCGAAAAGCCCCGGTCCACAATGAATCTTGTCAAGAACACGAGCGACTCGCCCAGGACACATGGCGACGTGCTTACGGCCGTCTCTGACGGGCTGGTGGGGCTGCTCAAGGAGTTCTACGGGCATGGGCCGACCCGCGCGAAGGCCTACCACCAGGACGACCTCGTGGTATGTGTGCTGCGCGGTGGCTTCTCGCGCGTCGAGCAGACCCTGCTCGACGGCGGGCGCGGCTCCGCGGTCATCCAGCAGCGCATGGAGTTTCAGGAGGTCATGCGCGATCGCTTCACCAACGTGATCGAGAACGCGACCGGCCGGCCAGTCATCGGCTTCATGAGCGGAAACCAGCAGCACCCTGATCTGATGTGCGAGGTGTTCATCCTCGGTCCCACAGACCTCCTCGACGACCACGAGGTGCCGGACGCCTCGGGCGGGTCGGCTCTCACCGCCTGACCCTTCAGGGCTCGGCGGGACGGATCGGCTCGACCGATCGCCTTGCCACGTCGCGGATGCCTACCCCGGGCGCGGTCCGCTGCCTGCCGGTACACGGGACCAGCTCGAGACTCGCCGCCCGGCCGGCGCGATCTTCCCGGCGCGCGTTGAGGGACCTGGCTGGCAGCGGGGGCAGACGTTGGTGCCGCGTCCTGCGACGCTGATTCGCTCGATCGGTGTTGCGCAGACCGGGCAGGGCTGGCCTTCGCGCCGGAACACGCGCGCCTGCTCGAGGTAGCCCGTCTGGCCGCGCGCGGCGTTGACGTAGCCGGCGAAGCTCGTGCCGCCGTGCTCGATCGCGAGCCCGATGACGGTCCGGATGGCGTCACGTAGTCTGCGCGACTCGGCCATGCTGAGACTGCTAGCCAGGCGCCGGGGGTGAACCCGGGCGAGATGGAGCGCCTCGTCAGCGTAGATGTTGCCGATCCCGGCGAGGACCGACTGGTTGAGGATCACGGCCTTGACCGGGGCGCGGCGGTGTCGCTGGAGCTGCGAGCGAAAGCCGGCGAGCGTGAACGAGCCGTCCAGCGGCTCCGGGCCGAGCCGTGTAAGGAACGAATCCGCCTGGAGCGATGCTCGGTCGACGAGCTTGATCCGGCCGAACTTCCGTCCGTCGTTGAAGAACAGCGACCTGCCGCCGCCGAACCGAAAGATGACGCGGGTGGTCAGGTTCGGCATCGGCGCGAGCATGCTGCGCGAGGGATGCCCGCCGGCGAACAGCGTGCGGCCGTCCTCGGTCACCACGAGCTGGCCGGTCATCATCAGGTGCACCAGCAGGTGCGCATCGCTGTCCAGGTCGATGACGAGGAGCTTGCCGCGCCGGCTGATCCCGGTGAACCGATGCCCGACCAGCAGGCGCTTGAGCGCCTGCTGGGGCGCTTGCAGCGACTGCGGGGACAGAACCTCGACGGACTCGACGGGCCGGCCGAGGACGGTCGCGAGCAACCCGCGCCTGACGGTCTCAACCTCGGGGAGCTCCGGCATGCCGTCATTATCCCGCCGATGAATGTCCCTGCCGCTGGCGGCCAACACGATCAGGACCCCTCGCCATCGCGGGTCGGCCCTGGCACGCTGGGGCTCGCCGCCTGGAATGTTAGTTCCGTGCTCGCCCGCCGGCCGCGGCCTACTGGAGTGGTAAACTCCCTCTCCGAGGGCATAGATGTGCGGTCCGGTCTTGCTGGGCAACACGACGCGACTTCTCAGGTTTCGCTGCCAATGCAGGCCGATCCGGAGGTCAAGGATGCCCAAGTCACTCGCGCTTCTCCCGGATTCAACAGCGGTACGCTTCGCTGACGTATTGCCGCTGCGAGTTCCGCGCCCGTCGGTGCTCGGACGTGATCCCGAGCCGTTCGGCTCCGATCGCTTCGAGGGTCTCATGCGGCGCGTTACGGTCGAGCTGACCCATCCCCGCCGGAGCGCAGCGCAACCGCACACAACGCCTCAACTGCCTTAGCGCCCGCCAAGCTCGCCCCAACAATTACGACGAAGGTCTGCCCGCTCACGTACCCCCAGCGTCCCTGCCGCGCCAGATCTTACGGTCAGACACCACGCCGCGCCATGGCCTGGCGCTGGCGAAACGACTTCTCAGTGGAGGATCAATGGACCGTCCTGAGCCACCCGCCGGCGTTGATCCGGTGGTACGCCGCTGTGGTACCGGCGCGTCACGCTTCGCTCAGGAGGCCGGTTTCTGAGAGGGATTGCAGCAGCAGGTGGAAGTAGACCATTCCCGCGTAGGGCTGCCAGCAGGAAACGAGCTCCTGGACGGTGTCGTAGTCCAGTTTGGTGTCAATGTCGAAGAGGCGTTTGAGCTTGTTGTGCGCTCCGACGTCATCTCCGGGATAGATGTGCAGGCGCCCCAGGCCGCGCAGCATCACGTACTCCGCGGTCCAGCGGCCAATACCGCGCAGGCTCCTCAGACACTCGATCGCCGCTAGATCATCGAGCTGCTCCAGGGCCTCCAGGTCAAGGTCGCCGGCGACGATAGCCTGGGCGGTCTCGACGATCGTGCGAGCCTTGCTCAAGCTGAAGCCGTGCAGCTTGAGCTGCTCAGGCTGGATGGTTGCGAGCTGCTCGGGGTCGGGAAACGCGCGTGGCCCGTCGGGGTCTTCGGAGACCGGGCGACCGTGGGCTTGGGTGAGGCGGTTGAGCAGATGGATCCCAACCGCGAGCGAGAGCTGCTGGCAGGCGACGCCGTTGACGAGCGCCTCAAAGATGCTGGGAAAGCGCGGGGGCTTCACGCCACGCATACGCTCTGCGATCGGGCCCAGCAGGGGATCTCGCTCGGCCATCGCGGTGAAACCCGAGAGGTCGACGGTTAGCCCCAAGAGCTTGTTGAGCACGTCGCGCGCGAGCAGCTCGACACGCTGATCGATGGGCCTGCCTGTGAGCAGGACCGACAGGCGCGGCCCATCGAGCGCGTCATGCTGGGCGACCGAGAGCGCGACAGGGCCGCCGCCGATGGACACCACACGCTGATAGGTGGATTCGTGCCAGCGGTCCAGTGTGTTGTGGGCGCGGCGACGCAGCGCCCAGGCCGTGAGGTCCAGCCGAAACGGTGCGCACGGCTCGATCAGGAGTTCGTGACCTTGAGATGCTTGGACGAGACCCGGCACGCCGTAGGCTAGGACCGACGACGGACGTTGATGAGCACGGGGCCCTGGATGATCGCAAGGACCGTGCATCCGGCGCGTCCCACGCCTCCCTGGAAGCGATCGCGGCGCAGGTAGAAGCCAACATCCTCTACGTGGTCGCGGTCACGTTGGAAGTGAACCTCAGTGTCCTGCGCATCGTCGGGTTCCTGCTCGCCGGAGGGGCAGACAGGCCAGAAGAGCGCGGGAGGCTTTGCGTGACCCGGCGCTCCGAGGTTGCCCTGGAAGACCGCGAGGAGCATCTCGGGGTCGCTGCGCTCCACGACACGCACGTTCACGCGAGACCCTTGTAGCGTTGCCAGCGCGTCGCAGACCTGCTCCCAGGTCAGGTCGATGTCATCGGGATGTCGCGGCATTTGGACGGTGTGCATGTTGCTGCGCTGAGCGCGGCTAGGCCTCGGATTGGGGAGGGCTGCTGGGAGGCGGCGCGGTCCGGCTGCCGAGCAGTCCTCGCAAGCGTCGTTTCGTTGCGGCCGCTGCGGCGATCATGCGGGCGCGTCGGCCCTCCGCGGCCTGATAGCGCGGACGGTCTTTGACCGCCATCTCATCCTGGGCCGTCTCGTCGATGTGACGGACGCCGCGCGGGTTGGTCCCGGGGTCTGTAAGCGACGGGTGCTTGGGCGGATCAAACGAGCCACGTTCAGGGTCGAAGCTGCGCGCCTCCTCGACATCTGTAGCGTCGTCGTGGGTCGGGCTCGTGGACATGTTGGACCTCCAGGGGTAGACAGCGGTGCCAGAGAGGCGCCTCTGACATCGCGGCGCGACTGCCTGACACTCCTCCAGCGTCGCTTCGGCCGCTGTTCTTACCGACGGGCGCCAGCACTCAAGCCCCCGGTCTCGGCGCTGATTGTTAGATCTCGTCGCGGTAGCCGAAGAAGTCGTGGTCCTCGCTGTAGCCGCCTTGTCCGGCGTAGCGTTCTGAGAAGTGGTGGACGAACTCGATCTCGCTGATCCACTTGACGTGCTTGAAGCCGAGCTGGTTCTCGACCCGCAGTCGTAGCGGTCGGCCGTGCAGGATGGGGAGTCGTTGACCGTTCATTTCGTAGGCGAGCAGGCTTTGGGGGTGGCGCAGGTCGTGGATTGAGTGGGAGTCGTAGTAGCGGCTGGCTCCTTGGCCGCCGGGGGCGAAGGAGTAAAACATCACCCACTCGGCCTCCGACCTTGGGCGCACGAGCTCGATCAGCTCGGCGAACGGCAGACCGCCCCACTCGGCGATGCCAGACCAGCCCTGGATGCAGTTGTGCATCGTGATCTGCTCGTGCTTGAGCATCGCCTGCATCTGCTCCAGGGACAGCTCGACTGGGTTCTCGACGAGGCCGTGCACCTTGAGCCGGTAGCCGCGGAAGTCTTCATCACGGAGCGCGCACCACTCCGGGCTACTGTCGGGGAGGCGTGAATGGTTGGGCCAGAAATAGGGGCTGATGTCCTCCCGGCGGTATTCCGCGCGGGGTGCGTAGTGGTCGAAGAGCAGGTCCATGACACGCCCGACGGTGAGGTTCGAGACACGTTGCAGGACACGGGTGTGCGTCCAGGAGAAGCGCACCGCCCACACATTGAAGGCGATCACCAGCGCGATCACGAGCAGCCAGATCGCGAATCCGTCCAGATTGTGATGGTCGTTGCCAAGCGTGATGTCGTTCAGATTGGCCGCGAAGCCGGTCAGGGCGACCAAGGCCATGTGGCCGGCGAAGAACAGGACGAAGGAGACCATCACGAGGAAGTGGATCGAGCGTGCGATCTGGCGGTTGCCGAACAGGCGCGCGTACCAACGGAAACGGTTGTCCAGGGCTGGAGACATCGCGAGGCCGGTGAGGATCGCCAGCGGCGCGAGGATAAATATGACCGAGAAGTAGGTGAGCTGCTGCAATGCGTCGTAGCGAAAGAAACCGCTCACGCCGCTGGGGAAATGCAGGCTCAGATAGGTCACGGCGCAGGACGCGGCGGCGGGGAAGATCGACGCATGAGTGGGCAGCAGCCGGTGCAGCCAAGGCGTCGAAAAGAAGAACGCGACGTAGACGATGCCGGTGAGCACGAACAGAATGTCGGAGATGAAGTGCCAGTGGCGGGCGACGCCGATCGTATGCCGGCCGCCGGGCAGTCCTACCATTGGGCTCAGCGTGATCGTGTCCTGCCTGGCCGTCCAGACGCGGTCTGTGGGCACCGGCCCGCGGAAGCGCAGCCACTCCCTCCCCGGCGTGCAGTGCACCTTGGTGTACAGGCGCGGATGGTCAGCGAGCACCTGCAGGCCTGAGCGGACGATCATCACGAGGAAGAAGAAGCTCAGAAGGTGTGTCCAGCGGACGAAAGCGGGCACCCCCGCCGGCACCGGCGGGGAGAGCGGGATGCAGGCGTGCCGGGCTAGGAATCCGTGACCGGCGCTGCTGGCGAAATAGAGCTTCGCGGCCACCACCAAGACGATGGCCACGGCGACCCCGATCCCTCCTAGCCACCACACCGAGAAGAACCTGCGCCCTAGACGGATATGCACATTGGCGAGCCGCATTCGCGGATGCTCGCCCTGCTCACTGAGCAGCTTCTCCTTCAGGAACTCGTCCTGAATCTCAGCCTCGCTGGCGGGGGAGCTGTCCTCCTCGCCCGGGTCGACTCCGTCTGCCATTGCTAAACGTTATCCGCGCCGTAGGGCAGGTGCCAGCGGTGGGGAGCGACGAGCCCGTCGATGGCGTCGGGACCCCAGGATCCGCGTTCGTAGGGCAGCGGTTTCGGGGGCCGCTGCAGCAATCCCCTCGAGATCTCCCAAAGTCGCTCGATCCCATCGGCGCGGGTGAAGAGCGTGTGGTCGCCGAGCATCGCGTCGTGGATCAGGCGCTCGTAGGGTTCGAGCTCGTTCGCGACGGTGAAGGAGTCGCCGTAGCGGAACCTCAGCGACGCGGCACCCAGACTCATCTTCGCACCGGGCTCCTTGGCCAGGAAATCGACCCAGATCACACCGGGATCTGAGAGCTCAAAGGTCAGCTCGTTGGGGCGCGTGCTCACACCCGACGAGTCGGAGGGGGGCTCGAACATCCCTTTGGTGGGCTCCTTGAAGCCGAGAGTGACGGTGTGGCGGCTCTCGGCCAGAGCCTTGCCGGTGCGCAGCTGGAACGGCACCCCGGCCCAGCGCCCGTTGTCGATCTGGACCTCCAGTGCGGCGAACGTCTCGACGTTCGAGTCCGGTGGCACACCGGGCTCTGTGCGGTAGCCGTCGTACTGGCCGAAGATTACCCGGCCGGGGTCCAGCGGCTTGATCGCGTCGAACACCTTGCCGGTCGCGTCGCGCAGCGACTGGGCGTCCAGGCGGCTCGGGGGCTCCATCGCGATGAAGCCGAGTACGTGCAACAGATGCGTCACGACCATGTCGCGGAACGTGCCGGTCTGCTCGAAGAAGGCGGCGCGGCCCTCTATCGTGAGGTGCTCGGGAACGTCGATCTGGACGTAGTCGACGTGCTCGCGGTCCCAGACCGGCTCGAACAGGCCATTGGCGAAGCGGAAGGCGAGGATGTTCTGGACGGCCTCCTTGCCGAGGAAGTGGTCGATGCGAAAGATCTGCGACTCCTGAAGCACGGCGTGCAGTGTCTGGTTGAGTGCGCGCGCGGAGTCCAGGTCGCTGCCGAACGGCTTCTCGATGATCACCCTGGCCCGCTCCGTGAGGCCGCAGGCGCCGAGCATTCCGACCATCGGCGCGAAGGCGTGCGGTGGGACGGCGAGGTAGATGAGCCTGCGAACGTCGGGCCCGAGGTCCCGTTCGGCCTTCGCGACCTCCTCCAGAAGCGCGTCCGGATGCTCGGCGGAAGCTGACGCGAAGGACAGGCATTCAGCGAACGGCTCCCAGTGCTCGTCGCTGAGCTCATGGCGGCCGAACTCTTTCAGCGAGTCGCGCACATGCGAGCGAAAGCCTTCGGTATCCAAAGCCCCGTCGGGACGCCCGGAGCCGACGATCCGGTAGCGCTCGGGCATCATCCCCGCGACCGCGAGATGGAACAGGCCGGGAAGCAGCTTGCGCTTGGCCAAGTCGCCGGTCGCCCCGAAGAGAACCAGCACATGGTCCTGCGGGACCGTGGCCCGGGCCGCGCGAGGCCCGGCTGTGGCGGCGCTCCCCGTCACCGCGTACCCTCTTGTGCCGCAGCGGGACCCTCGGGAGGTCTTCCAGCGGCAGCGCTGGCGTACACGTCGATCATCTGGCGGTAGTTGGCGGCGATCTGCTCGATCGCAGCGTCACGCTCAAGGTGCCCGGCGACGTGCTCGCTCAGCGCGTCTAGCCAGATCGTCCGGCCGACCGCGAACCCTACATAGCCGTCGACCGGGGCTGCCACTGTGAGCCAGTGCGCGACACGATCGAGGTTCGCACCGCGCCCAAGCACCACGCAGGTGACCTGATCTCGTCCTGTCGCCCGTGCCTGGGTGACCGCTCGCTCGCAGTCCTCGCGGGCCTCCAGGCCTTCGATCTTCCAGATGTCCGGCTCGACACCGGCGACCGGGAGCTCGGCCAGCGTCCGCACCACGAGATCGGGCCGCAGGTCGCGATCATAGGCATCCTGGTCACCGCCAACCGCTGCCAACTGCTGCGCCGTCGCCGGTACCAGCAGCTCGAACAGGAACTTACGATCGTTCGCGCGCAACCATCCCGACAGCCTTGCAAGCCGTCCGGCCTGACGATGGTTGAGGTGCTTGTCGCCGTCGGGGTTATAGCGCACGAGCACCTTCGCGAAATCCGGGTCAAACGCCTCGATGTGCTCGCCGAAATCCTCCCCGAACTCGAAGTCGAACTCATCCTGGCCGGAGCGCTCGACAGGCATCGCCAGAATGAAGTGCTTGCCACGTGCCGAACGGGCGATGTCAGCACCGAACTCCTCGTCGATAAGCAGCCCGCAGGACTCGCTTGGCGCACCCTGAGCGGCCGCGCGCGTGAACCCTTCATAGATCAGCGTCTTCAGCTCCGAAATGCGCTCGCGCTCCCCCTCTGTGGGAACGCCTGTGATTCCCATCAGCCCCTTCTCAAACGAGCCGCGGTGGTCGAAGGAGAGGATGTAGAGCCGCTGGCCCGCACTGGCTGTCATAGCGGCAACGGCTCCTCGAGCGAGGCGATCGCATAGTCGGCGCCCGCCTCGCGCAACTGCTCGACTGTGAAGTGGTGGCTGCCGACGCCCACGCACTTCATGCCGGCCGCGTGTGCGCCCTGCACGTCGTGGGGGGTGTCGCCGACCACGATCGCCTGCTCAGGCATCAACGGCTCACCGTAGACGAGCGTGGCGCGCTGAAGCGCGATCTTGGTCAGCTCTCCCCTGTCGGTGGAGTCCGAGCCATAGCCGCCGAAGGAGAAGAAGCGATTCAACCGCGCGCGGTGCAGCTTGATGTGCGCGGCGGCCTCCAGGTTGCCGGTCACGATCCCGAGCAGGTAGCCGTCCTCGACGAGCGTTCCCAGCAGCTTCTCTACGCCGGCCAGCACCCGGTAGTCCTCGGACTCCTCGACGGTCTGGTGCAGGTAGTGAAGGCGTCGCTCGAGCAGCCGTGTGAACTCCTTGCGCTGCGGCTTGCGGTCGAGCACCGCTTCGAAGGTCTTGCGGCCCACGTCGGGGTCGGTCATGCCCGTGTCAGTGAACTCCCCGATATCGGCCGGGATGCCGTACAGCTCATCGAACGCCAGCCGCCACGAAGCCGCGCCGGCTCCGCCGGTGATGATCAGCGTACCGTCGATATCGAACAGGATCGCTGTGAGGGGCTCTGCCATATCCAACCTTCAGTGGGTTGCTATTGCTCGGGCTTCTCGACGTGGCCGCCGAACTGGCTGCGCATCGCCGACAGCGTCTGGTTGGCGAAATGGTCAAGATCCCGCGAGGCAAAGCGGGAGAACGGCGCCGTCAACAGCACGGGCGCGGGGACGCCCTCCTCGATCGCGGCGATCGCCGTCCAGCGCCCCTCCCCGGAGTCGGACACCCGGCCGGAGAAATCCTCAAGCGTCGGGGACTGCACGAGTGACGCGGCGGTGAGGTCGAGCAGCCAGGACGCGATCACGCTGCCGCGTCGCCACACCTCGGTCACGGCCGCGAGATCGAGGTCATACGGGTAGTCCTCGGGGTGCTCCAGCGGCGCCGTCTCCGCGTCGTCTTCACGGGCCACCTTGCCGGCATTGGCGTGCTTGAGAATGTTCAGGCCCTCGGCGTAGGCGGCCATCGCGCCGTACTCGATGCCGTTGTGGACCATCTTCACGAAGTGCCCCGCGCCGTTCGACCCGCAGTGCAGATAGCCGTGCTCGGCGCTCGTCGGTTCGCCGGTACGACCCGGGGTGCGCGGCGCCGCCTGCACGCCCGGTGCGATCGCCTCGAACAACGGTGTCAGCCGCTGCACGACCTCATCCTCGCCGCCGATCATCAGCGAGTAGCCGCGCTCCAAGCCCCATACCCCGCCGCTGGTGCCGACGTCGACGTAATGGATGCCCTTCTCTGAGAGAGCGACCGCGCGGGCGATGTCGTCGCGGTAGTAGGAGTTGCCGCCGTCGATGATCACATCGCCGCCATCCATCGCATCGCCGAGATCACCGACGGTCTGCTCGGTGATCTCCCCGGCGGGGACCATCACCCACACCGCGCGAGGCCGCTCGAGCTCCGCGAGCAGCTCCTCCAACGAGCCGGCGCCGCTCGCGCCCTCCCCTGCCAGGTCTTTGACGGTGTCGGCGTTGACGTCGTAGACGACGCACTCGTGTCCGGCCGCGAGCAGACGCCGCACGAGGTTTGAGCCCATCCGGCCCAGCCCGACCATTCCCAGTTGCATTCGGTCCTCGATCCTGTTCTGTTGATGTGACTAGGGCAGCACTCGCTCGATCGCGTCGCGCAGCGCACGCAGACCTTCGGTCGCCTCGGCGCCAACATCGATGCGCAGGGCCCGCCGGTCATGCTTGGCGAGCGTGTCGAAGTCACCGCGCGCCTGAGCCTCCTTGACCGTCGCGAATGTGTACTTGTGTCCCGGGACCGCCAGCTCGACGCTGTCCTCGCAGGTGATCTGCAGGAACACCCCGGAGTTGGGGCCACCCTTGTAGGCCTGCCCTGTCGAGTGCTGAAAGCGCGGTCCGAAGCCGACACACGTCGCCACCCGCAGACGGTCGCGGATCAGCACGCGGATCTCGCTCAACAGCCACTCGTGCTCGGCGCTCATCGGCAGGTAGGCCAGCAGCGCGACGTAGTCACCGGGCTGCACGCGGCTGAGCTGCGCCGCCAGGTATCCCTTGAGCGACTGCTCCTCCACGGTGTTTCGCAACTCGCACGCATTGCGCTCGTCGGCGATCAGCCGGAACCCGTCGCTGTCGAAGAACGCGTCCAGCTGTGGCAGTGACCCGGACTCCTCATAGGCGCTGGTCAGCTTGCGCGCCGCGATCTTGGCGTCCTCGACATCGGGCTGGTCGAACGGGTCGATGCCGATGATCGCGCCCGCGACCGCCGTCGCGAACTCCCAGCGAAAGAACTCGCCCCCCAACTCATAGACAGAGTCGAGATCGATCCGCACGACAGGATGACCTGCTTGCTGGAGCGTCGTGACCTGAGCGTCCTGATGGTCGTCGTGCTCTGAGGCGAGTCGCAGGTAGACGAACAGCCGGTCCGAGCCATAGACATCGGGCGAGCCGAGCGGCTCGCGGTCGACCGGGATCACCCCTTTACCTTGCTTGCCGGTCGACTCGGCCAAGAGCTGCTCGAGCCACGCCCCGAAGTCGTGGATGCCGGCGGAGGTGATCAGCGTGAGCTTGTCGCGTCCGGTGCTCGCGCACGTTCCGATGATCGCTCCCAGTGCAACGCCCGGGTTCTCGGCGGCGGGAACACATGCGGCGCAAGCGTGGGCCATCCGCTCGGCGTTGTCCAGCAGGCTCATGACATCGACGCCGCAAGCGGCGCCCGGGATCATCCCGAAGTCAGACAGCGCCGAGTAGCGCCCGCCGATCGACGGCCGTCCGTGAAAGATGGCGCGGTAGCTGTCGCGTTCGGCGAGCTTTCCTAGCAGCGATCCGGCGTCGGTGATCGCGATGAACCGCCGCCCCGCCTCCTCAGCGCCGAGCAGATCCGTGACGCGCGCGTGGAAGTAGGCCGCGAAGATATTGGGCTCCAACGTCGTACCCGACTTGGAGGAGACGAAGAACAGCGTCTTTGCGAGGTCGAGCTCGTCCCGCAGCGTCGTGATCTGCTGCGGGTCGGTGGAGTCCAGCACCCGCAGGCGCGGCAGCCCAGCGGTCTGCGCCGCGAACGTCAGGGAGAGGACCTCCGGGCACAGGCTCGATCCGCCCATCCCCAACAGCACCGCGTCCTCGAACTCGCCCGCTCGCACATCGTCGATGAGCGCGGTGAAGCGGTGCGCGTGGGTGAGCTGGTCCATCGCCACATTGAGCCACCCCAACCAGCTCGCCTCATCGGCGCCGGTCCACAGCGTCGCGTCGTGTGCCCACAGGCGAGCGACCTTCCGGCTCACGCTCCACTCCTCAACGACGGCGTCCACCCGCGCAGCGAGCTCATCTCCCAGTGAGCGGTGAAACCCAGAGACAGAGATGCTCGACGCGCTCGACGGTGGCGTCAGTGACTGGTGCACTGAGGCGAGCAGCTTGGCGAAGGCCTGCTCGAACTTCTCCACGCCCTCGTCCAGCAATGTCGCGGTCACCTCGTCGAGGTCTACGCCCTCCTCGGCGAGGGACTCGAGCACTCGTCGTGCCGCGTCGAGATTTTCGGTCCGCGTCACCCGCGCCGTTCCGTGCGCCTTGAACGCCTCGTAGGTCGCGCGCGCGATCGTGTCGACGGTATCGGGGGCGATCAGCGACTCGACATACATCAGTTCGGGGTACGCCGCGTTCTTGGTGCTGGTCGATGCCCACAGCACCTTCTGCACCTGCGCGCCATGCGCGCTCAGCTCCTCCCAGCGCTCGCCGCTGAACAGCTCCCGGAAACGAGCGTAGGTCACCTTCGCGTTGGCGATCGCCACCGTGCCCTGCAGGCGGCCGCTGACTCGTGGGTCGATCGCGGAGTCGATACGGCTGACGAAGAAGCTCGCGACCGATGCCACTCGGGAGATATCCTCGCCGTCGGCGCGCAGCTGCTCCAGTCCGGCCATGTAGGCCTCCACCACCCGCTCATACACCCTGGTCGAGAACAGCAGCGTGATGTTGACGTTTATCCCTCCGGCGATCAGCTGACGGATCGCCGGAATGCCCTGCTCGGTCCCGGGGACCTTGATCATCAGGTTCGGTCGATCGACGCTCGCCCACAGCCGCTGGGCCTCCGCGACCGTGCCGGCGGTGTCGTGCGCCAAATCGGGCGAGACCTCCATGCTGACGTACCCGTCGCCGGCATGAGTGTCCTCGTAGACCGGGCGAAGGATGTCGGCCGCGGCGCGCAGGTCGGCGACCGCCAATCCCTCATACGCACTCTTGGCGTCCAGCCCCGGCGTGCCGCGAAGCTCGGCCAGCGCCTCCCCGTAATCGGTGGAGCCGACGATCGCCTTCTCAAAGATCGACGGGTTGGACGTCAGGCCGCTCAGGCCGTCCTCGCGCACCATCCGCTCAAGCTCGCCCGAGGTCAGCAGCGCGCGACGCATGTTGTCAAACCACACGCTCTGGCCGAGTGCCTGCAGATCGGCAAGCGGGCTGACAGTGTGCGGGGTGGGCGTGGCAATCGACATGTTCGATCTCCGATCAGTAGAAGAGCTTCGGATCGACGCGGCTGAGCAGCTCCTCGCCACGCAGGTAGCGACCGAGGTTCTCGGTGAACAACTCGCTGATGCGCTCGTTCTCGTGGACCGAGAGCGCGGCGGTGTGGGGGCTGACCAGCACGTTGGGCAGATCCCACAGGGCACTGTCCGCCGGTAGCGGCTCGGTGGCGAAGACATCGAGTGCGGCACCGGCCAGCCGCTGCTCGCGCAATGCCCCGATGAGCGCCTGCTGGTCGATCAGCTTGCCGCGGCCGACGTTGACCACGATCGCCCCCGGCTTTATGTGCCCGATCGCGTCCGCGTCGAGTATCCCGGTCGTCTCCTCGGTGAGCGGCAGCGTCACGACCAGCGCGTCGGCTCGCCCGAGTAGGTCGTGCAGGTCGTCCGTAGCGTGCGCCTCATCGACGTGTGGGGAGTCGCTGCAGCCGCAGCGGTTGACGCCGAGGGTGCGCATCCCAAACGACTTGGCCAGGCGCGCGACCTCGGTGCCGATCGCTCCCAAGCCGAGGATCAGCAGCGTGCCGCCTTGAAGCTCTGCCACCGGGTAGTGATCCCACCGGTCCGCGCGCTGGTCGGCCTGCAGGCGCGGCAGGCCCTTGGTGAACGCGAGCAGCCCCAGCAGGCAGAATTCGGCCAGCGGGCCCACGTGCACGCCGCTCGCGCTCGTGACCGCGACACGCTCGAGCTCCGCCTCGGTCAACTCGGCCGCCTTGAGCTGCTCGCCGGTACCGGCCGCGGTTCCCTGCACCCACCGCAACCCGGGGTTGCTTCGCACCACCGAAGCCAGGCCCGCCGGCGAGTCACCGGGCAGGCCGAAGAGCACCTCGGCCTTCCCGAGCAGGTCCTGCCAGCGGCCCTCGGCCTCAGCGTCGCGGCTGAACCCGTCCACGCCGTGATGGTCGCCGGGATAGCGAACCGGAGGCAGCAGGTCTGGCTCGTAGAGCACCTCCAAACGCTCGTCGACGGCGCGGATCGACGCGACCAACTCCGCCTCGAGCGGCGTCGCGATAGCCACCGTCACCAGATCAACAGCGGTTTTGGTCACAGCCCCGCTTGGTGATAAGGACTGCGTCCCCGATTGGGCCCCGGCGTCCATGTCAGTGGGTCTTCCTTCGGCCGCTGTGCAACGCCGACTCCAATGATCCACCGACCAACGGGTCGGGTGAAGTGCCCGCCCGCGCCGCGAGTACAGCAGCCGCGGACTTCATCCTGGGCCGTCGAGGCCGCGCCTCCTGCTCGACCACTCGCGGGCGCTTGACGAGGAACATCAGCAGTCCCGCGGCGAGCAGGCACGCGGCCATGAAGATGAACGCCCCTCCCGACTTGCTGCCCCCGCCGAGCGCGCCGACGACGTACGCGCCGGCGAACCCGCCAAGCGCACCAAAGGCGTTGATCACACCCATCGCCGCACCGGATACGTTCTGCGGCAGGAACTCGGGGATGAACGCGAAGTATGGTCCGTACGGCGCATACATCACACCACCGGCGATGATCAGCAGCACGAACGACTCAACGAAATGGCCCGTGCCGACACGATAGGACAGATAGAACGCGATCGCGCCGACTATCAAAAATGGCCAGACGAACAGTCGCCGGCGCTGGTGAACACGGTCCGATACATAGGAGTTGCCCAGCATCAGGACGACCGCGAGGGCATAAGGGATCGCCGACAGCGCCCCGGTCGAACCGATCCCGTGCCCCGACAGCGACTTCACGATCGTCGGCAGCCAGAACACAAAGCCATACACGCCGACGCTCCAGAGCGCGTACTGGACCGACAACACCTGGACGTTCCAAGACTTGAACGCCTCACGGTAACCCTCGACCTTGGGGACACCGGCCTGCTCGCTGGCCAACCGCTCCTCGATCTCCGCGCGCTCAGAGGGCGCGAGCCATTCCGCGTCGCGCGGACGATCCGCGCTCAAAGCACGGAACGCAAACGCCCACGCGATCGCCGGTAGGCCCTCGATGATGAACATCCAGCGGTAGCTCGTCGCGGCGATCAGATAACCCGAGACCACCGACATCCACAGCAGCGTCACCGGGTTGCCCAGGATCAAGAACGTGTCTGCACGGCCGCGCTCACGACTGCTGAACCAATGCGTCAGGAACACCAGCATCGCAGGGAGCACCGCCGCCTCGACCACCCCAAGCAGGAAACGATCGGCGAGCAGCAACGGATAGGAGCTGACCACGCCCTGCAGCGAGGCGAACACCCCCCAGGCGATCAGCGACCAGAACATCAACCGCTTGACGCTACGGCGCTCCGCAAAGATGGCAGCGGGCACCTGGAAGATGAAATAACCAATGAAGAAAAGACCCCCGAGCAGTCCCACCTGACCGGACGTGAGCTGCAAAGCATGTTTGAGGCCGCCCGCCGAACCGATCGCGTAATTCGACCGATCCAGGTACGCGAAGCTGTAGGTGATGAACACCAGCGGCATCAGCCGCCGCCAGCGCTGCGAGGCGAGCGGCGTCGTCTCCGTCATGACCCAGCCTCCTCCCAGCCCTGGCTCCGCCTTGACTCGCGAGGGGGAAATGGCGTGACACGCAGCGAGCGAAGGGACCCGGTCCCGGGGGGACAGGACAGATCCTGCCTACCGCGCCTGACTCCGAGAACGGCCATCAGGATCGGAGCAAACGGCGTAGCTCACTGCATGTCACGTTTCTCTAGCGTCGGTTCGCCTGCTCTTCTTACGCCCGGCTCGACGTAAGACGAGCGCGGTAGGCGACGCTAGAGCATTGTGGCTATGTCGCGCAGGCATCGAGTGCCCCGGCCGGTTGCTGTCGCGATGCGACGGCATGAGAAAAGGAGATCCAGATCATGCTTCGCTATTCCTGCGTTGAGCAAGGGATCCAGCAACCGGCGGTCGCGCTGTGTCGCAGCTGCAGTGCCGGGCTGTGCCTGGAGCACCTGCGTGACACGGCGTCACGCTTTGGGTCGGACAACATCCTTGCTGGTTGTCATCACGACACCTGGGCCGTGCCCAACCACCCTCCGAGTGCGACCGAACACGCGGCTGGGTAGAAGGTGGGGTCCACGAAGCTGGGTGTCAACCGCTCCGACCGCGACTAATGGCGGTCAGTTCAGCGCTCGCTTTAATGGACTCGCCGATCATCTACACGGTTGGGCACTCGACTCGTTCACTTGAGGAGCTCACCGGCCTGCTGGAAGCCTCGAACGTCCGCGAGCTGGCCGATGTGCGAAGTGTTCCCCGATCGCGGCGCCACCCTCAGTTCGCGGGCGAGGCGTTGGCGAGCTCGCTGCCCATCCATGGGATCGCCTATGTGCACGACGGGGCGCTCGGCGGGTTTCGTCGGGCACAGCCGGACTCACCCAACACGGGCTGGGAGCACCCGGCGTTCCGCGGCTACGCCGACTACATGGGCAGCGAGGAGTTCCGTGGCGCACTGCAGCGCCTGCAAACACGCGCGCGGCAGCACGCCGTCTGCGTGATGTGCGCCGAGGCGCTGTGGTGGCGCTGTCACCGACGACTTATCTCCGACGCGCTCGTGATCCGCGACTGGCGTGTTCTGCACCTCGGGCTGCACCCCCAGCCCGTCGAGCACGAGCTCACACCCTTCGCGGTGCGAGGGGAAGACCACACACTCACCTACCCTCCGCTGCAAACCGAGCTGGCCACAGTGGCGTAGCGTCGGACACCAACGTTCACGCCGTGGCGCTCGGGGCACGCGAGGGGAGCACCCGAGCCGCGTAAGAAAGATCCCGCGCCCGGCGCTTAAGGAGCATGCGAATGTTCAATCGGGGACCCGATGTATAAAATGATCCGCAGCCGTGCTCGCCTGGCGGATCGATCGCCTTGGCGCCGGCGGCTTCCCCACCCGGCACGCCGACAGTGTTTGCGCGCCACGCCAGCTACGACGTGTACGCGCTACTCGATGCGAGGCGCATGAGCCCATCGACGACCAGCTCGCCCTCTGGCACCGAGTCACAGCGAACACCAGCCAGCCTCGATCGCGCGCATCGAACACCGGCCAAACCATGCGCGCCCCATTACTCCATACCGTTTGGCGTGCCGTTCCACAGCGCGATGAGCGACGCTGACATAGCTCACCTCGCCGGCGAGCTGAACCTGACGACCTGTTTCCACCCGAAGCTGCGCCCGGCTGTGGCACCGCTCGGCTTCGTGCGCCTTGACTTCTACAGCGGCCTGTTTCTCCGCCGCGGTAAACGCGACCGTGAATGGGTGCTTGAGTGCCGCACGTGGGACCGGCCTGTCCCAGACACCCTCCACGAATGGCAGGTCCTCACCGCCGGTGCCGCCCGCATGCTTGACCCAAGCGTCCCGGTCCCCTCACGCACTCAACCGCCACGCCGGCCGGAGATCGCGCCGCCACCAGGGCGCCGGCTGCGGCGGCGCAGACCACGATGAGGCCGCCTGCTTGGGACGCTCAACCCAAGCGCCCGGCGTCCGCCTTGATCTCGGCACCGCCGGGCTCCATGACCTCTTGGGCGCCTGCACGAGGGAGCACCAATAGCGGGCAGCGGGAGGCGCGAGCGAGATGTTTAGAAGTACTGCCGAGCATCAGGTGTCGTTGCGGCCCGTAGCTGCGCGAGCCGACAAGCAGCACGTCGACATCGTCGCCGAACACCGCAAGCTCCTCTGCTGGCAGGCCATAAACTGCCCGGCCCTCCACGTCATCGAGTGCGTTCAGACGATCCCGGGCCTCGTCCAGGAGCACATCAATCTCTTTGCTCAGGTCCATCGACGTAAGCCCGGCGTAAGCGACGGGAAGAGCCGAAACTATGGTCAGAACCTTGATCTGGACATTACCCTCAGCGGCCAGGACACGCGCCAGGGCGAGGGCCGCGTGACTCTCAGGCGAACGGTCATAACCCACACCAATGACACCGATCGGCTTCGATCTTTGGGCGTATCCCAGAGGCGGAATGGCTACCGCGCAGGGCGCGCCCTCAAGCGACGCCCGCGTGTCATCACTCAGCAGCACCCGACCGACAAACCCATGACGACACGTACCCACCACGAGCAGATCCGTAGCGGTCTCGTCGGCCAAGCGGTGCAACCCGAAGCCAACTGACGGCGCTGCGATGCTGAGCAGCTTGGCCGTCACCGCAGCCGCGTCTCGCTCTCCCTCCAGCAGCCGCTGAGCCTCATCGCGTGCTGAGGAATCAAAGTCGTGAACGACGATGCCGGTCGTTTCTTGATGAACATGAACCAGAGTGAGCTGACCTTGGTCGTCCACCAGACGGCCCGCGAGGGCAATGGCATCGCGCCCACCAGCCCTGCCATCAACACCGACGAGAACATTCTTGAACATCGCGAGCTCCTTCCTGGCTTAGGGATCACAACGAACCGGCACAGCGCCATCGGAGCCATGTGTCACGAGGCCTCGCCATCGTCTGACTCGACCCGCTTCTATAGCGTTCCCGCGGACGCCCTTCTTACTCGTGCGGGCCACATCGCGCAGAGCACGCGCGTCGCGTCGGTGACCCGGCTGATCGTGTCCCGGGCGATCTCCACGGAGTAGAGGCCCTGCAGGTGCGAAACGAAGTTGCGGGCGTTGCCGTGCAGCTCAGACGCGTAGACGGACGCGGGTTAGCCACGCCGAACCAAGGGAGCGGGTCTTGCGATCACGGGGAACCCGAGTACGAGGTGTTGTGGGCGGGGTAAGACCTGCGGCTACGGTGACGCTGAGGGGGCATGAACACAATTTCCCTCGCACACGCATCGGTGCTGAGTTCCTCGGCCTGACAGGAGGAAGAACAAAATGAGCAAGCAGACATTCATCATCGTCGGCGCGAGCTTGGCGGGCGCGAAGGCAGCGGAGGAGCTTCGCAGTGCGGGGTTCGATGGGCGCGTGCTGTTGGTCGGCGCGGAGTCCGAGCGTCCGTATGAACGCCCGCCGCTGAGTAAGGACTACCTGCGTGGCGAGGCTTCGCGTGAGAAGGCCTACGTTCACGAGGAGGGCTTCTACGAGCAGCACCAGATCGAGCTCGAGACCGGCGCCACGGTGACCGCGATCGACCCCGCCGGATCGCGCGTCACGCTCGCCGACGGACGCGAGTTCGGCTACGACCGGCTGCTGCTGGCTACGGGCGCCGAGCCGAACCGGATCTCGATCGCGGGCGCCGAGCTCGACGGGGTTCACTACTTGCGCACGCTCGCTGACTGCGACGTGCTGCGCGAGCGGCTGCAGACCGGCGGGCGGGTGCTCGTCGTCGGCGCCGGCTGGATCGGCAGCGAGTTCGCCGCGGTGGCGCGCCAGCGTGGACTCGACGTTACGGTCGTCGATCCAAGCTCGCTGCCGCTGGAGCACATCTTCGGCCCCGAGATCGGCGCGTTCTACCGCGACGTACACCGCGACCACGGCGTCGAGCTCATGCTCGGCGAAGGCGTCGAGGCGTTCGAGGGCGACGGTGCCGTGCAGCGCGTGCGCACCACCACAGGCCGGGTGACCGAGTGCGACTTCGTCGTCGTCGGCATCGGCGCGACGCCCCGCGTCGAGCTAGCACGGGGCGCGGGCCTGGAGATCGACAACGGCATCCTCGTGGACGAGAACCTCCAGAGCTCAGCGCCGAACGTGTTCGCGGCGGGCGACGTCGCGCGCGCGACGCACCCGTTCTACGGCGAGCGGATCCGCGTCGAGCACTGGTCAAACGCGCTCAACCAGGGCCCCGCCGCCGCGCACGCGATGCTCGGCGAGCCAGTCAGCTACGACCGGATCCCGTATTTCTTCTCCGACCAGTACGACGTCGGAATGGAGTACTCCGGGCACGCACCCAAGTGGGACGAGGTCGTCTTCCGCGGCGACCCAGCCCAAGGCGAGTTCATCGCGTTCTGGCTGCGCGACGGATGCGTCCTCGCCGGCATGAACGTCAACGTCTGGGATGTCAACGAGCACGTCCAAGCACTGATCCGCTCAAACCAGCAGATCGACGTCGCCGAGCTGACCGACACCGACACGCCACTGGAGTCGCTCATCGGCGAGCTCACCACCGGAAGCTGAGCGCAGCGCCGGCCGCGGCCGCCGAACCCAGCGCGCAGACACAAGGTCTGCTGAAGGTAAGACAAACACGGCACACGACGCTAGAGCAATGTGGCCGGGCCGAGCGAGGCAGCGCCGTACGGTGGCCCCTCAAGGCCCGGCCCGTCACTGTCGCATGACGCGACGGCGTGAGAAAGGAGACCCAGATCATGCTTTGCTATTCCTGCGCCGAGCAAGGAATCCAGCAACCTGCGGTCGCGCTGTGTCGCAGCTGCACCGCGGGGCTATGCCTGGAGCACCTGCGCGACACGGCGTCACGCTTCGCGTCGAGTCGCATCCTCGAGAGCTGTCATCACGACACGTGGGCCGTGGCCAATCCCCCTCCGGGTGCGAGCGAACACCCGGCCGGCGGAGCAGCCGGCTGAAACGACCGCTAGGTAGCTTGACGCGCCTTACCGGTGCTAATCTGCGCTGCGGAGGGCATCACTGTGAGGTCGGTCCCTGCGGGGGCGGCCAGCACCGCCTGACTTCTGAGGTATTGCTGATAGAACGCAACCCGGGAGGTCGATGTGCCCCAGACTTCATTTCACACGGAGCCGACGGCAACGCTCCCGCGCGGGCCGGCGCCCTCGTTCGTGTGCCCCGGCGACGAGGCTGTGCCACGACGGCTGCCCGATCTTGAGTCTCGGTCGTGGTGGGAGCGTCTGCATGCGACACAGCCGATACGCGGCTGGGCGATCGCCGAGCTACACGAGCGCCTGCGCCGCGAGGCGGCATTCCATATCCGTCATCGCGTCGGAGGCTTGCCAGACTTCCCCAGAAGCGACATCGACGACCTCGCCACCCAGGCCGCCAGCGACGCGCTGATGGCGCTGTTGCGCAAGCTTGATGACTACCGCGGCGACAGCCAGTTCTGGACGTGGGCGCGGCGGTTCGCCCAGCTCGAGGCGCCCGTGAGCATCCGCCGTCGCCTCGGACATGACCACGTCGGCATCTCGCGGGATCCCGAGCAAGCCCTGCTCGTCGCGGACCCCGGGTGCTCTGCGCGAGATCGAGTGGAGACCCGCGAGCTCCTGCAGAACGTGAGCGACTGCATCATGGATCAGCTGACCGTGCGCCAGCGAACCGTCCTGGTCGCGGCCGCCATCAACGGTGTCTCAACAGAGACGCTCGCCGGCGAGCTCGACAGCACCCCCGGAGCGGTCTACAAGTCGCTGCACGATGCCCGCACCAAGCTCAAGCACCACCTGCCACAGCGTGTATGTTGAACGCACCGATCCAGCGGCTGCTGGTCATCGCCGATGCCGCTGTCGCCGACGCGGCTGAGCTGCCGCCTCGAGTGCGCGCCGTGATCGACGCGGCGGGCGAGGTCTACGTGGTCACGCCCAGCCTTCCGGGACGACTTGCGTGGCTGGCCTCTGAGCTGAACAAGTCTCGACATGCCGCCGACGAGCGCCTCGACGCCGTGCTGGGCCACATGCACTCGATTGGCGCCCGCGCCAGCGGCACGACCGGCGATGACAGCACCCTGACGGCGTTCGTCGATGCCATCGCGGGATTCCAGCCCGATCACATCTTGATCGCGCTACGCAGCTCAGAGCACGCCAATTGGCAAGAGCGAGGGCTGATCGAGCAGGTCAAGGAGCGGTTCGGGCTGCCGCTGACGACGTTCGCGATAGATCCACAAGGGCACCCGTCAACCGCCCCAGACGATGACACAGCCTCTCCCTGACATCATCCCGGGCCCGGACGGCCCTGTGGTCAGTCTGCGTTCGGGCCGTTGTCGTTGGGACGATGGATGACGAGCACGGGCCGCTCGGCGTGATGCACGACAGCGCCCGAGACGCTTCCCAGCAGCGCCGAGTGCACCCCCGTGAGTCCTCGTGTGCCCACAACGATTGCCGCCGCGTCGTGACTGTCGGCGACCTGGACGATCGTTTTCCACACGGCCTCGGTCGCCTCGACGGCCACCGCCTCGGCGTCCAGACCAGCGTCCTTCGCGATGCGGGCACCCTCGCTGGCGACGCGACCAGCGTCCTCGGTGGCCGCCCGGTCGAGCTCAACGAAGTCGACCATCGGCGCCATCGCGCCCGACCAGGCAAAGCCGCCGAGGCCGGCTGTGGGCTGCCACACGTTCAAAACCAACGCGCATCTTGCATCAAAGAGGCCCGCGGCGCTCTTGATGGCGTGCTTGGCGTCCTCAGACCCGTCGTAGCAGATGAGCAGTGGACCGTCAGAATCCGCGGCCATGAAGCCTCCCCGAGATTGATTGCTCGCCAACAGAGCGCACCGCATACGCCGATTCGCCGTCGGGAGATCCCACCATCAGCTGACTTGACACGTTTCTCTAGCGTCGCGGCGGCGGTCGTTCTTACCCATGTCAAAGACTTGCTCGTGGCCCATCTGAGCCGGCAGCCAGTTGCTGGTGTGTAGGGTTCGCGCGTGCTCGGTTTGCCTGACGGTGTGAGAGCGTGCCTGTTTGACCTCGACGGAGTGCTCACGGAAACCGCGAAGGTCCATGCGGCCGCATGGAAGGAGATGTTCGACGGTTATCTGCGCGAACGGGCGGCGCACAGCGGCGAGGAGTTCGTGGCATTTGACCCGGTCGGTGACTATGACGAGTACGTCGACGGTAAGCCTCGTTATGAGGGCGTGAGCTCGTTCTTGGACTCGCGTGGCATCGACCTGCCGCAGGGCGAGAAGGATGACGCGGCTGACACTGAGACGATCGACGGGCTCGGTAACCGCAAGAACGAGATCGTGCTGAGAATGATCAAAGATGACGGGGTGACGGCCTATGTTGGATCGGTTCGGTACGTTCGCGCGGCTCGTGAGCGCGGTTTGGCATGCGCGGTGGTCTCTTCGAGCACGAACTGCCGTGATGTGCTGCTCGCCGCGGGCATCGAGGACCTCTTCCAGGAGCGCGTCGACGGGGTGGTCGCCGAGCGTGAGCATCTGCAGGGGAAGCCCGCACCGGACACGTTCCTGGCGGGTGCGCGGGCACTGGGAGTCGAGCCGGGTCAGGCGGCGGTGTTCGAGGACGCGTTGGTGGGCGTGCAGGCAGGCAAGGCTGGCGGCTTTGCCTGTGTGGTGGGGGTCGACCGGGTCGGCCAGGCGCAGGAGCTGCGAGAGCACGGCGCCGACATCGTCGTGGGTGATCTCGCTGAGCTGCTCGACACGGCGTGATCTCCCACCCAGCCTACGCGGTCGAGCCGTGGTCGGTCCGCGAGACCGAGCTTCACCTGGACGTGATAGACCAAGCGGGGTCGGTGTTCGCGCTGTCAAACGGGCATATCGGGCTGCGGGGAAACCTCGACGAGGGCGAGCCGCCCGGCCTACCGGGCACCTACCTGAACGGCTTCTACGAGCAACGCCCCCTGCCCTACGCCGAGGCCGGCTACGGCTACCCCGAGGCGGGGCAGACCGCGGTCAACGTCACGAACGGCAAGATCATTCGCCTACTCGTCGACGACGAGCCGTTCGACGTGCGCTTCGGCGAGCTTAGGAGCCACGAGCGGGTGTTGGACTTCCGGGCCGGCGTGCTTGAGCGCCGCGCCGAGTGGCGCTCCCCGGCCGGCAGGCAGATACGCGTCTCCTCGGTGCGCCTGGTCTCGTTGGTGCAGCGAGCGGTCGCCGCCGTCCTGTATGAAGTCGAGGCGGTCGATGACCCTGTCCGCCTCGTCGTGCAGTCAGAGCTCGTAGCCAACGAGCCGATGGCGGACGTCGATGTCGACCCGCGAGCGGCGGCGAACCTGGACGCACCGCTTCGCTCCGAGCAGTTCTCAGACCACGACGCACGCGCCGTACTGGTGCACATCACGAAGCAAAGCTCGCTACGGATGGCCGCCGGCATGGACCACTTCGTCGAGGGACCTCCCGGGACCGAGACGGCGACCGAGAGCAGCGAGGACCTCGCACGCGTGACGATCACGGCCGACATCGCGCCGGGCCAGCGGCTGCGGATCGTCAAGCTGCTGGCGTACGGGTGGTCGAGCCAACGCTCGACGGCGGCTCTGCGCGACCAGGTCGCCGCGGCGCTGGCCGGGGCACGCCGCACAGGCTGGGACGGGCTGCTCGCCGGCCAGCGCGGCTACCTGGATGACTTCTGGGACCGCGCCGACGTGGAGCTTGAGGGTGACGCCGAGCTCCAGCAGTCGGTGCGCTTCGCGCTCTTTCACACCCTGCAGGCTGGCGCTAGGGGGGAGCGCAGGGCGATCGCCGCCAAGGGCCTGACCGGGCCGGGCTATGACGGACACACCTTCTGGGACACCGAGACCTTCGTGCTGCCGGTCCTTACTTACACGGCGCCGCACGCTGCCCGCGATGCCCTGCGCTGGCGGCACGCGACCTTGGGATTGGCCCGCGAGCGATCCAAGCTACTGGGGTTTACGGGTGCGGCGTTTCCCTGGCGGACGATCGATGGCAGGAGTGCTTCGGGGTACTGGCCTGCGGGAACGGCCGCGTTTCACATCGGCGCGGACATCGCCGATGCCGTCGGGCGCTACCAGGCAGCCAGCGACGACGAAGCGTTCGAACGCGACACCGGGCTTGAGCTGCTCGTCGAGACGGCGCGGCTGTGGCGCTCACTGGGCCATCACGACACGGGCGGGCGCTTTCGCATCGACGGGGTGACCGGCCCCGATGAGTACAGCGCCGTCGCCGATAACAACGTTTACACCAACCTCATGGCGCAGCGAAACCTGCGTCTCGCAGCTGACGCCGTCGAACGCCACGGCGAGCGGGCCGTCGAGCTCGGCGTCAACCCGGAGGAGACGGCGGCCTGGCGCGACGCCGCTTCGGCGATCCTCATCCCCTTCGATGAGCAGCTGGGCGTCCACCCACAGGCCGAAGGCTTCACCGAGCACCAGACGTGGGACTTCAATCACACCACGCCCGAGCAGTACCCGCTGCTGCTGCACTTCCCCTACTTCGACCTGTACCGCAAGCAGGTCCTCAAGCAGGCCGACCTCGTGCTCGCCCTGCACCTGCGGGGAGACGCGTTTAGCGCCGATGAGAAGGCCCGGAACTTCGCCTACTACGAGGCGCTGACCGTGCGTGACTCCTCGCTATCGGCCTGCACACAGGCGGTCATCGCAGCGGAGGTCGGGCACCTCGAGCTGGCCTACGACTATTTCGCGGAGGCCACCCTCATGGACCTCGAGGACCTGGAGCACAACACCCGCGACGGACTACACATCGCCTCGCTCGCGGGTGCGTGGATCGTCGCCGTCGCCGGCTTCGGCGGCATGCGCGACCACGACGGCGCCCTGAGCTTCACACCCCGTCTCCCACAGCGACTCACACGCCTGACCTTCGGCATGTGCTTCCGCGACAGGCGCCTGAAGGTCGAGGTCACCCACGAGCAGGCCCACTACTCGCTCCGACAGGGATCGCCTCTGCAGATCACCCACCACGGCAAGACGATCAACATCACGACACAAAAGCCCGTGAGCTGCCCGATCCCCGAGATCACCGCAAGCGACGCGCCACGGCAACCCCCGGGACGCAGCCCGGCACGGCGAGGCACGCCTGGCTAAAGGCCAACCATACGACCATCGCTGGAGAGCGAGCCCGACGTCCGGGCGCGACCGGTTCGTGCAGATTCCTACCTCCGCGAGCACGACACCCCTGTCTGTCCGGGACTGCTCAGTGCGCACCCAGCGATGCGTACGCTTGGGCCAACTCCACTCCGACTACGCCGCCGCCGAGAACCAGCAGCGAACGAGGAATCGCCTTGGCCGTTGTCGCCTCCCGGTTCGTCCACGGATCGGCCCCCAGCAAGCCGGAGATCGGCGGGATCAGGGCAGTCGAGCCTGTCGCGAGAATCACGGCGCGGCCCGCACGCAGACGGCCTTCCCCGACGTGCACTTCTCGCTCGCCCGCAATGATGCCGTGACCGCGCACCAGTACGATTCCTCGATCCGCGAGCCAGGGCAGCTGTGCGCTGTCGCCGAGGTCGAGAGACCGTTCTCCGCGAGACGTCCGGCACAGACCTCCCCCGCTGGCCCGGCGCCAACCACGACCACGTCGAACTCTCTACAGCTCACGACCGCCCTCCTCGCTAGGTTTTTCGCTCCGCTTGAAGAGCCCCGCGCCACCGGCGACGGCAGCTCGACCAATGATCGTGGAGTCACTCGCCAGGCGGCTCCGGCCCCTGGCGCGCTGTCGCGTGACCCGTCCACCGTTAGGGCCTCACGCGTCGCCGCCGTGCTATTCAATGCCGATGAGTCCTCGCTCGCCCTCCTCTGACGAGAGTCAGTCTCGCGGGAAAGGTCCTTCGGTGGGGGTGCGCGTTGCCGTCTCCGCCGGGGCGGGTGCGCTTAGCGCACTCGTCGTCGCGATCGTGGGCCCGTGGTGGCTCATTCCCCTTTCCGGCTGGGACATCGCGGCGCTGCTCTTTGTGAGCTGGATGTGGCACTCCCTGTGGTCTCTGGATGCGGCAGACACCGCTAAGCAGGCGAAACGGGAGAATCCGCGCCGCGCCGCGGCTGATGCCCTGCTGCTCAGCGCGAGCGTTGCCAGTCTTATCGCGGTTGGTCTCGTGCTCGTGCGCGCCGGTCACAGCAACGGCCTAAGCAAGGCACTCCTCGTCGGCCTCAGCGTCGCCAGCATCGTCCTGGCCTGGAGCGTCGTTCACACCGTCTACAGCCTGCGCTACGCCAAGCTCTACTACGAAGGCAGGCCTGGAGGTGTCGACTTCAACGCGGAGGGAGCTCCCTGCTACATCGACTTCGCGTACCTCGCTCTGACAATCGGAATGACCTTCCAGGTCTCAGACACCAATCTGAAGACCACCAACATCCGTCGGACGGCCCTGCGACACGCGCTACTCTCCTACGCGTTTGGGACGCTCATCATCGCGACCACGATCAACTTGGTCGCCGGGCTGACCAAGTAGAGACGTCGCGTTCGCCAACACGGGCGCGTTATCCCAAGTGGCTTGACCTAGACGCGTGAAGGAAGCGCGAGCTCGTGCTCCGGCTCGCGCGCGAGAACCCTCGCTGGGGCTACCAGCGCATCTCCGGCGAGCTTTCGAAGCTCGGCGTCTCGGTCTCGCCGAGCACGGTTCGTCGCTTGCTTGCGGCCTCTAGTCTTGGACCTGCGCCGAGGCGCTCGGGCCCTACCTGGCGTGAGTTCCTGCGGGCACAGGCGGCGAGCATCGTGGCCTGTGACTTCTTCACGGTCGAAACCGCGTTCCTGCGCCGCTACTACGTGCTCTTCTTCATCGAGCTTCAGAGCCGACGTGTCCACCTCGCCGGCTGTAGCGCGCATCCCAGCGGCCGTTGGGCAAGCGCTCAGTCACGCGAGGTTCCTGATCCACGACCGCGACTCGAAGTTCGTCGCCAGCTTCGACGAGGTCTTCCGCAGCGAGGGCATCAGCGTGATCCTGACTCCGCCTCGAGCGCCCAAGGCGAACGCGTACGCCGAGCGCTTCGTCCGTACCGTGCGAGCGGAGTGCCTTGACTGGCTACTGATCCTCGGACCGCGCCAGCTCGACCTTGTCCTGCGTGTCTTCGTCGAGCACTACAACAGTGAGCGCCCGCACAGGGCGCTCAGCCGATGTCCGCCAGCCCCGCCCCAGCCGATACTGCCGCCGCCCCCGGGTGGGGAGGTCAAGCGAAGGGATCGACTCGGTGGCCTCGTTCATGAGTACTATCGGGCCGCGGCGTGATGAAACAGGGTTTTGGCACCCTTCACGCTGTTTCCTTGCCCGAGACGACCTCGCAAGCGCTTTGCCTCCAGCGCGTTCAGGGAGCCTTTACGATCACCGTTCCGGATGGCGAGATCACGTACCAGAGGCCCCCATTGGCGTTGATAGCCTGGCCATTGGCGGTGCCGGCAGCGGAGTCAGCGGCGTAGGTGTAGAGCGGCCATCCGGCGTAGGTGACGACTTGGCCGCCTTCGGGGTCCGGATCGCTGGCCAGCAACGAGGACTTCGCTTCCCCGACGGCAGCGGACTTCTGTCCACTGGACAGCTTCACCGGGGGCCAGAGCGACGCGCACGCGCCAACGCAAGTCACCTTTGCGTGTTTGTCTGGCTCGAAGATGTAGAGGGTGCGGCCCTGGGCGTTCACCAGAACCGGCCCCAGCCCGGACACCGTCTTGACGGAAATCTGCGCTGTCGCCGCTGATGCCGTGCTCGAGGTTTTGGCGGGCGTGCTCGTCGCCGGCGTCGATGACGGTGGCGTGGACGCGGACGAGCTGGTGCTACTGGACGAGCTGCCGCAACCGGCCAGCGCGAGCAGGCTGACGGCCAGGGTCAGCATCGAGAGCTTGGACATGGAACGCATCTTTACTTGAGCTGCTGCTTGGAACCTCACGGGTCACATCCTCCATCGGTTGCGGTCATGGCTTGTCAGGACACCGCTCGGCGTACATCCCTCCCGATTGGGCGCGTCAATCCTACCCACTCTGGACCTCCTGCTCGGCTCCTGACAACAAGAAGATCGGCGGTCTCTCGGCGTCGGTGTAGGTCCACCGTCCGACCCAGCGCGTGACGCGGTGATCTCCGCCGCGACGACATCCCTACGCGCGCCCCGACGTGCGCGTCGGATGCACACTGATCGTAGTCAGCGGAGCGGCGCGGCCGATCGTGACGAGGGCCCGGATGTCCGCCGGTGGCCTTCCGAGCCGCTGTGCGAGCGCGAGCTGACGCCTCGGACCGCCGGTCCGCAGCTCTCGCGCCACCGTGGCGCGCTCGCCTGGCGTGAACCCGTTGCGGGCCGGCACAGGGTGATGTGGTGAGCGCTCTCGCGCGTCACGCAGGCCAAGCAGGCGCAGGCGCCGCGTGACGGCCTCCGGCGAGCGACCGAGCCACTCGGCGAGCGTGGCCGGGTTGAGCCCGGCGTGCAGTCGAAGATGCTCGTCTTCTGCGGGCGTCCAGCGTCGGGGGGCCTGGTGGGAGCAGCGGGAGCGCAGCGGCGCAAGCCCGAGCTTGCGCGCGCGAGCACGCAGGGCCTCAGGAGTGCGTGCGAGCATCTGGGCGGCGCGCTCGAGCTCACGGCCGTCCCGGGCGAGCGCTCGCAACGCGAGGTCGTCGCCCGGCGTCCAGATCCTGGCGTAGTTGGCGAGGCCGAGCTTGGCGGCACGTGCCACGACAGCGGACGCACTGCGCTCGGATAGCTCCGCTGCGATCTGCGCGCACGTCAGGCCACACTCGTAGCCGTCGCGCACGGCCGCGTCCTCGTACGCACGCCAGCGCTGCCGACGAGGCGGCCGGTGCAGCCCGAACTTCTCGGCGCGTAGACGGATCGAGCCGGGCGAGCGCCCGAGGTCTCGCGCGAGCTCCTCCACATTGCCTTCGCGCCGCCAAGAAGGGTCGCGCACCCAGCGCGCGCGGATCGCGTCGTCGTCCGTCGGGGTGTAGGCGCGCGGAGTGGGCGCGGGACCGAGCAGGGCGCGGCGCCGACGCCGGACCTGCTCCGCTGGGCGGTCGAGCCGGCTCGCGAGCGCCACCGCGGGCAGGCCGGCCGCCGAGACTGCCCGCAGCAGCTCATCCTCTCCCGGCGACCACGGCCGCGAGCGCAGGCGCGCGGGCAGACCAATCGCGCGTCGCCGCTCGGACACGGCGTCCTCGGAGCGTCCCACCTGGCGCGCGATCATCCGGATCGGCACACCCTGCGGGTAGAGCCTGCGCAGGACACGGTCCTCGTCTTGCCTCCAGCGGTGCGCCATGGCGGTCGTGGGTGCGAATCTCCTGAGTAGAGTGGCAAACAGAAGAGGCAACCGTGACCTCGGCGACGTCGATCGTGAACGCCGCATGTGACAGTAGCACGGGCGTACGCTGGGGGCATGCACGACGAACGCGCCACTGAGTTCGAGGCCCGGCTCGGCGCCCTGCGCGCCGGGTTCTGGCTCGGCTGGCTGTCGGTCGCTGCGGTGATCGCCGCGCTCGCCCTAGGGCTGCAGACACACCATCCGGCGGCGCTCGTGGTGCTGACCGCAGCCGCCGGCACGGCGAACGCGGCGGTGACGCTCGTGCCCTGGCGGCGGTGGCTGACGGGGGCTCGAGGTCGGCTCTTGCTGGATCTGTGGTCCGGAGGCCTGATTGGGTTCGTCGGTGCACTGGTCGTGACCGCCGGTGCGCGCTCCGGCTTCGATCTGCTGCTGTTCCTGATCGCTCCGTTCCTGGCCACGGTGCACCGCTCCTGGCGCCGTGTGGCTTGGCTGGGCGGTGCCAGCGTGGCCTACTTGGCGATGATGGCGGGTGCCCCCGATCCGCTTACGCCCGGCGCGGTTGCGATGCGTGTCTTCTTGCTGGCCGCAACGACCATCCTTGCGCTCGCCCTGGCCCGTATGGTGGGCCGCGAAGCGACCGCCCGCGCACGCGCCGACCAGCGCGCCGAGCTCGAGCACGTCCTGCTCGCGGAGTCCCACCACCGGGTCAAGAACAGCCTGCAGACGGTGGCTGACATCCTCCTGCTGGGCCGCCCAGCCGGCGCGGGCGCCCAGACGTTCGACGAGACCGCCGAGCGGATCCGGTCGATCGCGGCGGTCCACCGGCTGCTCGCCGAGCGCCGCGGCGCGGCGGTCACCGCGTCCGCGCTGCTTGCGGCCGTCGCCGCGGCCGCAGCAGTCGACGCGCACGTCGATGCCGAGCCACTCGAGCTCGATCCGACCTGCGCCCAACAGCTGGGGATCGTCGCCAACGAGCTGATCTGCAACGCCATCCGCCACGGCCGCCCACCGATCCAGGTGCTGCTGCGGGGCCAGCGCCCGATGGTCCTCGAGGTGCGCGACGCCGGCGACGGCCCACGCGACGGCGTCGAGCGCCTCGGACTCCAGCTCGTGCGCCAAATCGTAGAACGCGGCCTGGCAGGCACATTCATTCTGTCGGCCGAGACGCCGACGGGCACATGCGCCCAAGTGAGCTTCGACGCCGAACGATGCGCATCCTGATTGCCGAGGACGAACCCATCATCGCGCTCGCGCTCGCCGAGCGCCTGCGCCGGCTCGGCCACGAGCCGCTGGGGCCCGCGCGCGACGGCCGCGAGGCACTCGACGCTGCCCGAGCAGAGCGCCCTGATCTCTACCTGTTCGACATCGACATGCCGCACCTCGATGGCCTGCGCGCGGCCGAGATGCTGGCCGACGAGGGCCTGCGCCGCCCGGTGGTGGTTCTCACCGGCGTGGAGGACCCTGGGCTTGTCGAACGCTCGGTCTCGAGCGGGGTATCCGCCTACTTGACCAAGCCGATCGACGAGCGCCAGCTCGACGCCGCGATCCGCCTCGCCGCGGCCCGCCACAGCGAGCTGCTCGAGCTGGAGGCCGAAGTGCAGCGGGCCCGCCAGTCGCTGGCCGACCGCAAGCTCATCGAACGCGCCAAGGGCCTCCTGATGGACGCGCTCCAGCTCTCCGAGGCCGACGCGTTCGCGCGCCTGCAGCGCGCCGCCCGCAACCGCAACGTGCGCCTGCCTATGCTCGCGCAGGACGTGATCGACCAGCACGATCTCCTGCGCGGACCGCAGGATCAGGCTCGCGATGAGCCGTGAAACGGGGTCGCGGCGCGAGGTCCAGTTCGATAGGGCGCCGCTACTCGCGCGCGATGTCCTCGGCGAGCGCAATCGCCAAGTCTGCCGCAGGAAGCGACCCGGCCCAGAAGAAGGGCAGCGGCACGGCGCCGATCTACGACAGCGAACCATTTACTGCCCCGGCCCCGGTTCACCAGACACTGTGGTGAACCGGGGCCGGGGCACGCGGACGCTCCAAATCTACATCGAGCACTACAGCCAACAGCGCCCACACCGAGCGCTCGGCCTTAGGGCACCAGACCCACCAGGCGAGCTGATTGCGTTCCCACATACCGCCCCGCTACATTTGCGCCGACGAGATCGCCTCGGCGGGGCTACTGCACGAGTACGCGCGAGCAGCGTAACGATCAGATTTATGCGCCCTACGCGTTCGTAACCCTCCTCGAGCCCAGTAACCAAGTGATCGGTTCAGCAAGAGCCAGTAGAGCCACATGCGCTCTCCACCCGGGAGATCCTGCTCGTCGAATCCCCGCAACTAGCTGATTCCGGGGGCACACTTCATCGCGCTCGCCACGTAGTATCGGCCAATGGCTCAAACCATCGCCGTGCTCTCACAGAAGGGAGGCACAGGCAAGACGACCGCCGTGCGGACCCTCACCGATGCGTTTCGCCGCGGCGGCGTGCGCACGCTGGCAGTCGACCTCGACCCGCAGGGGAACCTGTCCGACTACTTCGACCTTCCCGCCAACGTGGAGCCCACGATCGCCGACGTGCTCGCCGGGCGCTGCCGCACAGCCGAGGCGATCCACGCCGAGATGATCCCCGCCGACCTGCGCCTCGCTGAGACCGAACTGATGCTGGGCGGCAAGATGGGCCGGGAGCTGACGCTCAAGCGCGCGCTCGCCGAGATAGGTGGGGACTACGACCTGGTCCTGATCGACTGTCCTCCCTCCCTCGGCCTGCTCACCGTCAACGCGCTCGTCGGCGCCGATCGGGCGCTGATTAGCGCCGAGGCCCAGTACTTTGCCCTGCGGGGAGTCGAACAGGCGATGGAGGTGGTCGAGCTCGCGCGAGACAGCCTCAACCCGGGGCTGTCGCTGCTGGGAGTGCTGCTCAACATCGCCGACATGCGCACCATCCACTCGAGCGAGGCCCTGGTCTGGCTGAAGGAGCGCTTCGGCGAGCAGGTGTTCGACACAGTCGTGCGGGCTTCGATCGCCTACGCCGAGTCGGCCGCGCGGTCAACGTCGATCATCGACTACCGTCCCGACCTCGGCGCGGACTACCTGGCGCTCGCTGACGAGGTGTTTGGGCGGCTGGGAGGGCTGGGGGATGCACGTGGGCGGCTCGCGGCAGTTGGCGAGTCAGGCGGCCTGCATGTAGCGGCGGCGTAGCGCCGATCCGTCGAGGGTTCACCCGACCGGCGCGCTTGCCGGCTTGTGTGAAGTCTTCGCGCCTGCTCATCCGGTCGCGCGCGGCCGCGTGACGGGTGCCAAAAACCTGATCGGCCGTGATACCAGCCCTGGGCGAGTTTTGGGAGCATCGCGATATGCCTCTCTCCTTCGTCTATCTCGTCTTCGTGTCCCTGTTGAAGCCGTTGGTTGGCAGCCGTCGGCCAATGCAGGTCAAGGACATCGAGCTGATCGTCCTGCGCCATCAGCTCGATGTCTTGCGCCGGCAGGCCGAGCGCCCAAGGCTGCGATCAAGTGACCGCGCCTTCCTCACGGCGACAGGCCGCCTGCTTCCGGCCCGGCGCCGCCACGCTCTGCTCGTCACACCCCAGACCCTGCTCCGCTGGCACCGCGAGCTCGTGCGGTGGCGGTGGACATACGCTCGCCGCGAGCCGGGCCGCCCGTCAATCGGTATTCAGAATCGCGAACTCGTGCTGCGTCTCGCTCGCGAGAGCCCGCGCTGGGGCTATCAGCGGATTGTTGGCGAGCTCTCAAAGCTCGGGCTCTCGGTATCGCCGAGCACGGTTCGTCGCTTGCTCGCCCGTGCTGGTCTTGGACCCGCGCCGAGACGCTCGGGGCTGAGCTGGCGAGACTTCCTGCGGGCACAGGCCGCGAGCATCGTTGCGTGTGACTCCTTCACGGTCGAGACCGCATTCCTGCGCCGCTACTACGTGCTCTTCTTCATCGAGCTTCAGACCCGGCGTGTCCATCTCGCCGGGTGCAGCGCCCATCCGAGCGTGTGGGGTGCGTAAATTCGATCGGCATGGTGTTACGCGGCGGTGGCGTACTCGTGGATGAGGCCGCCGAGCCTGTCGTGTCTGCCGACCGCGGCGGCTGGCGGGGTGGCGACCGGCTGTGCCTGGTGCCGGGGTTCGGGGGGTGCGAGGCCGAGCGCGCGGTGTGGCCTATGGCGGTTGTAGTGCTCGACGAACTCTCGCAGCACGCGATGTAGGTGTCTGCGGTTGGCGATCAGCAGCCAGTCAACACACTCCCTGCGGACCGTTCCGACGAATCGCTCGGCGACCGCGTTTGCCTTCGGCGCCCTGACCGGCGTACGGATCACCCGCATGCCCTCAGCGTTGAACACCGTGTCGAAGGCGCGCGTGAACTTGCCGTCATTGTCGCGGACCAAGAACTCCAGGGGCCTGTCACGCTCGGGGAGCGAGAACACAAAGTTCCTTGCCTGCTGCGCCGTCCACGCACCGTCCGGGTTCTCGCTCATGCCAGCGAGGTGCACACGCCGGGTTGAAAGCTCGATGAAGAACAGCACGTAGATCCGCCGTAACGCGATCCTGTCGACCGTGAAGAAGTCGCACGCGATCATGCTCTCCGCTTGGCCGCGGATGAACTCGCGCCAGGACGGCCCGCCGCGTTGTCCGACCGGTCCGATCCCGGCGTTTCTCAGGACCTCGCGGACGCTCGTCGCTGAGATGACGACCCCGAGGCCATGCAACTCGCCTGCGATCCGCCTGTACCCCCACCGCGGGTTCTCCCGCGCAAGGCGCAGAACCAGCTCACGAACCTCCCGGCTGGTCCTTGGGCGACCAGGACGCCGGCCCGGATACGTCCAGCGGCGTGCCACGAGCCGGCGGTGCCATCCGAGCAACGTTTCCGGCGTAACGAAGAACGCATGCCAGCGCGCTCGCGGTAGCAGCCGGCTGGCGGCAGCCAGGAAAGCGCGGTCCGTGGGCCTCAACGCTGGGCGCGAAGCCTGCCGGCGGAGCACCGCAAGCTCATGACGAAGCACCACGATCTCAAGCTCCTTGTACTCGGACGACCGAAAGCACAGCAGCACGAGCGCCATCGTCCTGCCAAACATCACGTACAGAACGACGCCGGCACCGATCCCCTCCCATCCTCGACAGAGCACGCGAACCTACGGGTCCGGAGGGAGAAAGCCCACGCCACCACGCGATCGGGTTTACGCACCCCACAAGCGGCACCAAATAGGCACCGTCCGCGGAGGCACTGGCCACCCAGACATCGATGTCGTGGGTGAGCCGATGCTCGGTGTCGCGACGACGCTGAGAGCGGGAGCGGGGGTCGGCACTCATCAGTCTTCGGGAAGAGCAGCAAACTCACGCTTGGTTTTCCTATACCACCCATTCCTGATAAGGGATTCTTCCACCTACCCTGCATCTCCCTCAAGGCACTCTTGTGCGTTTCATCACCATTTGCGACCATTTCCTTTAGGTGGCTGTCGTGCGCCTTTATAACCTCATTAGCAGTATTTCCACGGAGCGGGAAATCACATGGTCCACCCAATTGGTTACATGTCATTGTCTTCATAGGTCTCGCTTCCTTTCAGAGTATGCGGCCGTCAACTAGGACGAGTTGAAACGGATGAGAAATCTCGCCTCAGCGCCTCACGGTGCCGTCTGTGCAGGTCATAGCTGCGATCGCCGGACGGCTCAGGGGCAGCTCGTTCATGCGGATCAGGTTGCCCGCGGGATCGCGGAAGGCGCAGCCGCGAACCCCGTACGGCTGCTCGGTCTGCGCCTGGACGACGTCAGCGCCGCTGGCCTGCAGCCGCGCGACGGCCCAGTCGAGGTCGGCGGTGGCCAGGATGATGCGGGCATAGCTGCCCTTCGCCATCAACTCGGGGAGGATACGCGGCCGCATGTAGGGGCCGCTCGGCGTCGGAGTACGTGATGCTCGCCAATAGGGCAGCCTCGACGACGTAGGCCGGCGCCTAGGGGCGTCTTCGTCAGCCGAGTCACGACTACGCGGCGGGCGGCTGGTCGATGCGCACCAGATTGCCGGACGGGTCACGCACGGCACAGTCCCGCGTGCCCCACGGCTGCACGACAGGCTGGGATGGAAGCTGGCGATAACCGTCCGTGCCTTGCCGAAGCTATTTCAGCTGGGCCGGGGGGCGGTCGAGATGAAACCCTGATATGTCCGCGTCTACCGCGCAGGCTCCAAGTACAGCCATGCCCACGCACAGCGCTCGCCACAGAGCGACGATCTGGACCGCCTATGGAGTGATGGGCATCCTTCTGGCTGGCTACCTCGCGCGGCCTCTGCAGCAGTCAGCATCCGCAGGGGCGCGATGATGCCTACCTCAGCGCCGCGCGAGGATCGTTGCATGCACGCAGAAGCTGCCCTTGCGGAGACTAAAGCGGACGCGGATCGGCACATCTGCTGCACGATGACCAACGTTCTGCTGCGACTCGTGCGTGACGCGAGCGGTCAGGCGACGGTCGCGGCGCTGCTCAAACGCGCCGGAACCAAGCGCGAGGCCTCCTATCTGGAAAACGTCGACAACTGGATATCGTTGGACGAAGCATGCGCGCTGCTTGAGGCGGGAGCGCTCGAGAGCGGCGACCCGACGTTCGCGCGGCGGGTCGGGGAGTCGACGCTGCGCCAGCATGCCGGCACGCAGGTCGCCACCCTGCTGCGCTCGTTGGGCTCCGTGGAGGCGATCCTCGGAGCGGTCGCCCAGACGGCGGCGAAGTTCAGCACGGTGACCGAGCTGGAGGCCGTCGAAGTCGGTCCCGGGCACGCGGTGATCAGGGCGGTGGCCCGCGAGGGTTTCACGCGCCGCTCCCTGCTTTGCGAATGGACTACCGGACTGCTCTCGGCGGTCCCCGGGCTGTTCGGGCTTCCCTTCGCGCGCGTGGAGGAGACCGAATGCCAGGCGCGCGGGGGCGCGCAGTGCTCTTATGCGGTCTCCTGGGATGCCGAGCTCGCCGCGGCGGCCGCCGATCCCCAGCAGCGCGTCACCGCGCTCGAGGCCCAGCTGGCGTCCGTGTCCGAACGGTTGCAGAGCGCCTACGCCACCGCCAGCGACCTGGTGTCCACGGAGGAGCTCGACACGGTGCTGCATCGCATCGTGGAGCGCGCGGCCAACGCCGTGCGTGCCCCGGGCTTCGTCCTGGCAGTGCGCCCAGAGCCGGGTTCCGACTTGCAGGTCTACAGTCACGGCATCGACAGTCGCGAGGCCATGGTGCTCGCGCGCGCGACACGTGAGCGCACCGCCCCGGTCAGCGACTCAACCCTGGCGGTCGAGGTCACTTCCAGCCGGCGCCACTACGGGCAGCTGATCGCTCACTACCCCGGCGCGTTCCAATTCTTCGCGCAGGACCGCGAGGCGCTTGGTCTTTACGCCAAGCACGCTGCCGCGGTGCTCGACATGGCCACGGCGCTGCAGGAGTCCTCGCAGCGCAACGCCGAGGTCAGCTTGCTGCTGTCGCTCGCCCACGCCGCGGCCCAGGCGGGGACGAGCGAGGAGGTCGGTCAGCGTCTTGCCGCTGCCGTCGCAGATGTCGTCGACTGCGACCGGGCGGCGGTCTGGCAGTGGGATGAGAGCAGCCAATGCATCAGGTTCCTCGCGGGGTCGGGACAAACAGCCGAGCAGGAAGCGTCTGTGCGCCAGTTGACGATCTCGCCCAATGACACCCCGCTTTTGCGAGCGATGATCAGCGAGCCGCAACCGAAGCTCGTCGACTCAGACAGCGACGACCCGTTTTTGTCACAGCTGTTGGTCGCACTCGACATCGCCGCGATGGTCCTGGTGCCGATCGTCGCCCACGATGTGTTCCTCGGCTTGCTGATCGTCATAGCGGTCGACCGCCCGCAACGACTGGGGCTCGGCAGCGAGCTGCTGGATCAACTCACAGGGGTTGCGGCGCTTGCGGCGCCCGCGATCCAGAACGGGCTGCTGGTCGACGAGCTGCGTTACAAAGCTAGCCATGACGCGCTGACCGGCCTGCTGAACCGAGTGGGCTTTCGCCAGCGCATCGACGGCGTTCTGGCCAGCGTGGGCGCACGGCACGGGCAGGTGGGCCTCCTGTTCGTCGACCTCGACGACTTCAAGCAGGTCAACGACGTCCATGATCACGACTTCGGCGACGAGCTGTTGCGCCAGGCCGCCGAGCGTCTCGCGATGATCGGTCGAGGCGGCGATGAGGTCGCCCGGCTCGGCGGGGATGAGTTCGCCGTCATCCTGGCGGACGTCAACTGCGACGATCAGGTTCGCGTCGCCGAACAGCGCGTACGCGCCGCCTTCGTCGACCCTTTCCTGATTGGCGACGTCCCGGTCACGATCGGCGCGAGTATCGGAGGGGTGGTCTGGCCCGCAGACGCCCAGACCGTCAACGAGCTCGTCAGGCGCGCGGACGAGGCGATGTATAGGGACAAGGCCCAGGGGCCACGTCCCCATGTAGGCGCTTCACCTGTAGGCGCGTAAACCGGGTCTCACGTCAACGCGCGCGAGGACGAGCCGGGACGATACACGTGCTTGGGAGCGCCTTACTCGAGCCGGGCAGTGCTCGGGTTGCTGTCGCAAACGTCGAAAGCAGAAGCCTTGCGCTGCACGCGCGTCACTTGCGCAACGACGAGGCCGAGCACTGATGCCCATCAACGCTGACACTTCCGCATTGCGTCGGGTAAGCAGGCGTGAACCTACCCTCAGTCGGCGCGCTCGGAGGTCGTCCCGAGCAGGCAGCCGCTCGGCGCCACGCAAGACGCCTCCTGTCACGCGAATGCGCTAGTCTTTCAGACGAGGAGGTGGCCATGAGCTGGGCCGCACTGGCTGATCACGGCAACGTCGGCACTCGCTCGGTCCTGTAGGTGCCGCGACCAGCGCCATGAAGCGCGTTGTTGCAGCCGCGTTGCTCATATGCTTCTGCCTACCGGCAGGGGCTTCGGCCCACGGCGCGTTGTTGTCGAAGGAAATCGCCGAACGCGAAGTCATAGTGCACGAGTACCTGTATTGGAATAACCTCACCATGCCGATCAGCGTATCTCAGTGCCATCGGTACAATACGACTCGTGTGAGTTGCTTGGCGCGGTTTGAACTGAACGGCTATCTGGATTACAGCCGCGATTACGTCAGCCTGCACCACGGCGAACCCGTAGTGGACTCCGGCTCGTTTGAATCGTTGCTCATCTCGTGACCGCAGGAACCTGGCGGATACCTCTCCCTACGCAATCCGCAAGCCCTTTGGCACGCTAAAGGTCACCAGCGCGATGGCTGTGAACACAAACGCTATCCGCTCGTTCCATGGAAGATCCCGGACACGAGCCTGCCGGACCACATTGGCGAGACGTATCGGGGTCACGGGGGCGTCGTCCGAGCAGTGGAACGCTCGAACGAACCTTTCGAGTGGCTGTTGGTCGAGCCGTGTGGGTGCCGAAAACTCGATCACGGGAATAAAAGGAGCATGACCGAATTTCTGCACCCACGGGCGCGGTGCCCTGGCGGATTAGGTGTACAGATCCGCTGGAACTGCCTGCCCGGCGGACCCTGTCCTCGTCCAGCTGAGCGAGAAGGTCGTGAAGGCCTACCACCGTCCGCAGGCTACGAGACAGGGGTCGGCAGGCGCGGAGCGGGGGGCGCAGCAGCGTGGGCGCGCCTGAGCGGTCCGGTTGCTCTTGCGGTTCGACGTGTACAGGCGAGCAGTTCCGTGATCGCCTCGTCGATGTCGCGGGCCAGGATGTCTACGTCGGGCAGCGCCTCGCGGTCGGCATAGACGCCGAAGCAGGCTTGGTCGTGGACGGTGGTCATGCCGACGGAGACCGCGTGCTGGTCGGCGAGCGGGACTACCGGGTATGCGGCCTGTAGCGGGCAACCGAGCATGTACGTCGGTGCGGTGGGCCCCGGGATGTTGGATACCACGAGGTTGAAGGTGCGGGGGCTGGAGATGAGCCGCGACAGGGTCTGCTGCACCGCCACCGGTGTGCGTGCCGCGGCCTTCAACACTAAGTCAGCTCCCTCGGGCTCGCCGTCGCGCTTGCGCCGGCTCATGTCGGTGTGCAATTGATAGAGACGACCGAGCGGCTCGGACTCATCGCAGGGCAACTCGACGAACACGAAGGAGATGTGGTTTCCAAGGACGTCACCAGCGCTGCGCACGCTGACCGGGACCATCGCCTTGAGCGCGATCGGCTCCTCTCCGCGGCGGATCATGTAGGCGCGCATACCTCCGGCCACGGCGGCCAGCATTACGTCGTTGACGGTCGTGCCGTAGACGCGCTTGACGATCCGCAGGTCACCGAGTGGACGCTGGGTGAAGGCTAGGCGGCGCAGCGGCGACAGCTGTCCATTGAGCACGCTCGGGGGCGCGGCGCACAGCAAGTGGCTCAGCGCGCGGGTCACCCGCAGGACACCCGCTGCGGTCTGCCGAGCTGCGGGCGCGGGCGAGGTCGCCGCGCGTAGCGGCCAGTGCAGCAGGTCGAGCTGCTCCCCGAGGAGGTCGCGCAGCCCCCGGGCCAGCAGCCGCTCACCGCTAGGCTCCGGCGCGGCGCACCAGCCGTCGGGCTCGCAGGCGACGGGCTCGGGCTTGGGGTCGAGCAGCAGCAAGGCGAGCTCGACCGCGGCGAGACCGTCGACCATACAGTGATGGCTCTTGCCGACGATCGCGAACCGCTTATCCTCTGCGTTCTCGCAGATCCACATCTCCCACAGCGGGCGGTCACGGCGTAGTGGTATCGACATCACCTCATCGACGAGCTCAGAAAGCGGACCGGGTGCCCGGTAGACGTGACGATCAACCGAGAAGGCCGGGTCGTCGGTCCACTCCGGGGCGTGCACGCCGAGCGGGACGGACGCGAGCTTCTGACGGTATCGCGGCGCGTGCGCCAGCCGCAGCTCGATGTGACTACGAAGCTCTGAGAAGCTCGGCAGTCGACCTTCGGCGGGCGCCGAGAACACTGCAACCCAGCCAACGTGCATGTGCGCGGTGGGCGTCTCCACCGCGAGGAACGACGCATCGAGCGCTGACAGCCGCAGGCTGGTCACTCTGCAAGAACCAAGCGTGCGCGGGCTTGAGGGAGTTGCGCCGCCCGGCTGGAGGACGGCGCCACGCCTCCCACGGCGCTGGCGCGTGGTATCTGCCGTCGCCCCCACTCGGCGGCGAGCGCGAACTCCACCAGCCGGTCGAAGTAGGTGCGCAGGGGCGTGGGTGTGATTCCGGCCCCGCGGAGGGCCACGCGGGAGCGACGATCGTCGTACGTGACCTGCATAGCGAAGTAGGGAAAGAAGACCTCGCTGCGTCTCAGGGCGTGACGGTAGCGCTCATCGCGGGTTGCGTGAACGAGCAGCGGGTGCACCACCCGCCGATACAGCGAGGGCTCGATCAGACGGGGGGCCGGAGATCCGAAGAATGCGCTCGCGAGCTCGACGAGCTCACCCACGCTGCTCGCATGCGCCCCCGCGGTGAGGTGGAAGGTGACGCCCTCGGCCTCCGGCGCCCGACTGAGCGCGAAGATCGCGTCGGCCACGTAGTCGACCGGCACGACGTCAACCGGTGCGTCACGGCGTGCGGGCAACGCCGCATAGGCGCCGCGTGCGAACGCGCGCAACGGCCAGTAGAGCACGTTGAACGACGCCGTCCAGCCGCTGTCGCGCTCGCCGACGATGATGCTCGGACGAAGCACCGTGACCGGCAACCGCCCCATCCAGGGGACAAGGAGACACTCCGCCTCGAACTTCGACTGCTCATAGGCGTTGCGAAAGCTCTGGCCCACGTCGAGGTCGTCCTCGCTGAAACACCGCGCATGCTCACCGGCGATGTATGCCGTAGAAATGTAGGAGAAGCGCCGTAGACCCCCGCGCGCATGGCAGCGCTCCGCGAACTCGAGCACGCGCAGAGTGCCGCCCACGTTGATCGCACGCGCAGCCTGTAGTAAGAGCTCAAAGGACACTGACGCAGCGCAGTGCACGACCTCGCTCACCCGCTCGGCGAGCCCGTCGAGTCCACTACAAATGCCCAGACCGGGGCGCGTGATATCGCCATGCACCGCGACCACCCGCTCGGCATAAGGGTGATCAGCGCCGAACAGGCAGAGCAGCGTACGCTCCATGCGGGCCGTGACCTCGCGATCATCTGCGCCCCGCACGAGCGCATACACGCGACGATCGGTGCGCTCCAGGTAGCGCGCGAGCACCTCCATGCCGACGAACCCGGTCGCACCCGTCAAGAACACACCATCCGATTTCTGATCCACGGTTTCCTCCTCGCCTCGGCGCGTCCCACCAGCGACCGCCCGCGCCTCACGGCAACCCACCTCCCCAACCGCTCTGCAAGTCATCTCCTCAGGCGTTCCTGTCTTGTCCCCGACTAACGGTTTCCCCGCCTGCCCGTTCACACGATGCCAGCAGCCCAGGTGTTGCCTGAGTGTTTCACGGCGACAAACAGCGACAGCCGAGAAGAACCCGTAACTAGCGAGGAAAAATGAGTGAAATGTCTAGTCGATAGGGGGACATCACTCCGCTCCGTGGAATCTGAAGGGGTGGAGCGCGGTGGCTCGCGTGTGGGCCGTCCCTAGGGCACGGGTCACGTTGCGCTGCAAGAACGGTCGGCCCGTTCTAGTGGCGAACACGTAGGCGTCGGGGTGAACATCGCGCGAGGCGAGGAACTACTCGTCGACTTGATCGGCAACGACACCTTCTTGGCAGGCGAACACCGCGTCGGGCGCCCACACTCGACGTTCATGTTCCGCGGCGTCGGCTTCGACGGCACGGGCTGGCCACAACGCTACGAAGAGAATGACCAATGCGGACCGTTCGCGCTCCGGATCGGATCGCGACTGCGTTTCGCAAAGGACCAGCGCGGGCGTGTTCAGCGCTGGGCCTCGTCCCATGCGACCTCGTCGTCTCGAGCTGCTCCTCAAAGTGCCCCAGCGTCTGATCGCGCCGGACAAGACCGGAGACAGTGGCCTTCCGGCGCCACGCGGGCGCTCGGGCGGTTCGAGTCCACGCAGGTGGGGGGCGTTGTGTCTTACGGTCAGCGTCCTGCTCGGCGAGCGTGCAGGTACCAACGTCTATCCGCCACGCTGGCGTGCCTTCAGATCGGCCTCCAGGGCCACTGCGTGCTCACGCCGGGCCACCTCGAAGACGGCCATCGCCTCCTCGTACTCGGCCAAAGCGACGATCGCGGTCGGGTCAGTGTCGATGTCGACCCGCCTTCTTTTGAGCGCCCGCCGGATGTCTGCGTAGTTGCGCATCGCACTCGCCTTGTCCTCCGCTGCCTGAAAGCGTCGTTCCTGGAGCTCAAACAAGGACATGCGAACCATGGCGAGTTGCCATCATCGCATCGCCAGGTGCACGCTCACGTTGAACGGCGGCCTGATCGCGCTCTGTTGCCGTCAGATCGCGAGCGTTGGCACTTGCATCGCGGCCAACGGCTGCGACGGCACGCATCTCCGCGGCCAGGCGGCGGTGGCGGGCTCCACGATCGCGGAGATCACGCGAGTGCGCGTAGACGCTAGGATCGCCACCCTGTGCGAGCTCGCAATCGCTTGCCTCCTGATCCAAGCCGGCGGCCACGCTGTCGCCGTCGGCCGCAGCCTGGTCGCTGTCGGCCGCAGTCTGGTCGGCATAAGACGTGGGCGAGACGCACCTCGCTCACGAGGCGATGCGCGCGCTGCGAGCCGCGCAGGAGGCCGAGCTCGAGTTTGTCAAGTACGTCGATGGTGTGTGCTGCGTATGGGGTACAGAAACCCGGTCACGCAGGCTGCGCGGGCATACTCTGGATCAGCCCGCCGAGGTGATCTGATCTGGCGACGCTGCTCGCCGTCGGCTGGCTGCTCGCCCGGCGTCGTGCGGCGGCCGCGCGGGATAGACGGCCGGTCGTAGCGCTCTGAATACAGCGAACAGGTGACCGGCGTGCCCTTGGCGTGGTAGGTTCGATGTGAGCTGCCAGGAGGATGGTGGAAGCGATGCTCGACGAGTCCCATTCGGTGGGCCGTGCCGCAGCGTCGGATGACGTGCCCGCGGTTGCCGCGTGCCTGACGAGCGCCTTCTACGACGACCCGGTGTGGGGCCTATGGACGTTCCCTGAGGAGGCGAGCCGGGCGCAGCGGCTGTATGAGCTGATGCGCTTCTGGGCTCTCGCCGGCGTCCGCTATCCGTGGGTACGGATGACTGATCACACCGAGGCGGTGGCGGTCTGGCTGCCGCCGGGTGAGCCTGAGATGACGGCCGAGGAGGAGACGGCGTTTGGACCGCTTCTGACCGCGGTGCTTGGGCCGAGAGCCGATGAGGTCCATGCCCTTTTCGACTGCTTCGGCGAGCACCACCCGACCGACGAACCGCACTACTACCTGAGCCTATGGGCAACCCACCACGACCACGCCGGACGCGGGCTCGGGACCGCGCTTATTCACGACAACCTCACCCACATTGATGCGCAGCGGATGCCCGCCTACCTCGAGTCGACCAACCCCGCGAACCTCCCCCGCTACGAAGCGCTCGGCTTCCGCCGGCGGGCCGAGTTCGGCCCGATGGGTGGGCCGCTGATCACCACGATGTGGCGGGAGGCTTGCTGAGCTGCCGCCTGCGCACCGCAAAGCCGGAAGCGATCTCGACGTCGTCGCGCAGCATCTGGGCCTCGCGGAGGTTCTGGAGCTTCTTGAGCGACTGGCGCTCGATCTGGCCGATCCGCTCGCGCGTGAGATTGAACGTGCGCCCGACCTCGTTGAGCGTGCGCGTGTGCTCGCCGCCGAGGCCGTAGCGCAGCTCGAGCACACGCCGTTCGCGGTAGGAGAGGTTCTCGAGCGCATCGCGCAGGGCCTCCTTGGTGAGGATCTCCACGGCGCGCTCGTACGGGGACTCAGCGTGCTCGTCGGCGATCAGCTGGCCGAACTCAGACTCCTCCTCGTCGCCCACCGGCTTCTCGAGCGAGATCGGCGCTTGCGCGGAGCGCTTGATCGCGTCGACCTCCTCGGCATCGATGCCGGTCAGCTCGGCGATCTCCTCGGGCGTCGGCTCGCGGCCGAGCGCCGTGACCAGGCTGCGCTCGGCGCGACCAATCCTGTTGAGCTTCTCGACGATGTGGACGGGGATTCGGATCGTGCGCGCCTTGTCAGCAAGCGCACGGGCGACCGCCTGGCGGATCCACCAGGTCGCGTACGTCGAGAACTTGAAGCCCTTCCGGTAGTCGAACTTCTCCGTCGCGCGGACGAGGCCGATGGTGCCCTCCTGGATCAGGTCGAGAAACGGCAGCCCCTGGTTGCGGTAGTTCTTGGCGATCGAGACGACCAGCCGCAGGTTCGAC
>Ga0182024_10001838_pt1 | contig 53486 bp, 51 predicted proteins | sample P32metaG_FD_120480 | JGI IMG/M metagenome (GOLD analysis project Ga0182024, IMG submission 120480) | Permafrost microbial communities from Stordalen Mire, Sweden - P3-2 metaG (Illumina Assembly) | ecosystem: Environmental > Terrestrial > Soil > Wetlands > Permafrost | place: Sweden: Stordalen...
CATTGAGGTGTTCTACAATCGCAAACGGTTACACAGTTCGTTAGGCTATGTGAGCCCCGAATCGTTCGAGGCAGCCTGAAACATCTTCACGCAGAGCGCCCACTGAACGTGGGCAAGTCCAAGAGGATTGTACAAAAGCTTTTTCGTGCGTTGATTCTCAGCGTTCTCTGCGCACTCAGCGGTGAAAAATCCGCGCTAATTCCCCCCAACGAACAGCAGCAGATTAATCTTCTGCGGCAGCAGGGGGTGCTCTCGGTCCTCGTCGGTGGGAACTTCCCAGCCCTTGAGCCGACTGATCACAGCCTCGTATTTCGCCTGCTCGTGATAAATCGGCTCGGCACGGCGAAGCGGCACGACCAGGCCTTTGGCGCTGAAGCCATCGACGACCGGATGTGTCCATGTCGCATCCCCCATGGCGAAGGGAAGCAGGAAATCGATCGCCTTGCGGATGCATCGCCCATCGGGCGTCTGATAGTTCCACAGATCGACATCCATGCGCCGGCCCACGTCCGCCAATTCCGACAATGCCGTCAGGTTGAACACGCAATACCCGAATGATCGGGTCCGCGCGATTTCCAGCGGCTGCTGGCCGTCGGGCTCGATCTGTTTGGCGATTCGCCTGGTCTTGGCGCGTTCCAGGTATTGCCGCGCCGTCGCCGAATCGCCGACGAACATGCTGTACGTCACCACTTGTACGTCGTACCACGAGCCGTGATTGTTGGGATTGTCGGTCTCCTGATTGCCGTTCTTGCTCTCCAGCAGCCAGTGAAGATATTCCTTGATCCACGCGGTAAAGTTCTGCTGGTCATCGGCCGACCACGCGCGATTGTCGCGCATGAGGGCCGTAGCGTCGATCATGCTGATGAATCGGCGTGACTCGATGATGCCCATGCCCCGGCCTTGGTCGATGCCCTGCACCACCTGGGTATGGTCGAGATTCGGATTCATTCGCGTGGCTGGATCGATAAACCAGACGCGCATCAACGCCGCCGCACGGTCGAAGAATTTCTGGTCTCCGGTCAGATATCCGGTCAGCGCCATCGCGTAGACGTGATCCGTCAAATCCATGAGCGGCTTGGCGTCGTAGTCGTTGAATTCAGGATTGCGCTGGCCGTCGCGCGCAATGTAGGGGAGATGATTGGGCGTATCCGGGTTGGGCCAGAAATACGGCGCGATGCTGACGTAATCGTGCGGATCGACGCCGGGTAGCGTGTGTTTTTTCCACGCGACGCTGTACGGCCCGTCCGCCAGTGCCTTCTGGGCATTATCGCGCAGTTCCTTGACGATCGGCACGATTTGCGGATCGCCCGCCAGCCATCGCTTGCGTGCTTCGGCAAGCGAGCGCCCATCACAGCCGTAAACATCCAGCGGCGCCGGGTCATCCGCCGCCCGGCAGGCCGAGGGAATCAGCAGGATCAGAATAGCCCAAAGGATCGAGCGGTTCATCGAGCACATCTTACCGCAAGAACGCTCCGCGGTTGGCTGGGCTGGTAGGCCGGCTCGCTTCCTTGAGATATAATTCACTCGCGAGAAATCGATGACGATCGGAACGATCAAAATGACCGCGCAGCAGTTCCTGCAAATGGGCGAAGACCCACCCGGGGTGCGCCTGGAGCTGGTTGACGGGGAGGTGAAGGTGAGCCCAAGCCCGGATCTGACGCATTCGTTTGTGGATCGACAATTGACTCTAATTCTTGGCACATTTATCAAGGAGAACAATCTCGGCGCATTGTTCGGCGACGTCGATACCATCTTCGGCAAGCACGACGTCCGCCGCCCCGATCTGATCTATTTTGCAAAGTCCCGGTTGCATTTGCTTGGTGAAAAAAAGATAGAAGCCCCGCCGGATTTGTGCGTTGAAATCGTCAGCCCCTCAAGCGTCCTGGTCGATCGCAAGCAAAAATTCAGGCAATATGAAAGGGGTAAGGTGGCTCATTATTGGATCGTCGATCCGACGGCGCAGGCGATCGAGGGATACAAACTCGTCGGCGGCAAATATCGTCGGACCGGTCACGGGAAGAAGAATGATACCGTCCGCCTGCCGCCGTTTCCCGAGCTGGATATTCCTCTGGCAGAGTTGTGGTGGCGAAGATAGATCGGCGGAGCTTGTAATGTACGGGCGGATCGTTTGACGCGAATCAGGTATATTCAAACTGTGTGATCAAGATGACGCTCGGCACGATAAAAATGACCGCGCAGCAGTTCCTGCAAATGGGCGAGGACCCGCCCGGCGTGCGCCTCGAGCTGGTCGACGGGGAGGTGAAGGTGAGCCCAAGCCCACAACCGAAGCATTCTTTTGTCGATCGCAGATTGACCAGTATTCTGGACCAGCACATCGTTGCGAATAATCTCGGCGAACTTTACGGCGACGTCGACACCATCTTCGGCGAACATGACGTGCGCCGACCCGACCTTATTTTCTTTGCCAGAGACCGTTTGCACCTGGTCGGAGACCGGGCAATGGAAGGGCCACCCGATTTGTGCGTGGAGATTATCAGCCCCTCGAGCTCGATCGTCGATCGGAAACAGAAGTTCAAGCAATACGAAAGGGCAAAGGTCGCAAATTATTGGATTGTGGACCCAGAGCAGCGCACCATCGAAGGATTCAAACTGGTCCGCGGCAGATATCGGCTGATGGGCAAAGGCACGGGAAGCGGATTAATTTGCCTGCCGCCATTTGAAGCACTGCAAATACCATTAGGAGAATTGTGGCAGCCCTCCAGGCGCGGCAGGGCGTAGGTCGTCATTCCCGCGCGTCTGTGCTCTAATCCTTCGAAAAATAGTCGATCGATTGGTAAACCCCCGTCTGCTCCTTGGCCAGTTGCATGAGAATATCGTTGGCCAATCGGCTGGCGCCGATGCGATACAGATCGGGCGTCAGCCAATCCTGGCCGAGAGTCTCACGGAGCATCACCAAGTATTGCAGCGCAACCTTGGCGGTGGCGATGCCGCCGGCGGGCTTCATGCCGATCTTCTTGCCGGTGGCGTAATAGAAATCCCGGATCGCCTCGAGCATCACCAGTGTGACCTGCGGCGTGGCGCCGGGCTGGATTTTACCGGTGCTGGTCTTGATGAAATCGGCGCCGGCGTGCATTGAAATATCGCTGGCCTTGCGGATGGTATCGAACGTGCCCAGCTCGCCGGTCTCCAGGATAACTTTCAGATGCGCGTGCCGGCAGGCTTCCTTGATGGTGGCGATCTCATCGAACACATAATTGTAATCTCCCGCGAGCATGTGGCCGCGGCTGATGACCATGTCGATCTCATCCGCGCCTTCGTCGACCGCGAACTTCGTATCCTCCAGTTTAGCGCTGAGCGGATATTGTCCACTGGGGAAGCCGGTCGCCACCGCGGCGATCTTCACGCCGCTGCCTTCCAATTCCGGCTTGGCATGGCGCACCATGGTGGGATAGATGCACACCGCCGCCACGTGCGGCACGCCGGGCATCGCATCATGCATGTGCTTGGCCTTGGTGCACAGTTGGCGGACCTTGCCGGGCGAATCGGCGCCTTCCAGCGTCGTCATGTCGATCATCGACATCGCCAGCTTCAGCGCAAAAACCTTGGAACCCTTTTTGATGCTGCGCTTGGCCAGCCGGTCGATGCGCTCTTCGACGCCGACCTGGTCAACCGTGACCGGGCGCAGCATTTCGGCAGGGTGGGAAGATGGCAGTTCCGCTAACGACATCCAGAGCCATTATACGCAGCGCCGCAATACCAGGAAGAAAAATGCAGATGATGTTGTCCAAACGCCACGTCGCTACAATCCTCGTGATGATCCTGACCCACGACCTGGGCACGTTCGTGCAATTAGGGCGACACGATCGTGAGCTGCCGCTGTGGCGGTACGTTTACGGCGGCAAGGCCAAGCCGTTTTTCCACCCGCTGTGCACACCGGCGGGGCATGTGCTGTCGATGTTCGAGCCACACGATCATCCCTGGCATCGCGGGCTGTGGTTCACCATCAAGTACATCAACGGCGAAAATTTCTGGGAAGAAAACGACGAGCCGCGCGGCACGCAGCACACAATTCTGCCCCCCACGGTCACGCCCACCGTGGAGGGTAAGCTCTCCGTATTCTCGCGTCAGCAGTGGCTGCGCCCGCACGGCGGCGGCATCGTGTTCGAGGAACAGCGGCAGTTCGATTATCTGTCCCTGGGTGAGAGCGCCTACGCCCTGGATTTCCTGTTCATCCTGACGCCCACGCAGCCGCTGAAACTGGATCGCACCGTCTACACGACGTGGGGCGGCTACGGTGGGCTGACATTTCGCGGAAACCGCAACTGGCCGCAAACGCGATTGCTTTTTTCCGATGGCTCGACCAGCGATCGCCCCACCGGCATCTTCGCCGACTGGGCCGACCTGTCCGGCAAGATCGATGGCGGTCCCAACCAAACGGCCGGCTTGGCGATTTTCGATCACCCGTCCAACATCCGCCACCCCACGCCCTGGTACGGCGGTACCGGCCCCGGTCATTACATCAACGCCGCCTTCCTCTTCCACGAGCCGCTGGAGCTGCCCGCCCATCAGCCGCTTACCCTGCGTTATCGCGTGCTGGTGCACGACGGAATCTGGGAGAAGGACCAGCTCGCGGCCGCGTATCAGGCTTACGTGAAGCAGCTGTAAGCGCCGTCGAATCAGATGACTGGCGACGACGCCAAAATCAAAAATCGCCTCATGCTTTATCGCGTATGCGATGGATTCAATTCCGCCAGTGGCTCGATGCGCGTCACGCAGTTCCTCTATTTCGGCTTTGCGGGCATGATCAAGCCCGCCGCTGCGGATGTATTCGATGATTTGCCGAATCTCATCGCGGTCCAGCCAGATGCCATGGGGCGTGCAGACGTTGATGACGATTCCCGATCGACCGGCATAGTTCATACGGTTCATCACATTCGCGCAGCGCGGGCATTTGAGATAAATCACGTGCGCGTCCAGCGCCACCGGCGGCGGCAGGCGCAGGCCGGTGGCCGCCTCCTGCCCCTCGGCGGTGGAACAGATATGCTCGAAATTCGAGACATCCACCCACAGTCCGCCGCAGCGGGTGCATTCATCCAGCGGCGTATCGGCGATTTTCACATCGACCAGCGTGGCGTGACAGCGCGGGCACGGGAGTTTGGTATCGTTTCCTTCGTCGATCGCCGTCGCCCGCGCACCACAGTGCGGGCAGTATTGCGTGCCCGCGAACATCATCCCCATGCATTGGGGACACGCGACGGTCTGTAACAGCGCATGACAATGCTCGCACCGCGTCGAATCTTTGGAGACAGCCGCCCCGCAGGCGGCGCAGTCGAGCGTGCCGGCTTCTATGGCCGCGGATTATAGCGTGCTGCAAAATCGAGGGCCAAAGTTTAACGGTAGCGCCACCGACGCGAAGCCACGCAACGTTACCGCATCATTCACGTGGCACGTTGGTATTCGGCGGGATGGTTGCCGGGTCGGCGCCCAGCAAACCGACCTTGATCCCATGGTTTCGCAGCACACGTGTCGCCCGACTGTTGACAATCAGCAGTACGATCAGCCCGACGAGCGGGACGAGAGTCAGAATGCCCATCACGATGCCGGCGCCCGTGCTGTACAGCGAGATCGCCAGCATGAAGATGAACACCGCCCCGATAATGGCCACCGCCAGATATAGCATGCCCATGGCAAGCGCCAGCGGCAACGACGCCTTTCCCACCAGCGCGAAACGCACCATGACGACGACGATCTCCGCCAGAATGCACAGATTGACGGCCCGCTGCTGGAGCGCGACTTGCTTCAGGTCGATCATCGCCACATTGGTGTGCGTGGCGTACTGTAGCGGGCCCGGCGGCGTCGACGGCGACTGCTGCGGATGATTCGGCGGCGGATACTGCGACATGCGGCCTCCTCCCGTGTGAGGCGCAAATAATTTTGATTCCGACGCGCAGGAACCTCACCGGTGCGCGCGGTCCATGTGCGGGATTATACCGATCATCGCGCCATCGGAAGAAAAATTGCGCGGGAACCACGACGCGAATTGTTTCTTTCGCGGAGGTGCGTGTGCAACGCGTTTGGTTTACCGCGCCGGCGTTTCGGCCGGCGTAATCCACAGCGTCAATTTCTCGCGCTGGCGCAGAACAACCATCGGGCATGTTTTGCCGACGCGCTCCTCAGTGAGCAGGCGGTGCAGCGTGTCGATGTGCTCGACGGATTGGCCGTCGAATTCGACGATGATGTCGCCATCCTGCAGCCCGGCTTTGGCGGCGGGGCCGGTGGGCTCGATCTGGACCGCTAAAACGCCGCCGTCGCCGGTCAAATGGTGGAACCGCACGATGCGGCGGTGCAGCGGCACATCCTGGCCGCCCAGGCCGATATAGCTGCGGCGCACCCGGCCGGATTGCAACAGCTGGCTGGCCACAAACGATGCGGTGTTGCTGGGGATGGCGAAACAGAGCCCCTGTGCCGGAAGGATGACGGCGGTGTTGACGCCGACGACCTCACCGCGCCCGTTCACCAGCGGTCCGCCGCTGTTGCCGGGATTCAGCGCGGCATCCGTCTGGATGATGTTGTCGATCAGCCGGCCGGATGAAGAACGGAAGCTGCGCGCAGTCGCGCTGATCACGCCGGCGGTGACGGTATATTGGAAGCCGTACGGGTTGCCGATGGCGACAACAAGCTGGCCGACCTGCAGCGCCGCCGAATCGCCAAGGACCACGTGGGGCAAGCCGGGCGCGTCGATGCGAACGACGGCCAGATCGGTTTCGGGATCGTCACCGACCAGCTCGGCTTCGAAGCGGCGGCCATCCGGCAGGGCGGCGTCGATCCGATCCGTCTTGTGCACCACGTGGCTATTGGTCAGGATGAAGCCATCGGGTGTGAAGATGAACCCCGACCCGCTGCCTCCGCGGCGGCGTTTTTCGGTGGACTGACCGTGCGTGACTTCGATATTGACCACCGCCGGGCTGACGCGCCGGGCAACGCGGATGACGGTTTGGGAATAGGCGTCCAAAGCGTCTTCATCCGTGATGTTGGCCGGATCGATCGGCTCGGCCGGTGGCGCGATGACGGCGCTGTCGTCGGAGATTAGATTTAGAATTCTGTTTTTCATGGCACTTAATTGTAGGCTCCAAGGTCAAGGGGCAATGGGCGATCCCAAGTGCTGATTCTAAATGGAGATAGGGCGTGGACGGCGTGCTGAATCTGGACAAGCCGGCTGGGATCAGCTCAGCGGCGGCGGTGGGACGGGTAAAGCGACTGCTGCCGCGGGGAACGCGCATTGGACATGCGGGGACGTTGGATCCGTTCGCGACCGGCGTTTTGCTTCTGCTGGTCGGCAAGGCCACCAAGGCCAGCGAGAAGCTGATGGATCAACCCAAGACCTACGAGGCCACGGTGCGTCTGGGTGCGACCACGGCGACGGATGATCTGGAATCGCCGGAAGTTCTGACCACCGATGCGATGCCACCGACGTTGGAAAAAATTCGCGCGGAAGTTGAGCTTTTCGTGGGGCGGGTGGCGCAAGTCCCGCCGCGGTTCAGTGCGATGAAAGTCGCCGGGCGGCGGGCATACGCCCTGGCGCGCAAGGGGCGGCCGGTCGAGCTGGCGGCGCGGGATGTGCGCATCGATGCGATTGATGTGCTTAGGTGGGAATGGCCGTTTCTCTATTTGCGAATCGAGTGTGGAAGAGGGACATACATTCGCGCGTTGGCGCGCGATCTGGGCGAGCGGCTGGCGATCGGTGGATATCTGACGCAACTGCGGCGGACGCGGATCGGGAGATTCATCGTCGATCGGGCGGTGACGCTGGATCGATTGCTTCAACAGGGCGTCGCGGGGTTTATCGAGCCAGTCGATTGATAAGATTATTTTGGTTCGACGTAAATCGGGTTGCGCGGCAAAGCGACGAATTTCAGGTGTTCGTTCTTGAGCATCTGAAGCATTTCCGCGCCGGCCAGGAGCGTGGGGCCGTAGCCGTGGATGTCGTCGGCGGCGGGGCGGGAATAATAATAGACGTAATCAGCCGCGTAAGAGGTGCCGATGCACGTGCCGCTGATGCGGCCCGCGGAATCGATGCGGCTGCAGACGCCGTTCCATCCAGCGACGGCGACGGGGCCGTAGGTCTGGGCGTCCAGCCAGCCGCGATTCACCGCCCGCGCCAGCGCGAAGCTGAACATCGCCGAGCAGGATGTCTCCAGGTATGAATCGGGCCTGTCCAGCATCTGATGCCAGAGCCCATCGCCGGATTGCGTCGACGCGATTCCCTGCGCATTGGCGCGAAGCAGCTTGATCAGATCGGCCCGGCTGGGGTGATCATCGGGAAGGACAGACAGCAGCTCGACCAGTGACATGGTACACCAGCCGTTGGCGCGGCCCCAGAAATATCTGGGCTGATCGTCGGCGTTGGATTGATGCCACGCGTGGGTGAAAAGCCCCACCGACGGGACAAACAGGTGTGCGGCAAACTGCGTCATCTGCTTGGCGGCGTCGTCGAAATATTCGCTCTTTCCCGTCAGCGCACCCATCTGGGAGAGGAAGGGGATGCTCATGTAGGTATCATCCGCCCAGAGTGAATCGGCATATGGACGCTGGCGAGCGAGCGTGCCGTCGTCGAGGCGGAATTGTCCGTGCCGAATGTAGGTTGCGAAGCGATCGATCACCGGCTGCAGGTCCGGCCCGATGTTGGCGCGGCGGGCCTTGATGAACGCCGATCCGATCGCGCCGCAGGCGTCCAGAGAATTGGGCTTAAGCAGAAACCTCAGAGATCCGCGCTTGCTCTCGAAGGCGGGTCCGTCCGACTGGGCAAGTTGATCGGCGAAATACTGAAATCGCTTCGCATCAAAATCCGCGAACGCCTTGTCACCGGTGGCGTCGGCGGCGGCGACCATGCCGGCGTAGATTACGCCCATCGGGTAGGAGACCAGATTCCAGCGAGGCTCTTGCTGCGGGCTGGGGGAATCGACCTCGGTGGTTGGTCCCACTTCCGCCGCGCCGGAAATGATCGAGCGCGCCTCGATACTCATGCGCACGTGATTCAGGACGGAGGTGATCTGCTGGACCGTTGGCGCCTGATAACGAACTGGATAATGCGCCCCCGAGTCGGCCGGTTGCGTGTCCTGCGCCGTCGCCGCGCCTGTCACAATGGCCAGGGCTCCCAGCGTCGCCAGCAAATTCCTGAGCATCTGTCGGCTCCAAAGACTCAATCCGCCAGCCGCGTGGTCGGTTGGCGGTTGAAGAACTGCAGGTCGGCGAAATCCAGGGCCATTTCCCAATCCCACGCCGTCACCTCGTGCTTACCGGTGTGGCAACTGTACGCGATGGTGTGCATGATCGGCACGTCCAGCGGAGGCATCACATCCGTTCCAAGACCGCGTGCGCCGAGCAATTCAAAGACCGGCCCGGCGGCGACGGCGGCGAGAAATTCGCCGCGCGGATCCGAATGCAGATCCAGGCTCGCCGTCGCCAGGTAGACCGGCCGCGGGGCGATCAGGGCGATCAACTCATGCGTGTCGACGGTGAACTTGCCCGGATCGGGGCCATATTTGCGGAAGTTGCCGCAAAACTGATAGCCGTATTTCTGCCCCAGGTCGGCGATGGTTTCACCGAAATTGCGCCGCGCCAGCGACGCCCCGCCGCGTCCGGAGCTGCCGGCGAAGACCATCGCGAAGCGCTGATCGGACGCGCCGGTCCACATGGCGGTCTTGCCCAGACGCGAGTGGCCCATCATGACGATGTGCCTGCCGTCCACGGCCTTGTCGGTCTGCAGATAATCCATGGCGCGCTGCGCCCCCCACGCCCAGGCGCCGATCGTGCCCCACTGGTCGGGATCGACATCAGTTTGGCCTGGCGTCAGGTAGATCGATCGCACGCCAAAGTGCAGCAGTCCGGCGAAATCCGGATCGATCTGGTTGTGGTAAAGCACGGCGATGCCGTATCCGCGCGAGAGTAGCTTGTCGACAGGAAACGGATGAGTGTTGCGCTGCGCCTCATGTGCGGCGATGCGGGTACCCGCATGCGTCCAGCCATCCATCAGCGGGATGCCCGGATCGGCATCGACCATGTGCAGCGGATAAAAGCTCAGGCACAGAAACAGCGGCACGGGCCCCGGGGCATTGGCGGGCAGGTAAATCAGGACGGTGATCTTCGGCGCTTCGGACGCATCGGTGAGATGGATGGTTACCTGCTTGCGGATGGCGCGGCCACCTCGCGCATGCATGTCGGTATCGACGTCGAAAGTCTCGCTCGGCGGCCGGCCGGGCGCGCGGCCGTAAATTTCGGTCTGGAAATCCCGCAACAGCTGCGCCCGGCGCTGCATGAACCAGGTTTGCGCATCGCGCACCGGGGCGCCGTCGTCGAGCACCAGTGGGTCGGGCAGTGTGAACTTGCGGACTTTCGATTCGTCGAAATTGTCCATCGGGCGGGTCGACGCCGGTCGAGTTTGCGCCCACGCGCCTGACGCACAGAACAATGTCAACACGATCGTGATATGCCGGGACATAGCGCGCATCAGGGAGACACCAGCTTCAGCATCTCGCAGCCGGCCAGTAGGAACGTGCCGGGGCCGTACTCGGCGGTGTCCTCCCTTTTGAGGACGGTGGGCCGGCTACCGGGAAGTTGCACCCAATCCAGTTTTCCCGATGGCTCGACCATCCCCATCAGGGCATTCCAGGCGCGGTCGATGGCCGGCTTGTATTTGTCGGCCGGGAGAATCCCCTGATTGATGCCCCAGGCCAGGGCGTAACAGAACAGCGCCGACCCGCTGCTCTCGCCGTGCGGATACGAATCGGGATCAAGCAGGCTCATTCGCCAGATGCCATCCGATGGTTGCAGCGCCGTGATGCGATCGGCCATCTCGGTGAACAAGGTGAGGTAGCGCGGGCGATTCGGATAATCGGCGGGCATAAATTGCAGCACGCGCGCGATGCCCGCCAGCACCCAGCCGTTGCCGCGGCTCCAGAAAATCTTTTTACCGTTGGCTTCGCGCTTATCGAAAAAAGTCTTGTCGCGGAAATAGAGGTGCTCGCTCTTGTCGTAGAGAAAATCAGTGGTGTCCCACCATTGATTGTCCATCCAGTCGAGGTATTTGCGGTCACCGACGGTCGCGCTCAGCCGCGCCAGGCCAGGTGGGTCCATGAACAGCGCATCGCACCACCACCAGTCCTCGCGACCGGCCATCGGCTGGGAGATGATCTGATCCCAACGCTGGCGAATGCCATCCAGCATGCGCGGATCCTTCTTCACGAAATATAATTCGGTGTAAAGCTGGGCGACGGCCAGATCGTCGGCGTGACGGAACCGCTTGCCCGGTTGCCAATGATTATCCTCGGCGATCTTCAGCATCGGGTGCAGATACCGATCGTCATTGGTGGCACGATACAGCGCCATGTCACCGTCGAAGAAAACCGCGCGAATCCAGTTGGTGTCGGTATCGTTTTTGGCGACGTGCTCGTTGGGAAGCTGCGCGATTTGCCAGTCGCAGACGCTGCGCATGACGGCCAGAATCTGCTCCCTCGATGCCGCGGCAGCGCGCTGCTGCCAAAGCGAAACGGACACGATCCCCAACAGCAGCACGACACGGCCCACCGCAGTGCGATACACCAGGATGCTCCTCGGATAATTCGCGAAGTTTACTCGAACGAACTTATTTTGGCCAAGCGACACAATCGGCGATACAATCCCGCCGAAATTTGGCGGAGTATATTTCCCCATTTAGCCGCGGTGCTTGCACCGCGCGTTTTTATTCGAAATCGAACGGTGCTGGCGCCGCGGCTGAATGAATAAATTTGGAAACCGATGGCGGAATTCAACCTCTCTCAATTCAGATTGGACGGCAGCACCGCCCTGGTCACCGGGTGCAGCCGCGGCATTGGCAAGGCGATGGCGGTGGCGCTGGCGGCGGCGGGCGCGGATGTCATCGGCGTCAGCGCCAACCTCCAACCCTCCGGCAGTGATGTCGAAAAGGAAATTGTCGCCCAGGGACGCAAATTTACCGCGTATTCCTGCGACTTCGGCAACCGCAAGGCGATCTACGATTTCGTCGCAGGTCTGCGGAGCAGCGCCAACCCGATCGATATTCTGGTCAACAACGCCGGCACCATCCGTCGCAAGCCGGCGGCCGAGCATCCGGATGAATACTGGGACACCGTCATGGAGGTCAACCTCGATGCCCAATTCATTCTCACCCGCGAGATCGGCAAGGGAATGATCGGCCGCGGCCGGGGAAAGATCGTCTTCATCGCTTCCATGCTCACGTTCCAGGGAGGGATCAACGTCTGCAGCTATGCCGCCAGCAAGGGAGGAATCGGATCGTTGACCAAGGCGCTGGCCAACGAATGGGCCTCCAAGGGCGTGAATGTCAACGCGATCGCCCCGGGCTACATTGCCACCGACAACACCGCGGCACTGCGGGCCGATGAGAACCGCAGCCGCGCCATCCTGGAGCGCATCCCCGCGGGGCGATGGGGATCCCCGCATGACCTGGGCGGGGCGGTGGTCTATCTGTGTTCGCCCGCGGCGGCGTACGTGCATGGGACGATCCTCGCCGTCGATGGCGGGTGGCTGGGGCGCTGAGGAAAGTTCATGCCGCTGATCCAGGGACCTCCCGACACCACCATCGACGTCACCGGAAAAGGCCTGCCGGAAAAATCCAGCTTCCGCTGGGTCATCTGCACGCTGCTCTTCTTCGCCACCACGGTGAACTACGTCGATCGGTCCGTGCTCAGCGTTTTGGCGCCGACGCTGAAACAGAAGATCGGTTGGACGGACACCAACTACGGAGATATCAACGCGGCCTTCCAGTTGGCGTATGCCATTGGCTTGCTGTTGTGGGGCGGGCTGATTGACAGGATCGGCGTGCGCTTCGGTTACGCGATCGCCCTGATCTGTTGGGCGTTCTCCAGCATCTCCCACGCATTCGTGCGGACCGTTTTTGGGTTCGGCGTGGTGCGCGTGTGTCTTGGACTATTTGAATCCGCCAACTTCCCGGCGGCGGTCAAGAGTGTGGCCGAGTGGTTTCCCAACAAAGAGCGCTCTTTCGCGATCGGGCTATTCAACTCCGGCGCCAATGTCGGCGCGATTCTGGCGCCGCTGGTCGTGCCGTTCATCGCGCTGAGATTTGGCTGGCAATGGGCGTTTGTGGCCACCGGGACTACGGAGTTGATCTGGGTTTTCTTCTGGATTCCGATTTACCGCCGGCCCGCCGAGCACCCGCGCGTCAGCAAGGCCGAGCTGGCCTATATCACTTCCGATCCGACGGAAAAAACAACGCCCGTGAAATGGAGCAAGTTGTTGCCCCACCGGCAGACATGGGCCTTCACGCTTGCCAAAGCGCTTACCGATCCGGTCTGGTGGTTCTGGCTCTTTTGGGCGTCTCCGTTTTTTCACGACCGCTATGGCGTCGATCTGAAGCACATCGGCCTGCCGCTGATCGTCATTTACAACCTGGCCACGGTGGGCAGCATCGGGGGTGGATGGATACCCACCGGCTTTGCGCGCCTCGGCTGGAGCAACAACGTTGCGCGGAAGGCCGCTATGTTCATTTGTGCGCTGTGCGTGCTGCCGGTCACGATGGTGCCCCGTGCCAATAACGAATGGCTGGCAATTATTCTGATTGGCGTGGCCGCGGCGGCGCACCAGGGGTTCTCGGCGAACCTCTTCGCGACCAGCGGTGACCTTTTCCCACGCCGCGCGGTGGCATCGGTCGTCGGCATCGGTGGTATGGCAGGCGGGTTGGCGGGAATGCTCCTGCAGGCGTCGGCCGGACGAATCCATGATCGCTGGCACACGTTCACGCCGCTGTTTGTTTATGCCGGATCGGCCTATTTGCTGGCGGCGATCGTCATTCAGATTCTGTCGCCGCGCCTGGAGATGGTGACGTTTGACGATGCGCCTGCGCCGCGCGGATTTCCGATCGAACCGACGGACAACGAGGTTAATTTGCCATGAAATCCCGAATCGTCCCCGATGAAACCCGTTACCAGCGCATGACCACGGCGGAGCTTCGTCAATCGTTTCTGGTTGAGGATCTTTTCCAATCCGGCTCCATCGAGCTGCTCTATACCGATGTGGACCGCGCGATCATCGGAGGCATCAGCCCGGCCGACAAAAAGCTCTCCCTGGGCACCAGCAAGGAACAGCTGGCCGCGGATTATTTCTGCGAGCGGCGCGAGGTGGGGTTGATCAACATCGGCGGGGCTGGGTCGGTCACCGTGGATGGGAAAAAATATTCCATGGAGAACTGCGATGGCTTGTACATCGGCCGCGGGGCCAAGCAGATCGAGTTTGAGCGCGGCAATGATGCTCAGCCAGCGCAGTTTTTTCTCATCAGCTATCCCGCGCACAGCAGCCATCCCACCGTTCACGCCCGCCGTGCCGATGCCGCGGCGGTGAAGCTTGGCGCGCAGCAGACGGCCAATCAGCGAACCATTTACAAATACATCCACCCGCAGGGCATCGCCAGTTGCCAACTGGTCATGGGGTTCACCCAACTGCAGGAAGGAAACATCTGGAACACGATGCCCCCGCACACGCATTCGCGGCGAAGCGAGATTTATGCCTATTTCAACGTCGATCCGGCCGCGCGCGTCTTCCACATGATGGGCACACCGCAGGAGACGCGACACCTGCTGGTCAAAAATGGCCAGGCGGTCATCTCGCCCAGCTGGTCGATCCACGCCGGCGCCGGCACGCGCAATTACAGCTTTATCTGGGCTATGGGCGGGGAGAACCAGGCGTTCGACGATATGGACCAGATCGAAACCGCCGCCCTGCGCTGATACGCTTATCTGTCATGGGACTGGTGATCATCCCCAGCATCGATCTGCGCGGCGGCAAAGTCGTGCGCCTGGCGCAGGGAGATTACGCGCGGCAGACCAGCTATCCGGTCGATCCACTACAGGCCGCGCAAAATTTCCGCGCGGCCGGCGCGACTTGGCTCCATGTGGTCGATCTCGACGGCGCCAAGGCCGGCAAGCCGCTGCAGAGCGAATTGATCGCCAAACTGGCCGCGACAGAGGGGCTGTCGGTGCAGGTCGGCGGTGGGATTCGCCAGACCGAGCACATCGACCAACTCCTGGAATCGGGGGTGCGGCGCGTCGTCATTGGCACCGCAGCAATGGAAAACTGGGATTGGTTCCAATTACTGCCTCACTGGCCGGAATATCACGACCGGATTGTGCTGGCGCTGGATGCCAAAGATGGGCATGTCGCGGTTCATGGCTGGACACAAACCACGCCGCGGATGGCAACGGACGTCGCCGCCCAGGTCAGCGATTGGCCGCTGGCGGCGATTCTTTACACCGACGTCGCCCGTGACGGGATGATGCAGGGCCCAAATTTCGCGCAAACCCGTGCCGTCGCCCAGGCGGGGAAGGTTCCCGTCATCGCCAGCGGCGGGGTGGGGAGCATTGACCACATCCGCCAACTGGCGGCCCTGCCGATCTGGGGCGCGATTCTGGGTCGCAGCTTGTACGAGGGGAAGGTTGATCTGGCCCAGGCGATCCGAATCACCACCGCCGGTCCCGGGAATCCACTTGTTTTTCCCGAATCCCGGTGATATTGCACCCGCTTAGGAACCAGCCGAACAATACAGATTGTGGGGACAAACCAGATGCAGTGGAGCAAGAGCCGGATTCTTCGGGAGCTTCGTCGGCTGCATCGAAGTGGGAAGGACCTCTCCTACAACGTAATGGCGGGACGGAAGCAGGCGTTGGTATCTGCGGCGGCGTATCACATGGGGTCCTACCGCCGCGCCGTCGAGCAGGCGGGCATCGATTATGCCGCCGTCACACGCCGGCCACGCTGGACGCGGGGACGGATCATCGCGCTGATCAAAGCGGCGCGGCGGCAAGGCGAGGAGCTGCACTGGGCGGCGGTCAGCGGCCGGCGCGACGAGCTGGGCCGCGCCGCCTTCGCCGCATTGCAGCCGCGCCTGTTCGGGCGGTGGGACCGGGCGCTGACGGCCGGCGGCCTGGATGCCGACCAGGTCAGCCGTTACCGCCGCTGGGACCGCAACACCATCAGCTTCGAGCTCAAGTCCCGCGCGCGGGATAACGAAGCGGTCAATAGCGGAGCGCTGCAATCGGAAGACCCTGGCCTGCACGCGGCGGCGGTGCGGCATTTCGGAAACTTCGATGCCGCCCTGCGCTCCGCCAAGCTCGAGCCGTCGCTGGTGCGGCGGCGCCGAAAATGGCGCAAGAGCGACGTGCTGCAGTCCATCCGCGCCGTAGCGCGGAGCGGCGGCAATCTTTCCGACAGCCACGTGCGCCGCGCCTCGCCCGCCCTGTACGGCGCGGCGGTGCGGCTATTTGGGGCATATACGACGGCGCGGCGAAAGGCGGGAGCGAAGTTTAAGAGAAAGTATGAATGATAAATGATGAATGATGAATGACTGCCTAATTCATCATTCATACTTTCCTCTCACACCGGCGCCCAGATCGTCAGGCCCAGGCCGACGCCAATTGATGCGATCAGCAGGATCCAGCCGATCGCCTCCATCCAATTCGAGCCACGAGTTGTTTGCCCGGTCATTTCCGATATCCCCGGGGGTGTTTGGAGAACCAGTTCCAGGCGGAGCGGATGATGGTCTGTGGATCTTTGTGCGTCGCCTCCCAGCCGAGAAGTTTTTTGGCCCGAGAAGGATCGGCGTAAAGTGCGATCGCGTCGCCGGCGCGCCGAGGACCCAGGGAGACGACCGCTTTCTTTCCCGCGACTTGCTCGGCGGCGGCGATGACCTCCTTGACCGAAAATCCGCGCCCGGTGCCGAGGTTGCAGTAGATCGGCTCGGCATCCATGCGCTCCATCGCCATGATGTGCGCATCAGCCAGGTCTTCCACGTGAATGTAATCGCGGATGTTGGTGCCATCGGGCGTGGGATAATCCGTGCCGAAGATGGTGATGCCGCCGCGCAGCCCCAGCAGCGCCAGGATAACCAGCGGGATCAGGTGCGGCTCGGGATCGTGATCTTCACCGATGCTTCCATCCATGGCGGCGCCGGCGGCGTTGAAATAGCGCAGGGCGGCAAATTTGAATTTTTTGTTGCTGGTCCGCTCGTCAGCCAGGATTTGCTCGACCATCAGCTTGCTGCGCCCATACGGCGAGACGGGCGCTTTGCGGTCGTCTTCGGTGATGGGAACCTTCTCCGGATCGCCGTAGGTCGCGCAGGTGCTGGAGAAGACGAAACGCTCAACGCCCACCTGCTTCATCGCCTCCAGGACAGTGACGGTGGTGGCGACGTTATTGTGGTAATACAGCAACGGCTGCTCGACGCTTTCGCCGACGTAAGCGTACGCCGCGAAGTGCATGACTGTGTCGATCTTGTGCTTGCTCAGAGCTTCGACGAGCCTGGTTTTGTCATTCAGATCAGCGATGACGGCGGGGACTTTGAGGATGTCGATCACTTCCCGATGCCCGCGCGAAAGATTGTCGTAAATGACCGGCGAATGCCCCGCTTCGGCGAGGCGCTTGACGGTGTGCGATCCGATATAACCGGCCCCGCCGGCAACTAGAACGTTCATGGATGGAATCCTTATATCAGGCGCGCGAGTATAAGATGTAACGGATGCTCTGAGTAGCCATGATCTACAGGTCTGATGGAAATTTCGTTCTCGCTTATTCCTCTGCCCCCGGAACAAATTCGTCGCTATGGCGGGCCAACCGTGCGGCGGCGTGGTTCATGTGCGGACTATTTTTCACGGCGATCGGTTGCACGGGTCTTTGCGGATTGGCGTCGTTTTGGCTTACGGACCAGTGGCTCGACGTGGCGCTGCTCCTTTTCAATATTATTATCCCGCTCACGGTTCTCGGTTTTGGATCGGCGATGCTGTCCGCCTGGATCAGACAACTGGTCGGCGGCGGCAGTTGGATCGAGCGGCGGCATGCATGGCTATGGGGCGCGGGATACGCGGCGCTCGTTGATGGATTGGTCGTTTCGGCCGCGTTTGGGGGTCTTTTCGACAACGAGTTCCCCGTCAAGTTGCTGATCATCGCTGCCCTGGTCGGTGGGGCTTTGGTGGGATGGCTTCTGATTCGGCGGTAACGGGGCGACATTTTGCAGCTATTTAGCCCTCCCGCCGCCGTCCGTTCATTTGCTTAGCACGATACACAACGGTAGTTTAACGGCGGACAACTCAACGTCATGTGGAGACAGACGTGATTTTCGACTCCCTTCTGGGCATGTTCAGCATCGACATGGGCATCGATCTGGGAACCTGTAATACGCTGGTCTGCGTCAAGGGTGAAGGGATCATTCTCAACGAACCCAGCGTGGTGGCGGTCAAAAAGGGGACCAACCGCGTCCTGCAAAACGGCAACGCGGTCGGCCTGGTCGCCAAGGAAATGCTGGGCAAAACACCCACCTCCATTACGGCCATCCGGCCGCTCAAGGATGGGGTGATCAGCGATTTTGAAATCACCGAGGCGATGCTGTCATACTTCATCCGCCGGGTGCATGGGCGCAAGCATTTCATCGGTCCGCGGGTGGTGATTGCGATTCCATCGGGGATCACGGCGGTGGAGAAGCGCGCGGTGCTGGACAGCGCCGAGCGCGCCGGGGCACGGCGGGTGTACCTGGTGGAAGAGCCCATGGCCGCCGCCATCGGCGCGGGATTGCCCGTCACCGAGCCTACCGCCAGCATGATCGTCGATATCGGCGGCGGGACGACGGAGGTCGCCATCATCTCCCTGGCCGACATCAGCGTCTGCGAGTCGGTGCGCGTCGCCGGTGATGATTTCGACGAAGCCATCGTCAACCACATGAAGAAGACCTACAACATGGCCATCGGCGAGCAGATGGCGGAGAAGATCAAGATCGAGATCGGCTCGGCGGCGCCATCGGGCAATGGCGAGCCGGGCATGGAAGTCCGCGGACGCGACATGATCAGCGGGCTGCCGCGCAAGACCCTGGTCACCAGCGAGGAAATCCGCGAGGCCCTGCAGGAGCCGATCACCCAGATCATTGAGGCCGTGACGCGCACGCTGGAGCTGGCCGAGCCGGAGCTGGCCGCGGACCTGGTCGAGAACGGAATCACCATGGCCGGTGGGTCGTCGCTGCTGCGCGGGCTGACCACGGTGATCAGTAATGCGACCGGCCTGGACGTGCGATTGGCGGAAGACCCGCTGACCTGCGTGGCGCGCGGCACCAGTGTTTATCTGGAGAACCTGGAGTTGTGGAAGGACACGATGGAATCGGATGCGGATGAGGGTTGAGTTTTTTCCCATTTAGCCGCGGTGCTTGCACCGCGAGTTTTTTAGTCATGGAGATAAAACGCGCGGTGCAAGCACCGCGGCTAAATCGGAATCAATCGCATCGATGCCAAGGATGGGAATAAATTGTTGTGTCACGTCTGCATTTCAACCAGGTTTTCTTCGGATTGATGTCGCTGGCGCTGATCAGCGCCTTCGTCGCGCCCCCGCGCATCAGCGATGTGAGCCGGATACAGATCGAGGGTTTGTTTATTCCCATTTCGCGGCCGGCATACCGGCTGGCCAACTGGGTGCGTAGCCGTCTGGTGCATGAAGAGCCGGCCGATGCCCGTCCGGATCAGGCGATCGCCGCGGAGAACCTGGCGCTCAAGCAGGAAGTGTCGCGGATGCAGATGGAGATCGAGCGGCTCTCCGCGCTGGCGGGTGAGCGCAAGCAGTTGGGCAAGTTCGAGGATCTGTGCGATCGGTTTACCGTCAACAGCGCGGATTCAGGCAACCGTGGCAGCCTGGCGCTGGGTGGTGTACTCGCCGGGCTGCACAAGGAACAGCCGGTGCTCTACAGCGCGGGGCTGGTGGGGTGGATCGATTCGGCCGGTGTTGGCGGGGCGCGGGTGCGGCTGATCACCGATGCGGGGTTCACCGTCACCGGACGGTTCGTGCGATTCCAGAACGCCGATGGAAACGTCAAGGAAGTGCAGGTCGGCGATTTCGTCCCCATCGTCCAGGGGAGCGGCCGCGGTGACATGGTCATCGCGAACCTGGCTTTTGACGACATTGCCAAAACCTTGCGGGTCAACGATTGGGTCGTGCTGGCGGACGAGGTTTGGCCGGCTGCGGTGCAGGGGATGCACCTGGGGCGGATCGTCTCAATAGGACGGCTGGAACGGCAACCGCTGTTCGCCGAAATCCACGTGTTGCCCGCCACCGATCTGACGCGCCTGCGGGATGTCTGGGTGCTGATGCGCTCGCCGTGACTCAAGAATCGCATGCGCTGGTTCAGCTTTTTCATCCTCGCTTATCTGGTGCTCGGCCTGCAGGCGGGGATGGGCACGGCCATGCAGTGGAACGGCGCCCGGCCGAACCTCGTGTTGCTGGCGGTCGTCTTTATTTGCATGAATGCTCCGCGTGATGCCGCACTCCTGGCAGCGTTCATTCTGGGCGCGCTGCAGGACCTCTGCGGCCAGGGGACGATCGGGCTGTATTGCTTCAGCTATGGCCTGGTCGCGATGTTCGTAGTAGGTGTCCACCAGGCGGTATATCGCGAGCATCCGCTGACGCACGTGGCATTGGCACTGGCGGGCGGGCTGATCACGGCGATGGTGCTGGCGATTCACGGTTGGATGCACCCACCGAGTCTTTCGCGGCCGGTCAACGCGGCGTTGGCGGCGCCGCGTCTGGCGGCGCTGCCACTGTTTGGCGGGGCGGTCTATTCGGCAATTCTGGCCCCGCTGGTGCTGGGGGGCTTGCAACGGATCAGAAGTGTGTTTCAATTTCAGCCGACGCGACACAGGAGGGGACCCGCGTCGGTCCGCTGAATATTCCCACGGATGGGAACCATGTTTGAGCGTCGTCTCAAGATATTTCTGTTTTTCCTCTGCCTGGTCTCGGGAGCACTGGCGCTGCGCGCGGCACAGTTGCAGTGGTGGCAGCGCGAATATTGGCAGGCCCAGGCCAGCAAAATGATGCGCCAGTCCGAGCTGATCGAGACGACGCGCGGCAATATCCTCGATCGCAACGGCATCGTGCTGGCCAAAGACCAGCCGTGCATCGATGCCTGCATTGATTATCGCGCCATCACCGATGAACCCGACCCCGCGTGGATCCAGACCCATGCCCGGCAAAACCTCCGCAGCCGCTTGGGGGACCAATTCTCCGCAATCAGCCGCAGCGGTGATTACAAGCAAATGCTCGAGGATGAAGAAGCATCCATCCGCGGCGATCTGCAGCAGATGTGGCTCTACCTGGGGAAGGTGGATGACCGGTCCCCCGAGGAGATGGACGACATCCGCCGTAACATCGTCGCCGAAGTGACGATGCGCAAGCGCTACATCTGGTGGTGGAATTACGAGCACGCCGAGCGCGGAGCGCAGGAGCAACAGCCCAAATGGTACAGCCATTTCCTGGGCGACAGCGGCGTCGGTGAAGACCAGATCGACAATTTCACCATGGATGTTGGCGAGCAGGTGCAGCCGCATGTCATCCTGCATGCGCTCACCCCGCCGCAGCAGGCGATGCTGGCGCGGCAGCTGGATCGCTTCTTCGCATTGAGCCTGGTTCCGGGAAAGCACCGCGAATATCCACTGCATCGCGTGGCGTGCCACATCATTGGCATCGTCGGCCCCGTAGGCCCGCAGCAGAGTGGCGTCAACGATCCATTCGGTCAGGATGAATTGCGAAGCTACAAGAAGACCGATCAGATTGGCCGTGGCGGCGTCGAGGCGCTGTGCGAGCAGGCGCTGCGTGGCACCCGTGGCCGGGTCGAGCGCGCCGGGGGATCGGGACAGGTGATTTCACGGCTCGATCCGCTCCCCGGGCGCGACGTGCGACTCTCCATTGACTCGGATCTTCAGGCCGACCTCGAAGAGGCGCTCGATCAGCAGCGCACCAGCATCACCGAGGGCCAGACGGAAATACGCCAGCACGAGCATGGAGCCGCCGTAGTCATCAAGATCGACACCGGTGAAGTTCTGGCCCTGGCATCCAACCCGGGCTACGACCTGAACGATCTGGATGCCGAGTATTCAATGCTCGCCCAGGATTTTATCAACACACCGCTGCTCAATCGGGCGACGCAGTTTGCGGTGGAGCCGGGGTCGACTGTCAAGCCCATCGTCGGCAGCGGCGCGATTACCTCCGGCGTGATCAGCTCCTCCGACAGGATTCCCTGCAACGGCAGTTTGATCATCGACGGCAGGGAACAGCCGCACGGCCATTGCTGGATTTACGAGCTGAAGCAAAAGGGCGTGCCCATTCCCTCGCACAACATCGCCGCCGGCGACACGGTCCTTCCCCCCGAAGGCCTGACCGTCACCGATGGCATCGAGCGAAGCTGTAACGTCGTGTTCGAGACGGTTGCCGATCGCATGAAGATGGACCGCTTGATGTACTGGTATGACCGTTTCGGCCTGGGGCGGCCCACGGGAATCGGGATCGAGGAAAGTCCCGGTCGCCTGTTTCGTCCGGGCCGCGATGCCCGAACCGCGCTGGAGGAGCGGACGTTGAGCTGGTCGGCGGGAATCGGGGAAGGCGTCGTGCACGCCACCCCTCTGCAGATGGCCAACGTCGCTGCCACCATCGCCCGCGGCGGCATCTGGATGCGCCCGCGCCTCGCGCCGCGCGAGGAGATGGGTGGCGCGGCGACGGACTCGGCGGATGACCGCGTCGATCTGCAACTGGCGCCCCAGGCCGTTTCCGCCGTTCAGACGGGGATGTACGAGGTCTGCAACGATCGCGACGGGACGGGTCGCACCATTCTGCCGGAAAAGCAGCCCACGCCGTTGCCCAACGATCCACTCTCCGCCATTCACATCGCCGGCAAGACCGGCACCGCACAGTCTTCAAAATTGACCATCCCGCAGCGCGATGCGCAGGGCAAAATTCATTATGTGCCAGTCCCCATTGGCACCCCGGGCACCGAGACCTGGTATCAGGACAAGGATCACTTCGATCATGCCTGGTTTATCGGCTACGCGCCCTTCGAGCATCCACAGGTGGCGTTCTGCGTTTTCGTGGAATACGGTGAGGCCGGTGGCCGAGTCGCCGGGCCGATCGCGCATGATGTGCTTGAAGCCTGCATCCGCCACCGCTACCTTGGCGCGCGGTAAGGAAACCTTGGAAGATGTCCAAATCCGGCCAGCCTGATGCGCGTCGCGTTCCCCCACCGATTCCAGCGGCGGCGCCCCCCGATGCCGACGCCGCGCCGGTGGCTTCCGATCTCCCCATGCCGCCGCGCGCCGTCACACCACTGGTGCGGCGGCGAAGCTGGACCGAACCATCCGTGCGATTCTGGTGGCTGGCCAGCCTCGTGCTGCTGATCATCGGTGTCTGGTTTTTCCTGACCCAGGCGCGGGAATATCAGCGCGAGCGCTGGTTGATCTCCAATGGCACCCCCGTCAATGCCATCATCGCCGACGCCAATGGCGATTCGCGCGTCGGCGCCAAGTTCCCGCCCGGGACCGAATGCACATTGCGCTTCAGCTTCGGGGGACAAAACATCTCCGTCTCTGGCATGCTGGACACGTTCATCACCAACGGCCAGACGGTTGTGCTGCACGTTAACCCGGCCGATCCGACCGAATGGACTTTCCGCAGCCAGGCCGATCCGCTGAACAGCCGGCTCAGCGCCGGCGCGGTGATTGCCGTGGCGGTGCTGGCGACGGGGGCGACGGCGCTGTGGTTACGCCGGCGGGTCTTGCGTGTGTGGCGCGACGCCGCCGCCATCGCCTACACCGTCGTGGATACCCGCCATAGCGCTCTGGCGCCGCTATCCCATGCCGTGCGCTGCACAATGTTGACTGGCCGCAACACGCGGCTGCTGACGGTTTATCTGCCTGGCAAGCTCCCACGACCGTCCAGCGGTGAGATTCTGTGGCTGCTGCACCCCCCGTCCAGACCATCTGCCGCCATCGCTGCGCAGGCGTATCAATGATGAAGGAGTCGGGCCGTGTCGGCCCGGTCAAACCGGCCTGGTACGGGCCGGCTCTGTGAACGGATTCTTTCCCATGAACCGCGTTGCCTCCCACTCCGTCAACCGCCTCTGGCAGCAATTGGCGATTGCGACCAACTGGCCGGTGCTGGTGGCGGTAATGGTGTTGTCGGTGCTGGGCGTTATCAGCATCTGGGTTGCCCCCGCTCCCGCCGATGGACCCAAGCAGCTCGTTTTCCTCGCCATCGCGCTGGGATGCATGGCCGCGGTGCAGGGGGTGAATTATCTGATCCTGGGGCGATACGCCTGGGGCCTGTATTTTCTGAGCCTGATGCTGATCGGCTACACGGTGCTGGGCGGCATCGCCGAGCAGCACGGCCATCCGCTGCCGTTCGTGCGGGGGGTGAACAAGGCGCATTGCTGGATCACGTTTCCCGGCTTCAGCTTCGAGCCGTCGGAATTGATGAAAGTTTCGTTCGTGATGGTGCTGGCGCGCTACCTGCGCTTCCGCAGCAACTACCGCACGCTGTCGGGATTGCTGCCGCCCTTCGCCCTGACGCTGGTGCCGGTGATGCTGATCCTCAAGCAGCCCGCGCTGGGCGTGGCGGCGCTGTTCATCCCGACCCTGTTGGCCATGCTCTTCGTCGCCGGGGCGCGGATCAAGCACCTGGCCGCCGTCGTCGCCCTGGGCGTCGCGTTCATCCCGGTCTTCTGGCTCAGCGGGCAGAAGGGCGTCCCGTTTTTCCAGTATCTGCCGTCGCTGGTTCACGATTATCAGCGCGGATATGTGCGCGGTCTGTTCAGCAAGGATCCCCGGACGATGCGCGAGGCGGGGTTTCAACAGGAACGGGCGCTCGTCGCCGATGGATCGGGCGGAGTGACCGGCAAAGGCCTTGGCATGATCCCCGTCGGCGACAGCGTGCCGGAATTCTACAACGACATGATATTCGCCATCATCGGCGAACAGTTCGGATTGGTCGGCTCGGTAGCGGTGCTGGCGGCGTACGTGGTGCTCTTCGCCGCCGGAATCGAAATCGCCGCCGCCACGCGCGAACCGTTCGGCCGTCTCGTCGCCGTTGGCATCGTCTCATTTCTGGCCAGCCAAGCCATCCTGAATCTGATGGTGGTGATGCGCCTGTTCCCAGTGACCGGCGTGACATTGCCATTCGTCAGCTCCGGCGGCAGCAGCCTGATGGCCAGCTACATCGCCGCTGGATTGCTGCTGAACATTGGACAGAACCGGCCGCTGGTGATCGCGCGCGAGAGTTTTGAATTTGATCGTTAAGAATACCCGCTTTGACACGTCGCCGGACCCTTCTTACAGTCTGCCCCGATGCGGCGTATATCGGTTTGGGTGGTCATCCTGATTATCCTCGGTGGTTGTTCTTCCTCGACCCTGCCCCAGCCCCGAACCGAGGAGGAGAATCGCCTCTTCGGCCCGACGGGGATGAAGCTGGATACCTTTTCCAAAGTCAAAGACTGGAGCGGCGGCGGCAAACCCGATGGCGTGGAGGCACTGGTCGAATTCGACGATCGCTTCGGCGATCGCACCAAGGCCGCCGGGACCATTCTCTTCGAGTTGTATGATTATCGTCCCTACTGGCCCGACCCGCGCGGGGCGCGGCTGGCCAATCCGTGGACCGCGTCGCTCTCCAGCTACGATTTGCAGAAAGCGCACTGGGACCCGGCCAGCGGCGCTTACATCTTTCGCCTGGCCTGCGACGGATTGCAGTGGAGCCACAATTATGTCCTGACCGCGATGTTCGAATCGACGCCGGGAAATCGGTTTTTTTCGCAGATTGTTCTGCGCGGGCAGACGGAGAATCGTGTTGAGCCAACCACCGACCAATCGCAAACCGGCCTCGGCCACCGCGCGCCCCAGCCGTGATCTGCTGGCGATGGCGCCGGTTGCGGAGCTGATCGAGCGGGTGCGCGGGGAGCTTGGCTCGGATTTTCCCGCTGGCCGGCCGATTCGCTTGAGCCGCGCGCCCGGCCGGCTGGACGTGATGGGGGGAATCGCCGACTACACCGGCTCTACGGTCGCCGAGGCCACGCTCGACCGCGCCGCCGCCCTCGCGCTCCAGGAGCGCGATGATCGCGATGTGCGCGTACTTTCCCTGAATCTTCGCGACGACGAACGGCCATCGGATTTCAATATTAGCCTCGATGCCATGGCCGAACTCTCGATCGATGAGTTGCGCGCCGAACTGAAACAACCCGGCCGGCGCTGGTCGGGATACATCGTCGGATGCCTGGCCATCCTGCACGAACGGCGGCTGATCGACCTGAGGAGCTCTGCCCATAAGGGGATGACCCTGGCGCTGCTGAGCACCGTCCCGCTGGGCGCCGGCGTGAGCAGCTCGGCGGCCATCGAAGTCGCTACGATGGTGAACCTCGTCCAGCACCTCCGCATCCAGATTGATCCGATGCTGCTGGCGGAGATGTGCCAGTCGGCGGAGAATCGCGTCGTGGGCGCGCCCTGCGGGATCATGGATCAGGTGACCAGTTGCGCCGGAGAGACCGGAGCGCTGCTGCGCATGATCTGCCAGCCGCATGAGCTGCTGCCGCCGCTGCACCTGCCGGAGGGGGTGCGCGTCATCGGCATTAACAGCAACGTCAAGCACAGCGTCGGTGGCGGAATGTACGGCCGGACGCGCTGCGCCGCCTTCATGGGACATCGCATCATCGTGGAAAAAATGCGCGAGATGGGCCTGGCCGAGGGCGCGACGCTGGTCTCGGATCCCATGCGCGGGTATCTGGCCAACCTGGATCCAGAGGACTACAAGCGATTTTTCCGTCCATTTTTGCCGCAGGAAATGAAAGGGTCGGAATTTATCTCTCAATACGGCTCGACAATAGATACCGCCACGGCCGTTGAGCCATCGCTAAATTATCATGTGCTGCAGGCAACCGATCATCACGTTCTGGAAGCGCGGCGGGTGAGGAATTTCATCAGATATCTCGAGGCCGCCGCTGCATTGCCGATGGATTCGGCCCAGCGCAAGCTCGAGTTGGATAAGGCCGGCCACCTGATGTACGCCTCTCATCTCTCCTACACCCGGGACGCGCTGCTGGGCGCCCCTGAATGCGATCTCCTGGTGGACCTGGTCCGTCGGCGCGAATCGGCAGGACTCTACGGCGCCAAGATCACCGGCGGCGGCAGCGGTGGAACTGTCGCCGTGCTGGCCGATCGTGGTTCCAGCGCCGACGCGGCCGTCGAACAGATCATGTCCGAATACCAGAAGCAAACCGGCCGCCAGCCCGAGGCATTTCTGGGGGACAGTCCCGGCGCCTGGGCGGTGGGGACGGTGGTCGTTTGAATATGCTCCCCAACCCTCAATCCATCATCGATCGCCTCATCTCTTTCCAGCGCACCCTGCGCGAGATGGTGATGCGGTCGCATTCGGAGGCGGGGATTTATCAGGTCAGCCGGTCCAGCTCCGCGGACACCATTTACAAGATCGATACGGAAGTCGAGCCGCTGCTGGTGGAATTCTGTGAAGAATGGGGGCGCCAGATGCCTCTGGTGCTGGTGGCCGAGGGGCTGGAGGATGAAACCGGCCGGGAGGTGCCGTATCGCGTTTTTCCGCGCGGAACGGCGGCCGAGGATGCGGCCATCGTGCTGATCGTCGATCCGATCGACGGCACGCGCGGGATCATGTACGACAAGCGCCCCGCGTGGGCGCTGGCGGGTGTAGCTCCCAATAAGGGCCCGGCCACCCGCCTGCGCGACATCGAGGCTGCGGTCATGACGGAATTGCCCACCAGCAAAATGGGCTGGGCGGATGTCTTGTGGGCCATCAAGGGATCGCCATCCCAGGGCCAGAGGCATGATCTGCGCAGCGGAACCGCCGAGCCACTGATGCTTGCGCCTTCCACGGCAGCGACCATGGATCATGGTTTTGCATCGGTCGCGAATTTTTTCCCCGGCACCAAGGTGCTGGCGGCGCAGGTAATGGAACACCTGGTCGGCAAGCTGATCGGCCCGGCCGATGTCACGCGCGCCACCGTCTTCGAGGATCAATATATCTGCACGGGTGGACAGTTTTATGAGTTGATCGTCGGGCACGACCGTTTCAACGCCGACCTTCGCCCCCTCTTCTACCAGATTCAGAACCAGCCGCAGGGCCTGTGCTGCCATCCATACGACTGCGCCACCTGGCTGATTGCCGAGCAGGCGGGCGTTATCCTGACAGATGGGCGCGGCGGGCCGCTGGACGGGCCGCTGGATGTGACCACCGGCATCAACTGGGCGGGATTCGCCAACGCGAAGCTGCGCGCCGCGATCGAGCCGGTGCTGAGCGACTACCTGACCACCATCCTGCGCCCCCGCTATTAATAAATGCCCCAACCCGGCATGCCGACTTCAGTCGGCATGGTCCCAACCGCTAATACGTAAACCCAATCCCCACTCCCCCCCAGATCACATTGCTCGCGGTAATCTTTCGATTGAGCGCATCGTCGTAGGAAAGATATCCCTTCACGTCGAATTGCCCGAACCGTCTCGAGACGTTCAGCAGCTGGTTGAGCGAATACTTTGCCGTCAGCCCGACCTCGAAATGCTGCCAGCCGGTGCTCTTGACGGTATCGATGAAGATGAACTGCTGCTGCAGACCGCTGATCCAGGCGACCGCCGCTGCGGGGGTCAGCGTCAATCCCCAATCCTCCATCACGAAATCGTGCTTCACGCCGATCTCAAGGTAAGTTCCGTTATTCTTGTGGTAATCGTACGCCCCAAGGACGTAGGGAGAAAGGATTGGATCCTCCGTGTTGAACAGCAGCGAATCGTCCAGGCTGATCTTCAAATCCACTTCCGGCAGATTGAACTGCTCGCGCTGCGGAAAAATATATTCCACATCCCACGCTTCCACGCGAAATGGGCGCAGGTTCCAGTCCAGTCCCGCGTACGGCCGGATCTCCTGAAATCGCGAGATCGGGTCGGAATCGTAAATGTTTGTGAACAATCCGACGAACGGATGAGGATACTGGCCCGTATCGAATTCCAGCCGTCCCTCGAACAAAAGGTTCAGAGATTTCGCGTTGGAAGCCACCGAGTCGTGATTCACGCCACGGTAGACGTAGCGGTTGAGATAATCGAAATTGATACTGAACTGTGCCGCACCGGTGTTGATCCCTTGCCCCTCGCTGAGCGGGGGAGGCGGGGCGTAAACGGTTTCATCTCCCAGGTCCGAGGCGAGCAGCGGTGAGCCCTCTGCCGTCGAACCCAGCGCCGCCAGCTTGTCGGCGTCCCCCGGCGTCAAAATCGGCACATTGGTCGCCGCCAAGGCGCTGGTCGGGAGATCATCCGCGCCCGCCCGCGCCCGATCGGCCATCACCAGCGCCGCCGCGAGGATCGTCAGCCATGCGCCTTGCCGCATCGCTGGCAATGTATCGGCGATGTTCGCAATTGTCACGACAGACCGGCGATCGCGCCGCTGCCGCGTATCGATTGCACATTCCCGCCCGAAGAATGCTCAATTCTTTTCCGCTAACCGGGCCAGTTCCGCGCGCGCCAAACCGTATTCCGTAAATGTAGTGACCTTTGTGTCCTGAGATTTGGTGAAAAATGCGCGGGCCGCCGGCAGATTGCCTTGGAGCAGGTGGGTCATGCCGCAATAATAGAACGCTTCGCACTGATGCTGGCTGGCGGTCCTGGAATCTCCCTGCGAAGCTTTGGCGAGAAAATCCGGTTCAGGAACATTTCCGGTCAGGTAAGTGCCCACCGTCTTCGTCCAGCCGTCCTTCCATCCCTTGATCGCGTCCACCAGTCCCGCGGGGGCGTCGTCATGGTGCAATCGCCGTAATTCAAGCACAAGATAAAACCGGCAATAGTCCGCCGCAGCCGGGTTGATTTCGATCGATTTCGAATAGTCATTGAGCGCCGCATCAAAATCGCCTTTGATATCCTCAACAAGGCCGCGAGCGCCGTAGGTGTGGGCGTCATTGGGGTCCAGCTCAATCGCATGGTTCAAATCGGTAATGGCGCCGTCGAGATCGCCACTATCTTGCTTAATGACGCCGCGCCCTCTGTAACCGCCGGGATTATTGGGTTTCAACTCGATAGCTTTGTCGATATCGCCAGTGGCCCCATCGAAATCGCCTTTGGCCCTTTTGCTGCTGGCGCGGTTGATGTAGGCGCGATCGTCCTTTGGGTCCAGCTCAAGCGCCTTGTCGAAATCGGCAATGGCTCCGTCAAGATCACCCTTGCGTCTCTTGAGATTTCCGCGGTTGTAGTATGCTGGCGCAATATTCGGGGCCAGCGCGATGCCCTTGTCATAATCGGTGATGGCCCCGTCGAGATCGCCCTGGGCTGTCTCGGTCGTAGCGCGACTGAAGTATCCGGCGGCCATTTTCGGGTCCAAATCGATGGCCCTTTCGGCATCAGCCATGGCTCCGACCAGATCGCCCTTAGCGCGCCTGGTGTCGCCGCGACAGATGTAGGCCGCAGCGTCATCCGGTTTTAACTCCATCGCCTTGTTGGCATCGGCAATGGCCCCGTCGAGATGGCCCTCGGCGCGTTCAGTGTTGGCGCGGTTGATATAGGCTCCGACATCATCCGGCTTCAGCTCGATAACTTTGGTGAAATCAGCAATAGCGCCGTCGAGATCGCCCTTGTCTCGCTTGGCATTGCCACGGTCGTTGTAAGCTGAGGCATTGCCCGGCGCCAATTCGATCGCCTTCTTGTAGTCGGAAATCGCCCCGTCCGGATCGCCGCGGGCTTTCCTGGCGTTCCCGCGATCGATGTATTCCCAGGCATTGTCCGGGCGCAACTCGATCGCCTTGTTGTAATCGACAATCGCCCGGTGCAGATCGCCCTTGCGTTCCTCGGCTATGCCACGGTATACATAGGCTGACGCATCGTCCGGCTGCAACTCGATGGCCCTGGTGTAATCGGCGATCGCGCCGTCGTAATCCCATTTCGCATATTTTGCGTTGCCGCTGGTGACATAATTGGTGGATGGTTCCGTCGATGGGGTTTGATCATCCCCCAACGCCGCTGTGCCGCCGGCCATGGTTACCAGCAGCACGAACCGCCAATACCTTGCATGACACATCAACTGCACCCCAGCGTTGATTGTGCTCTAGAACAATCCCAAATCCATCATCGCCGCTTCGGACATGCGCGATTTGTCCCACGGCGGTTCCCACACCAGCTCGACATCAACCTCCGCCACCTGCGGGATGCTCTCGATCTTGCGCTGCACATCCCCCGGCAGCGAGCCGGCGACTGGGCACCCCGGGGCCGTCAGCGTCATCTTCACCTTGACATGATTCTGAGGATCGATGTCGATCTGGTAGATCAGACCCAACTCGTAGATGTTGACGGGAATTTCCGGATCGAAGACCGTGCGCAACACTTCGACGATGGTCGCCTCCAGCGCCCGCTGCGCGGGGGGCAAATCGGGCGGCGATTGATGCATCGCGTGACCAAAATCCAGTGGCGTCGGCGATGTCGGTGCGGCGGCAGCAGGCGCCGGCGGGGTGGATGGATCGGCCTTGGGTGCGCTGGGCAGCACTGGCAGGGCGCGTTCGGTTTCGCCGGATTTTTGCGGGAGTGGTTCCATGACTACGCCGCCAGTTTTGAGGCTTCGGCGCGAATCCGCCGGATCATGCTGTCCAGGCCGATCCGCCGGCCCATGATCAGGTTCTGATTCAAACCCAGGCGCTTGAGCAGTCCGTCGATATCGAATTGCAGAATCGCCGTAGCGGATTGCCCGTTGAAAACGCGCTGCAGAATCGCCAGCAGTCCGCGCACGATATCGGCATCGCTCGACGCCAAAAATTCCAGACCGTCGGCCGATCCGGGAACGCGGCGGGCGTACAGATGCACGAGGCTCATGCAGCCATGCACGCGCGTGCCGGGTGTTTTCAATTCCTCCGGCATCGGCGCCAGTTTGCCGCCCAGCTCGATCAGGTACTGATATCGATCCTGCCATTCGCCCAGCAGGTCGAAAACTTCGATCAACTCCGAAGCGGCGGCGGCGGGCGTGGCGGCGGCCGGCGGGGGGAAATGCAGCCCAGCATCGGTCGGCGCGGCCGGCGAGCGCTCCACCCGTCGCGACGATTCCGCCGAGATGATCCGCTCCAGCCCATCGGCCAGCGCGTCGATCTCCTGTTTCGTGTTGTACATCGCCAGCGACGCCCGCGCGGTCGAACCGATTCCCAGGCGATCCATTACCGGCTGGCAGCAGTGGTGACCGGTGCGCACGGCGATTCCGGCGGCGTCCAGGCGCATGCCGATGTCCAGCGAACCAATCGGCGGGTCATCGATAACGAATGAGATGACGCCGCCTTTTTCAGCGGCCGTGCCGATCAGGCGCACCCCGCGGATGGCGCCCAGCCGCCGCGTTGCATGATCCAGCAGCTCCTGCTCGTGTTGGGCGATGTTCTCCATTCCAACGGCACTGACAAAGTCGATGGCGGCGCCCAGCCCGATTCCACCGGCGATGTGCGGCGTACCCGCCTCGAACTTGTGTGGAATAACGTTGTACGTCGTCTTCTCGAACGTGACGGAGCTGATCATGTCCCCGCCGCCCTGATAGGGGGGCATCGACTCCAGCAGTTTCGTCTTGCCATACAACACGCCGATGCCGGTGGGGCCGTACAGCTTGTGCCCGGAGAAAGCGTAGAAATCCGCGTCCATCGCCTGCACGTCGGTGGGGGCGTGCGCGACCCATTGCGCCCCATCCACCAGCACCACCGCGCCGCGCTCGTGGGCCATGGAGATGATCCGGCCCACCGGGTTGATCGTGCCCAGAGAATTGGACAGATGCACGATGGCGACGATCTTTGTCCGCTCGTTCAGCAGGCGGGCATACTCGTCCATGCAGAGCTCGCCCTGATCGGTCATGGGGATCACGCGGATGTTCGCGCCGATCTCTTCGGCCAGCATCTGCCAGGGAACGATGTTGGAATGATGCTCCATCGCCGAGAGGATGATCTCATCGCCGGCCTTGAGGAATTTGCGACCATAGCAGGAGGCAACAAGGTTGATCCCCTCCGTGGTCCCGCGAGTAAAAATGATCTGCCGATCATCCGCGGCATTGATGAAATGCGCGACCTTGTGCCGTGCTTGCTCATACGCGGTCGTCGCCTCCTGGCTGAGCGTGTGGGCGCCGCGATGGATATTGGCGTTGGCGTGCTCGTAATACCGGGTGATCGTGTCGATCACCACCTGCGGCTTCTGCGTCGTGGCGGCGTTGTCGAAATAGACCAGCGGCTTGGCATGCACCTTGCGCCGCAGGATAGGGAACTGGGCGCGGATTGTATCGACATCCAACCTATGTTGGTCTGATTGCTGCGAAATTTTTGCGACAGTGCTCATCGAGGATCAATTCTGAATCGGGAGCAGTTGCCTAATCAAGGCCTCCATTCTGATCATGCTTAGCTCACGCGGGCTAAAACCTGGAAAATCATAGTCAACCGGTGCGCGTATTTCCCCGGTTCCAATATCCCGCAACGGATATTCTGGATTCGGTTTGGTTAGGCCCGCGGCGCTGGGCGCGAGCTGTTCGATCTTTGTCGCCAGATCCAGCAACGAATCAATGAACAGATTGAAACCCGGTCCTGGACCATACCTCAGAATGCCGCGGATGCTGATATTGCCCTTCAGGGTCTGAAGGAAGCGAACGAATCCGGTGTGAACCTGAGGTGAATGATCATAGTCGTTTGGCGGAGCTCGATAGCCCTTGGCGAGCTTTTCGGTATCCATCTGGAGATAATGGAGGCGGTGCGAATATTCGATCTGCGGGTCATTAAGCCGGTTCCGCACCGAATTCTCGCTTCTTGCCTGTCGCAAAAAGGCTTCTCGCCAGTTCATCCGATCTCCTTCGCCAGGTCCCAATTGCCCCACTTGGCGGGGAGTCGTACTCGTCGAACCTCCTCCGGACGAATGAGGGCGATCCCTGATGGGACAGGCAAATCATGTATTGGATCGGAGCGGAAATAAAACGGTTCAATTTCTCCGTCAGGTGACACTGGAACGTTGGAATGTACTTCAACCAGGCGGACTTCCGTCTCATCCGGAAACCAATAGACCTTCCCAATATCCGGATCATTCTTTTTGTTTTCAGCGGCCAGGTACTTCGCCTGTTTTTCAACGTCATCTTTTGCCATTTCGGCTCCCTTGACCCGAGATTCTCATTATCGCGCTTTTTCATCGTGCTCGCCTAAATCCGTAATCCGCAAATCACGCGGCAGGCCGTGCTGGGCGGCCAGGAAATCTTCCAGCCGGCGGCGAACCGGTTCCACCTTGATCCGGCGGGTGATGTCGGCGGCGAAGGCGTAGGTCAGCAGGTGCCGCGCTGCTTCCAGGCCAACGCCGCGCGATCGCAGGTAGAAGACCATCTCCTCATCCACCGGGCCCGTGGTGCTGCCGTGCGTGCACTTGACGTCATCGGCGTAAATCTCCAGAGCCGGCTGGCTGTTCATCGTCGCATCGTCGCTCAGCAGCAGCGATTTGCTGGTCTGCTTGGAATCGGTTTTCTGCGCGCCGGGGCGCACGAGAATCTTGCCGCGGAACACGCAGGATGATTTCCCCGCCAGCACGTGCTTGTACAGCTCGTGGCTGGGGCAGTTGGCGGCGGCGTGATCCAGCAGCGTGTGGTTGTCGCAATGCTGGTCCTTGTCCAGGATGACCAGCCCGTTGATCGTCGCATCCGCGCCGTCGCCGGCCATCGCAATGGTCAGATCGTTGCGCGTCAGTTTCCCGCCCAGTGTCGCGGAGTGGCTGACCAACCGGCTGGCGCGGCCCAGCTTCCCCGCCACCGTGGAGATCGCGAACGCCTCGGCGCTACCGCGCTGCACGCGGTTGTAATCGATCCGGCAACCGTCACCGGCGAATATTTCCGTCACCGCGTTGCACAGGTGCACCCCGCCGCCCGCCACGTAACTTTCCACCACCGTCAGTTCGCTGTTGTCCTCGGCGATCAGCAGCACGCGCGGATGCGATTGGATCGGCTGCGTTTCGGATCCCGCCGTGGAGACGAACAGCAGGTGAATCGGCCCATCGACCGTAACGCCGCGCGGAACGTGGATAATCACCACATCGTGCATAGAGCCGGCATTGAGCGCGACGAACGGATTGGCGTTGATGTCGGCCAGGCGGCCCAGGTGTCGCTCGATCAGCCCGTTGTCATCGGCCGTCTGGCTTAACGTGGAGACGATGACGCCGCGCGGAAGTTTGCCCACGCGCGACAGCTTTGAGGCGTGATGGCCGTTGAGGAATACCAGCTCCGCCAGCGCGTCGTCGCCGAAACCATGCTCGAGCACCAGTTGTCCGCCATCTCCAATAGCCGAGGGGGAAGCCGGATCGAACTTGATGCGGGCGATGGGCGCGACGTTGGTGAGCCGCCAATCCTCAATTTGCGTGCTTGGATAGCCGACGGCGTCGAACCGCTCCCGGCCCGCCTGACGAAGATCGTCGAACCATGGTCGACCAAGGGTCGGCACGGTTTGGGCATGGGATTTTGCGACGACTCGTGTCATTGCGATTCCTGTTCGGCTCAGACGCCAGCGCCCACTTCGCGTTCCACCCAATCGTAGCCGCGCTCTTCCAGCGACATCGCCAGGCTCTTGTCGCCGGACTTGACGATCCGGCCGTCCATCATCACGTGCACGGCATCCGGCTGGATGTAATTGAGCAGCCGCTGATAGTGCGTCACGATGATGATGGCGCGATCCGGCCGGCGCAGGCTGTTGGCGCCGTTGGCCACTACCTTGAGCGCATCGATGTCCAGCCCCGAATCGGTTTCATCCATCAATGCCAGTCGCGGATCGCAGACGGCCATCTGGAAAATCTCGTTGCGTTTCTTCTCCCCGCCGGAAAAACCCTCGTTGACGGCGCGGTTCATGAAGCTCTGGTCCATCTTCAGCAGCGCCATCTTCTCCTTGACCAGCTTGATGAACTGCACGGTATCGATCTCACCCTGTCCATGATGCTTGCGGACGGAATTGACGGCGGCCTTGAGGAAATAACTGGTGCTGACGCCGGGGATTTCCACCGGATACTGGAACGCCAGGAAAACGCCCTCGCGGGCGCGCTCCTCGGCGGAGAGCTCCAGCAGGTTCTTGCCGTCATAGGTGACGGAGCCCTCGGTCACCTCATAGGTCTCGCGCCCGGCCAGCACCTGCGCCAGCGTGCTCTTGCCCGAGCCATTCTTGCCCATGATGGCATGCACCTGCCCCGCTTCGACGGTGAGGTTGACGCCCTTAAGAATGTCCCGCCCACCCGGCGCGGCGACACGAGCGTGCAAGTTTTGGATTTCCAGAAAAGCCATTTCGAGGTTCCTGCTAAATGAATCAAATCACCGTGGTCGCGTGCTCTTGCTCAAAAACAAACTTTCGCGGTGGCGGCAGCGGTTTTCCATCCTGCTTGTTCCACAGGACGAACGACTCGATCAATTCTCGTCCCATTTTGGCGGCTTTCTCGTACGTTTCGCCGTGCGTCTTGGCATTATCGAATTCCGGCAGGGTCACAATGTACACTTGATCCTCGTCCGACCAGCGAATCAGCATGCTGTATTGCAGCCGGGGATTCAGTGCTGGCGGCTTTCGACGATTCTGATCTGATCCGACACTTGTCTCTCCATGTAGCGTTTCGCGTCCGCGCCGTCGTTGCCCGAGATTGTCACGGATTGCTCCGCCAGTGGATGTTCCCAGATGGTGTGGCTGCCTTTTCCCGGTCGCCATCGAAATCCTGCCTTTCTCAACATCGCCTTGAGCTCGCGAATCCTTTTCGGCATCGGCGGCTACCCCACCGATCCTTCCAAACTCACACCCAACAATTTCTGCGCCTCCACGGCAAACTCCATCGGCAGCTCGCGGAAGACCTCCTTGCAGAAGCCGCTGACGATCATGCTGATGGCGTCCTCCAGGCTGATGCCGCGCGTCTTGCAGTAGAAAAGCTGGTCCTCGCCGATCTTGCTGGTGCTGGCCTCGTGCTCGGCACGGCTGGTGGTGTTGCGCACCTCGATGTACGGCACCGTGTGAGCCCCGCATTTGTCGCCCAGCAGCAGGCTGTCGCACTGCGTGTAATTGCGGCTGTTGGAAGCGCCCTTAAGAATCTTCACCAGCCCGCGGTAGCAATTCTGCCCGAACCCGGCGCTGATCCCCTTGCTGACGATCGTGCTGCGGGTGTTCTTGCCGATGTGGATCATCTTGGTGCCGGTGTCCGCCTGCTGGCGGTGGTTGGTCAGGGCGACGCTGTAAAATTCCCCGATGCTGTCGTCGCCCTGCAGGATGCAGCTGGGATATTTCCAGGTGATGGCCGATCCGGTCTCCACCTGCGTCCAGCTGATCTTGCTGGCGCGACCGCGGCAGGCGCCGCGCTTAGTGACGAAGTTGTAAATACCGCCCCGCCCCTCCTTGTCGCCGGGATACCAGTTCTGCACCGTGCTGTACTTGATGCTGGCGCCTTCCAGCGCCACCAGCTCGACGACGGCGGCGTGCAACTGGTTCTCATCCCGCATCGGCGCGGTGCACCCTTCCAGATAGCTCACCGAAGCCCCGTCATCGGCGATAATCAGCGTGCGCTCGAACTGCCCCGTGCTGCGCGCGTTGATGCGGAAATAAGTGCTCAATTCCATCGGGCATTTCACGCCCCTGGGGATGTAACAGAAGCTGCCATCTGTGAAGACGGCGCTGTTGAGCGTCGCGAAGAAATTGTCCGAATACGGAACCACCGATCCCATGTACTTGCGCACCAGCTCCGGATGTTCCCGCACCGCCTCGCTGAACGAGCAGAAGATGATCCCCTTCTCCGCCAGCGTCTTCTTGAACGTCGTCGCCACCGAAACCGAATCGAACACCGCATCGACGGCGACCATTGGCTGCTCCACGCCCAGCAGCGCCGCCCGCTCCTGCATCGGCACGCCCAGCTTCTCGTAAATCTTCAGAAGCTCCGGATCGACCTGGTCCAGGCTGGTCAGCTTCGGCTTGGGCGCCGAGTAATAAATCGTCTTCTGGTAATCGATGGGCGGATGATGCACCATCGCCCAGTGCGGCTCGGTCATCGTCAGCCAGTGACGATACGCGCGCAGCCGCCAATCCAGCATCCACTGCGGCTCACCCTTCTTGAGGGAGATGAAGCGGATGATCTCCTCGTTGAGTCCGGGCGGCGCCTCGTCAGCCTCGATATCGCTGATGAAGCCCCACTTGTACTCGCGGTTGGCGAGGGTTTCGATCTCGGTTTCAGCGGTCGGCATAGCGGATTAGTAGCGAGTTGCACCTGCGGTGAGCATGTCGAACCGAGTTGCGAGTTGCGAGTGAATTGCTCTTAACCAGCAACTCGCAACCAACAACTCGCAACTCGCCACTACCTTTAAGCCTGGAAGCTGCTGCCGCAGCCGCAGGTGCTGGTGGCATTGGGATTCTTGAAGACGAACCCGCGGCCCATCACCTCGTCCTTGAAGTCGATCTCCGTCCCGTTGAGGTACAGATACGACTTGTTATCGCAGAGGATCTTGAGGCCCTGGGATTCCATCTCCTCGTCGCCGTCGGTCTTGGGCTCTTCAGTGAGGTCGAGCATGTAGCTGAACCCGCTGCAGCCGCCGCCCTTGACGCCGACGCGCAGCTTAGTCGCGTCAGCCGGAAGCTCCTGCTGCTTGATGATGCTCTTGATCTCACGTGCCGCCGTCTCGGACAATGAAATTGGCATAAAAAGACTCCTTAGTATTCGATTCCACGTTTAGCCGCCGAGCCTGGCTCCGGTGAGCCCCGCCGAACCGCTCGGCGTGTTCCTTAGTTCGCCAGACTTGGCGAAGCGCCGACCAACTGGCTGGTTCGCCGCCGCTTCGCCGTTCTCAACACTTCCACCGGCACATCGATCCGCCGGCCGGGAAGAACCAGGTCGGCCAGCGACACATCATGCAGGAACTGCATCATTTTGAAATGCAGTGCCGCGATGGGCGCCTCGGCCGATCCCCTTCCCCGCTCATGATCGCATCCCGCCTCCACTTTCCCTTCCAGCATGCGGATCAGATCATGGAGCGAAACCCGCTCCAGGTCCGCCCCCACCTGATACCCCCCGCGCATTCCCCGCCGGCTGACCAGCAGCTGATGCTGCTGCAGGGTCTTGAGGATATTCATCAGCAGTGCCGTTGGCAGCGCATAAGCCTCCGCCAAATCCTGCGCCCCGACGATTTGCCCCGGCCGCTCGGCTAGATATCCGAGAGCCAAGAGGGCATATTCTGTTTTTCGACTCAAACAGAGCATGTTGATACCCAATCTCAACGGATATTAGGACTTATTGGGTACGATTTCAACGGCAAAGCGGGCTTTGCCCAAAAATGTCCCCCGAGAAGCAGCAGAATAAACCGGCGCATCCTTCGGCCCTGCTTCGGTAAAAGATGGAACGGCTGTGCACTTTCACCGTACGGTACGAGATAAGCTCGGCCATCGCAGACTCCTACGCCTGGGTGGGCGTCTGGGCGAGCACGTTGCGGGACAGAATGGGCACGGCGACCAGACCGAGCCAAGTTATCATCGGGGAGAGCATGTCATTTATCCTCTGCGGCAGAAGAAACGTCTTGCCAATGGGAACAAGAGATCAAATGCGCAAGGTGTCGGTAACTACGTAGTAATGGCGGTAGAACCACATTAAGTAGCGTTGGTGGTGGTAATCGTCCGGTATCTGAATACTCATGTACGAGAATACTTCGTTGTCGCCAAGCGTGTACGGTCCAAGCCGCCGCTCCTTCGGAAATTGCATCATCTTGTTCATTAGCCGATCAACCTCGGACGGGTGCAATCGCGGCGCAACTACTTCTACGTGGTGGTCCAGCGGAAGGATGGTGTTCCGGTTATTGAGATAATACAGCGCCTTAGTGATCCTCTTAATCACCCGCTCAAAGCAATTCATATGAAAGCTGAATTGAACGGCACCGTTCGGAATGAGAATGCCAAACTCGTTAACAAGGTCGACGGGTCTCAAAGACGCGATGATCGCATCCATTACCTTTCTATGCTTGCCTCTCAAGTTGTGCATGACCTTACCGGTCGCTAGCTCCTTGGCTTCCGGATGGTCTTGTGACTGAATATCCAGTCCAAAAATAGCTGCCATGTACTCTTCGTCGTCATTCACGTGCCAGGTCGTAGCACCGATGCGACCACGCTCGCACTCAGCGCACGCCGGAACTCTGGGAAAGTTCTTCTCCGGCTGTGTGAGATAAAAGCACTTTGCTAGGACGTGGCCACCTTCCATGCCGGGACGTGTACGGCAGAAGACGCATAGCGGCGTCGAATTAGAAAGTCGTTCTTCGCTGGCAGTCACGCCGAATTGTAGGCAGCGTGAAAACGATCGCGTCAAGCGTTCGACCCGTTCTGAGCTTCCGTTTCGTCACCGGTTGGATCCGGACTACACCTCAAGGATATCTTCCAGTTCGACCGGCGAACTGAATGGCAGGCTTGCCGCGCCGAAGACGAGACGCGAGGAGACGGTCTGGTCGCCGAGGATATGTCGAAGCATCTCAGATGCCGCGTCGGCGAACTTCGCGTGGTCGGTGAACTGCGGCGTGGCGGCCCCTACTTCAGCGATCTAGCACGCTCCCGTTTCAAAGAACGCGTTTTGGGATCCACGGAGATGCCCAGTCCCTCCAGGGCCAACACGCCGAGAATTGGCTCTGATCCCTCCGGGCCGAAGATGATGGGTGTGACGGTTTCCTCCCCCATCAGCGATACCCGCGCAAACCCGTATTCCAGTTCCACCGGACTGCCATCGGCCAACTCGTAAACATTTTTCCCCTCGGGCTTGATGCCCGCCTTGCGCAGGGCCTTGGCCGGAGCGAGACAGTCAGAGGCCCCGGTATCAACGAGAAACTCGGCTACGAATCCTTTGCCGCGTCCCGTCAGCCTGCGAACGGTGGTTGTTACATGCGTCAAGCCCATTAGAATATCGTATTATCGCAAGTTGGAGCGAACAAGCGGCGGTCTTGCGGCACAATCGTCGTCGCCGGGTCGATCCACACTCCCTTTCAGATTGGGCCGTCCGCATCCGCCTTTTCAAGCTGTTCAAATCAGACGGGCAATCGTCGGCTCAATGTGGTTCGTGCTCGGGTTCCATCTGCGGCGAGGGCGGAATTTGGTCGGATAGCGATAGATCGATAACCTCCAGAAGCTGGTCGGTATCCACGGGTTTGAGCAGCAGAGGCGGAAGCTCCCGCGAGGGAAGCAGGTGAATCTTGTCCTGAATATCCTCGATCGGCATCCCGGAAATCAGAATCACCGGCAAACCGGGGCGATGCGCTTGAATGTAAGCGAGCACGGAAAATCCGTCCTTGCCGGGCATTTGCAGATCCAAAATGATCAGATCGACCGGACGGAGCTGCAGCAACTGCAACGCGGATTCGGAATCCGCCGCTTCGTCAACATTGAATTCATGCCGGCGGAGGAAATGCGAAAGCGCCAGTCTTTCCAGCGGCGAATCATCGCAGATCAGCAGGCGCCACGGATGCTCAGGCGGTGTGTCGCCATGTTCCATGGTGCCCCATTGTTGCATTCATTACATTCACACACAATGTTCAAAGTGGGTCATTCGGCGATTCACGCCGCAATACATAGAGCCGAACGAATTTGAAAAATAAAACATTCTGATCGAATCGAAGCGAAGACCCTTGCGGCACTTCCACCCCGGCCGCCGAATAGGCGCTGCCCCATTTGCCTCCAAAACCTTCAGGTTGCCGCTATAGATATAGAGGAGCTCACTCTTTTTAAGGACGCGGAGACCCGGAGCATCGGCCACGCGCAGCCGAGCGACCCAGGCTCCGTCAACCGCTTCGTCGTGCCGTATGCCAAGGGCAAGGCGAAAGCGGCGGGCGCACCCGGCGATGGGTGCATCTTTCTTCGGATATTCCGCGCCCACGCCGAGGTGCGTCGTCCGATTTTTTGCAAATTAAGTTTAGCCGCGTCGCTCGCGACGCGCGTCTAGTGGACGTCCAATGGACGCGCGTCGCAAGCGACGCGGCTAACCTCCAAATGTCAATTGAATCAACCGCCGGAAACGACCGCCGTTTCCGGCCCTTCTCTGCTGCGCCGGGTGCGTTATCTGCGAAGCCTTGCTCATCGTTCCCGGCCGAACATGAACGCCAGAGCGGCAATGGCGCTGCCGGCGATCATGGCGACGTGGTTGGGATCGTACGGGCGACCGAAGGTGGGGATCTGGATCAGGCGATCGGAACCACCGCACAGCAGGATCAGGCCGCAGGCGATGATCATGTAGATGCCCATCTTCAGTCCGCGGAACAGGCCGGAAAGGACCAGGATTGCCCCCGCCAGCCCGCCCTCGTACGAGCCGATGATCCCCAGGATCTTGTTGGTGGTGCTGGTGATTTTGGCCTGCGTATCAGCCGACACGTTGATGCCCTGCTTTTCCGCCAACGCTAAAGCGGGATTGCCGTTGTTCACGCTGAGCTGCTGCGGCGCGTCGTTGACCTTCACCTGCACATTGGGTGTGGAAGAAGTGTCCTCCCCGGAAAGCTCGCCGTGCTGCTGGGCCACGAACTGCTTGCCTTTGTTGGCGGCGTCGCTGAGGAAATTTGGATTATTCGCATGGAACCAGATCATGAACCCGCAGAGGATTCCCAGTCCGACCAGGAACCTCACCTGCGCCCCCAGCAGCAGCCCGGTGAAGCCGCCGTATTTCCGCTGGAGGTAGCTCTCGTGGCGGCGCTCGAAGCCTTCGTCCTTGGAAAGCGCATCATCATCGAGCAGCGACGCCGATGTGACCACGGTGACTTCGCCGATTCCACCTTTGCGTTTGGATTTGCCGGCGTCGGCGATGGTCTCGCGCATGCGCGACGCCTTGGCGACGACCGCGTTGGCCAGCTTGCGCGCCTTGGCCGCCGGCTGCGCCACGCCCTGGGCGCGCAGCTTGCGCTCCTCGACCTTCGCCATGAATCGCCGATCTTTTTCCTCCTGTCGTTGGCGCATCTGCTGATCGATCCAGGCGATGGTGGCATCGCGCCAGGCGCCCCATTTTTTGCGGTCGCGGCCCCAGCTCTGGCGGGCCTGCATCTTGCCTTCGTAGCCGAACAGCGCCTCGTAAAATTCCTCCCAGCGGTGGCCGGAATATTTGCAGACGAATTGCCGCAACGCCTCTTCGTCCAGGCCGCGCAGGCGCATCTGTTTGAACAAGACTTCGGCTTGCTGCAGCGGGGCCTTGCGCTGTTGCCTGACCATCGAATCGACGACGAAATGGAACGCCGCCGTCAGCACCACCGCTGCCACCAGCACGCCCAGCCAGACCCACACCAGGTTCAGCACCGCCAGGATGCCGATCAATACGATCAGCGCCAACGCCGCCTTGAGCCAATCGGCCAGCTGGGCCCCGAACATGTACTGGCGGATTTTGCGGAACAGGTGCGTGCGCTGCGTGATGCCGTCCAGCACCAGGTAACTGGCCATCGACAGCACGGCAAGTCCGAAGAACGCGCCGGCCCACATGATATCCACGGCCGCATTGCCCGTGCACGCCAGGCCCAGCAGAAGGCCGGTGATGCCGGCGCACAGACCCAGATAGGTCCAGACGATGATCCGCCGCAGCATCGCCCAGCTGGCGTTGTTGAATTGATTGACCGTCGATTCCAGCGCCCGCGCGTGCTCTTCTTTCGGCGTGAACGGTCCATGCCCGCCGCCGCTGGTACCCAGATATTCCTCCAGGTCCCTGATCACATCCGCCATGGATGGGTGGCGCTGTTCGGGCTTCTTGGCCACCATTTTCAGGAGGATGCCAGAGAGCATTTTGGGGATGTTCTTGACGATCATTTCCGGCGGGACGACCGGCTCGCAGGCGTGCTTGGTCATCACCTCCACGGCGGTCTTTCCGATGAACGGCGGGCGGCCGGTCAGCAGGTCGTACAGCGTGCACCCCAGCGAATAGATATCCGCGCGGACGTCGACCCGCGCGGCGTCCTTGGCCTGTTCCGGCGCCATGTACGCCGGGGTGCCCATGACCAGGTCCGCCTGCGTTTTGCTGGCATCCGACGCCGCCACCAGCCCGGGCGTCGCCGTCTCGTCGCTGGTGCCCTTACGCTTGACCAGGCCCAGGTCGGCGACCTTCACCATCCCCTGGTCGTTGAGCAGGAGATTTTCAGGCTTGATGTCCCGGTGGATCATCGCGTGGTCGTGCGCGAATTTCAGCCCCCGTGCCGCCTGCAGGACGTAGCCCACCGCCGCTTCCGGCTCCAGCCGGCCCGCTTTTTTGACGACGCCGCCCAGCGTCTGGCCGGGAACAAATTCCATGCTGAAATAGCGAATCTCTTTCTCTTCCCCGATGTCGTGAATCTGCACGATATTGTGATGTGTCAACTGTGCGGCGGCGTAGGCTTCGCGCGTGAAGCGCGCCACGAACGTCGGATCGCGGCCCAGTTGCGGCGCCAGAACTTTCACCGCGACGTTGCGATCCAGCGATACTTGGCGCGCCAGGTAGACCGATCCCATGCCGCCCTGGCCCAATTTCTGCAGCAGCTCATACCCACCGAGTTTCCCCTGCGCTTCCAATTCACGAAGTGCGGGATCCTCCAGGGAAGATTCCGGTTCGATTTCATCCTGGGCGGTTGGGGCGCGCGGCGGCGCGACGGCGGCCCTGGGCGCTACCGGCGCGGGCGCGGGAGGCGCGATCGTCTGCCCGACGACGGACGAATCCGATTTCGCGGCCTGCTCCACGGAGTGGACGCCGTCATCCGCTTCATCCATCGCCTCCTGGGCTTCACGGATGGCGGCGGCAACCGATTGCGCCGACATGCCCGCCGGTGCAACGGTCGCTTCCATCGACGGCGCGTCAATCGTCCCCGGCTGACCGAGAGATTCCGCTGGCGCCCCAGGCGGCTCCATTGGTGGCGCGATGGTTGCGTCGGCCGTCGCCGCCGCCGTTACCGGCGCGGGCACGTCGGCCGGCTTGGGTGCAGGAACCCGCGCTCGCGGGGGGGGCAGATCGATCCCCAGCGCCAACGCGATCGCCGGTGACACCTTTTCGCGCGGCGACGGCTTGGCCATCGGTGGCTGGTTCGGATCGTCCGGGACGATCAGCACGAATCGCTCACTGCATTTCTGGCACTTGGGACTGAAGCGACCCGGACGCGTGCCCTTGAGTTGCATGGCGAAACCGCAATATGGGCAATGAACTGACATGCCGATTCAATTCCGAGGAAAGACAGGAACGCCCGTGACCAGCGCCGGCGAATGCCGCCAGTGTAAAGAGTTGCTTCCAGCAAGGTCAAATAAATCTCAAAAGACCAGCAAAGAGGTGCCGGGGTGGCGAGGGGGGGCGATCGTGGCCAATTGAAACAGATTCCAACTAAATTGCCGCCGGTTTCTGGACACCCGGGTCGATTTTGCCATAATAACCCATTGGACCGCCGCCGCTGCTGAGCTGATTTGCGACCAAGATGGTCGGCGCGTCGCTCAGCTTCAGACAATAGAATGGGGAATACCAGCCATGATACGGCGCGCAGACGAAAATAACTGATTGCGGAATGACGTGGCTTCGTCGGAACAATTTAGTTGAATCCGCATCCTTGACCTCGTCGATTCCCTCATTTGGCACGTTCTAGAATTAGAGCAGCCGTGCGCCAGTCGCAACGTTATTTGAATACAGAGTCAGGATTCATTGCAGGAGGTAAGAATGCCGTTGACGGTCAAAAACTTTTCTGTCGGATGGATGGCAGTGCCAATGCTGGGCATCCCGGTGGTGGTGCTCGGGCAAGCCCAGACGCTTCGCATAGCGGAGTACAACATCGATGATTCCGATGAAGGCAACAATAATAATATCACCGGTTCCGACGCCGGTGTCCCGACCGTGATGCAGGCGATGGGTATCCACTCGCTGGTCGGCGATTCCCAGCCGCTCGACGTCTTGGCGCTCACCGAGTTGTTGGATACCAACAACAACAGTATTACGTCAACGACGCTGCCAGCCCTGGTCAATGCGCTCAATAACATCTATGGCGCCGGGACTTATGCATACGTCAACACTCCCGATCCTACATCGGGCGGTACGAGCGAAAACGGGCCCAGCGGCTTGGTCTACAACACAAAAACCGTGCAAGTGATCGGGTCCGAGTCGCTGTTATATAGCGGCAACAGCGCACAGACCAATCCTCGTGCCCCAATGCGCTACGAGCTGCAACCGATTGGGTATGGATCCAATGCCGATTTCTATATTTATGTCACGCACATGAAATCGGGCACCACATCCGCTGACGTTACAGCCCGTGCGCAAGAGGCGGCTAATATGCGCGCCGACGCAGCAACGCTGGGCAGCAACGCCTCGATCATTTACACCGGCGACTTCAATTCATCTCCGCCCGAGTCAGAGTTCACCGACCTGACGGCGACCGGTCCGGGACAAGCATTTGACCCGGAAAATTTCAGCACCAGCACCCAATGGTGGTCCGAGTCGACCGACGATCTTGAATTCCGCGACGACTACGCGCTAATGACCTCTAACGTGGTCAATGACACAGGGCCCCTCGAGTATGTGCAAGGCTCATTTCAAGTCTTCGGGAATAACGGCTCCACGCCGTCGCGCGGAGAGACCGACGCCACTACCAACACGGCACTGGGTGATCTGTCCAATCGCACCACCGTGCTCGACGACCTGATGGAAACCGGAAGCTCCGATCCTGGCAGCGATCATATGCCGATCGTCGCCGATTACACGATTAACGTTCCCGAGCCCGTATCGCTCGGCGTCTTCATGTTCGCTGGCGGGGCCGTGTTGATGAGACCTCGACGCGGCGCCGGCAGGTCATGAAGAGATCCTTCGGGTTTTTAATTATTGTCCTGCTCGCCGGCGCTTCGCCGGCGCGCGGCGCGGAAAATACCGTCGTCTGGATCAGCCTGGACGGGTTGCGCAACGATTACGTCCAACGCGCCGCCGCCCCTACCCTCACCCGCCTCGAGCAGGAGGGAGCTTACACGAATCAGGAACACGCCATCTTCCCCTCGCTCACGTTTCCGAACCACATCAGCCAGGTCACCGGCACCACGGTGGACCATCACGGCATCCCCATGAACTCGTTCTTCGATGAGGGTACCGGGAAGAATTACGTTTATCCCACCCAGGACTCTCTGATCCGCGCCGAGCCGATCTGGGTCACCGCCAAACGTCAGGGCCTGCGCGTTGCCGTTATCGACTGGCCGGTTTCCAACGCTCAAACCGGCCAATGGAAGAGCGATTATTTCACCGATCATTACGACACGGTGCGGACCGACGCCCAGCGGCTGGACCAGGTGGTCGCGATCCTCAAGAAAGACCCCGGCAACCCGCCGCTGCGGCTGATCATGTCGTACATGGCGAGTGTGGATCATGCCGGCCATTCATTCGGACCCGAGGATGCCGAGAACATGAACCGCGCCGTGCTCAACGCCGATACGGCACTGGGCGCGTTTCTCAAGTCCGTCCTGGCATGGTTCGACGCCACGCATTCGGACACCGACGACCTGTATTTCATCATCAGCACCGACCACGGTATGGAGACCATGCACGAGCAGGTGAGCCTGGATCGTCTTCTGGGGCCCGAGCTGGTGGCGGGCACGAAGATCGTGGCCAGCGGGCCCATGGCCAGTATTTATTTCACCGATATTCCTGACGCGGAAAAGGCCGAGCGCGCCAACCAGATACTGGCGAAACTAAAGACCGTCGATTATGCCACCGCCTGGAAAGCTCAGGACATTCCCGCCTCCTATCACTATTCCGATCCCACGCGCATCGGTCAGATCGTGGTCGCGTTGAAGCTGGGATTTACCTTCAGCGAAATCCGCATCACCGCGACCCAGCCCGCTCACCCGGGCCTGCGGGGAATGCACGGATACGACCCCGCCGTCTCGACCAAGCTGCTGGGCACCGCCATTATCTGGCACTATCACCACCCCATGCACGGCGCGGACCTGGGTCCGATCGTCAACACGCAATGGCATGCAACCGTCGCCAGATTGCTGGGCATTCAGCCCGCGCCCGGCGCCGATCCGCGGCCAATTCCGTTGCCGCAATAATCAGACGGATCGACCATTTTTGTTTTATAATGGCGTCTTCGCTTGCCGGCGCGCTGAGGCAAAGCCGGGCAGGAGTCACTGAATGCAAGAAGCATCCGACCAAGGCGCCGTCCCGTCCCCGGATGGGTCGACCCAACTGCCGGTGGAAGGTAGTGGGCCCAACCATGTGCTGACTTCCGCGATTACTCCGGAAGAACAACCCGGCGCGCAGGTCGGCCGTTACAAGCTGCTGGAAAAGATCGGCGAGGGGGGATTCGGCGTGGTCTATGTCGCCGAGCAGAAAACGCCCATCCGCCGCCGCGTCGCTCTGAAAATCATCAAGCTGGGCATGGACACGCGCTCCGTGGTGGCGCGCTTCGAGGCCGAGCGGCAGGCGCTGGCGATGATGGATCATCCCAACATCGCCAAAGTCCTCGACGCCGGCGCCACCGACGCCGGCCGGCCATATTTCGTGATGGAACTGGTGCGCGGCGTGCCGATCACGCAATACTGCGATCAGCACCATGTATCTCCCAGCGAACGTGTAAATCTGTTCATCCAGGTTTGCCAGGCGATTCAGCACGCGCACCAGAAGGGCATCATCCATCGCGACATTAAGCCGTCCAACATCCTCGTGACCCTGCACGATGGAATACCGATTCCCAAGGTGATCGACTTCGGCATCGCCAAGGCGACGCAGGGTGATCTGACCGAGAAGACAATTTACACGCAGTTTCAGCAGTTCATCGGCACGCCGGCGTACATGAGCCCCGAGCAGGCGGAGATGAGCGGTCTGGACGTGGACACGCGCAGCGACATCTACAGCCTCGGCGTGCTGCTGTACGAATTGCTGACAGGACACACGCCCTTCGATGCGAAGGAATTGATGCAGGCGGGCATGGACGAGATGCGGCGAAAGATCCGCCAGACCGATCCGCTGCGGCCATCATATCGGCTTAGTGCGATGACCGGCGCCGATTCAACCGAAACCGCGCAACGCCGCGGAATGGATACCCATCGGCTGCTCACCTTGTTGCGCGGGGATCTGGACTGGATCGTGATGAAATGCCTGGAGAAGGACCGCACTCGGCGGTACGAGACAGCCAATGGTTTGGCGGTCGACCTCCAGCGGCACCTGAACAACGAGCCGGTGGCTGCCCGTCCGCCCAGCTCGGCCTATCGGGTGCGCAAATTCGTGCGCCGCAACAAGCTCTCCGTCGTCGCCGCCGCCGCCATCGTGCTGGCGATCCTGCTGGGGATTGGGCTGGCCACGGTCGGATTTTTCCGCGCCCGCACCGAACGCAATCGTGCCGTCGCGGCGCTGGATGAGGCCCAGCGGCAGCGGGCGCTGGCCGACGACAACTTTCGCGAGGCTAGAGCCGCCGTTGAGGACCTGCTGCAAATCTCTGACGAGCGGCTCAAGGACCAGCCTGGCCTTCAGCCGCTGCGGATGGAACTCATGAAAGCGGCCATCGACCGATACGAGCCGTTTCTGGCCAAGCCGATTCCCGATCCGACTCCACGCGAGGAACTGGCCAGACTCCACGCGCGGTACGGACAAATTATGCTGGAGCGGACGGAAACCATGGACGAAAGCGTCATGGCCGAGTTTGAAAAGGCGAGGAAGATCCAGGAGCAATTACTGCTGGAACATCCCGGTGATCGAACGCTGCGCGCCAATTTGGGCTGGACCTGCATCCTGGAGGAGTGGCGACCGCATGATATACCGCCGCTGCCCGAGCAGGTCGGGCGGCAGGCCATCCAAATATTCAGAAGCCTTGTTGCCCAAAACCCCAGCGATCCATTCGCGCGCGATGACCTCGTGTGGGCCCTTTGGCGAGTCGCGCGATATTTAGGTCACGATGAAGCGATGGCCGACGTGAACGAAGCGATTGCCATCGGCGAGCAATTGGTCCAGGAATATCCAGCATCTGTGGAATTTCGGCGCGAACTGGCAAACGCGCTGAACGTTAAATCGATGGTTTTGCTGCACCCCGTTAATCCTACTTCGCAGACGGCAGCCCAGGCCATGCCTTTTTGTCGGCGAGGCCTGGAACTGGACGAGGCCTTATATGCCGATCTGAAGTCCAATCGCCCCGAAGTACTACAACCGGAACGGGCGGCAGCGGACGAGGCGAGAATCGTCGGCGATAGCCCGATGTGGGCTGAATTTGACGTCGCACTCAAATCAGGTTTCCTCGCAAACATTTACGAGGTGCAGGGCGATTGGCGTCACGCCGCCGAAATGAGCGACCAATCAACCTCATTTTACAAGGATCTGGTGGAACACAGCCCCTCGGTGGCAACGTTTACGGAGCGACTCGTGAGCGCTTTTGAAAGCCGGGTCCAAGCGGCCGAGCAAGGAAACGATCGCCAGCAGGCCGCTGCCTGGTCAAAGGACGCCGTGGCGTTCTGGAATCGACAGATGGAACTGCATCCGGACCTGTCCCTCCTGCGCCAATACGCCGACGCCGCCGCCAAACAGGACGCCCAGGTTGCCCAGTGGCTGGCCAACCCGTCCACGCAGCCGTAGCACTTTGTCGCCGCCCAATGCTCGAATTGACGGCCCCGACGCCAATCCGCACACTGCGGCCATGACGGCGGCGCAGACTCCGGCGGCGGTCGAGCTTCGCGGGTTGACCAAACACTTCGGCGCCGTCGCCGCCAACGACGGTGTGAACCTGTGCGTCGAGCCTGGCACGATCCACGGCATCATCGGCGAGAATGGCGCGGGCAAATCCACGGCCATGAAAATGGTCTACGGCATGTTCCGTCCCGACGCCGGCCAAATCCTGATCCACGGACAACCGCGCGTCTGGAACAGCCCATCCGACGCCATCGCCGCGGGCATCGGCATGGTGCATCAGCATTTCATGCTGGCCGCGCCGTATTCGGCGATCGACAACATCGTCCTGGCCGACGAGCCGCGCCGCTTCGGGATCGTCATCGACCGCCGCAAAGCGCGGCGACGCCTGGAACAACTGAGCCAGCAATACGGACTTGCCGTCGAATGGAGCCGGCCGGTCGAGGATCTGCCTGTCGGCGTCCAGCAGCGCATCGAAATCCTCAAGCTGCTCTACCGCGACGCGCACATCCTGATCCTGGATGAGCCCACGGCCGTGCTGACTCCGCAGGAAACCAACGCCCTGTTCGCCAACCTCCGCAAGCTCAGCGACCAGGGCAAGACGATCATCCTCATCACGCACAAGCTGCGCGAGGTGATGGGGTTTACCCAGCGCATCACTGTGATGCGCAACGGAAAAGTCACCGGGCAGGTGGAAACCGCCAGCACCAGCCCCGCCGAGCTGGCGACGCTGATGGTCGGTCGGAAAGTCACGCTGGACATTCATGTCCCCACCGCCCAGCCGCGCGAGGCGCCGGCAATCGAAGTACACGGACTTTCCCTGGCCGGCGCGCAGGCGGGAAGCCGCCACAAGCTGACCGATGTCAGCTTCACCGTCCGCCGCGGCGAAATCGTCGGCGTCGCCGGCGTCGAGGGCAACGGCCAGTCGGAATTGATCGAAGCGATCCTGCACCCCGCCGACCCGCGCTGCCGCACCGCCGGCGTCGTGAAAATCCTCGGCCGCGACGTGGCCGCCTGGCACGGCTCGAAAACCCGCGACCTGGGTGTCGGTTTCATCCCCGAGGATCGCCAGCATCAGGGGCTGCTGGTTGAGCGATCGCTGCGGGAGAATTTTCTGCTGGGCCGGCAGCGCGAATGCCAGTTCAGCCGGGCGGGCTTTTTGCGACACCGCCGCATCGCCGCCACCGCCACGCGCGCGCTGGAACAATTCGACGTGCGCCCCCGCGATCTGTGGCGCCGGGCGCGCGATCTTTCGGGGGGCAATCAGCAAAAGCTGGTCATCGCCCGCGAATTCCAGTTCGAGCCATCCGCGCTCATCGCTGCGCAGCCGACGCGCGGTGTGGATGTCGGGGCCATCGAGTTTATCCACACGCAGATCGTCCGTGCCCGCGACCGCGGCGCGGGGTTGCTGCTGATCTCATCCGAGCTGGACGAAATCCTCACCCTGTCGGACCGGATCCTGGTGATGTACGAGGGCCGCATCGTCGCCGAGTTCCGCCGCGGCGCCGTCTCCGAGCGCGAGCTGGGCCTGAAGATGGGGGGATCATGAGAAAAGTGCTGCAGCCGGTGCTGGCCGTGATCCTGGGGCTGGCGGTGGGATTGGTCGCGACCTGGGTTGCGATCTGGCTGGCCACGCGGATGTCGGGCGAATCCAGCACGGGCGAAAATCCCTGGGACCTGCTACAGATCCTCGCCCGCGGCGCCTTCGGCACGCGCTACGACTTTGGCATGACCCTGTTTTACACCACGCCGCTGATCTTGACGGGCCTGGCGGTGGCGCTGCCGTTCCAGGCGGGGATGTTCAACATCGGGGCGGAAGGGCAATTGACGATGGGCGCGTTGGCCGCGGCGGCGGCGGGGGCGGTTTGGCCCAACGTTCCCTGGCCTCTGGCGCCGATCCTCGCCGCCGCCGCCGCATTCGCCGGGGGAATGGCCTGGGGCGCGATCCCCGGCTGGCTGCGCGCCCGCCGCGGCAGCCATGAAGTCATCAACACCATCATGCTCAATTTCATCGCCGCCGGCCTGGCCAGTTATGTCACGTTGTACATTTTGAAAAATCCCGACACGCAGAATCCCGAGACGCGACCCGTCGGTGCGGGTTATCTGATCCACCAGTTCGCACTCTTCCAGGGCGCGCCGCTCAGCACGGCGCTGCCGATGGCGCTGGCAATTGCGGCGCTGATGTCGCTGCTGCTGTGGCGGACGGTGCTGGGGTATGACATTCGCGTGGTCGGCCAGAGCGAGCCGGCCGCCCGCGCCGCCGGCATCGATCCGGGCCGCATCCGCATCATCGCGATGTCGCTGGCCGGTGGGCTGGCGGGGCTGGTGGGCGTCGGTGAGGTGCTGGGCAACGCGGGAAGATTTCGCCTGGGCTTCTCGCCGGATTTCGGGTTCATCGGCATCGCCGTGGCGCTGCTCGGTCGCAATCGTCCGCTGGGCGTGGTGGCGGCGGCGCTGCTGTTCGGCGCGCTGCACAAGGGCGCGGGCGACCTGGACCTGGAGACCGATCACGTCACCCGCGACCTGTCACAGATTCTGCAGGCGCTGGTGCTCCTCTCGGTGTGTGCCGACGGCCTGTGGGCCTGGATGAACAAGCGGGGCGCGCGATGACCGGAGAACTGGCCGCATCCACGCTGCGCATTTCCACCCCGCTGATTTTCGCGGCGATGGGCGGAATGTTCAGCGAGCGCTCGGGCGTCATCAACATCGCCCTGGAGGGGATGATGCTGATCGGCGCGTTCGGCGCGGCGGTGGGAACGCTGCACACCCATTCGCCGTGGCTCGGGTCGGCGTATGGAATGGGATCGGGCGTGGCGCTGGCGGCGATCTATGCGTTGTTCGTCATCCGCCTGCGCGCCGACCAGATCGTCGCCGGCATGGCCATCAATATGCTTGCCATGGGCCTCACGCCGTTTTTGTGCAAGATTCTGTATGACCAGACGACGTCGACGCCGGCGATCCCGCTGCAGCAGCAGTTCCAATCCGCGCCGCTATATCTCTGCTGGGTGCTGGTTGCCGCGTGCGCGCTGTGGGTTCGCTACACGCCCAGCGGATTGCGGTTGAGCTTTGCCGGAGAACATCCCGAAGCGCTCGACGCCGCGGGCATCCGCGTCAACCGCGTGCGCTGGA
>Ga0182024_10001839_pt1 | contig 53485 bp, 47 predicted proteins | sample P32metaG_FD_120480 | JGI IMG/M metagenome (GOLD analysis project Ga0182024, IMG submission 120480) | Permafrost microbial communities from Stordalen Mire, Sweden - P3-2 metaG (Illumina Assembly) | ecosystem: Environmental > Terrestrial > Soil > Wetlands > Permafrost | place: Sweden: Stordalen...
GATGCCGGCAGATATCCGACGCCGCCCATCGTGGCGAGCAACCATTTCACCGTAGCTTGCTCCGACGGTAGAGCGCGACGGCCGTCCGCACGTACGCCAGACCGCTGTAAATGGTGATCGCCAGCGTCGCCCAGATGCAGACGTCGCGGAAGTCGCGGAACCCGCGCTCGGCATCGGGTGTGAAGCGCTGCCGGTAATTGACGTAAATCAGGATGATCAGGATGGTGATCGATTGCGCGACCATCTTGACCTTGCCGACGTATTGCGCCCCGAACGCCTCGCCGCTGCTTTCGCTGATGCCGCGCAGGCTGGTGACGAGCAGCTCGCGCGCCAGGATGACGACGACCATCCACGGCACCACGCCGGTGATCGTCTGTGGAAGCTGATCGGGACCGGACGGCGCGATCGTGAAATTCCGTCCCGCGAAGAAAATGAAGCTCCCCAGCACCAGCACCTTGTCGACGAACGGATCCACGACGCGTCCGAAAGCGCCCTCCACCTTCCAGCGGCGGGCCAGGTATCCGTCGAGAAAATCAGTGAACAGCGCGACCAGGTAAATCAGAAACGCGATGTTGAGCCACACAACGTTGCCGTGCTGGCCGAGCGTGCTTTCGCTCTGGAAATAGGAGAGCATGCCGAAGAACACCGCCGCCAGCGCCAGGCGCAGGGCCGTCAGGGCGTTGGGGATGTGCCGGAACATGCGCGGCGGATTGTAGGAGAAACCTCGAGCAGTCGCGAACTGGACATGGCAGCGGGGCGAATCGAGAATCCACACGACGAGGATTTTGGTGCGGAAATTCTCCACGACCCTGACGCTGATCATCTGTGCGCTGCTGCTTATCGTGTTCACGTTAACGGCGTGGCTGGCGTGTCTGCACAAAAATGCCACCGTCGATGAGCCGGGCCACCTGGTTTCGGCGTGGATTCTGACGCACGACAACGATTTCCGCTGCGACTGCGAAACGCCGCCGCTGTGGAAATATTACATCGCTCTCGGGACGCGCAAGGATGCGCTGCCGATCGATCGCCGATCGCCGGGGTGGGCCCTGTTGCTCAGCGATTTCAGCTCCGAAGGCACGTTCGCCCGCGATGCGATGTATCACACGCCTGGCGTGGATGCCGATGCGCTGGTCCGCGCCGGCCGGGCGCGCATGCTGGTAATCGGCGTCGCGATGGGTGTGGCAATCGCGTGGTGGGCGTGGCGTCTGGGCGGCGCGGTGGCGGCAGTCGCGGCGCTGTCGGCGTTCTGCCTGGACCCCAATTTCATGGTGAACTCGGCGATGATCAAGAACGACGTGGTGACCGCGCTGGCGCTGCTGTTGCTCTCGGCGGCGATCTGGCTGCTGGGCGAGCGCGCCAGCGCGTGGCGGTGGCTGATCGCGTCGCTGATGCTGGGCGTCGCGCTGACCGTCAAATTTTCCGGGATATTGGGCATTCTGATATTGGGGCTGATGCTGTTGACCCGAGCGCTGATGAAATCGCCGTGGCCGTTTGAGCGCTGGATCGCCCGGACGCGCCCGCAGCGCCTCGCGCTGGCGGCGGGAATGTTCATCGCGTCGCTGCTGACCAGCTGGATATTCATCTGGGCCTGCTATGGATTTCGCTACGGGCCCAGCAGCGACCCAAGCCAGGAATTCGACCTGAGCGATACGCTCCGGCACAGCGCCATCGGGCAATTTTTCGCGCAGAGCATCGATCCGGGGCAACCGGTGCGGTACCTGAATTACGGCAACGCACAAACCTGGCAGCCGCCCGCGGCGATTCGCCTGATCCTCTGGGCCGACAACCACCACCTGCTGCCGCAGGCTTACCTGAGCGGGTTGCTGTTCACGTACGGCATGTCGCAGAGCCGGCTGGCATTTTTGTGCGGGCAATCGTCGCTGGTGGGGTGGTGGTATTACTTCCCGCTGGCGATGATTTTCAAGACACCGCTGACGACGTTGATCGCGCTGGCGGCGGCCGCCGCGTTCGTGGTGATCCGGGCGCGCCATGCCCGCGCGATCAAGACATGGCCGCTGATTGCCACGGCGATCACGCCGCTGCTGTACATACTGGCGGCGATGCACGCGCATCTGAATATCGGCCTGCGGCACGTCCTGCCGGTCTATCCATTTTTGTTCATTTTCCTGGGCGTGGCGGCGTCGATGGCGTGGCGCGCCAGCCCCCGCATCACCGGCGTGCTGATCGCGCTGATGATCGTCGGCCTGGCGGTGGAGACGGGCGGCGCCTATCCCGATTTCGTTCCGTTTTTCAACGTGGCGGTCGGCGGCGCGCGCGGCGGTGTGAACCTCCTGGGCGATTCCAATATCGACCTGGGCGAGAACCTGATGACGCTGGCGGCGTGGCAGCAACAGCATTCGGACACGCCGTTGTACCTGTTGTATTGGAGCACCGCCGATCCGCACTACTACAAAATTCGCTACGCGCCGATGTTCGGCGACGCGGTACCGCCACAGCAGAAGCAAAATGGCGCCGGCCCCGCGCCGGTGGTGGCGGTGGGGGCGGCGATCCTGACCGATCCGTATTCCAACCAGGTCAAGCCGGCATTTTTCCGCGCGTTGGCGCGACAGCAGCCGATCGCCGTGCTGGGCGGGTCGGTCTATCTGTATCATTTGCCGTGACACGTCCAAGTGAACACATCGCCCGGCCAGAATCGCTACGCCAGGATTATGCCGATGGTCGCCTGCGCGCTGCTTCTGGCGCTGTTCGCGGCGACTTCATGGCGGGCATCGTTGACAAAATGCGCGACCATCGATGAGCCGGGCTACCTGGTCTCGGCATGGATCATGACGCATGATGATGATTTCCGCCTCGACTGCGAAAACCCACCGCCCTGGAAATATTTCGTCGCGGTTGGCACGCGGCAGGATGCGCTCCCGATCGATCCCCGATCGCGGGGCTGGGCGCAATTGCTCAGGCAGTTTGATTACGAAGAGGTTTATGCCAGCAACGTGCTGTACCGCACCCCCGGTGTGAATCCCGATGCGCTGATCCGCGCTGGCCGCGCGCGGATGCTGGTGCTCGGTGTGGCGCTGGGCGTGGTGATCGGGTGGTTTGCAAGGCGGTTGGGCGGGCCGGTCGCGGCCGTCGTGGCCGTGGCGGCATTCGGTCTGGATCCCAATTTCCTGGCCCACGCGATGCGGATCAAGAACGATGTCGCGGCGGCACTGGCGCTGCTGCTGCTGTCGGCGGGAATCTGGCTGCTGGGCGAGCGCGGCACCGTGTGGCGATGGCTGGTGGTGTCCCTGTTCCTGGGATTGGCCGTCACCGTGAAAATGTCGGGGATATTGGGAATCGCGATTCTGGCCGCGGCGCTGCTGGTCCGATCGCTGATAAATCAGCCCTGGCCGATTGGGCGCTGGTTGGCGAAAACCCGCCGCCAGCGCCTGGCAGCGGGGATGGGAATGTTCCTGGGTTCGCTGCTGTGTGCCTGGATATTCATCTGGGCCAGCTATGGCTTCCGCTACAACCTCAGCCGCGATCCGGCGGTGCAATTTGATTTGCGGCACACGCTGGAGCAGAGCGCGTACGAGGATTTTTTCGCGCGAACCAGCGGCGGCACGCAGCAGTTGCAATATCTCGATTACGACCGCGACGTGCGCAACTGGCGCCCACCCGTGGGTGTGAGGCTTATTTTGTGGGCGATGAATCACCGGCTGCTGCCGGCCAGTTACCTCAACGGGCTGCTGATCACCTACGGGATGTCCGCGGGCAGGCTGACATTTTTATGCGGGCAATTTTCCGTGACCGGGTGGTGGTATTACTTCCCGCTGGCAATGCTGTTCAAGACGCCGCTGACAACATTGGTGGGATTGGCATTGGCCGCGCTGGTGGTGGTGTCGCGCGGCCTGCGCACCGGGGCGGTGAAGATGTGGCCCGTGATCGCGACGGCCATCACGCCGGTTTTGTACATGCTGGCGGCGATGCACACGCACGTCAACATCGGTCTGCGACACGTGCTGCCGGTTTACCCATATCTGTTCATTTTCATGGGCGTCGCGGCGGCAATAGCGTGGCGGCAAATGCCGCGAATCACCGCCGCGGCGATCGTGCTGTTGATCGTCGGCCTGGCCGCCGAAACGTACGCGGCGTATCCGGATTTCATCCCATTTTTCAACGTTGCCGCCGGCGGCGCGCGCGGTGGACTGGGCCTGCTGGGCGATTCCAACATCGATATGGGCCAGGACCTGCCCGCGCTGGCGGCGTGGCAGAGACAGAATCCCGATCGCCAGCTTTATCTGCTGTATTGGGGCACGGCCGACCCGCGCCATTACGACATCCACTACATCAACATGTATCAAAGTACCGCGCCGCGGGATCAGATAACGCCGTCGGGTATGCCCAAAGTGGTCGCGATCAGCGCGGCGGTGCTGAGCAATTACAAGGCGCGCCAAGCCGACCCGTTGCTGTTCAATGCCGTGCTGGGCCAGCAGCCCATCGCCGTGCTGGGCGGGTCGATTTATCTGTTCGCGCTTCCGTGATCGAAAATCATGCGCGTTGCCCGGCCGGTTTGCGAAATGGCCCATGAGTCGGCGGCGCGCCAGCCACGCAAAATTGGCGGCGGCGCCTGCATTTGAGCCTGGCCGAAAACCACCACGACCTGGGAAAGCGACGCCAATTGCGCCAGCGCCGCGGGGTCGGCGACGCTATCGAGGATCATCACCGGGCGGTGTGAATCGGGCGCGTAGTGTGCGAACGCAACGTAATCCAGATGCGCCAGGGCGGTCGGCTCGTAGAAGATCAGCGGTTCGCGCGGCGCGGCGACGCGGTCGATCAGGTGAGAAAATTGCCGCCAATCCCCCCGCACGGGCGCCATTGGCCAATGCGGCGCGGGCGGTCCGCCCAATCGCGCCATCGCCGCGACGGCGACGCCGATCAGCATGATCCAGCAGAGGATCCAGGCGCGCCAGCCACCCAGCGGCAGTGGGGCGATCGCCAGGAAACAGAATCCCGGCGTCGCCAGGAAGCTGAAGCGCGCAAAATCGATCAGCAACGTATGCTGCGTCGCATCCCACGCCGCCAGTCCACCGACGGCGCCGACCGACCAGCACCACCACAAAAGCCTCTGGCGGCTGCGCGGCAAAATTAACGGCAGGGCGAAGACAATCACCGCCGCGCTCACCAGCAGCGGACGCGAGGAATCGTCGAACAGATGCAGCGCGGGCGTGGCGGCCGCGTGGCCGAGAAGCTTCAGGAGGCTGAAGTTGTCGTCGTGTTGCCACGATGTATTGGCCGGATCCAGGCGAATCAACCGCTGCTGTTGCCAGAACCACGGCGACCAGATCAGCGCCGCTGCGAGGGCGGCGCCGAGCATGACGGCGACAGTTCGGATGCGATCACGGCCGCACAGGCGGAGCAGCGCATAAACCCCAAGACCCGCCATCGCGAACGCGGTGAAATAATGGGTGAGCAGCGACGCCGCCACCGCGACGCCCAGTTGCACCAGGCGGATCGCGCTGGCGCCGGCCAGTTCGATGCGCACCAGCGCATGGATGGCGATCAGCCCGAGCAGCGCGATCATCGTGTAGCTGCGTGCCTCCTGGCTAAAATCGATTTGCGAAACCGCCAGCGCCATGACCGCCGCCGCCGCCAACGCCGCGCCGATGCCCGCGCCGCGGCGAGCGGCATCGAACAGGACGACCACGGCGATCAGCGACAGCACGGCCGACAGCGCGCGCGTCGAGAAATCGCTTTCGCCAAACAAATCCATCCACCAGCGCAGCACGATGTGATACAGCGGCGGCTGGGGCACGGCGGCCAGGCCCGTCCAGACATGCGGCCACGACGGCGCGCCGGCCAGCAGGACTTGCGGCGGTGGATCGAGCAGGCGACCGGTCGGCAGCGTCAGCGCCTGCTCGCCGCGCCCGGTGGCCAGGTAAATGCCGTAAATTTCATCCGACCAGAGGCTCTGCCGCTGGATTTGATGGAACCGCAGAAACGTTCCCGCGGCCAGGATCGACAGCAACACAAGAGCGATCAAAGCCAGGGAAGTGCGTTGGCGAACGGCCACGTGCGACATTTTCCGAGGGCGTTTGGCGCCGTGTCAAGCAAAACATTGAATGTTGTTGGTAAGCGTTTACCATGGCGTAAATGGGAATAAATAGCGGGCTGTGCGCCCTGATGCTGTTGATGATTTCGGCCGCGCCGGCGACGCAGCCGGATGTGGCAAATCTCCCGCCGCCGGTGCAGCTCACGGCGGCGCAAGATCATCAGCGCATCATGGATCTGCTGCACATCGCCTCAATCCCGCCGGGGGCGTCGGGGCAGCATCCGAACATCGATGAGTCCAGGGCCAATCCCTATCCCAACCTGCCCGACCCGCTGGTGCTGAACGATGGCCGCAAGGTGACCACGCCGCAGATGTGGTGGACGCTGCGGCGGCCGGAAATTCTGGAGGATTTTGAGCGCGAGATTTATGGCCGGACCCCCGCGAACACACCGGCGGTGAATTGGGAAATCACCAGCGTGAAAAATGATGGCAAGACGATCGTCAAACAGCTCGTGGGCCACGTGGATAACTCATCGTATCCGCTGATCGACGTCAACATTCAACTCACGCTGACGACGCCGGCCGATGCGAGCGGGCCGGTGCCGGTGATGATGCAGTTTGGATTTATTTTCGGCCCGCGTGGGCGCGGCGCGTTCACGCGTCCCGTGCGCCCGCCGCCTACGAGCGCGCCGAGTGTTGGATCTGGCCCAAGCTGGCAGCAGCAGGTGCTCGCCAGGGGATGGGGATATGCCATCATCATCCCCGCCAGCATCCAGGCGGATAATGGCGCGGGGCTCACTTCGGGCATCATCGGCCTGGTCAACCAGGGCCAGCCGCGCAAGCTGGACGACTGGGGCGCGCTGGCCGCCTGGGCGTGGGGCGCCAGCCGGGCGCTGGATTATTTCCAGACCGACAAATCCGTCGATGCCCGCCACGTCGGCATCGAAGGCCATTCGCGCTACGGCAAGGCGGCTCTGGTGACGATGGCGCTGGACCCACGATTCGCCATCGCATATGTCAGCTCCTCTGGCGAGGGTGGCGCGAAGCTGCATCGGCGCAACTGGGGCGAGCTGGTCGAGAACGTCGCAGGCACCGGCGAATATCACTGGATGGCCGGAAATTTCCTCAAATATGCCGGGCACTGGGACGCGCTGCCGGTAGACTCGCACGAGCTGATCGCGCTGTGCGCCCCGCGCCCGGTGTTCATCGGCGCCGGCGCGACGCAGGGCGATGCGTGGGTGGATGCCAAGGGAATGTTCATGGCCGCCGCGGCGGCGGGGCCGGTCTACACACTGCTGGGCGCACGCGACATGGGCACCGGCGAATTTCCACCGATCGAAACCCCGCTGATCGACGGCGAGATCGCCTTCCGCCAGCACAGCGGCGGCCACACCGATGCGCCCAACTGGCCGATATTTTTGACGTTCGCGGAGCGGTATTTCAAATGAAGGCAGGCCTGCCATGAGCGAGCGCAGCGAGTCGAATGGAGCCACGGGGAATCGAACCCCGATTTGCTGAATGCGATTCAGCCGTCATCCCGTTAGACCATGGCCCCGAAATCCGGGTCGCAATGCATTCTAAGTGGCGCCGTGGGAGCGTCAAGATACGCTTTGACGAACGGCGGCCGGCCGTCTATAGTCATGGTAACCAACTTCGCTCTGCAGGCAGTCCCGGAGACAATTATGGACGCGGCCGTTGCGGAGCAAGACGTCGATCAGTTGACCAATCTGTTTAGATTGCTTGCCGACAAAACGCGGTTGAATATCCTCCTGGCACTCGCCGCGGGCGAGCGCAACGTCGGCAGTTTGTGCCAGGGTCTGCAACTGCCACAGCCGACGGTCAGCCATCACCTGGGGCTGCTGCGTTTCCACAACATCATCACGAATCGGCGGCGGGGCAAGCACGTGTTTTATTCGCTGAACGGCGCGCTGAGCATGGGGAACGGCCCGCTGCTGGAAATCGCGCTGGAGCATTTTTCGGTGCGCCTGGCCGGCAAGGTGGTCTGAGATATCAATCAATCGGGAACAGGCTCGTCGCGGAAAAACCGGCCGGTGGTATGGATGAAGACATCCTCCAGCGTCGGCTTGCCGACGGAGACTGAATCGACCAATCCCGGCAGCGCCTCGATCAACTGTGGGATAAACTCATGCCCGCGCGAGCGCTCGATGCGCACCAGTCCGTCGAGCGTCTCGGGATTCAGCGCGAAACGATCGTGAATAATCTGCGCCGCCTGCGCCGGCTGGCGAGTGGAGAGGGTGATCACGTCGCCGCCGATGCGCTCCTTCATCGCCGCGGGAGCATCGCACGCGGCGAGCCTGCCGCGATCCATGATCGCCAGGCGGTCGCAGCGATCGGCTTCATCCATGAGATGCGTGGTCAGCAGCACGGTGACGCCGTCATTTTTCTGCACGTGCGTCAGGTATTGCCACAGGTCGATGCGCGCGGCGGGATCGAGGCCGGTGCTGGGCTCATCGAGCAGCAGGATTTTCGGCTGGTTGAGCATCCCCTTGGCCAGCTCGACGCGGCGGCGCATCCCGCCGGAGAATCGCTCGACGCGCTCGTGGCGGCGATCCGACAGGCCGACGCGATCCAGCATCTGGTCGATGCGCCGGCCCAGCTCGCGGCCGCGAAGGCCGTACAGATGCCCGTGATGGCGCAGGTTTTCCTCCGCGGTGAGCTGCTTGTCGAGGCTGGGGGATTGGAAGACGATACCGAGGTGCCGCCGCACGGCGTCGCGCTGCGCGGCCAGATCCATCCCCAGCATGCAGACGGTCCCCGGCGGCGCGGGGATGAGCGTGGAGAGGATGCGGAAGAGCGTGGTTTTGCCGCTGCCGTTGGGGCCGAGAAATCCAAAAATCTCACCCGCGCGCACTTCCAGCGACAGATCCGCCAGCGCCGTGCGATCGCCGTAATGGTGCGAAAGTCGGCGAACCTGCACGATGTTTGTCGGCGTTTCGCTCATTGATGGAAGTTGAACATCACGTCGGCGGGGGAAGCATCGCTGACGGTAATGCGCTGCTGCTGCCGCGGCAGCGCCTCGTGCCAGGCGGCCAGCGTGTACGTGCCGGGCGGGACGTGGCTGATCGTAAAGCTGCCGTCCTCGCCGGTGACCGCGAACCAGGGATGATCGAACACACCGATCCACGCGCTCATCCACGGGTGCACATCGCACTTGACGCGGAACGGCGCCTCGGGCGACGCAAACTGCATATCCTTCTGGCCCGGCGCGGCGAAGCCGAAATTGGCCTGCGGGTTGACGGCGCATTGCAGATTCACGTTGTGCATCAGCGCATCGCTGGATTTGATGCGCAGCGTCTGGCCGGCATGCAGGGCCAACACGTGCGGTACATACATGCAGTTGATCTGATCCAGCAGGGCGGGATTCGAATCGATCATCGGCCCCGCCGGTGCGTCGGCGAGGAAGACGACGACATTTTTCAATCCACCGGCCGGCCCGACGACAATCGATTCGTCCGGGCAATTCGGCGAGCCGGGAATGATCCGCCGCGGCGGTGGGTCACCGACGAGAAACACGCGGCCGCGGACGATGCCGTTGCCGGTCGGCGAGGTGGTAGCGGCCGGCGCGGGGGAGCCGCGATCGCAGCCCCCCGTGAGCAATAGAACGAGCGAAAGGCTAATGACGAAATACGAATGACGAATGACCAAATGAAAATTCCGTTGCGTCATTGGAGCGTTTGGACATTCGGTCATTAATTCGTCATTCGTCATTCGAATTTCGTCATTCAGATGCGATCCAGCATCAACGCCGTCAGCAGGGCGGGGAGATAAATGATCGAAGCGAAGAATAGCCGGCGGGCGTCGGTGCGAGTGCGGCGGGAGGCGGCGGCGGCGGCGAAGGCGAAGAACCCCAGGCCCAGCACCGTCGCGGCGATCGCGTACGCCGCGCCGGCGATCCCCGTCAGCGCGGGCGTCAGGCTGGCCGGCAGCAGCGCGGCGGTATAAAGCAGAATCTGGCGGCTGGTCGCGGACAGTTGCGGGTCGGACACCGGCAGCATCTTGAATCCACCGAGCCGGTAATCCTCGCGGTAGAGAATCGCGATCGCCAGAAAATGCGGAATCTGCCAGATGAACAGGATCGCGAACAGCGTTAGCGCGGGCTCGGAGAGCGATCCCGTCACCGCCGTCCATCCCATGACCGGCGGGATGGCGCCGGCGACGGCGCCGACGACGGTGTTCAGGGTCGTGATGCGCTTGAGCGGCGTGTAAATCAGCACATAACTGGCCAGCGTGACCGCGCCCAGAATCGCCGTGAGCGTGTTGACGAACATCGCCAGGTAAATCGTGCCCAGCACACCGGCGAGCACGCCGAGGATCAGGGCCTGGTTGGGCGCGACGCGCCCGGTCGGCAGGGGCCGGCCGGCGGTGCGGGGCATCAGGGCGTCGTAGCGGCGCTCGGCGTATTGATTCAGAATTGCAGCGCCCGCGGCGCACAGCGCCGTGCCCAGCAGCGCGTGCGGCAGGATGCGCCAGGCATCGGGCAGGCGAGCGGCCATGAAGTAACCGACGAACGTCGTGCCCAGGATCAGCAGATTCATCCGCGGCTTGAGCAGCTCGTAAAAATCCACCCAGCGCGGCCGGATGTCGCGGCGATCCAGGGGCAGAATGACGCTGGCGCTGTTCATGCGTTGACCAGACTGTACTGCGCCGCCGGCTGCGGGGAAACCGTCGCGCGGGAGGATGCCGCCACGACCGCCGTGCGCAGCAGGATCACCCAGCCGGTCATCAGCGTCAACGAACCGACCGCCACGTGTGCCGAGGCGATGTCGGCCGGCTTGCGCAGCAGCACCGTCAGGATGCCCAGCGTCAACTGGGTTGCCAGCAGCACCAGCAGAATGATGGCCGGTCGGGTCAGAGAATTTTGCCCGCGCAGACGCCGCAGAATCGTGACGCAAAGGGATATCACCGCCGTCGTCACGGCCAGCGCGCCGACACGATGGCCGAAATTGATCCAGATCTGAAACGCGGTGACGCGGTTGAGGCCCAGATCGGTGCCGTAACGATGCACCGCCTGCTGGCGGAACGCATCATTCACGACCATGGGCGGAAGCCATTTGCCGAAGCTGGTGGGGAAATCGGGAATGGCCAGGCCAGCGTCGCCGTGACGCATGATCGCGCCGACGATCAGTTGGATCAGGATCAGGGCGACCGCCAGGATCGACAGGCGATAGATATTTCGGATCGCGTGTTGCTGGGGAACGGCGGTGCGCGGCGGTTGCTGCCAGAAGCGCGAAGTCATCACGCAGAACGTGGCGAGCAGGCAAAAAAATATCTGCGCGGCGCAGCCGTGGACGATGGCCAGGTCGCGGCGGCTCAGCACCACGCGCAGGCCACCGATGACGCCCTGCACGATGACGCCCGCGAGGATGCCCACGGCCGTCCAGCGGATGGCCGGGCGGCGATCGGTGATCCACGCGACGACCGCCAGCACGATGCACAGCGGCCCGACGATCGCCGCGGCGTAGAGGCGGTGCGTGTGCTCGAAGAGGATCCCGCCCACCCATTTGCTGGGTGGGAAGGTGAACATGTTATAGCCCCAGGTGTTGGGCCAGTCGGGCACGGCCATGCCGGCGCCGTGGCTGGTGACCAGCCCGCCCATAAAGATGAGCGGGAACGTCGCCACCGCCGTCAGCAATGCCAGGCGGTGCAGCAGAGCGTTGTGGGTTGGCGTTGGCACGGAGGGTAATCCGGGAAAGCGTCAATATTATTGCCAGGATCACCAGCGGCAAAGGCCCGAAGGGGCCAAAGCGGGGAACAAAGCGTCAAATTCGCATCCAAATGGCCTGCTGCGCTGATTTGCCGCAGGCCGGACGAGGGGTCCGATAAGTCGATTGCGGCGGGATTGCTGAGCGCCGCTTCACCCTGGGGACGGAACAGCCGATACAGCCGTTAAGGCTTCGCGTCCGAAATTCATGGCGCGTCATTGAGGATGGATTATGAAAAGCGCATCGATATATCTGGCGGCGTTGGCGTTATTGCTGGGCGGGTGCAGCAGTCACAATTCATCTGCGAACAGCGGCCAGAAACTGCCGCCCGATGCGCAGATCGCCGAAGCCAAACCCAAGGCGGTGACCGCCGACACGCACTTTGCCGCCGGGCAGTTCGCCGAGAGCCAGAATCAATACGCGGCGGCAATGCATCAATATCAGGAAGCGCTTAAGCTGGATCCCCATCACCTGCCCTCGCTGTATCGCATGGGCGTGATGCTGACCAACCTGAAGCATTACCCCGAAGCGGTCGCCGCTTGGCAGCGGTACATGGTCGCGTCGAACAACTCGGGCTCGGCCTACAACAACCTGGCGTATTGCTACGAGATGCAGGGCCGTCCCAAGCTGGCCGAGGACACCTATAAGAAGGGGATCGAGCTGGATCCTCACGACGCCGGCTGCCGAACCAATTATGGCCTGATGCTGGCGCGGCGCGGACAAATCCAGGAAGCGATCCGCGTCTGGACGCCTGCCCTGAGCGACGCGGAGATCCACTACAACATGGCCGGCATCTACCAGATGGACGGTCGCAAGCAGGAAGCCAAGGCGGAATACCAGAAGGCATTGGACCTGGACCCGACCCTGCCCGATGCGAAGGAGCGCATGGCGGAGCTGGATACGAAATGATCGCGGCGGCGAAAGATTGAACGCACTCGCAGAAGCCCCGCATTCACGTGCGGGGCTTTCATTGGTGCGCGGCGATTATCGTAATTCGATCTGCTAACATGCCCGCGCCATGCCCGATCCGCCCAAGCGCGTCGCGCTGTTTGTCACCTGCCTGACCGATCAGTTTTATCCGCGCATCGGCGTGGCGGTCACGAAAATCCTGGAGCATTTCGGCTGCACGGTGGACTTCCCGCGCGCCCAGACCTGCTGCGGGCAGCCATTTTTCAATAACGGATTCCATCCCGAAGCCCGCGCCCTGGCAGAACGGATGGTCCCTATATTCGCGTCGTACGATTACGTCGTCACACCCAGCGGATCATGCTGCGCGATGGTGCGAGAGCAATATCACGAACTGTTCGCCGGCGACGCGAAATGGGAAAAGCCGACGCACGACCTGGCGGTGCGCACCTATGAATTCGTCGAATTCCTCGACAAAGTGCTGAAGGTGGATTTCGCGCAGTTCAAGCTGCCGCAGCCGCACAACGTCACGTACCATTACACGTGCCACCTGCGCGGCATCGGCATCAAGGACCAGGGCGTGCGGCTGCTGCGCCAGATCGGCAACGTGCAATTCAAGCCGATGGAAAAGACCGATCAGTGCTGCGGGTTCGGCGGGACGTTCGCGGTGAAATATCCCGCCATCAGCGGCGCGATCGTCCAGGACAAGGTCAGCTGCATCGCCGCCAGCGGCGCCGACACGCTGATCTGCAACGACGCCGGCTGCACCATGAACATCGCGGGGATGTGCCATCGTGGGGGAATGGACGTTACGGTGAAACATATCGCCGAGCTGATGGCCGATGCGATGGGGATTGATGTGGGCGGCTGGTAGGCCGGCTTGCGAGCCGGACCAGCGGCCGGGACAATCATCGGGCTATGCCGGTCGATCGCAACACCGAGCAATTCCTCGAAGAAGCGCAGGCGACGCCGTTCGATTTCCACGAGATCAGCGTCAAAGCGGCGGGAGACGAGCGACTGAAGACGGCCGTTTCGGCCAATACGCAGCGGCAATACGACGGGCGTGTATCGCGCATGCTGGATTTGCCCGATCCCGACGGCCTGCGCGATCTGGCCGGGCGGATCAAGCAGCACACGCTGGATCACCTGGATTACTACCTGGACCAGCTCAAATCAGCGGTGGAAGCGAACGGCGGGCGCGTGCATTTCGCGGCGGACGGGGCGGCGGCGCGGCGGATCATCACCGATATCGCCACGCAGGCCAAGTGCCGCGGTGTCATCAAGAGCAAGTCGATGGCCAGCGAAGAGATCGAACTGGCGCATCACCTGGAACGGGCGGGTCTCGATCTGGTGGAGACCGACCTGGGCGAATTCATCATCCAGATCAGCCACGACAAACCCAGCCACCTGGTAGCGCCGATCATTCACAAGGACCGCGCGTCGATCGCGCGGCTGTTCGCCGATTATTTTCACACGCCGTACACGGATGATCCATCGGCGCTGACTCGGCAGGCGCGCACTTTTCTGCGCGATAAATTCCGGCGGGCGGATTTGGGAATTACCGGCGGTAATTTCCTGATCGCCCAGACCGGGCAGGTCTGCGTCGTCGAGAATGAAGGCAACGCGCGACAATCAATCACCACGCCGCGCGTACTGGTGAGCCTCGTCGGCATCGAGAAATTGATTCCGAGGCTGGCGGATCTGGCGGTGATGCTCAAGCTGCTGGCGCGCAGCTCGACCGGCCAGCCGATGACGATCTACACCAGCATTTTCGGCGGCCCGCGCCAGCCGGGCGAGAAAGATGGGCCCGAGCAATTTCACCTGGTGCTGCTGGACAACGGGCGCAGCGAGATCCTGGCCGATCCCCAATATCGGGAAACCCTGCGCTGCATCCGTTGCGGGGCGTGTCTCAACGCTTGCCCGGTCTATCGCAAGATCGGCGGGCACGCGTACGGCAGCGTTTATCCCGGCCCGATCGGCGCGCTGATCACGCCGTTGTTCCAGGGCCTGGGCAAGTTCCAGGATTTGCCGCAGGCGAGCAGCCTGTGCGGCGCGTGCTACGAGGCGTGCCCGGTGAAGATCAATATTCCCAAACATCTGGTGAACCTGCGCCGCGACATCGTGAAGGGGAAGTTGAACGGATGGATGGAACGGCTGGTGTATCGCCTGTGGGCGCGCGGGTTGCGCAGTCCAATGGTGTATCGAATGATCGTCGGTCTGCAGAAGTTCGACCTGCGCCGCCGCGCCGCGGGGACGGGTTGGGTCCACCGCCTGCCGCGCGTGGCGGCGGGGTGGACGCAGGTGCGCGACATGCCCGCACCCGCGTCGCGCACATTTCGCCAGTTATGGAAGGATCGGCCGTGAGCGCCGCGCTGCATCGCGCCGCCCTGGCGGTGATCCTGTTCGCCTCATTTTTCCTGTCGCTGCATCATCTGGATCATCCGGCCGTCAAGCCGCTGGACGAGGTGTTCCACGCGATCGTCGCGCGCAACCTGCTGGAGCACCCGCTGACGCCCACGCTGGTCGATCGGCCGTATCTGGCTTACAACGCCAGCGATTGGCTGACGAATCACATCTGGCTGCACAAGCCGCCGATGGCGCTGTGGCAGATCGCGCTGTCCTACCGGGTATTCGGCGTCAACACGCTGGGGCTGCGATTTCCATCGGCGATCCTGGCGGCGCTGGCGGCGTGGCTGACGTACCTGATCGGTACGGAATTGCTGGACCGCACCGCGGGCCTGTTCGCCGCGGCGCTGCAGGCGGGCAACCCCGTGATCATGATGCTGATCCACGGATATGTGTTCAGCGATCACATCGATATTTCCCTGCTGTTCTGGACGGAGCTGTCGATTTATTTCCTGGCGCGAGCGCTGCGAACCGGGTGGCGGATTGACCTGATCCTCTGCGGCGCCGCGCAGGGCCTGGCATTTTTGTCCAAAACTTATCCGGCGCTGATCGTGACGGGCCTGGCGCTGGCGGCGTGGCTGCTGCCGCGCACGGCGCTGGCGCGCGGCAGCGGCGGGCGCGTGAGCGGCCGGAGTGTCGGATGGATTATTCTGGCCGCGGCCGTCGTTGCTGGGCCGTGGATGATTTGGACGGCCATTCGATTTCCCGATGAATTCTCCTACGAGAACCTGCAGATCCTGCATCACATCAACCAGAACGTGGAAAGTTGGGCCGGGCCGTGGGATCGGCTGGCGTTTGGATATTGGATCAGCATTTTTCACGTATTTTATGCGGCAGCGGTGGCGGCGGGGATCTGGGCGATCGTGCGCGCCACGCAAACGCGCGATCTGAAAATGTGGCTGATCATCGCGTGGACCCTGGGCGTGATGACGCCGCATCTGCTGGTCACGTCCAAGACGATGTCCGCGACGCTGTTGGGCTGGCCGCCGGCATGGCTGCTGCTGGGATTCATGATTTCGCGCGCCCTGCGCGACGATCACTGGGCCTTGGGAATCTGGTCGATCTGCATGATCCTGGCCGCGACGTGGATCAGTGCCGATGACATTCCGCGGCAGGGGTGGGGCGCGGGGCCGGGCGGGTTCGGCTCCATTATGATGCAAAACTTGTGGGTGATCTGGCACGTTCTGGTGGCGCTGCTCGGCGGGCTGGTTGTGGCGCGCGGGCTTGGCTCGCCGCGGATGCGCTGGGAACGGGGTGGAATGATTGGGTTGGCTTGCGCCCTGGCGCTGTTGATTGCCGTGCGCTGGTGGAAAGGGGATCATCCCGCCGGCTATGTGCGCGAGACGCTCGTGGTGACGGATATCGACGCGCGAGCGCCGGATTTTTCCGCCATCGGCCAATTCGCGGCGCGGCTGCCGACCAACGCGGCATTCATCGTCGATGAGCGGGAGAGGTTGGAGAACAAGCTGGTGGAATTCGCCACGGATCGATCGTGTTATGCACTGGAGCGACACGATTGGCAGCCGACGGCGCGGGCGCTGACAGAGGCGGGCGCGCTTCCCTATCTGATCACTCCCGGGGCCCTGGATTTGCCGATCGTATTCGTCGACCCGGCGAGAAACATTGTGTATGCCTGCACACCGGCCGCGAAACGGGCCTCGGGTGGAAAATAGCATGGGCGAGCCGATCGATCCGTTCGAGAAAATTCGCCGCGCGCTCGGCCGCAGCAAGCCGCTGTCGGCCGTTCCACCATCGCCGAGCGATCCGCTCATCACGCGGCTCGTCGAGCGGGATGCCGATTTGAAGGATCGTTTCACCCGGACGGCTCGGCAGGCGAATTTCGAGGTTGAGCAGGTCAGCGCCGGCGGCGCCGCCTCGTCACTGGTCGATTTTCTGCGCGCCAATCAATCTCGCCGCGTCGGCTTGTCGGCTGGTGGGTTGCTCGAACAATTGCGGATCGCCGAGGCGCTGCGCGAAAGCGGGTTTGACGTTTCAACCTGGGACACGCTGAGCAGCGACGCGGCATATGACCTGGACTGCGGCGTGACGGACGTGTGGGCCGCGGTGGCCGAAACCGGCAGCCTGGTGATTCGTCCCGATGCGCATCACGGCCGCCTGCTGTCGCTGGCGCCGCCGATACACGTGGCGTTCGTGCAGCCGCAACAGATCGTGGCGGATCTGATCGACCTGATGGAGATGATCGACGCCGGGCAACGCGCACCCAACATCACGCTGATCACCGGCCCGTCGAAAACGGCGGATATCGAGGGGAGCCTGGTGATCGGCGTGCATGGGCCGGGAGTGGTGAAGGTGATGGTTATCGAAAATGATGAATGATAAATGATGAATGATGAATAAAGCGTGGATTTCTATTCATCATTCATCATTTATCATTCATCATTATCTCAGGAACCCATCCGCCAGCCCGCCATCGACCGAAATCACTTGGCCGGTCGTCTTGCTCAGCCGGTCGCTCAGGAGCAGGAAAAATGCCTCGGCCTGGTCGGCGGGGGTGATGGGGGACTTGGTGAGGGTGCGGTCGGCGTAGAAGTGCGCCAGCTTGTCGCGTAGCGATTCGGTGGATTCACTCTGATCGTACTTGATGTTGTACTTGGCCAGCGACGCGATCACGCGGTCGCGCGGGAACATGGCGCTGCCTTGCACGACGGTGGCGGGCGCCACGCCGTTGACGCGCACCAGCGGCGCCAATTCGATGGCCAGCTCGCGCACGAGATGGTTGGCGGCGGCCTTGCTCGTGTCGTACGCCAGCGAGCCTTTTTTGGCGACCACCGCGTTGGCGCTGGTGGTCAGGACGATGCTGGCGGGGAGATTTTGCAGGCGCAGCGTGGCGGCGGCTTCGTCGGCGACCAGGTACAGGCCGGTGACGTTGATCTGGAACGTAAGCTGCCACTTGTCGTCGGGAACGTGGCCGGTGGTGTCGGGCGGCACGAAAATTCCCGCCGTCACCGCGATGCCGTCCACCCCGCCGTAGGCAAGCGCGACGTCGTTCAGCATGGCGCGGATGCTGCGGCGATCGGTAATGTCGCATCCCAGTCCCACGGCCTGTCCGCAAGCGGAGATTCCGCTGCCCGCCACGCCGATGCCCAGGCCGACTTTATCGGTGATGCTGCGCGCGGTGGCTTGTGCGGATTCGGTGTTGAGATCGACGCAGGCGACGATCGCGCCGTCGCGGATCAGGCGATTGGCGACTTCGCGTCCGATGCCGCTGCCGGCGCCGATGACGGCGATCACTTTTCGCGCCAGCTCCTTCTCCGGCGGCATGCGCTTGAGCTTGGCCTCCTCGAGCAGCCAATACTCGATGTCGAACGCCTCCTGCTGCGGAAGCGAGACGTATTGATCGATCGCCTCGGCGCCGCGCATGACCTCGACGGCGCAGTTGTAGAACTCGGCCGTCACGCGCGATTCACTCTTGTCCTTGCCCCAGGCGATCATCCCCAGGCCCGGGATCAGGATCACGGTGGGATTGGGATCGCGCATGGCCGGAGAATCGGCGTGCTTGCAACGCTGATAATACCTGGCGTAATCCTCGCGGTAATCGGCCAGGCCTTTTTCCAATTTTTTTCGCAGATCACCCGGCGTCTGCGCCTGTGGATCCCAATCGACATAGAGCGGCTTGATCTTGGTGCGCAGGAAGTGATCGGGACAACTGGTGCCCAGTTCCGCCAGGCGGGCCGCATCGCGGCTGTTGACGAAGCGCAGGATCGGCTCGTCCGTCTGGATGGTGGCGATGAAGCGCTTTTGTTGGCTGACCTGGCCGCGCAGCCAGGGGAGAATCTCGGCCAGGACGGCGCGGCGATGCTCATCAGGCAGCGACTGGTACTTCTCACCGCCGAAAGTTGTCTCGCCCTTGTCGTGTTTTTCGATGAAACGCGCCGCCTTGTCGATGAGGCCCAGCGTCAATTCATAGCACTCCTTGTCGTCGTCGGCCCAGTTGATCAGGCCATGCTGTCCCATGATGATGCCGCGCGCCCGCGGATATTTATTGGCGATGTCGCGCATGACCAGGCCCAGATCGAATCCCGGCCGCTGCCATGGCACGTAGGCCATCTCCTCTCCGTAGATTTCGCGCGTCAAGCGCTCGGAATTTTTAGACGCCGCCACGGAGATCGCCGCGTTGGGATGGGTGTGATCCACGTGACGAGCCGGGAGAAATCCGTGCAACGGCGTGTCGATGGACGAGGCGCGCGGGTTGAGATTGAACGTCACATGGTTGTACATGCCGACCATCTCATCCTCGATCGGCGATTTGGCGCCTTTTTTCGGCGCCGCCTGATACCTGCTCTCCAGCCCCAGCACCTTGTGGAGGTAGAGCGACGAGAAATTTTCGCGAGTGCTGGTGCGCAGATCGCCCCCGGAGCCTTTGACCCAGAGGACGTCAACCTCCTCGCCGGTAAGTGGATCGCGCTCGTTGATTTTCGCGCTGGTGTTTCCGCCGCCGGTGTTAGTGATGCGCTGATCTGAGCCGAGCAGGTTGGAGCGGTAAATCAGCCGGCCGACGGGATCAAGTTTCGCGGCATCGGCGTCGCTCCAGACATATTTTACGAAGCGGAATTCACCCGCCGATGGCATAGGTTTCCTCGCATTGACAGCAGATCATGAGTGATGAACGATCAATGATGAATCGAACGCATTTTCATTTATCATTCATCACTCATCATTTATCATTTCCTCCATGGACTCGGACAAAATCTATGGGCTTTTGGACGATTTCGCAATCGAAACGCCCAGTTGGGGATATGCGGATACCGGGACGCGGTTCGGAAAATTCCTGCAGCCCGCGGCGGCGTCGACGATCCAGGAAAAGCTCGCCGACGCCGGGGTCGTGCACAAATATACCGGCTGCTGCCCGACGGTGGCGGTGCACGTGCTGTGGGATTTTTCGATGGGTGTCGATGCCACCGCCACCGCCGCCGAGGCCCGCAAGCACGGCATCCGCATCGGGTCGATCAACCCGAACCTGTTCCAGGACCAGGTGTATAAATTCGGCTCGGTCTGCCATCCCGATGAGACGGTTCGCCTGCACGCGCATCGGCACATGATGGATTGCGTGGCGATCGCGCGGGCGGTCAAAAGCGACACGATCAGCCTGTGGTTCGCCGATGGGACAAACTATCCCGGGCAGGACGACATCGTGGAGCGCAAGCACCGCATGCACGGCGCGCTGCGCCAGTGGCACGATGCGCTGGGGCCGGGAATGCGGATGCTCGTGGAATACAAGCCGTTCGAGCCGGCGTTTTATCACACCGACGTCGCGGACTGGGGCATGGCATATATTTTCGCCAGGAATGCCGGCCCGAACGCACGCGTGCTAGTGGATACCGGGCATCATCTGCCGGGGCAAAATATCGAGCATATCGTCGCGTTCCTGATCGATGAGGAGATGCTGGGCGGGTTCCATTTCAACGACCGCAAATATGCCGATGACGACCTGACGCTGGGCAGCATCGATCCCTACGCGGTGTTCCGGATTTTTCACGAGATTCGCAACGCCGCCGAACTGCGCGGGCGGGATGTTTCCGACATCGCCTACATGATCGACCAGAGCCACAACCTCAAGCCGAAGATCGAAGCGATGATCCAGAGCGTAATGACAGCGCAGGAGCTGTACGCCAAGGCGTGCCTGGTCGATCGCACCAGGCTCCGCGCGGCGCAGGCGGACCTGAACATCGTCGATGCGGAGGAATGCCTGCGCTCGGCATTTTTCACGGATGTGCGTCCGATGCTGGCGGAATGGCGCAAGCGCAAGGGGATCGATCCCGATCCGCTGCGCGCATATCGCGCCAGCGGTTACGAAGCCAAAGTGGCCAAGGAGCGCGAGGCAATCCGCGCAGCTCGAGGCACGGCGGCGCCGGGGTCGTACGCGTGAGGGTGGCGATCCCCCGGCGGATTAATCAGTGATGTACTCTTCTGCTTCTTTGGCAGCAACTGGATTCTAGCCTTTGCGGGCGGCGGCTCTGCTACGGCGGACGGCGAGCAGGCCGAGCATGCCGGCGCCCAGCAGCGTCAGCGACGCCGGCTCGGGGACGTTCAAGACCAGACTGTCCGCCCCAGCGTCCCAGGTCCAGGTGTACGTACCGGACGTGAGGCCCAGGCTGCTAAACGTGGCGCCGGTATAGGTGCTGGAATCGCTGAACGCGGTGCCTGAAACATAGCCGTGTGGCAGGAGCAGTACGTTTCCTTCGTAAAACACAAAATCCGGGGAGATCCCACTAGAGGGGTCGGCCGTTCCCCCTGACCCATAGCTGCCAGGCCCGATGAGCCCTGGTCCTTCGCTGCCACTGTTGGCCCACACATCGTCCGTAAACCCAAGGTCGCCCACTCCCAGCACCGCTGAACCCGGATTAATCTCGGTAGTGGTCGAACCTCCAGAGGACTGCATAAACAGGCCCGTCAGGTCGAACGAACCGCCGCCATTGGCGACCACGTTGCCGCCTACCTGGGTGAAATTGACGGTGAATACTGAAGCCTGGACCTGCCGTGGCGCGCCACGGCGAGCGATCCGCCGATGACCAGGGCAGTCGAGGATGCTGCCCACGATACTGCTCGCCTCTTACGAGACTGAGCGCCAAGCCCATTGCACGAGTCAACTCGCATCTCTCCTCCTACCTGACGATTCCTTGCCAACCAGCGTAGCTCGCCGGCTTGTCAACAGCAGTTTAACATAGTCGTTTGCACTTTGAAAAAATAAAACTTTGACATCCGGGGCCTCCCAATGAGCGGAAACCGCTCGCTCTCAACGCCACGAAGTAGAAAAATGAAATCCGACGTGAAAGTATTCAGTCTAATCGGGGTGACAGGACGCCAATCGAACTTTTCCTGCGTTTCTGCGCCGAAATCAAGGTTGGCGACGCCTGCCAGCGATTCCGCCGCGGGAATTTGCGTGAAGCAGGTCTCTGGCGGTAGCATCGGGCGAGGGTCGGGCAATTCCACGGTAGCCCCGTGGATATTCAAGCGAAGCAATAACCTCAAGGAGCCACTATATGCTGCGCATCAATGACCAAGCCCCCGATTTCACTGCCGAAACTTCCCAGGGAACGATTAACTTCCACGAATGGATGGGCGGCGGGTGGGCGATCTTGTTCTCGCATCCCAAGGACTTCACGCCGGTGTGCACGACGGAGCTGGGATACATGGCCGGATTGCAGCCGGAGTTTGAGAAACGCAATTGCAAGATACTTGGGCTGAGCGTTGACCCGGCGAGCAAGCACAACACCTGGGCGAAGGACATCGAAGAGACTCAGGGCCATGCCGTGAAATTCCCGATGATCGGCGACCCGCAGCTGAAGGTTTCGAAGCTATACGGCATGCTTCCCGCCGAAGCGGGAGAAAGCTGCGAGGGGCGCACCGCCGCGGACAACGCCACGGTTCGCACGGTCTTCATCATCGGCCCGGACAAAAAGATCAAGCTGATGCTCAGCTATCCGATGAGCACCGGGCGCAACTTCGACGAAGTGCTGCGAGTGCTCGATTCGATGCAACTCACGTCCAGGCACAAAGTCGCCACGCCGGTGAACTGGAAGAATGGCGACGAAGTCATCATCCTGCCGGTCGTCTCGGACGACGAAGCCAGGCAGAAATATCCTGCGGGTTGGAAGGCGCCACGACCTTATCTGCGAATCGTCCCCCAGCCAATGTAATGGCCGCAAGCAGATGGATGTCATCAAGCACATGCAGTGCATGGAGGTTTGGGGCGGCAATCGCTCCGTGGACAGCGGGGTCATCATGCCGGGCCTGGATGCGTGGGTGTACAGCCGTCCATGTCAGGACCGCGATGCTGGGGGTGATGTCCATTATCTGTCCACCTGTTGCGGCGGCAAGGTGGTGCGCCTCGTTGTCGCGGACATCGCCGGTCATGGCGCCGGTGTCGCTGAAACCGGGACTCAGCTTCGCCTGCTCGTCCGCCGCTTCATTAACCATAGCAACCAGCTCAACGTCGTCACCTCCCTCAATCGCGAATTCACCGCCGCATCGAAAGGCGGTGTGTTCGCCACCGCTGTAGTCATGACGTTTGACTCTCAAAAAAACCGGCTGGTCGTGTCCAACGCCGGCCATCCGCCGCCGCTTTGGTATCAGGCCAAGCGCCGTCGCTGGACGCTGCTCGAACCGCAGGCAGCGTCTGACAATGGCGGCCTTCCGTGGGGGATCATCGATGATTCAACTTACCAGCAGTTCGAAGCATCCCTGAATGTCGGAGACATCATCGTTTGCTACACCGACGCCCTGGCAGAGTCCAAAGACGCCGGCGGTGAGATGCTGGGCACCGCCGGATTAATGCGCGTCGCTGCCGGCATCAAAAACGTGAACCCATCGCAATTGATTCCCCGCCTGCTTTCGGAAATCGCCGTGCACGATCCCGAATACGCCAGCCGGGATGATGTCACCTGCATGGTCTTTCGCCCCAACGGGCTGCGGCCCTCTGTGCCTATTGGCGACCTCCTGCTCGCTCCGTTTCGCATGGCCATGGCCACCATGGGTATGAAATTCGGATACGCCGGATGGAAGAGAGATCCGTGGAATGCTCCAATCGAAAGTTCGGCCGAGTGATCGAGGGGAAAGGCTGGTGCGCGTTGATCCTCAAGCAGTTCTACCTGCCGTGCCTTGCGCACGCCTCTTACGTCATCGGAGACGAGCAGACGAGCGACGCCGTCGTCGTTGATCCACAGCGCGACATCGACCAATACGTTGTTTTTGCCGCCGAGAACGGGCTGACAATCAAGCATGTGTTCCTGACGCATCTCCATGCGGATTTCGTGGCGGGGCATCTTGAGCTGCGCGATCGCGTGAGCGCTCGGATTTGCCTGGGCGCCGCGGCGAAGGCGGAGTATGCGTTCACCCCCTTTCGCGATGGCGACGCTCTGGAATCCGGGCGTCTCCGCTTGAAAGTTCTGGAAACGCCCGGCCACACGCCCGAATCGATCTCCATCCTGATTTACGATCTGAACGCCAGTGATGTGCAACCGCACGCCGTGCTGACCGGAGATACGTTGTTCATCGGCGACGTTGGCAGGCCCGATCTGCGCGCGGCGCTAGGCTGGTCGGCAGCGCAATTGGGCAGCATGCTCTACGATTCGATTCACGCCAAGCTGCTGGCACTACCGGATCAGACCCTGGTATATCCAGCACATGGCGCCGGCTCGCTCTGCGGTAAAGCGCTGAGCAAAGAGACCTTTTCCACGCTGGGCGAGCAGCGCCGATCGAACTATGCGCTTCAGCCCATGAGCAGGGAAACATTTATTGAGGTCGTCACGGCCGATCAGCCCGACGCACCAGCGTATTTCAATTACGATGCCGTCCTGAACAGCAAAGAGCGGCCCACGCTGGATGAAGCGCTGGCGCTGGAGTTGAATCCGCTGTCGCTGGATCACGTCCTGGCGTTGCGGTCGCAAGGCGCGCAGCTTCTCGACACGCGCGATCCCGCCGAATTCGCCGCGGCACATCTGGCCGGGAGCATCAACGTCGGCCTGGGCGGACAGTACGCAACGTGGGTTGGATCGGTGCTGGATCGCGAACATCCGATCGTGATCATCGCGGCCAGCGGCCGAGAGAACGAAGCCGCAGTGCGACTGGGGCGAATCGGGTTCGATCATATCGCCGGGTATCTCAAGGACGGATTGCACAGTCTCGAATCGCGTCCGGATCTGACCAGGGATACCGAGCGATTGAGCGCGCGTTTCGCGGCCGAGTATTTATCGTGGCCCTTGCCTCCGCTTCTCATCGACATTCGCACGCCACGCGAGCGCGGCCAGAAATTTATTGCCGACAGCATGAGCATTCCGCTGAATCATCTACTGGAGAACCTGCAACAGCTTCCCAAAGATCGGCCGCTTCTGGTCTACTGCGCCGGCGGGTACCGCTCGTCCATCGCCGCGAGTCTGTTGCAAGTCAATGGGTTCCCCCTCGTCAGCGAGATTGCCGGCGGCCTTTCCGGCTGGGAAGCCGCCAAGTTGCCGCTGCAAATAGTGCAGGCCACGTCGTAGCAAAGCCGGCGGTGCGGGCGGCCGAACCGGAGTGACGGGACACCATTCGAACTTTTTGTGCGTTTATGCTGCGGGATCAAAGTTTTCGATGACGACGCTTGACGGTATTTTTAGCAGGTCAAGTTTCACCTCGACGCCGGGAACGAACGGAAGCCGCGGCTCTAGAAATATATCGTGAACTCCACCGTCTCCTCGTGGCGGGGCTTTCCAGTGGCGGGGTCGGTTTGCGGCTCGAACCACCACGTCGCGGCGGCGTGCTCGCAGGGGAGATCGATGTTGTCGCTGCCGCTGGAATGGATGGTGCGCACGTCCGTGACGTTGCCGGTCTCGTCGATCTTGATTTCCAGTACGACGTAAGGATCGGGCAGTGAGACCAGATCGGCGCGGGCGGCGTAGTTGAGATGTGGGATTTCGCGCGTCAGCAGCTTGCGTCCTTCGCGCGCCACGATCTTGCCGGCGACGAACCGGCTGGAGATGTGCGTCACCGGGAACGATTCGAAATTGCTGGAGGGAAGCGGCGATCCGGCGGCGGCGTCGGAGGATGGCCCGGGCTTACCCCCACCGGCGGGCGCGGCGCGGGCCTGGCGCTCGTGCGATGAATCCGATTTTTCCGGCTGCTTTTGCGGGGCGGCCGTGGGATTGACCTTTTCCTCGGTCGGCTTGAGCGGGCCGGTGGAAAGCGGATCGGGTTGCGGCGCCTTGTGCGCCGGCGCGGCGTTGAGGGCATCCTCGGCGGAGGCGAACATCTGTGCCGATTGATCGGCGGCAGGGTCGGCGGGACTTTTGGGCGATCCATCCCCGTTCTCGCCGGACAGAACCTGCGCCAATGTTTTGCCCGAGTGACCTTTGAAGCCGACGGGATCGCGCGTCATGAGCGCCTGTTCCTGGCGGGGATCGGCGAAGACCGATTCCATGGCAACTTCGCCCGGCGCGCTGTTGATGGAAGTGCCGGCCTGATTGTGCTCGCCGATATCATCGTCGGGTGTTTTTTTTGGAGACATCGGCGGGACGACGGCCTGGGCGATCGTCTGCGATCCCCAAAGCCACCATCCCAGGTCGCGCCGCGCCGCGCGCTCCCCAATGCGCAGCAGCAGCACATGCGCCAGCAGCGCAATGCACAGGGCCAGCAGGATGGTGGGATCGCGGCGTCTCATTGTGATCCGATCATTCATGCTAATTCGGTCCGGACGCCAAAGGCGCACAATTTTTGCAGGTCATTGACCCGCAAGAGAGTTGGATGGCCATAAACATTTAGCTATAATGTAGTTATGTTATTCGCTGGCGGAGCTGAACAGATCGCCGCTTGTCGGTATTTTGGGAGCCTCCTGCGACAGGTGCGCGATGGCTGAATCCACCGAATCGGCTACGAAGTAGAGCTGATTGGCGGCGGGTTTGATAAACCTGTGCTCAATCCCATGGCGGATCATTTCCAGCAGCGGATCGTAATAGTGCGCGATATTGAGAATGACGATCGGCTTGTCGTGGCGGCCCAGTTGCCTGGCGACGATGACCTCGAAGATTTCCTCGAGCGTGCCCAGCCCGCCGGGTAAGGCCAGCAGCGCGTCGCCGCGATTTTCCATCATCTCCTTGCGATCGCGCATGCCCGATGACACGATCAATTCATCCGCCCGGTCGTCACCGATTCCCTTATCGATGAACCATTGCGGCGTGATGCCGACGACCTTTCCTCCGGCGGCGCGGCAGGCATCGGAGAGGATCCCCATCAGCCCGACGCGGTTGCCGCCATAAACCAATCCCCAACCGCGCTGGGCGATGCGGCGACCCAACTCGGCGGCGGCGGTGTTATAGACCGGGGCGATCTGGCTGCTGCTGGAGCAATAGACGGTGACGTTGCGAATCATCGGCATAAAAGCATCATGCCGGCCCGGCCGGGAATTTGAAACAACGAGGGCGTCGCAAGCGGTGGACAGGGGGCGCATGCTTCCGTACAATTACCAAACATAGCGAATTCGACGCCAATGCCGATAAAACATCGCAGACGCAAGCAAACCAGGGCTGTCAAGGAGGACGCCATCGTGGCCAAACCCAGCAAGACTTCCAAATCGCTCGAAGCAACCGGAGATGATTTGTTCAGCGGGAAATCACCAGCCAGAAACAAGCCCAAAGGCCAGACGGCCGAGAGCATGGCCTCGCAGCAGAAGGAGATCGCGGTCAGCGAATTTTTCGCCAAGAACCGGCACCTGCTGGGTTTCGACAATCCGCGCAAGGCGCTGCTGACGACCGTGAAGGAGGCGGTGGACAATTCGCTGGACGCCTGCGAAGAGGGGCAGATCCTGCCGGAAATCTGGATCACGATCGAGGCGCTCAACGCCGGCGCCCGCCCCGCGCCGTCGTCGCCGATCGTGGGGAAAAAATCGAAAAAGGAAGAGACCCAGCCGGCCTTGATCGAAGCCACCAACCCGGAGCTGGCGCAGCCGGTGTCGCCGGCGATCGGCAACGCCACGCGCTTTCGCGTCACCGTGCGCGACAACGGCCCGGGGATCGTTAAGGCGCAAATTCCCAACGTATTCGGCCGGCTGCTTTACGGCAGCAAGTTCCATCGTTTGCGCATGAGCCGCGGGCAGCAGGGGATCGGCATCAGCGCTGCGGGGATGTATGGGTTGCTGACCACGGGCCAGTCGGTGGAGATTATCAGCCGTACGGGGCGCAAAAAACCCGCGCATCGCTTCGAGCTGCAAATGGACACGAAAAAAAATCGGCCCGAGATTATTTCCGACCAGGAGCTGGCGCAGTGGGACCTGGAGACCGGCACGGAAGTGAGCATCACGCTGGAGGCGCGGTTCCAGCGCGGGCGGGCCAGCGTGGATGAATATCTGGAGCAGACCGCCATCGCTAATCCGCATGCCGCCATTCACTGGGCGGCGCCGGACGGCATCCACCGTGATTTTCCGCGCGAGGTTCAGGAGATTCCGCAGTCGCCCAAGTCGATCAAGCCGCATCCCTACGGCGTGGAGCTGGGCGTGTTGATTCGCATGCTCAAGGAGACCGAGCACAAACACCTTGGCGGGTTTTTGCAGCAGGAATTCAGCCGGGTCAGCCACAAGGTGGCCATCGAAATCTGCGAGAAGGCCGGGCTGACCACAGGCACATGGTGCACGCAGGTGGCGCGGGACGAGGCAGACCGCCTCCATCACGCCATCGCCTATACCAAAATTATTGCTCCGCCCACCGATTGCCTGGTCCCCATCGGCGCGCAGCAGATCTTGAAGGGATTGCTCAAGGAGATCAGGGCGGATTTCTACACCGCCGAGACCCGCGAGCCGGCGGTTTATCGGGGAAACCCGTTCCAGATCGAAGTTGGGCTGGCGTTCGGCGGGCAGTTGCCGTCGGATGATTCGGCGCGCATCATTCGCTTTGCCAATCGCGTGCCGCTGCTGTACCAGCCATCCTCCTGCTGCGTAACCAAGAGCGTGATCGACACCAACTGGCGGAATTACGCGATCTCCCAGCCGCGCAACGGCCTGCCCGAAGGCCCGCTGGTGATCTTCGTGCACATGGCGTCGGTGTGGGTGCCGTTCACCAGCGAATCGAAGGAGGCGATTGCCGACTACGATGAAATCCGCAAGGAGATCAAGCTGGCCATCCAGGAATGCGGGCGAAAGTTGATGACGTATGTCCGCAAGCGGCAGCGGATCGCGCGCGAGCAGGCGCGGCGCGGGATTTTCGAGAAATATGTCGGCGAAGTCGTTTCCGCCGTAAGCAAAATCAGCGGATTGGGCGAACGCAAGCAGAAGGAAATCTACAAGGCGATGATGGAGACCGCCAAGGCGCGCACGCTCCAGGCGGACGTGGAGCTGGACGAAGATGGAAATCCGATCGACCCCGACAAGTCGCCGCCGTCGGCGGGAAGGTTGAAGGGGGATCAGAACGTCGTCATCGTGGAATCCTCCGAGCCTCTGGGCTACGTCGCCCCCACGCCCGTGGATTCGGCGAAGAAGCAGCCCAAATTGTTCGAATCGGATGCGGCGTGAAGCTGCGCATGAAAGCAAACTGCTCATGGCAAAAAAATCCTCCAAACCGGTCAATGGCATCACCAGCAGCGGTGGCAAAGCCGTCACCCGTGGCAAGGCGACGGCGAAAAAGATCGAGAGCTTCTCCGACACGGTCATCAAGGTCGCCGCCGCACATGACGACCCGGCCCTGGATATCCCCACACGGAATCTTTCCAACGTCAGCTACAACCAGAAACGCCGCATCATCCAGATGGGCGGGAACAAGCAGACACGGAATTTTTTCAACCTGGGCCAGGCCAAGAAATTCATGCAGACGGTGCTGGTCGCCCAGGGCGCGCATGAGCTGATCGGGGAAGGCAAAACCACGAGCCTGCGCGGCATGTTCTACAAGAGCCTGCACACGATCCCCGGCACCAGCGAAAAGACATTTGCGGGGCAGGAGGAATCGGATTCAGTCATCGAAGACCTGGAAGTGGCACTGGGCAGCCTGCGCGAGGAGCTGCACCTGTTCGCCAAGAAAAAAGGGACGATGGTGGGGAACATCACCATCGAGGACAACGGCGACACGATCGATTGCCGCCGCATGGGCACGGGGGGATATGCGATTCCATCCATCGTGGAACCGGATGTGATCGCGTTCAAAAAATGCGAGGCCAAATTTATCCTGCACGTGGAAAAGGACACGGTCTGGAATCGATTCAACGAGGACAGATTCTGGGAGAAACACAACTGTATTTTGACCGAAGGCGGCGGTCAGCCGCCCCGTGGCGTGCGGCGGCTGCTGCAGCGTCTGCACAACGAATTGAAGCTTCCCATCTATTGCCTGCTCGATAACGATCCGTGGGGATACTACATCTACAGCGTCATCAAAACCGGTTCGATCAACCTGGCTTACGAATCGCAGCGCATGGCGATCCCCGACGCCAAGTACCTGGGACTGCGGAGCCTCGACTACGATCGCTGCTCACTGACCGACGACGTCAAGGTGCTCCTGGACGACGGCGACCGCAAGCGCGCCCAGCAGATCGCCAACTACGAATGGTTCAAGGATAAGACGCAGTGGCAGAAGGAAATCGACCGCATGATCCGCAACGGCTTCAAGATGGAAGTCGAATCGCTCATCCAGAAAAGCATCTCCTACGTCACCGAGGAATACGTCCCGGAGCGGCTGAAGAAAAAGGATTGGCTGGATTAAGGCCGATGGCAGTTACGCCGCCTTGACTGGCGTCACCAGGGCGGATTGCAGTTGCCCCAGGTAATCCGCCGCCGCTTCGGAGTTCAGAGGCTTGTTGAAAAAAAAGCCCTGTGCCTTGTCGCATCCCATCGATTGCAGCGATTGCAACTGCTCCGCGGTTTCGATTCCCTCGGCCACCGGCGTGATTCCCATCTGCTTGGCCAGGTTGATGATGCTTTGGACGAGCGTGGCGTAATCGCTGCGCTGGTCCATGGCCTGGATGAAACTCTTGTCGATCTTCAGCCCCGAAAGCGGGAACCGATGCAGGCAGCTCAATGACGAATAGCCGGTGCCGAAATCATCGATTTCAAGGTGCACACCCAGGTCGCGCAACTGCTTGAGCACGGGAATGCATGTTTCGGGATTACGGATCATGACGGTTTCAGTGATTTCCAGGATAATGGACTGCGGCGTGACACCGGCGTCACGCATGATCTGCTCGACCTTCTCCACCAGGCCCGGCGCCGCCAACTGCTTGGCCGACAGGTTGATGCTCATGGAAATCTCCCGGAGCTGCGGATACGCCGTCTGCCAGACGCGAAGCTGTCGGCATGCCTCGCCCAGGACCCAATAACCGATGGGGACGATCAGCTCTGTCTCTTCACAGATGGGAATAAAATCGTTGGGTGGGATCATCCCGCGCTGGGGATGATTCCAACGCACCAGCGCCTCGAAGCCGCGTAGTTTTCCGCTGACCAGCGACATGATCGGCTGATAGTTCAGGACCAGCTCACCGCGCTGCAGCACTTCGTGCAGCTCCGTTTCCAACTGCAGTCGCGCCGCAACCAGGTCGTGCATGTTCTGGTCAAAGACGGCGGCGCGCGCCCTGCCGGTGGACTTGGCGTGGTACATGGCGGTATCAGCGTCGCGGAGCATCTCCTCGGGGCGGCGGTATCCCATGGCGCTGGTGGTGATCCCGATGCTGGCCGTGCTGTTGACGCGATGATGGTTCAAGTCGTAGGGGGCACAGAGCACGGCAAGCAATCGATCGGCGATCAGCGTGACGTCGCCGGGCTGTTTGAGATCATCGGCCAGAATGACAAATTCATCGCCGCCCAGGCGCGCCGCCGTGGACGTGCCCGGCCGGCAGATCGAATCGCTTTCCCGAAGCGAGTGCATCAGCCGGTTGGCGATCGCCACCAGAAGCTCGTCGCCCACCTCGTGACCGAGGCTGTCGTTGATGGTCTTGAAGCGATCAAAATCGACGAAGTAGAGGGCGAACTGGTAATCGGGATTTCGGCTTCGCCGCGCGAACGCCTGCGCCACCCGATCCAGAAGCAAAGCCCGATTGGGCAGACCGGTGAGCAGATCATGCGTCGCCGCATGGGTCAGATCGGCGGTTCGAATTTCAACGATGCGTTCCAGCTCGTCCATCTTGAGCTGAGCCTTGCGCGTCTGGGCCCATTTTTCGCTGAGAGATGCGGCCAGTTGCGACACCTCGGCCGGATCGAATGGCTTTTTCAGGATCAGCAGGCGATCAGTGGTTCCGAACTTGCGCGAGATCTCCTCCCAGGAGTAATCGGAGTAGGCGGTGCAAATGACGACCTGAAGGCTGGGATCGGCTTCCCAGAGGCGCTGGATGGTTTGCATTCCATCCCATCCGGGCGGCATGCGCATGTCCACGAACGCGACATTAAAGGGTCGGCCCTCGCGCAAGGCGGCCTGCAGTTTGGCCAGTCCCTCTTCGCCCTGCAGCGCCGTTTCAATCTCGAACCGGGGTAGATTCTGGTTCGCCGGGGCAGTGCCGCTTTCGCCAAACAGCGCCGCCTTGGCGCTGAGTAGTTGCTCCGTGGCCGCGCAGCTTTGTCCCAGCGTCTTGCGAAAATCCTCGTGAATGGCGTGATTGTCATCAATCACCAGGATTCGACGGCAATCGTCATTGGTTTGCAATGGCATTCTCATGTCTCCTGCGTTGGATCATCATTTCCTCGACGGCGGACAAACTGCTCAGCGGCAGATCCAGGCTGAACGTGGCGCCGTGGTTGATTCCATCACTGGCCACGGTGAGGTTGCCGCCCATCTCCGCGGCCGCGTTGGCGGCGCTGTGCAGGCCAAAGCCGTGGCCCCGTTCATCGGTCGTGAAGCCATGCGAAAAGATTTTGGCCAGGCTGTCCGCGGCGATACCGATGCCGTTGTCGCGCACCTGGAAGCGAAGCATCTGGCGATCGCCCAGGCCAACGATGCGCGACGAGACGATGATCTGTTTGTCCTGGGACTGCGCGCCAGCGACGGCTTTTTTTGCGTTGCTCAGCAGGTTGATCAGAATCTGGAGGACCTTGTGCTTGTCCAGCGCGGTTGGTGCGATTTCCTGCAAGTCTCGTACGATCTGAATCTGTTGCCCCGCGGACGCGCCCAGGTCCATGGCGATCGCCTGCTCGACCAGTTCCACCGGCGTGACGCGCTCGCGCAGCGTTCCATTTTTGGCATGCTGCTGCTGAGCGCTGACAATCTGCTTGAGATGGCTCAGGCCATTGGTGACGCCCTCCAGCTCGCCGAGTAATTGCGTTTGTTCCCTCCCCAGGCACGCGGCCGCCTCGATCAGGTAGGTGGCAAGGTGCTTGCCGTGCTCATCGCGCGTGAACAGATCCACCAGGTGGTCGTCGTTGCCGCGGAGCATGTCCGTGGCGCGGGCAAGATTGGGGATCTCGGAACTCTTCACCTTCTGCACGACGACCGACGCGGATACGTTGATGCTGTTCAGCACGTTGCCGACGTTGTGCAGAACGCCGGTGGCCACTTCGGCCATTCCCGCCCGCCGCGCGGTGCTGACCAGTTCCTGGGAGACCGATTCGAGGCGTTGCGTCTGGCGAGCCACTTCTGCCTCGACGCGATCATTAGCGACTTCAAGCTCCGCCTGGCGCCTGGCCAATTCCTTCATCTCGCGGGCGCCGCGCACACATGCCCAGGCGAGGAATATGTCCTCGAAGATCACCCAGCCCGCGTGCTCCAGCCAGCGCCAGGGACTTGCCGCCAGGACGCCAAAGACCGATTCCGGCCAGAACATTCCCCGCAACGCATGATCCAGCGCCACCACGAGCGTCGCTGGAACTAATGCCCGCCAATCGCGGTAGAAGCTGAGAAACGCCAACGACCCAAAGACATGGAAATGCGTTTCGATCCGCCCGCCCGAGAGGTGAATGAGCAGCGCCGAATGACAAGCCTGGGCGGCGGAGATCACCATTCGTGTCAGCGTCGTGCCCGGCATCAGATACACCAGGGCGATGGGGAACGCCGCGATCACCCCGCCCAGAATAATTGCCTGCCACACATGCGGATGAATATAGCTGTCCAATCCCTCCCACGCGCGCGGGCTCAGCCAAAGCGCCATCGCCACGGCCGCGAACCATTGCAGGGTCAGCAGCATCGCGAAGAGCTGATCCGTCTGCTTCCACAATCGGAGCTGCTGCTCGCAAAGCAGGCCGTCGGCCCGATTATTGACGGTCAGAATCAAAGTTGGCGATGTTGGCGCGGCTTGCATCAGGGTCTGGTGGCTCCATCACGGTTAATTGGACACGCGCCCAGCGGACATCCGTAAACGGGAGTGGCAAAGACCGACGACGTGCGATCGTGCACGAGGTCCAGGATCGCGCTCAGTCCCGCGTTGTCGCCCTCGTGTCCGCGCCCATCGGTAATTCCTCCGTTGAACAGAAGCCTGCCGCCAACGTCGTACAAGGCGACCTGTCCCGAGGTGCTGGCGCCGAATCGGCGCGCATCGGCGCCATCCCGATCGACGATCAGGTTGACGCCTGGAATCTGCCTGGCCTGCTCGAAAAGATCGGTATTCAGCCAGTCATGCGGCGCGCCGGTCGGCACGACAAAGATCGCCACCGCCGCCAACCGCCCGCCGGTCCTGGCCATCAGTTCCGCGAGCTCATGCACGCTCGCCCGGGAACAGGGGCACTGCGGATGCAGCGCCATGACCAGCGTGAAACGCTTGCTGTCCCGGACAATATCCGGACACGCCGGCCACTGCCGCGGCACCTTCAGGCTTACGGCCGCAGACGCCGAGGGCGTCATTTGATATCGGACCAGGTCCGCCATGCCCCAGAAAACCGCCCCCGCCCATGCCAGGGTGAGGGCTGGAACCGCTAATTTTTTTAGGGCTCGTGGCACCTCGATTTATTCGGCCGATGGCCAACCGCACTTAACCCTCGCAATGGCGTAATCCACCAATGCTTGCGCAACTTTTTTGGATGACCGCAGTGCAGTCACCCACCGATTTGCACATGGCTTTAACAAAGCTCGCGCAGCGCGGGAATCGCGCCGCACTCCGGGCACCGTGCCGGTGTGGCGCGTAAATCGTATCCACAAGCCTCGCACAGCCCCGCACTGTGGGACCGCGGCCGCGATTTCCAATACGTCCACCCCGCCCAGGCCGCCAACGCCACCGACGCGAACACGATATATTCGAAATCGATGGCAGCTTGCCACGATTCCTCCGCCGTCCAGTTTCCCCAGCCCGGTGTGACGCGGTAACCGTGAGCAGAGCTCACGCCCAGGACTTCCCACTCCCGATGCGGCAGCGCGCCCGCCCATTGCTGAAGCTGCGAGATATTTCCGTATCGCGATGCATAGTGATATGGAACGTAAACCACCGGCGGGCTCAGAATCGGTTGCGGATTATTCCAGATCGAGACCAGTCGCCCGCCGTGATAGACAATGCGGAGATTGTCCGTCCGCACAAACGTCACCGGCCGATCGTGAATCAGCAGCGCCGCGACCGCGATGCCGAGGAGAGCGGTGATGGCGGCGAAAATCGAAATCGCGCCGCGACGCATGGTGAGTATTGTATCCCGGTGACGACGCCATTACTTTGGTGGTTCCACAACGGTTGTGTGCCGCTGATACCGTGGATAAATCGAAGCGCTCGGCGCAGCACAAAAGAACCGGAGCCTCTCGCTTCGGTGAAAATGCGTTTGTAATTCATATAAAACGGACGGCGCACCACGGCGTGGGCGCGGACTCATCCGAGGAAATGCACCCAATCGCCGGGTGCGCCTGCCGCTTTCCGCCTCGCCGCTGGATTGCGGCGCAACGGAAGCGCGCGACAGATCCCGGGTCGCTCGGCCGCGCGTGACCGATACTCCGGGGCTCCGCGCCCTTGGAAAACACGTGATCCCTCTGTATTGGGTCGGGCGCCTGAAGGTTTTTGGGGATTTCGGAGAGCGCCGTTTCGGCAGTCACGTTCGAAATCGCGGGGCGAGCCGGGGTTGCGATTGGTCAAATACTTTTATTTTTCATGGAAGTAACGCCGGGCAGGCCCGGCCGCTAAACATGAAACTGAACCACGCCTGGCTTTTGCCGCACGTTGCACGGTCGATGCGGCGGTCATAGGCTTGGGTCGCATGAAAATGTGCGTCTCTACACTGGCCTGCCCGGACTGGAATCTGGAGCAGATCATTACCGCCGCCGCCGATGCGGGGTTGCAGGGGATTGATTTTCGCGGGGTGGGGACGGAGATGGATATCACGCGGCTTAGCGCGTTCACGTCGGGATTGGCCGATACGCTGGCGTCCCTTCGCGCCAATCGCCTGGTGATGCCGTGTATCAATACTTCCGTCGCGCTGCTCACGGTAGGGACTCAGAAATGGGAGGCTATGCTGGAGGAATTTGAGCGCCATGTGATATTAGCCGCCGTGACTGGGACGGGGTTTCTGAGAATCTTCGGAGGACATGCGCCAAACGATATGCCGCGCGAGCACGCCGTCGCGGTGGCGACGCGTCACCTGCGCCAGCTTCTGAAAATGACGGCTGGCGTATCATGCATCCCGCTGCTGGAGACGCATGACGATTGGGTCACCAGCGGGCAGGTGATGGAGCTGCTCGGGCGATTTGATGCGGAAGAGGCAGGTGTGATCTGGGATGTCGAGCATCCATACCGCAAGGGTGAACCGCCGCAACAAACCGTCGCGGGTCTGGGAGAATATTTGCGGCACGTGCATTTCAAGGATGGGCTGGTCCGCGGTGAGCGGCGCCACTCAACGCTCCTGGGCCAGGGTGATCTGCCTCTGAAAGATTGTTACGAGTCGTTGCGGCGCATCGGCTACGACGGATGGATTTGCCTGGAGACCGAGAAACGCTGGGATGCATCCGCCCCTGATCCGGAAGTGAGCTTGCCGCAATTTGTCCAGTTCATGCGAAACCTCTGATCCAGCCGCGTCCTGACAGCCCAAAATACCATTGTCGCAAATTCGAAGAGTTTATTCGCACCTATGAATGGCAGCGGCGCGCTGGTTGGTTTTTAATATACCGGTCGAGGGAATGGCAACGGCGGATGGGTGTATTGTGCGGGCGGTGGATGAGAAGGTTCACCTCATTTCGTTCTGCGGACTGGAGCGCGTCATGAAGCGTGCGAATTCACTGCGAGCGTTCACGTTGGTGGAGCTGCTGGTGGTCATTGGCATCATCAGCCTGCTTATTGCGATCCTGCTTCCGGCGTTGGGCCGGGCCCGGGAGCAGGCGAATTTAATCGCTTGCCAGTCCAATCTTCGCAGCGCGGGCCAGCTGCTGCAGATTTATGTCTCGGACAATGGTGGATACGGCCCGCCGTGTTGGAGCACGATCAATTACACCACTTTTGCCGACACGCTCACGCTTCTGACCCAGGCGCCGGCAACGACGGTCTTCCAGGGTCAGCCCAACACGGCGCTGGGACTCGTGCCCGCGCAGGTTTCGGGTATTTTCGACGACACGGATCTCCCGCCGATTCCGCTGTTTCCCCATGCTTGCTGTTATATGGGGAACATTCGCGCGCTGGGCGTTGCGGAGGGTGAATATGACCCCGTCCCGGCGGGCACAGGGTATTTTCCGCGCAAACTATCGTCGATCCGGCGGTCGGCAAACGTCATGCTGATCTGGTGCGGCGCCTGCAATGTGGGACAAGGCACCAACTATGGCTGTTACTACACATACCCCAATGGGATCGACAATTATCAGATGTACGGCGGTCACGGATTGTGTTATCCGACGCCTTCACAAACGTCGTTCAATCCAGCCTGGTATTCCAATCCGATCGGCCTGGGGGCGTCGCTGTATCCCGGCAATAATCCCAGCAGCGAAACGCCCGGCAGCGTCACGCCATCGTATCTGCAGGCCGCCAACGCCGATTATTACCGTTCCGGCAGCTACAATGGTCCCGGCGGTTTTGATGTGTGTTACATGCGCTTCCGCCACATGAATAATACCACCTGCAATATCCTGTTTCTGGATGGCCATTGCGAAAGCAGGGTGCTGGGCACGGTCGTCGCTCAGGATATCTGCATGAATCCCAAATGAGCGGTGGAGTTGGCGCATGGACATCCGCAGGAGCCTGCAGCAGAAGCCGATCTTTGGAGTCGCCATCGCAATATTTCTGGTGTTGATGGCGAGCGCCATCCTCGCCCGCCAGTATTGGCCCCAAAAAAAGGCGAATCTCTCCGAAGCGTATTTTACCGATGACGACGGGAATACCTGGTTCAACGACAGCGCCTTTCTGGTTCCACCTTTTGATCACAACGGCAGGACGGCGGTCTTCGCTGAAATATATACCTACGATAATGGCGCCAAGAAATTCTGCGCGTATGAAGCCAAATATACCCCCAAGGCGAAAAAACGGCTGGAAGCGGCACTGGCCGATGCGCAGAAGAATAACCAGCCGCCCAGCACCGTCAGCCTCTACCACGACCGATCGTTTATCACCGAAGGAATGTTGGTGAAGGCGCCCGGCTCGAGCGACTGGGTCTCGATGGCCGACCCACAGGCCAATTCCGTTTGTTCCATCCATTCGCCCGATGGCACGGCGGTGGATCAATGCTTCGTCTATTGATGGGTTGGCGAGTCGCGCATGAACTTCGCTGAAATCGGCAAGATGGGTCGAATCTGGGCGCTGCTGGCAACCATGTTTCCTGCATGCGGCGTCTGCCGCGCCGCCGAGCGCGAATTTCTCACCGGCGCCGATATCTCCATGCTGCCGGTCATCGAGAAGGCCGGTGGTGTGTTTCGCCAGAACGACGAGCCCGCTGATGCGATCCACATTCTGCATGACCACGGCTGCAGCCTCTTTCGTGTTCGCTTGTTCGTGAAGCCTGATCCCAATGTCGCCAGGAGCGACGGCGCGGTGCAGGACCTGGATTATGTCCGCGCGCTCGCCCGGCGCATCAAGGCCGTGGGCGCGACATTTCTGTTGGATATCCATTATTCAGATACGTGGGCGGATCCTGGCAAGCAATTCACACCGCATGATTGGTCGGGCCTGGATTTCGACGCTTTGGAGAAACGGGTCCACGATTACACCGCTGCGGTCATGACGGATTTGCGGGACAACCACGCATTGCCGGACATGGTGCAGGTGGGCAACGAAGTCACGGCGGGAATTCTCTGGCCACAGGGCAAAGTGCTGGACGCGCCGCCCGCCACCGAGGCCGAGCAGTGGGCGCGATTTTCCCGCTTGCTGAATGCCGGATCAAAAGCCGTGCGCGAATTCGACACACCGGGGCACCGAATCCGGATCGTCATCCACATTCATGGCGGTGGTCGCGAAGGGCTGCCCAAATGGTTCTTCTCCAAATTCAATCGCAACCCGGTGGATTACGACGTGGTCGGCCTCAGCTTTTACCCGGCTTGGAATGATTCCATCGATGCGCTCAAGCAGAACATGGCGGACACGATCGCCGCGACCGGCAAGGATGTGTTCATCGCCGAGACCAGTTATCCCTGGCGGGAAGGCGGGGGGATCGAGAAGAACAGCGCGATGCGCTGGCCGCTCTCTCCGGCGGGGCAGAAGCAGTTCGTCCAGGACCTCACCGCGGTGATCCGCGCCGCCCCGCAGCATCGGGGCCTGGGCTTCTGCTGGTGGTACCCCGAGGCAATTCCCGTGGCGGACCTGCGCATCTGGCGCGGTGGGGCGGAGGCACTGTTCGATCAACATGGGATCGCCCTTCCCGCCCTGGATGCCTTCGGCCGCGGAAATTAAATCGTCAGCTCCTACTTTCGCATGGAAAGTCAGGTTGAATGAGACAGCCGCACCTTGATCTGGATCCCGCGCGCACGGAGAGAATCCCTATTGCAAAATCGATTCCCCAGACCCACGGCGCGGACATCACCTCCGCTGCGCGGGTGACGCTGAATCTCAACCTTGGATGGTCATTTCATCGATGCGAATCGGCTGCGGAGAATGTGCCTCTGGAATTTCCCGATAGCGTGGAATGGGAAATGGTCAATCTTCCGCACTCCGCGCGTCTGGAGCCGCTCAATGCCAGCGGCGGGCGCAATTTTCAGGGCGTCTGCTGGTATCGCAAAAATCTTGTACTGCCCCCGCACTGCAAGGATCGCATCGTCTATCTTCAATTCGAAGGCGCGATGCAGGTGGCTGATATATGGCTCAACGCGCAGAAAATAATAAGCCACCATGGCGGCTACACGCCGTTCACCATCGACATCAGCGGCGCGGTGAACCATGGAGCTGACAGCGCCCTGGTTCTGCGCCTGGACAATCGCGACAACCCCCAGGTTCCGCCAGGCAAACCGCAGCACGAGCTGGATTTCGCTTATTTCGGCGGGCTGTACCGAAACGTGAAGCTGCTCGTGATGGATCGACTGCACATTTCTGATCCCATTCTTGCGGAAAAAACCGGCGGGGGAGGCGTGTTTGTCACGTATCCAGCCGTGACCCGCCAATCCGCTACGGTTCGGGTCCGCACCCACGTGCTCAATGAGCATGCGCAGACTACGGACTGCACGGTTGTGCAGGAATTGGTCGCAGTCGACGGCGCCGTGGCAGCGACCGCAACTGCGTCGCGCCACAGCAGGGCAAAATCCGAAACGGAATTCGATCAGCTTCTGGAAGTCGCGGAGCCGCGACTCTGGCATCCAGACCGACCAAACCTCTACACGCTTCGCACGCGCGTCTGCGACCCAACAGGCGTGGTGGACGAGCAGCAAATCCGCATCGGCATCCGGCATATTCGTTTCGACCGGCGCGACGGACTGTTCATCAATAACGAAAGGTTTGTCTCCATCGGGGCCAACCGGCACCAGGATCATCCTTATGTGGGATATGCCTTGCCGGATTCGGCGCACTGGCGGGACGTGAAAAAACTGCGCGAGGGGGGATTCACGTCGATCCGCAGCCATTACCCGCAGGCGCCGGCGTTCATGGACGCCTGCGACGAGCTGGGTGTGCTGTGCATCGTATCGAATCCCGGCTGGCAGTTCGTCGGCGATGACCTGTTCCGCCAGCGCGCCATCCACAATGCGCGGCTGATGGTCCGCCGCGACCGCAATCGGCCTTCGGTGATTCTCTGGGAAGCCGCGCTCAATGAATCCAACAACCGCGAGCTGGGCGCGGCGCTGCAGCAGGCCGTGCACGAGGAATATCCCGGCGAACAGTGTTTTACCGCCGGCGATCACGAACCGGGCTTCTCCTGGAATGGCGCAGTCGGCTGGGATGTGGAATATCTGAATAACGACGGCGGCAAGCCGTATTGGATTCGCGAATGGGGCGATCATGTGGATAACTGGCGCGACCAGCAATCGCGCAGCCGGGTTGCCCGCGGCTGGGGCGAGACACCGATGCTTAGTCAGGTCGCCTCTCACATCGCCCGGTTGGATGAGATCATGTCGGGCGCCGATGCTGGCCGGCTAGCCGGCGCCTGCCTGTGGGCGGGGATAGATTGCCAGCGCGGATATCACCACCAACCTTTTTATGGCGGTGTGTTGGATCTGTTTCGCTTGCCCAAGTTTGGTTATTACTTTTTCCAAAGCCAGCAATCACCGCGAACGCACGGCCCGATGGTTTTCATCGCCAGCCAGGGCACATTTTTCTCGCCTTCGCAACTCAGTGTATTCAGCAACTGCGAAGAGGTTGTGCTATTGCTGGACGGACGTGAAATTGGCCGGCAACGGCCCGACGCCGGCCACGCCATGGCGCATCCACCCTTCACGTTTCACGTCGCCCCATTCGCCGTCGAGCAATCGACGATGTATATGAACAGCGTGGCCCGGATTGAGCCGCGACATTGGGAGCTGCTCGCGCAGGGACTGATCGGCGGTGAGGTGGCCGCGACGCATGTCCTGCGTCCGCCGGGTGTAGCCACGAAACTGGTTCTGGAGCCCGATCTGTGTGGCCGGCCATTGGTCGCCGATGCATCGGATTGGGTTCGCGCTTATGCCCGGATTTGCGACGCCCGCGGCGCAGCCGTGCCGTTCGCGGATGACCTGGTTCGCTTCGAAATCGGCGGCGAGGGGCGGATCATCGGGAATGAGCACATTGGCGCCAATCCGTGCCGCGCTGAGGCCGGCATCGCCACGATTTTGATTCAATCGACGAGCCGGCCGGGTAAGATTATCCTCAAGGCAACGGCGTTTGGCCTGGAAAGCGGGAAGATTGAAATCGATTCAATCGCGCCGCGGGATGCCGCCATGCTGATCGAGGAAATTTTGCTCCAGGGAACATGAGCCGATGATCTGGATCCGCAGGTTCAGCTTCTCCGTGCTGGCATTGGCTGGCGCCATTTTTCTGATCCTGGGCTCGCGAGAGAATCAAGACGCGCCGCAGGATTTCGTCATCGTCGAATATTGGGAGAAGTGGGTCGGCACCGAAGCGGCGCAGATGCAGCAGATCGTCGATGACTTCAACAACACAGTCGGCAAAGAGCGAAAGATTTTTGTCCGTTACATGTCGATGACCGATGTGGACCAGAAGACGCTGGTGGCCACGTCGGCGGGGGTGCCTCCGGATATCGCAGGTTTATACGACCAGCAGGTCGCGCAATACGCCGCCCTGGGCGCGGTCGAGCCCTTGGATGATCTCGCCGCCGCGCATGGGATCACCGAGCAGACGTATCTGCCGGTATTCTGGAAGGGGTGTCATTACAATGGACGTTTGTACGCCTTGGTGAGCACGCCGGGCACGATTGCGTTGTTTTACAACAAGCAGATTTTCAAAGAGAACGCCGATGCCCTGCATGCCGCCGGACTTTCTTCCGAAGCGCCGCCGGCGACGATCGACGATCTGGATCGCTGCGCCGCCATCCTGGATCAAAAGAACGCGCAGGGCCGCACCGAGCGGCTGGGATACGATCCGCTGCAGAGCTGGTATGTCCCGTTCAACCCGTATTGGTTTGGCGACAATCTTTTCGACGCCGCCACGGGGCAACTGACGCTCGATTCACCCGGCGCCGTTCATTGCTTCCAGTGGATCGCCGGCTATTCGAAACGGCTCGGCCTGCAGACGTTGATGGATTATCAACAGAATGGGCTGGTGAATTTCGATTCTCCGCAGAACCTGCTGCTGATCGGCAAGCTGGTGATGCAGCAGCAGGGGCCGTGGATGGCCAATTATGTGGATCATCTCAACCCTTCCATGTCCCACGTGCTTGTTTCCAAGAGCGAGGAATGGAAGCTGAAAAATCGGGCCGACAATTACGCCTGGGGCGTGGCGCCGTTTCCTTCGGCCGTCCCCGGGCTTCAGAACGTCAGCTACAGCAGCTTTGACGTGCTGATGATTCCCAAAGGGGCGCGGCATTCGCAGGAGGCGTTCGCGTTCATGGCCTACGTCAATCGCCAGGATGTTTCAGAAAAGCTCAACATGCTGCACTGCAAGAATTGCCAGCTCGCGCACGTCAGCAGCAATTTTCTCCAGCACCATCCCAATCCTTATATCAAGCTTTATCAGGACCTGGCCGCCAGCCCCAACGCGCACGGTGTCCCGCAGATCCCGATCTGGCCAGAGGTGTTTAAGGAATTGAATGACGATTCGCAAAGCGTGGCGCTGGAAGGCGCCGATCCCGCGGCCGTGCTCCATCAGGCCCAGCAGCGCATGCAGGAGCGTTACGACCGTTTCCATCGCATCGAAATCCAACGCCGGCAAACCGGCATGAACTAAAATCGTGACGCGCCAGAGCCGCAATAATCTTTTCAAGGGTATGGGATTCATCAGTCCCTGGCTGGTGGGTTTTGCAATTTTTACAGCGATTCCGATGGCATTGTCGCTGTATTACAGCTTCTGCGATTATGCGCTGACATCGCCAACGCACGCCCCGCTTTGGATCGGGCTGGAGAATTATCGTTTGCTGCTGCGCGATGCGCTCTTCTGGAAATCGCTGCGCAACACGATGTATTACGCGTCCATGGCGTTGCCGGCGGGAATGCTGGTGTCACTGGGGCTGGCGCTGATGCTCAACGCGCCGATCCGCGGCGTGGCGTTCTATCGCGCCATGGTTTTTCTGCCCTCGCTAGTGCCGACCGTCGCCTCCGCGATGATCTGGTTGTGGATGTTCAACGGCCGATTGGGACTCTTCAACTTCATGCTGGGAAAAATCGGCGTCGATGGGCCGGACTGGCTGGATGAGCGATGGGCCATGCCATCGCTGGCGCTGATGAGCGTCTGGGGCGTGGGCAACACCGTGATCATTTATCTGGCCGGCCTGCAGGACGTGCCAAAAGAGCTTCTCGAAGCGGCCGAGCTTGACGGCGCGGGCCGGTGGCGCCGATTGATCTCCGTCGTCCTGCCGATTCTCACGCCCGTCATTTTCTTCAACCTGGTGATGGCGATCATCGGCACGTTCTCCATTCTGATCATCCCCTACATCATGACCCAGGGCGGCCCCAACAACGCGACCTATTTCTACACGATGTTCAACTACGACCAGGCGTTTCGCTTCCTGCACATGGGCTACGCCGCCGCGCTGGCATGGATTCAATTGGGCATCATTCTTGCGCTGACCGGTGTGGCGTTCTGGTCCGCCCGCAAATGGGTGCACTATGAGTGAGCCCGGCGTCGCCGAAGGCAAGCCCGTGACGTTGCTGCCGCAGCGGCCCTTTCCAAAATCCGTCTCGCCAGAGTCGCGCGTGTCGCGCCGGACATCGCGGCGAACGCGCTGGGATCTGCTCGGAGTCCACCTGGGGCTTTTGTGTGTCTGTGCCGGACTGCTGCTGCCGTTCCTCTGGATGCTCTCGACCAGCCTGAAAACCGTGACGCAGACCACCGAAACACCGCCGCGCTTCGTTCCGCATCCGGTTCAACCGCGGAATTACCTCACCATCTTCAACTATCCCAACTTCGACATGATCACGTTGACGCGCAATACCCTGGTGATCGCGCTGCTGACGGTGATCGGCTCGACGCTGTCCAGCGCGATCGTCGCGTATGGATTTGCGCGCATCACATTCCCCGGACGGGGTGTGCTGTTCGTCATCATGCTGGCGACGATCATGATCCCCTTCCCGGTCGTCATGGTTTCAACTTTTCGCATCTTCCGATGGATGGATGGCGTCAGCGCGGCGTGGTTCGGACCGGATAACTGGCTGCAGATGCTCGGGACCTTCAAGCCGCTGTGGCTGCCGGCGTGGTTTGGATCGGCGTTCAATATTTTCCTGCTGCGGCAGTTCTTCATCACGGTGCCACGCGAGCTTTCCGAGGCCGCCCGCATCGACGGCTGCTCCGAAATCATGATCTTCAGCCGGATCATCCTGCCGCTGGCTAAGCCCGCATTGGCGGTGGTGGCGCTCTTCTCGTTCCTGAACGTCTGGAACGATTTCCTGGGGCCCCTGGTCTACATTCAGCGCCCGCGGCAATACACGCTGGCGCTGGGACTGCAATCGCTGCAGAACCAGCACGGTGGCAGCCAATGGCATCTGCTGATGGCTGCGTCGGTCCTGGTCTGTCTTCCCACCCTGCTTCTTTTCTTCCTCGCGCAGCGCACGTTCATTCGCGGCATCGCCACCACCGGCGGAAAATAATTCTCCTACTTGGAAACCGGTGATTCCAATTCGCTCAGGGCCGGTAGCGCGTCGCCCTGATCGTCAAACAGCGACATGTCCCCGCCGTTCCAGACCCGCCCCATCCCCCGCAGCGGAACGCTTTCCGGATGCCAGTAAATCACTCCCGCACCATGCCCACCGGGCGTTTCCCGCACCGTTTGGATGAGCTCTGCCATGAATTGCCGCTGCCCCTGCGCCGAGATGGGCCACGCCATATTTTTGCGGCTCGACCAACGCTGGCTGTCCTTCCACGGATAAGCGGTTTCGGCGATCACGATATCCTTTTGATAAGTGGCCGCCGTCCGCTGCAGATTCTGCTTCACCTGTTCGAGCGTTCCGTGCCAATACGGATAATAGCTCTGCCCGATCATGTCGAAATCGACATGGTGGGAAATGATGTGATCGAAGAACCATTGCGTGACCGCCCAATCCCCGCCGGAATCGATGTGAATCATCACGCGGACATGGTCGGCGGGCGTCGTCGTCTCACGAACTCCGCGGACGCCAGCCTGGATGATCCGCGCCAGCCGATCCCACTGCTTCGCATCGTCGTAGGGCTGCGGGGGCACGATCGGTTTCACGGTGTTGTCATAAACCTTGACGCTCGAGAGCGGCACCTGCACCTGCGCATCGGGCCACAGCGTGCCCCCGGTAATCTCATTGCCGATCTGCACGATGTCCGGCAGCGCCCGCTGCTCGCGCATCTTCCGCATGACTGTCGCGGTATAGACCTGCACGGATTTCTCCAGCGAATCGAAATCCAGGTTCTGCCAGGCGGTGGGCTTCACCTGGTGCTGTGGATCGGCCCAGGTATCCGAATAATGCAGATCGAGAATCAGAACCGCGCCGGCGCTCTTGATGCGCCGGGCCAGCGCACAGGTAAATTCAAGACTGTTGATGACGCCCCCCCGGCCGTCGGGATTAACGAAAAGACGCAGCCGAAAGCAATTCCAACCATGTCGGCGGAAGATGGCGATGGCATCATCAGGTTTGCCATCGTCCTGGAAAATTCCACCGCGCTGCTCCATCTGGGGCAGCGTGGAGATATCCGCCCCCAGCAAAAAAGAGGATGGCGCCGTCGTCGGTTGTGCCAAAGATAACGTCGGCATGGCAACGGCCTGGAGTACAGTGCCCAGCAAAACGGCGTTGCGGATGGACCTATGCGTATTCATGCGCGACAGTTTTTGCAGCGTCGATGAAAACAATCCGCCAGTTAAAATTTGACTTCTGTCGTCGCCGCTCAATGCCGCAGGCGCCGCAGCATCAGCGGCGCCGCCAGGAGCAGCAGCGCCGCCGACGCCGGCTCCGGCACCGCGAAAGCCGCCAGCGCCTCGTTGGCGATCCAAGTGTTGTTGGTCCCGGATTCCAGGCTGAATAATCCGGTTGCTCCCCCGTTGTAAATATCCTGCCCCGGCACCTGCACGTCTTCGGGATACCAATAGACCATGCCTTCGCCGGCATTGTTGGGTAGATTCAGCAATAGGTTTTTGACCGCCTGGATTTCCTCTTCCTGTCCCGCCGGCGTCTCCGGCCAGCCGTTGTAGCCGCTGAGCGATTCGTACGGATAGTTGGTCTCCAGCACCATGATCTTCTTGGTGGGATAATCCATGGCAAGGTCGGTGAGGTTGGTCTGAAGCCCGGATAACGTGATCGACGGGCTTCCATCGGAGTTCGGATAGAAGCTCACCCCCATGATATTGAAGGAGCTGGCCGGCACATTTCCGTAGGAAGGATTGGTAAGGTTCCCAAAGAAATATTGCGGCTCACCGTCAGGTCCCGGTCCCTCGGCGCCGTTGGCGATATGGATGGCGATTTGTATCCCCGACCCGCCGGTGGATGCGCGTACGCCGCTGATCGCCGAGTTCAGCAGCCCGCCAAGTGCCTGCCAGCTGGCCTCCTGCTGCGCGGTCGTTCCGTTGAAATTAAGCTGGCCGGTCGGCCAGAGCATGCCGCTGTTGATTTCATTTCCCACCTGCACCAGGTTCACCGGCGCGCCCGCGGCCGCGAAGGAATTGAGGGTGCTGGTCGTGTAGGATTGAACCGTCGATTCCAGCTGCGAGAGCGATTCACCGCTCCAAGCCGACGGGGTTGATTGGGCGCCGGGACTCGCCCACGTATCGGAATAGTGAAAATCCAGCATGATCGCCGCGTTCGGATCGTTCGCCTTGATGGTCTGCGCCAGGGAAATGTCATACGCCGTCGTCTGGATCGCTCCCTCGGTGGCGCTGTAACTGGTATTGGGATTTACGAAGATTCGGATGCGAAACAGGTTATCGCCGGCATCGTAGAGAATTTGATCGGGCGCTTGTGCAGCGCTCGAGGCGGTCGCCTTGAAAACCGCCCCCTGTTGTTCCATGTAAGGGACCAGGGAAATGTCCGAGCCCATGTAGAACTGGCCCAGCGCCGCCCTGGTGGACCCAAGGGCGCTCATTCCAGCCGCACAATAAAAGAGTGCTTGTCGCCCGGTGACGCGCGTCGAATACATCTTGACTGTCTCCCAGGCTCACCCGGAACAGAGCTTTCTCCATCGATCATCGATCAAAGGGTCGGGACGCGCCGCCGACCGACCAGCACCAGAGATAGCAAACCCACCATGGCGGCGGACGCTGGCTCGGGGACGGCCGTTAGAAAATTCGCGGTAAATGTGGCATCCTCGGCGTCCGAGCCGGCGCCAAAGTAGGACCCACCGTATGTATAGAAGGCGGCGGCATTGTAATTGGCGCCGGTGCTTGTGGTATTGGTCGAGCTATCCGCCGCCGGGCCAGTCCCGTAGTTAAAGTCGGGATAATAGGTTCCACCCACATCGGTGTACTGCACCAACTCAATGTTGGCCGGGATGAAGGTAAACGTCGTGCCCGACACCGTCGCCATGGCCGCTGTCAGATAGTCGCCATAGGTGACCGGCAGGTTGTTGAACGTCCAAACCAGCGGCGTTCCTTCCGCGACCGACGATGTCGTGTTTACGGAATTGGTCGAAACACCCGTTACAGTCGTCGTGTTCAAGGTGCTGAAATTCGCATAGCCCGACGTGGGACCCGTGTCCTCGATAATCAGGTATGTATTGGCGCTGCCCGCAGCCGGAGTACCGAACGTGCCTTCATATGTGAATTGAAAGCTTGTCAAATAGACCGTCGCGCCCGCCGCCGGTTGAGGGCTTGGAGTGGCCGTGTATCCGGTGGGATCTTCCGGAGCCGTGTTCACCGACGGGGAGAAGCTCTGGCCCATGATATTTGAGCCGTTCCCATTCACAACCGGACCGGGATCGCTGGCGACCGAAAATGCCTGCGCGCCGGCGCGTACCGCGAAAACCAGCACGCCGGCAACCAACGCCAACAGAAACAGAATCCTGGCAGAGAAGCGCGAAATTGACATGATCCCTCCTCAGACCGTCGGTACGTACTCCAACCGCACTCGATGAGAACGTCTCACGAGCAACACCATCCACCGCGCCTGGGGACTGCCCCAGGCGCTTCAGCCGCTGCATGAATTTGCGCAGCCAGAATATGCCGAAGGCCGATCGCGCCTTCTTTGATGTGAGCCACATTAGTGTCGCGGGCGCCCGCCGTCTCTGGAGAGTTGCGAATTGATCCTTCAAATTTGCGACAGAGCCGATTTCGACACTATAATGGTTCTCCGGTGCCCACGTCTTCTTCCGCCAATTCGTCCGCGTCGCGCTGGTGTTGCCGACTGAATTTGCGTATGCCCGCGCGGTGTTGGCTGGCATCATCGCCGCCACGCGCGAGCGCAATCTCTACGCCGCCGACCAGACCCGACGCGCCTCCAAACATCACCGGCCCTGGCTTTTCCGGGTCTATCGTGGTGTCTACGGACATTCCAGCAAATATCTCGCCAAATGGTTCCGCGACTGGAATCCCGACGGCATCATCTGTCAGATTTATGACAATCGTCTGGCCAAGGTTTATCGCGAAACGCGCAAGCCAGTAGTCGAATTGTTCGAGAGCCGTCCCAACTCCGAATTCCCGCGCATCCTTCCCGACGACATCGCAACCGGTGAGATGGCGGCGCGGCATTTCCTGGAACGTGGTTTCCGGCATTTCGGTTTTTTCGGAGCGCCGTGGATGCTCTGGTCGCGCGAGCGCGAGGCGGGGTTCCGCGCCCAGATCGAGCGCACCTTCCGCGCCCGCCGCCAGGCCGCCGGTGCATCAGATTCCAAGTTCACCTTCACCAGTTATGGCTCGAGCGGAGGGTCCGTGCCGGATGCGTTCGAAGGATCATCAAAGATGCGCGCCGCTGCCATGGCTGCCTGGCTGGCCGCGCAACGCCGGCCGCTGGCGCTCTTCGTTGCCAATGACTTATGGGGTTTCGAGCTGCTCCAGGCCACGCGCGAGATTGGGCTGCATGTCCCGGAGGACGTGGCGATCCTCGGCGTCGATAATGAGGAACTGCTCTGCGAGATCGCGCACCCGCCGCTTTCCAGCATCCGCATCGGCGCCGAGCAGATTGGCCGCCACGCGGTGGCGCTGCTGGAGCGATTATTCCGGCGAAAAAAACCGCGCCGCCAGATTCCCCGCGTCCCACCGATGGAAATCGTCACGCGCCAATCCACCGATGTTCTGGCCGTCGATGATCCGGAAGTCGCCGAGGCGCTGCGGCATATTCGCCAGCACGCCGTCGAGGGACTGTCGGTAAAGGAATTGCTCGCGGCGATTCCGATCAATCGCCGCACGCTGGAACGGCGTTTTGTCAGTCTTCTGGGCCACACGCCCCTTGAAGAAATCCGCCGCGTCCGCCTGGAACGCGCCAAGGTATTGCTGCAAACCGATTTGCCGATTTACGAGGTCGCCGCCCGCTGCGGCTTCGCCACCGCTGAATATCTGGCCACAACCTTCCTGCAAGCCACCGCGCTGACGCCCACCGCCTACCGCCGCCAATTTGCCCCCAACACAAGGTGGAAACACCTGCCGCCGATTTGAACTCTGGAATTGAAAAGCAATCAAGGCGCCAACAGGCTTCCATGGACAAGCGTTCCACCGAGGTGGCCAGTGACGGCGACCATCGCCGCCGTCAGGAGAATCAGCGAGGTTGTCCACCATCTGGTCTTTTCCCGGGCAAATTTCCAGTAGACCGCCGCGGTCCCAACCGCAAAGATGGCCGTCGCGGTACCCAAATACTGATGCAGCGTAAGCGTGACGCTGGTGTCGTATCCGTCGAACAACACGAGCATCCAGCCCAGCCCCATGGAGACCGCGGCTCCGATCGCACCACATATGAGTGTGGCGGCCGTCCACCCCGCGGGTCGGCCGCGCACACGCCCCCAGATTTCTCCGAACGCAGCCATCAGCAGCAAGGCAATGGGAAAATGAATCACGATCACGTGCGTCCGCCCGAACAGCGCCAGCCAGTCGTGCATGTTCCCTGGTAACCCGATGATGGAGAGAGTGCTGGTCATTGATCGGAGGAGCAATGGGCTTCCAGCTCGATCAGAAATTCCGCAAGAGCGGTCGCGGAGTTCTGCTGGGGATCAGACGATTGATGCAGCAATGTAATCTGCTCGTGCCGAGCCTTGCAGGCGAACTGCTGAAGCGCCGGCTTGAATTGACTCTGATTAAGCCACTCGTGGTACTGAGCCTGGAAAAAGTCGTAACCATCGGGGTGCTCTTCCAGCCAATCGCATAGGTGTTGGGGCGGCGCCAGGTGACAAAGGATGTAGGTGATCTGGCACCAGTGGGCGAGATCCCTGGTCACGCCGATCGGCTCAACCCAGATCCGGCTTCCGTCGGTGGACTCTATGGGATCCATGAAATGTTTAACCTTGATCATGTACACAGCTCCGAAATTGTGCGCATTCCAACCTCACGCCATGGCGCAGTGCCCGCGTTGCAGGCTATGTCGCACCACGCGTTCGCGCCCTTCGGCGATACGCCGAATGAGGATTTGCCGAAATCCTAACGACCGCAGCAGATTCACGACGGCGCGTGCCTGGCGGCGGCTGGGTGGCGCGGTCACAAGAGAAAGTTCGACGGTCCGCTCGCCAATCGGCTTGGCAATGCAGCACCAGTCGTAAGGCTGCCCGTAGCCCCAGGTATCGCTTCCGACGCGGATTTCCCGCGAACCTGGCGGCACCAGTTGTGCGTGTGCGAATGCCATAAGTTCAATCTCCCCTCATCCCGGCCGACTCCAGCAGGAACTCAAACATCAGATCCGCAAACCGTCGCGATTCTTCCAGCACCTCCGCCTGGCGCTCGGTGGGAAGCATGGACACCCGCTGATTGACGTCCGCGGCGTGTGTCCGATCCACCAGCACGTGCCTTCCGACGTAGCGCTTGGCCCCGCCGATTCCTTCGGGCAGCAGCGAGGCCGGATCGAGCATCGGCGACAGGTTTTCGGCGACTTGGGAAATCCCCAGGACCAAATACGGCTTCGCGCCGCCGGCAACCTCCTTGATGTGACGGATCAAACGGAGCGTCGCGGGCAATGGCCGTGGCACCGCTTCTCCCAGCTCTCGCAGGTCCTGCTCCGCCCAGCGGTGATGTCCGTTCTCTTCCCGGGCATGCTGGGTGAACCAGCGTGATAGCGCCGGATCATCGATTCGTGCGACGACGGCGCGCAGGTGCGATTGGGCGGCGGCGCTGAAATGGTAAAGTTGCCCCAGCAGTCCGATGTATTGTATCCGCGTCAGTTGTCGGCCGTTCAACGTCTCGTGGACGCGGTCGGCCAGTGGGCTTGGCATGTGACATCTCCAGATGAAGGACACGTTCGCGATTCAGGGGTTACCTGCGTTGGTCATTGGTCTGGGGAGCAATAGGCCTCCAGGTCGATCAGGAATTCGTACAGCGCGGTCGCGGAGTTTTGCCGCGGATTAGACGATTGATGCAGCAACGTAATCTCCTCGCGTCGGGCCTCGCAGGCGAGGTGCTCAAGCCCCGGTTTGAAGTGACTCTTATCAAGCAGCTCGTGGTACTGAGCCTGGAAATAGTCGTAACCATCGGGGTGCAGTTCCAGCCAATCGCACAGGACTTGAGGGGGCGCAATGTTGCAAAGGGTGTGCGTAATCTGGCACCACTCAATGAGGTCTTTGGTCACGCCGATCGGCTCGACCCATATGCGGTTTCCATCTGTGGGCTCGATGGGATCCATAAAATGTTTAACATTGATCATGGTCGCGGCTCCGTAGTTGCGTCATTAACGAATCAGACGTTTGAGCTGGTGAGAAAATTCCCCCCTCACACGCATCTGGCATAAATCTGTGAACTTGACGGCGCGGTAGAACAGACGAATTGTCATACAGCGGCGCTTCTAATAAAATCCACTTCCCGCATTCGGGGGGCATTGAGGAATAAACTCGCTGTCACGCGCGTCTTGCTGGAGAGACTGATTGAATTTGCACCCGGCGACGTCGAAGTTTGAATCGGCGGTCCTGGAGCACTTGGACGCCGCCCATAACCTTGCGCGGTGGTTGACGCGAAACGACCAGGATGCGCAGGACGTCGTTCAGGAATCCGCCATGAAGGCGCTGCGCGCTTTTGATTCGTTTCGGGGCGGGGATTTTCGGGCTTGGTTCCTGACCATCGTTCGCAATACAAGTTTCACCTGGCTGCGTCGGCGGGGTGATTCATCAGGTACGGCGGCCGAGCAAAGCCTGGAAGTTGGCGCCGAGGTTGCCGCCGATTGCGAAGTCTATGATCCGCAGGCGATCGCGATTCGTGCGGCGGATGCGGATTTGGTTCGGCGGGCCATCGCTGCATTGCCGGACGTATTGCGCGAGGCCCTGGTTCTCCGCGAGATGGAAGGGCTGAGCTACAAACAGATCAGCAAAATCGCGGGTGTGCCCCTGGGTACCGTGATGTCGCGCCTGGCGCGCGGACGCATGCAATTGCAGGCGCTGCTGGTGGAGATGGATCAACCCAGGTCGGGTAAATCAGTTCAGGAAGGCGTGCGATGACCTGCGAACAAGCCCACCAACTCCTCCACGCCTATCTCGATGACGAGCTGGACCTCACCACGGCGTTGCAGATTGAAGCCCATTTGCCCGGTTGTCCAAAGTGCCGCAAGGAATTAGAGGCCGCGCGGGCTGCGGGGCGCGCGGTGGCGCAGCCGGCGATCTATTATCCGGCGCCATCCCAACTGCGCGAGCGATTGACACGCGCGATTCGATCCGAAATCGGGGAGGACCAGATTACACCACGTGCGGGATTTCTGGCGGCCTGGTGGAGGCGGCCGATGGCGTTTTCAGGCCTGGCGGCGGCGTTGCTTCTGATCGTCTGCTCAATATTGCTGCTTTCGCCGCCGCGCACATCACGCGGACAGATCGATGATCTGGTGAGTTCGCACGTGCGATCGCTGGAGGCGGATCACTTGATGGACGTGGCCTCGACCGACCAGCACACGGTCAAGCCATGGTTCGAGGGGAAACTGGAGTTTTCACCGCCGGTGATCGATTTGTCGGGAGAGGGGTTTCCGCTGATTGGCGGGCGGTTGGATTATCTTGACCAGAAGAAGGTCGCGGCGCTGATCTATCGGCGGAACAAGCATGTGATCAACCTCTTCATCTGGCC
>Ga0182024_10001840_pt1 | contig 53468 bp, 55 predicted proteins | sample P32metaG_FD_120480 | JGI IMG/M metagenome (GOLD analysis project Ga0182024, IMG submission 120480) | Permafrost microbial communities from Stordalen Mire, Sweden - P3-2 metaG (Illumina Assembly) | ecosystem: Environmental > Terrestrial > Soil > Wetlands > Permafrost | place: Sweden: Stordalen...
AACGGATCGAACATCGAGGAGGCAGACATGGCGCGCATTAGCCAAAGACATGGTGGCCTTCTGGCCCGTGTCGCGGTGGGCACCTCCCTGGTGCTCGGGATAGCCGCTTGCGGGCAGTCGACATCGACGGCGAGCGGACCGGTCAACGTGGGAGTGCCGGCCGGATACAGTGGCACGACGATCATCTACGGCACGCCGTGGTTTGACGGCGTTCAGACCGCTGTGAACTACATCAATAAGTACGGCGGCGCCGATGGTCACAAGATCCACCTGATACCCGTCAACACCGCGTCAGATCCGGTGGATGCCGTCACCGCGATCCGTCAGATGCTCGCAGCCGACAACATCGTCCTGTCGATTGGCCTTGCGGCTCTGGACTGGACGGACGCTCTTCCTATTCTCAACCAACAGAAGATGGTGAGTTTCACTCACATCGGGTCACCGGCCATCGACAAGTTGAACATGCCGTACAGCTACAGCACCGGGCCGTCGGATGCGGTTGAAGGCGCAGCGGTTGCTGAGTACGCGAACAGCAAGGGCTATCACAACGTCGCTGTCGTGTTCGATGCATCACAGTCTGCGCAGACGCTCGTCCCGAGTCTGACCCACGCCGCAGGTGTCCTCGGGATGAACATCGTGACCCAACCCTCGATCCCCGTTGGCGCTCCATCGTACGAAGCGGAAGTTCAGCAGATCATCAACTCCCATCCTGATGCCATCCTGTTGCAGCTGGATCCGGGGACGTCGGGAACCTTCTTTCCAGAGCTACGAGCACTCGGGGGCGCGAACATTCCCATCATCGCCACTGATGTCAGCCTGGATCCGAACTGGGTCAAGGCGGTCGGCGCTTCGTACTACGCCGCTCATGTCACCTCCATCGAGGCTGCCACGCAAGCCACCGGACCCGGGCTTGCGACCTTCAACAGCGGATTTGAGGCTCAGTATCACAAGGCGGCCGCGTTCCTCTCCATTTACGGGTACGACGGCATGACCGTTGCGGCGCTGGCAATGGACGAGGCGAAGTCCACCGACCCGAGTGTGTACTACAGCCATGTGCTGGATGTCACGACGCCGGGCCCGGGTATCACGAACGTCTATACCTACCAGCAAGGAGCGGCGCTGCTCGCGCAGGGCAAGAAGATCAAGTATGTCGGCGTGGGGTCTCCGGACACGTACAACCAGTTCCATCGCGTGGCCGCCACCTTTGCCGCTGAGCAACTCCAGCCGAGCGGAACGGTGACGTTGATTCAGAACATCCCGGCCATCAGCCTGCAGCCCCTTCTGTAAGCTGAGTTGGTTGTGGTGCCCCGAATGTTGGTGAGGCGTTCCCCCGGCGCTCCGATGAGCGCCGGGGTGGCGCACGCCTCGGCCTGTGAATTGCGACCCCGGAGCGGCCTCTAGGATGTGGCTCTACTACGGTCTCACCCTCGGCATCTACGGATGCCTCAACGGGATCCTGGCGCTTGGGTTCAACCTGCAATTCGGGCAAACGGGCATCATGAACCTCGCCTTCTTCCTGTTGGTCGCCGTCGGCGCCTACATGACTTCAATAGCCGGTGTCGGGCCGCCGCCAAATGACGGCGTCACCCACTACATCGGTGGGTTCGGATGGGCGTTCCCCTGGGATCTCCTCTTCGGTGTGGCGTGCACGGTGGTGTTCGCCCTTGTGTTGGGAGGAGTTGCGCTGCACCGTCTTCGCAACGATTACCTGGCTCTGACGCTTGTCGCCATCGGTCAAGGCTTTCTGGTCCTGGCCACCAATGACGTCGGCCTCTTCAACGGTACGGCCGGGGTGAACGGCGTGGCCGGGCCGTTCCCACAGGCGTCAGTCGCGGACTACGAGTGGATATTCCTCGGTGTGTCATTCATCGCACTCGTGATCGTCTTTCTCGTCATCGCGAGGTTGGTGCGATCTCCGCTCGGCCGAGCCATGAAGGCCGTGCGTGAGGAAGAGGGCGCCGCGTCATCGCTGGGCAAGAACCCCTGGCGCCTGAAGATGATCGCCTTCGCAGTCGGCGCGGGCGCCGCTGGACTGGGTGGCGGTCTGTTTGCCATCTATGTCGGTGGCTGGAACGTTCAGGCGTGGCAACCGGGGGAGACGTTGATTCTGCTGGCCGCCGTGATCGTCGGTGGTCGTGGGCGCAATCTTGGAGCGCTCGTCGGATCCCTCATCGTCCTGGAAGGAATCGTCACCGTCAGCAACTTCCTTCCTGCAATCGGCAGCGTGGAAATCCTGCCGAATCTTCAGAGCATCGCGATCGGGGTGCTCCTCCTGGCCTTCTTGTGGTGGCGTCCCCAGGGCATCCTTCCGGAGCAGAAGGAAAAGTTCCCACCGGCAGTGGTGCAATCCGAAGCGAGGCCGGGCGCGACGCCGCAGCAGTCGCCGGTCAACCCATGACCGGACTTGCCGTGGATGGAGATTCCGCGCCGACCGCGGTTGGCCAATCGCAGGCAACGGCAACGGCAACGGCGGCAAGCATTCGGCTTGACGATATTCGTTGCGCGTACGGCGGTGTCCAGGCCGTCAACGGGGTGAGCTTCGAAGTTCCGGCTGGGGCGTTCATCGGTTTGATCGGACCCAATGGAGCGGGAAAGACCACCCTGTTGGACTGCATCTCCGGGTTCAACCGAGGGTATTCCGGACACGTGTATCTCGGCGGCCAGGACATCTCACGGTGGGCGCCGCACAAGATTGCGTCCAAGTCGCTGGTCAGGACGTTTCAGACGCCGCGACTGTTCCGCGGTATGACGGTGATGTCCAACCTCATGACGGCACCACCACGCCAGATCGGTGAGACAATTCGTGGTGCCATCTTCGGGTCGTGGAAGGATGAGGAGCAGAAGAATCTTGTACATGCCCGAGAGGTGGCTGCAAGCTTCTCGTTGCAGCGTGTTCTCGACAACTACTGCTCCGAGTTGTCAGGCGGCCAGGAGCGTATCGCCGAACTCGCGCGGACGCTCATGGCGGACTGCAAGGCCATCCTCCTCGACGAGCCGTTCGCGGGCGTGAGTCCTGCCAACCGCGTGCGGCTTGCAGAGCATCTCGTCCGTCTCTGGCAGGAGCTCGGGGTGACCATCATCATGGTCGAGCATCGGCTGGAGTGGATCGAGCAGCTGTGCAGCTCAGTTCAGGTCATGGCCAATGGACGCATCCTCGCGAGCGGCACCATGAACGAGTTGAGGAAAGATCGCCAGGTGCTCGAAGCGTATCTGGGAGCAGCACCATGAGCGACGCCATCGAACCGGCCACCGGCGACTCGGGTCAGGCTCGGTTGGAGGTCCAGAAACTCTGCGCCGGATATGGGCGGCAGGACATTCTCTTCGACATCTCTGCGTCCTTTCCGAGCGGCCGCGTGACCACCATCATCGGACCCAACGGGGCCGGGAAGTCGACGTTCATCAAAGCGCTCTACGGGCTCGCTCGAGTGACGTCAGGCACTATCCTCCTTGAAGGAAAGCCGATACGTCCGGAAGCCCGCAACCTCGTCAAGTTGGGAATCGCGTATGTCCCCCAGGTTCGCAACGTTTTCGGCACCCTCACGGTGCAGGAGAATCTGGAAATTGGTACCTACGTGCGCACAGCCGGATCGATGGACCGGGTTATGGAGCTGTTTCCCGACCTACGTGGCTTGCTGAAGCGTCACGCAGGCAAGCTCAGCGGCGGGCAGCGGAACATGCTCGCGGTTGGTCGTGCGCTGATGAGTGATCCGGTGGTTCTGTTGCTCGATGAGGCGACCGGTGGTCTTGCCCCGATGGTCGCCCGCGACCTCTGGGAGCACGTGGTCGCGCTCGCGAGAACTGACGGCGTTGCAGTGGCGGCCGTGGAGCAGAACGTGCGGCTCGCAATGGAGTTCAGCGACACGGTCTATGTGTTCGGCAGTGGGCGCAATCTCATTCACGGCTCATCGGCTGAGCTTCTGGCTCGCCCCGATTTCGAAGACCTGTTCCTCGAGTCGCAGAGCCAAGTCAATAAGCTGGCCCCGACGGCTGGCAATTGACACACGACCCTCCCCTGAGGGGCGATCGCCTGATCGGCTCTAACTCGAGAAGGGGTGAGCGCGTGACCATTCGGCGAGCTCGCCACTGCGAGTAACTGCATTCAACAGCTCGGGCGTCGCGCGAAGGGAATCGAGTTCATCAAGACGTCCGCCCGCCTTCAGGTGCTCCAACGAGTCGTAGATCGTCTTGACGGCCATGCCGTGCACGGGTTGGCCGAAGTAGCGGATACGAACGGCGTTGCGCTCGAGGAAGTCTCGGTCCTCGATCATCTCCTGAGTGAGGCCCACCACGCACAGCGGCAACGCGGTGACCTCGTGAACCGCTTCGATGAGTGAGCGCGTCTTGGGAGCAATGCCGGGAAGCATGAGGGCGTCTACCCCACTCCCCGCGTAGGCTTCGATCCGCCGCAGCGCCTCTGGCAACGGCAGCTCGCTCAGGGCGCTGGTCCGCGCGATGATCACCGTTGATGCATCACGCCGCGCCGCAATCGCCGTCTTGAGCTTGTCGACCTGTTCGTCTGCTGGGATGAGCTGCGAGTGGCGACCTTCCGCGCTCCCCAACTCACGGGGAACCAGGTTGTCCTCGATCTCGATGGCCGAGACGCCGACCGCCTCCAGATCGCGGATCAATCGGTACACCTGCAGCGGGGTTTCGCCCGCGTCATCGACGTCCACCATCAGGCTCGTCTCGATCACCCGATTGATACGCCGGCAGATCTCAACCATATCGGTGGCATTGGTGAGGGGCACACCGTCGGGCAAACACAGTTCGGTGGCTTTGGCCACTGAGCCCGCCAACTTGCACACGCGCCATCCCGACATCTCGGCGATCCGCGCCGAAAGAGGGTCGAAGATCGGCGCCGCAGGCAGGCAGCCAGGTCCGCGAAGTACATCCCTGAGACGCTCGCTACGTAGTGACACGTTTCGACCCCCGCGACGTGAAGCGTGCAGCACCAAAGACGGCGCAACACCGGATGAAACTCACGAGTCCAGGGCCGATTTTACCATGGGTTGATCGCGCTCTTCATATACAGTCTCCCGCTGGTGAGCCTCGTCCGGAGCGTCTACAATCGGACCATGGACGTCTGGCCACGCTACCTTCTTTCCGGACATGCGAAGCTGCCGCAGGACGCGGTCGCCCGGTCGGTGTATGAAATTCTCACGGTTGTGGTCACCGTCGATCCCGAGACGGGGACGATCCTCGACGTCGGGTGCAGCATGGTGACCCGGCCGGCGCAGGAATTCGTCCATCACCTGCTTCTTGGTGTCTCGCTCGATGACCCTCAACAACGCGTCTTCGATCTCTTGCAGAAGTACTACCTGGGGGGATCGCGCAAAGCACTTGCGGCGGCCATTCGAGACCTCTACAATTCATGGGCAGAGCTACGCACCGGGACGGCGCAGAACACCCCATCCAGTGCGTAGGTCGACGGCGCCGAGCGACTGCCGAAGGGCAGTGGGGTGCCGGGAGTCGAGCTCAGACCTCGGAGGTCGCAAACCTCGGAGAGCGGTCGAAGGCACCTAGGGCTCCAGATCCGGGTCAACTCGGCTGGAGGATACCGTGTGGCACAGCTCACGGAGCACCTGTCAAAGGGGCTGCTCGAGCGCTTTAAGGTTCCGATCGGCACTGGGGAGTTAGTCAACAGCTCCGCATCAGCAAGGGCCGCTGCCGCACGAGCCGCCAGCCCTGTTGCCGTCAAAGCACAGATACCGGTTGGCTCGCGCGGCAGGGCTGGCGCCATCATTCGCGCTGAGAGCCCCATGGATGCCGGCGCAGCCTTTGACATTGTTACCGGTATCCGCATGGACGGTCTCCAGGCGCATGAGGCTCGGATCGAGCCGTGGCAACGGATACTCGATGAGCTCTACATGGCTGTCTCATTCGATTCCACCTTGCAAGCCCCTGTGCTGCTCTTCAACCCCTTTGGCGGCGCCGACTTGGAGTCGCACCCCGAGAGCCTGCGCATCATGGCGATTCCCGTTGATCACGAGGTGTCGTTCGCATACGTTCGTGAGCACGCGGACCTGAGTGGACTCGCGTCGGCTGCCACTGACTCGCTGGCTACCATCGCACGCGATCTGATTCACGCATTCTTCGCGCTCGAGGCGCGCATGATCGAGCTCAACCCACTCGGTCAACTCGAGGATGGTGAGTGGATCGCGCTTGACGCTCGTATCGTCCTCGACGACAACGCACTGTTCCGCCATCCAGATCTCCAGGGGCTCGTCGGGGCGATGAGCCCTCGTCGAGCGGAGGACATCGTTCGCGAGACGACGCGACTGGAATTCGTCCCACTGGACGGGTCCATCGCCGTGATCAGCGGCGGAGCCGGCATGACCATGGCGGTGATGGATCTCATCGCTGATCGAGGCGCTTCAGCCGCGTGCTTCCTCGACTGCAGCGCCGACGTGACGCCACGGGGATATCGTGCGGCGCTCGATCTTGTCTTGAGCATCCCTCGGATCACGAGCATCCTCGTCAGCGTCTTCGGCGGTCTGACCCGCGTGGATCGGGTTGCCTCCACATTCATCGATCTCCTCGCCGGCACGCCAGTCGAGCTACCGCTGACATTCCGCCTGATGGGGACGAATTTGCAGGAAGCGGACGACATCCTGGCAAGCGCGGGGCTCGACAACCATCATGTGCTCGAGGCTGCCGTCGAGGCGGCAGTTCGATCGGGGCAACAATCGAGGGAGGGCTCTTCGTGAGCGCGGTCGTCGACCGGATGACGAGGGTGGTCGTTCAGGGATTGACGGGACGCCAGGCCACCTGGTCGAGCCAGGATATGGGTGCCTATGGGACTCGTCTCGTTGCCGGAGTTGTACCCGGAAAAGGAGGTCAGATCCATCTCGGGATCCCGCTGTTCGACCGTGTCGACGACGCCGTGCGCGCCACAGGGGCGAATGCTGCTCTCGCATATGTGCCCGCGTCAGTTGCAGCGCACGCAGTCGTCGAGGCACTTGAGGCAGGGTTGCCTCTGGTGATCTATCCGGGCGATGGGCTCCCGATTCACGATGCCCTGCGCCTTCGAAACCTCGCACTCAGCGTGGGAAGCTCGTTCGTCGGTCCGAACACGCCGGGGGTGATCTCCCCCGGCGAGTCAAAGCTCGGCTTCATGCCCTCGTACTGCTTCACGCGAGGATCCCTTGGAGTCGTCACGAAGAGTGGGTCGTTGTCGTACGAAGTCTGCCTGCGGTTGACACAAGCTGGGATCGGACAATCGACGGTCATTGGGATCGGCGGAGATCCGATCAAGGGAACGACGATGCGAGAAGCGCTTGCGCTGCTCCACCGAGATCCGGAAACCAGCGCCATCCTGGTACTGGGTGAAATCGGTGGAGTGGACGAGTACGACGCCTGCGCCTATGCGCAGGAGCCAGACGCGAAGCCACTCGGCGCATTCCTCGTCGGCCGGACCGCTCCGCGGGGTCGCAAGCTCGGGCATGCAGGTGCGCTCATCGATTCTGACCGGTCCGGGTTCGAAGCCAAGGTCGCGGCCCTGGAACTCGCCCATGTCCCGGTCGCCGCGACCTTGGCAGAAGTCGTCCCAATCGCTGCACAGCTGTGTGCCGGAGGTCAACACCGATGATCGACAAACCGACTGCAGTTGAGCCGTCTCAAACGGTCACCGACGCCATCGTGGAAGGCCGCATCACCGACGAGGCGATCGAGAATGCGCGACAGATGATCGGCACCATTCTTCGACCCGAAGGCCCGTATCTCCAGGATGCGACACAGGACACGCTTCGCAACTTCTGCAACGGTATTGGAGATCTCAATCCCCTCTTTCGCGACACCGAGTATGGGCGCGAGAGTCGCTATTCGAGCATGGTGGCCCATCCCATGTTCCCCTATGCCTTCGGCTGGCCGGGGCGGAGCCGCTGGGGCCTTCCCGGCGTCCACGGTTTCTTTGTCGGCAACGACTGGGAGTTTTTCCGCCACCTTCGCCCCGGCGATCGAGTCTCGTGCGTCGAGCGAGTGGTTGGCGTGGAGGAGAAGACCGGTTCGTTTTCAGGCAGACTGGTGATCCAGTACGTCGAGTCGAGTTTCTTCAATCAGCGCGACGAGCTGGTTGCTCGCGTCCTCGGCTGGACGACGCGTCATGAGCGCCAGGCCGCTCGCGACAACGCAAAGTACTCCCAGATCCAGCCATACACCTATACGGACGCCGAGCACGACGCAATCGACGATGCCGTGCTCTCCGAGCGCGACCGAATCAGAGGGGCGCCGCCTCGCTACTGGGAGGACATGGAGGTCGACGAGGCGATCCCGGCGGTCGTGCGCGGACCCCTTTCTCTGATGGACACCATGGGATTTCTCGTCGGCTGCGGCCGCGGCTATACGCACGGCGTGCTCCTCGATTCAGCCGTGCGGCACCCGAGCCACTATTTCCGTAATCCGGAGGCCGGCGGGGGTGTTGAGTACACGGGGATCGGTCACCATCGAGACTCGGTGGCCCGCCAAGTCGGGGTCCCAGGTACCTACGACTATGGGCCCCAGCGCACCGCGTGGATGTGCACGCTGATCACCAACTGGATGGGTGATTCGGCGTTCATCAAGCGGTTGCGCGCCGACCTGCGCCGTTTCAACGTCGTGGGCGATACAACCTGGTGCCGTGGGAAGATCGTGAAGAAGTACGAGAGCTGCGGTCAACGCCTGGTGGACCTTGAGATCTGGGCCGAGAACCAGCGCAACGAAGTGACCACCAAGGGTGTCGCCACCGTGCTCCTCCCCTCGCGGGACACTGCTGTCGGGGTGGCGATGGACGGCAGCCAGGTGGATCTCCAGTTACCGCAGGTTCGGTGACGTAATCCCATGCGCGTGTACGAGCAGGTCGCGGAAGAGCTCCAGCAACAGGGCGTCACCACGGTCTTCGGACTGATTGGACAGGACACCATGCGCCTTGCGGCCGTCGCGGCGACCCGAGGGTTGCGGTATGTCGCTACACGGCACGAGATGGGCGCGGTCACCATGGCCGCGGGATATGGGCGGGTCACGCATACAGTCGCTGTGGCGATCGTGAGTCGTGGCCCTGGGCTCACCAACGCAATGAGCGGCATCGTGGGTGCGGCAAAAGCCGGGACCCCGCTCATCGTTCTGAGTGGCGACGAACCACTGCTGGAGGGCCGCGGTCGCGATCCGAAGTATGTCGACCAGAGCGCAATGCTTGGTGCCGCCGGGGTGCGCGTCACGCATCCAGAGTCGGCTGAAACGGCGCAGGCTGAGCTGCGCGACGCGTTTGATCAAGCCCGCCGGGGGCTGACGGTCGCCGTGCTGATCCCACTTGACGTCCTCGAGGCAGATTCCCAGCCGCTCGGCAAGGTGCCTCAGGCGAAGGCGCCCGAGCAGTCGCTGAGGGCCAATGCTGCAAGCGTTCATGCAGCCGCCGACCTGATTGAGGGTTGCGGAAGCGACGCAAGGATCGCGATCGTCGCCGGCCGAGGGGCAATCGCACCCGACTCGGTGGCCGCGTTGGCGCAGCTCGGAGAGATCACGGGTGCGCTCATGGGAACGACGATCATGGCCAAGTCGCTGTTCGACACGTCCGGCAATAACCTCGGGGTGGTGGGCACATTCTCCTCGACAGCGACGCGGGAGTACCTGGCAGGCACACATGTTGTTATCGCAGCGGGCGCATCCCTCAATCCGTTCACCACCCAGAAAGGAGCGCTCTTCCCAGGTGCGGTTGTGATCCAGATTGACGTGGATCACGACGCCTTCGGTCGCTACATCACGCCGAACGTGCCCATCCACGCCGACGTCCGCAGCGGCGCCGCCGACCTTGCTGCCGAGCTGGAGCGGCGCGGCTTCCATGGTCGCGGTCGTGACGACGGAATCTTCGCGCCAAGATCGCCGCTCTCGACGGCTAACGGAACTTCCTCCACGAGCGACGAAGGCGACGTGCTCGACCCCTATGAGCTGATGCGGCGACTTGATCGCATCCTCCCGAAAGAGCGCATCGTCGCCGTCGATGCCGGTCATCAGCTGACCTTCGCATGCGCAGTTCTTTCGGTACCAGATCCAGACGCATTCCTGTTTCCCATTGAGTTCCAGTGCATCGGGACTGCGCTGGGAATGGCGATCGGCGCGGCAGTGGCGCGACCCGATCTCCTCACGGTCGTGTCATTGGGCGACGGTGCGTTGATGATGGGCCTCGGCGAGCTCGACACAGCCATACAGCTGGGTCTGCGCCTCCTGCTTTTGATTATCAACGATGGCGGATTCGGCGCCGAACGCCACTACCTCGACATGCTGGGACTTCCTGCCGACACGGCGCGATTCGTCAATCCTGTATTCGAGGACATCGCCCTTGCTATGGGAGCCGATGCGATGACGCTTCACAACCTCAACGATCTTCCAGCCCTTGCCGCCAAGCTCGATTCCAGGCTGATGCGTCCGTTGCTCGTCGATTGCTTGATCGACGGCCGCGTGCGGGGGGAGTGGCTGGATTCGAACCTTCGACGCGAGCCTGCGCCCTCGGTCGCGCTCAGTTGAGCGCGGCAGCGCCGTCATGACCGCGGAACGGCCGTCCGTACGATCGGACGAAGGATGGCACGGGCGCTACTACGAGGATTTCCGGGTCGGCGCTGTGTACCGGCATCCGCTGGGCCGAAGCATCACGGCGACGGACAACATCTGGTTCACACTTCTGACCCAGAACACCGCGGCTCTTCACTTCGATCACGTCTACGCGGCCCAGACCGAATTCGGCCGTCCGCTGGTGAACTCCTGTTTTGTGCTCTCGCTGGTCACCGGCCAAAGCGTCACTGACGTCTCTCAGAACGTCATGGCCAACCTTGGCTGGGACGAGGTCACGTTACCCCATCCCGTCTTCGAGGGCGACACGATCTATTCCGAGTCCGAAGTCTTGACCAAGCGACCGTCGACTTCGCGTCCAAACGTCGGGGTGCTCACGGTTCGGACCGAGGGATTCAACCAAGACCTGGCAACGGTGATCACGTTTCGCCGTACGCTTCTCGTCTACCGTCGCGGCTTCGGTCCAAGGATACCGCAGCGCTCTGCCGTCGACAGACCCGCGACGCGAACCGCCGCGGAGTCGCGCGCTGATGAGTCCCCATCACCGGATACGGCCGGCGGTTGATCCTGGTTGAGAGTGGGTCGTGACGATCTCGCGCAGCATCGATTGGAATCAGTCTTGTGGAGGCGTTGCTGATGGAAAGTTTTGGTGAGCTCGAGTCGCGGCTGAGTGACCGGCACATCCCCGCAATGCCGTGGGGAAAGGTCTTCTACGAATTCGACCCCGGCATGTACAAGGCGTACGTGGAATGGACGACGCGCGCCCGCCAGCACGTTGAGCTGGAGCCGAAGATTCGGGAGATGGTGGCCATCGTCGTCAATTGCGTCGTTGCCTGGCCATCCCCATACGCCGATGTGCATTTCCATCGCGCGCTCGAGGAGGGGGCGACGGTACAGGAGCTCGCTGACGTGATTTTGGCGACCGGCCGCATGGTTGGGCCGCACGCGTACACGCATGGGTTCAACCTGCTTGCTAAGGTCCTCGACGAGCGTGAGCGCGACGGTCAGCCTTCTCCGCGCAGTCGGAGCGACCTGCCGAAGGTCGTGGAGGACGAGCAATGACAGCCGGGGAGCTCACGGGCAAAGTCCCTGCGGCGTTCGTACATACGGTCGCACGGCTGGTTTCCGATGAAATCCTCGATGGCTATCGTGGACTGGACGACCTCGCCGGCACCATCTCCGACGCCCTCGATGAGGCGGGCCTCTTGGGTGCGGTGGGAGCGTCAACCCTGCGACCGACCATCAGTGGCGCACGCGTGGTCGGCCGAGCCGTGACGGTTCGCAACATCCTGCAACGTTCTCAGCCGTACTCGAGTGCCCTGCAGCACACGTCGCGGCTTGCGGAGATCGTGGGGCACAATCAAGCGCAACCGGGAGACGTCCTTGTGATCCAGGGAGTCAAGGGCGTCTCGAACATGGGAGGCATCTCGGCCTCGATCGCCAGCCGTCAGGGTGAGATCGGCGCGGTCGTGGACGGCGGCATTCGTGACGTCACGTGGCAGCGGTCAATCGGTTTCCCGATCTGGTCCCGCGAGATCACCCCTGTCACCGGGAAGTGGCGCGCCGAGACAGTCGAGATCAACGGCACGGTCTCCATTTGCGGGGTCACGGTCCGTGCCGGCGACCTCGTCGCAGCGGACGACACCGGCATCTGCGTGGTCCCGGCCGAGCTCGCAGCCGACATCCTGACGCGTTGCCAGGAGATTGCCGCAGGCGAAGCCCGTCGTCACGACGACATCGATTCCGGGATGAGCGTCCCCGATCTCGCCAACCGCACCTATGTCTATCAATTCAGCCAGGAAGGCGGAGCGTGACCAACCGACCGCCCGAGACGGTCGAGGACAACCGCGAGCGTCATGTGGGCCACCAATTCAGCGATGGTGACGCAATCCGTCTACTCGCCGAAGGCTGCTCGGCAACCACCCTCGGATCACTGGATGCGGCGCAGCGTGCGTTCCTCGACAAGATCATCCGGTGCTGCCTGTATTGCATCGGCGTGGGTGCTGCGTATGGGGACGACGAGACCGCCCCGTTGATGCAGGAACTCGGTCCGCAGACTCGGGGCGATCCCAAGGGGTGGCCCGATTGCATCCTTACCGCCTTTCTTGACGCAACCGTCGGCGCCGCCTCAGATCTCGACCCACTCGGAAGCGGCCCCTCACATACCGCCCTCCCCGCAACTGTTGCCGCGTGTGTGGCTGCCCAGCTCGTCGGCGCGAAGTCTGATGAAGACATTGCGACCGCGGTGCTTGCCGGTATCGAGACCGCGTCTCGCTTGCGGATGGCGATTTCAGGCGTGCGCCCGGGTATCGGCTTCCACAGTTCAGGCACCTTCGGGACGATCGCAGCCGCGGCAAGCGTGAGCCGTCTTCTGGGCGCGGACACGGCACAGGTGAGCAAGGCCCTCGCAATCGCCCTCACCCGGATGAGCGGTCTCAGCACCAACAGCAGCTCAGCCCGCATCTGCCTCACCCAGTTCGGCTGGGCTGCAGCCCACGGTCTCGAGGCCGCGTGGCTCGCCCTGCGCGGTTGGACCGCGTCGATGGATCTCGAGACCGCGCTTGAGAGTTACTTCCCGGATCACGTCTTCGACTCCGCTCTGCTCGATCCGGGAAGCGCCACAGTCACGTTCGAGCCTCTCTCCACGGTTTTCAAGCTGTATCCATGCAACCTGTTTCTCAATCCGCTGTTTCAGGCGCTCGCGGGTGATGGACCAATTGACGGACCAATCCACATCCGCATCCCCGCGATCCCACATCTGGACCAACCTGCACCTCGCAGCGCTCGAGAGGCGCGCTACAGCGCGCAGGCGGTCGCGACGCTGGCGGCCAACTATCCTGCGGCATATCGGTCCTTCACCGACCCGGAGCTGCATCTCAACGACAACGCTCACCTCGCCCGCTTGGTGCAACGGGTAACGGTCTCACTCGACCGGGATATCCCGACTCGATTCGAAACGACCTATGTGCAGATCCAGACCGCCGACGAACAGGGATCACGCGCTTACTACCTCCGTGACCTCAGACCGTGGAACCGCGCCCATGCGTCCGAGTTGCTCGCGGGCATGCCGAGTACCGACTGGGTGCCGCAGGTGTTCGATCTACCCTACCTTGCCGCATACACCGTCGCTCGCGAGAACGTGCCGACAGCCACAACTGCAGCAGTTGGATCGGGTGAACCTTCGTGAGGGCGCCAGTCGTGGTTGCCCCCCCGGGGCTCGACGAACGCACGACGACCGTGCTGAACCGGGAGGCTCTGGAATTCGTCGGGGACCTGCATCACAACTACGACGCGACACGCATGGCTCTGCTGCGACGCAGACAGGACCGCCAGCGGCTCGCTGCGGAAACCGGCCGTCTCGACTTCCTCACCGACACGCGAGAGATTCGCGATGACGGTTCGTGGAAGGTCGCGCCCCCGGTAGAGCTGGCCGATCGTCGTGTCGAGATCACCGGACCGACTGATGCCAAGATGATGATCAACGCGCTGAACAGCGGAGCGCGCGTCTTCATGGCGGACTTCGAGGACGCCAACAGCCCGACCTTCGAAAATATGGTGCACGGTCAGCTGAACCTCATCGACGCCCTCGACCGGCGTCTGAAGTACACCTCGCCGGAGGGTAGGGTCTACCAACTCGGCGACACCGTGGCAACGCTGATGCCGCGGCCGCGTGGGTGGCACCTCATCGAGAAGCACGTTCAGATCGATGGCGAGAGCATCTCAGGTGCGCTCTTCGACTTTGGTCTCTTCGTATTCCACGCAGTTAGAAAGCTGGTGGACCAGGGCAAGCATCTGTATCTCTACCTTCCCAAGATGGAGAGCCATCTCGAGGCTCGACTCTGGAACGACATATTCAGTCATGCGGAGGGCGTTCTCGGCGTTCCCACCGGCACCATTCGTGCAACGGTGCTCATCGAAACAGTTCCCGCGGCGTTCGAGATGGAAGAGATCCTTTTTGAACTTCGGGACCACTGCTACGGACTGAATGCCGGTCGATGGGACTATCTCTTCTCCATGATCAAGACATTTCGCGGCCGGCCCGAGTTTCTGCTTCCCGACCGCAACTCCGTCACCATGACCGTCCCGTTCATGCGCGCATACACGCGTCAGCTCGTCTCGGTCTGTCACAAACGGGGCGCATTCGCCATGGGAGGCATGGCGGCATACATCCCAAATCGGAACGACCCGGAGTTGAACGAGACAGCGCTCCAACGCGTTCGCGACGACAAACTTCGAGAGGCGACCGACGGATTCGACGGTACATGGGTCGCGCACCCCGGACTGGTCCAAGTGGCGATGCAGGTCTTCAATGAGCAATTGGGGTCGCGACCAAATCAGATCGCTGACCAGCGCGAGGTGATCACCCGAAGCGAGGATCTGCTGGACGTCAGCGCCACACCCGGCCAGCCGACACTTGACGGCCTGCGCAGCAACATCGCCGTCGGGCTTCGATATCTCGACTTGTGGCTCCAGGGGATCGGAGCAGCCGCGATCAACAACCTGATGGAAGACGTGGCGACCGCAGAAATCGCCCGATGCCAAGTCTGGCAATGGTTGCACGTCCCGGCGACGATCGATGGCGCCCCACTCACGATCGGCGCTGTGGATCGACTGATCGAGACCTCCTACCAGGAGGTTTATCAGGAGCGTCTCGGCGCCGGGCTACCCGTGAGCCGTCTGCCCGACGCACTCGAAGTATTCAAGCAGGTTGCGCTGGCGGACGATTTCGTCGAGTTCCTCACGTTTCCGGCGTACAACCGTCTCTGACGACGTTGGCGACATCCGCTGGCAGGCTCCCTGCAGCATCGTTGCGATTTAGATCAGGGGCTCAGCCTCACGCGTCGCGCTGCGGGCGGGATCCTCAGGAACTCCAACAATCGCGGGGGTCACTGCCAGCAGCAGAAGCCCCAGAACAAGAAAGATGAGCGGCAACGCGCGCGGGCCGGTCGCGCTGGTCCCGACAATCGCTGCTGCGATCGTGATCGCAACGATGCCACCGATCTGCCGGAACATGGCTCGCAAGCCAACGATGGCACCAATCTGCGCCGGCATCAGCTGGATGTTGGCGTTATTGGACGGCGGACCCGCAATGCCAACGCCGATTCCGGACACCGTGGATGACACGGCGAGCCACGCGAACGCCGAAAGCCCATGCGGCGGAGTCGCAAGCATGATCAGCCCCGCAGCCGAAACCACGAACCCGACCGCCATGGGAAGTCTGTAGCCGAACCGGCGGATCACCAGCACCGATGTCAGCGCTGCCAAGACGGCCATGACGCCTGCTCGTATCGCGAGGAGCGCGCCCGCCTCGAGCACCGGCATCCCAAACGTGACCTGCGCATAGAGCGGGACGAGGCTGAAGATGCCGAAGATTCCAGCACCGTAGAGCAGATTGATGCCATTCACCAGCGCAAACGAGCGCTGCCTGAGCAGCACTGCGGGCAGGATCGGCAACGACGCGTGCCGCTGCCGGACAAAGAACATCGCCCCGAGCACGATCGCAGTACCCAGCAACGCGAACGGCGTGAGGGTCAGGGTGGTGGAGCGGCCGATCTCGCCGATCCCCAGCATGAGCGCCAGTATCGAGAGGCACATCAGCACAGCACCAGGCACATCCACCCGCAATCGCCCGGGCTGCGCCGGCGGGTCGGCCGGTACGAGCCTCGCGAGCAAGACCATGAGCAGGATCCCAATCGGGACATTGATGAAGAAGATGAACCGCCATGAGAAGTAGGTGACGATGACACCCCCCACAGCGGGTCCGATCAAAGCCCCCAGTGGATAGATGCTGGTCATGAGTCCGATCGGCCGGTCTCTCTCCGAGCCGTAGAGATCTGAGACGACCCCGGTGACTGACGGAACCAGTCCACCGCCGCCGAGCGCCTGGACGAAGCGAAAGCCGATCAGCTCGTAAATGTTGGTCGAAAGGCCGCACAGCAGCGACGCACCGGTGAAGATCGAGATGAAGATGAAGAACATTCGCTTGCGTCCCAATGCGTCGCTCAGCCGACCGGCGATCGGCAGGGCGGTCACCGAACCGAGTTGGTACGCAGAGATCGTCCATGCACTCCAATCGACCGTCGCACGAAGGTCTGTACTGATGGCGTCGAGTGCCGTGGCGACAATGGTGATGTCGATGGAGATCATGAGCAGCGCCAGCGACATACCAGCGAAGACCAGGCCGCGCGAGCGTTTCGCTCGCCGGACTACGACTGCCGGCTCAACCATTCCCGTGCCAGGTTTGGGGTCCTGCAATCGGAGTTCAAGGACGCCTTGACGTGTTCTTCCGGGTCACCGGTGCGGCCAATCCGCGGCGGTCAGGATCTCCGCCTGACGGGGAAAGACTTTCGCCATGAGGACGTGGTGCACCTCCGGGTCTGAGTCGTCACAGCAATCCGAGAGGACCTTGAGCCCGTAGTCACGATCCGCCGCCTCTCTGAGCGTCGAGAGCACAACGCCGCTGGTGGCGATGCCGGCAAGCACCAGCGTACTGACGTCGTTGGCTCGGAGCACAACCTCGAGATCGCTCCCCGCGAACGCGCTGACACGTCGCTCGGTCACGATGATGTCGCCGGACCGCGGGGCGACTGCCGGGACGATCTGCGCGGCCATCACGCCATCGGGCGCCATAGTGAGCAGCCTCATCTCGGGTTCGCCGCGCTCCAGACAGCCACTGGCACCTGACTACCTCCACGCGTTCCGAACGACGATGGAGCGTCGGACACCGCCGCCCGGTGGAGAGGAGGGCTCCTCTGGGGCGGTGGCTTGCTCCCAACACCCACCTGCCGTCAGGCAGTCGTAGAGGTGTCGGCGGCGACCGGACTACTCTACCGTCGGCTCAAGTGGTCGTCAAGCGAGCGACCTATCGTCCCGCGACGACACGATTGCGCAGGACGCCAATCCCGCTGATCTCGACCTCAACCGTGTCACCCACCTTCATGTTCGCCGGGAGCCCATCGGTTCCCATCCACATGACGTCACCGGGTTCTATCGTGACGTACTTGGTCAGCTCGCTGACGTAGGTTGCGACGTCGAAAATCATGTTCCCCGTGGCGAACTCGTCCATGACAATCCCATTGAGCCTGACGGTCGTCGTCATGTCGCTCGGATCCAACCCCGTTACGATCCACGGACCCATCGGCTTGAACGTATCCGCGTTCTTCGCTCGCCACAGTGTGCGGTCACTTGCCTGCCACGTTCGCTCAGTGACGTCGTTGCCGATGGTCCAACCAAGGATGCAATCGAGTGCCTCGTCCCTGGAGACGTGCTTCGCTCGCTTCCCGAACACGGCAACCAACTCACCCTCATACTGAAACTCCTCCCCCGAGTCACCGGGCTTGACGATGTCGTCGTCGTGTGCAATCAGCGCGTTGTTTGCGCGATAGCCGATATCCGGCTTCTCGGGAAACACGGGGGGCCGGCCGAGCAAGCTGGCTCGCCGGATGACGTGGTCGGCGTAGTTGAGGCCGATACAGAAGAACGTCTTCGGTATCACCGGCACGAGCAGCTTCGTCTTGGGCAGGTCATGGCTCACCGAAGAAATCGTGTTCTCGCCGAAGAGATCTCCCTGCAATTCACGAATCCGATCGCCGTCCACCAGGCCATACGCGACCCTGCCATCGACCTCGAACCGACACCAAATCATCTCAACGCCTCACGCAACAACACCAGTCTCGAGGATCTCAAGGCACCGGCGATTGATGCGAGCGGCTACTGCCTCGGTCGTCGCCTCTTCCGCGGGGACCGCTGCAAAGTCGCCGGTCCATGGCCCCTCGTGCATCGCGCCATCCACCGCGAGTTTGACGGCGCGACCGAACACGGCCGTCTCTTGGAACCACTCGGCCAATGCCGCGAGCGCGAGGTAAGCCCCGACCGGGTTGGCGCGGTGCGTGCCCACCAGGTGAGGCGCTGTTCCGTGAACCGGCTCGAATATCCCGACGCACCTCCCGCACGCCGGAGCACCCGGGTGAACGCTCGCCGACGAGCACAGCGCGATGGAACCCGAACGACCTGCGGCGAGGTCACTCAAGATGTCGCCAAAGATGCCTTCGGTCATGATGACTGCATTAGGCAAATCACGTTGAGCGAGTTCGAAGGCACAGCGGTCTATGAGGCGGTGCAGAATGGTCACTCCTCGCCGCGTTGCAACGTCGCTCGCGATGCTTCGCCACAGTCGCCCCGTCGCCCAAAGATTGGCTTTGTCTGCGGAGATGATCACAGTGCCCGGGTGTCGAGCGGCGAAGTCGCACGCGATGTTTGCGACTTCCTCGATCCGACGGGGCTCCAGCACAATCAGATCCGATGCCGGCGATATGCCGTCACTCTCGATGTGTGTGTCTCGCGGACCGTAGGCGCCCCCGAGGAGATTGCGCACGAAGGTCAACGGCTGGCCTTCTCCACGCCACACGTGACGAATGCTGATGCGCAGGTCGAAATGCGCCCGTAAGTCCAGGAGCGCGGCCTCGCTACGCTGGCCGCCGAGGTCCACGCCCGGGTGATCACCGACTGCTCCGAGAAGAACGGCGTCAGCGTCTTCGCACGCTGCCAGCGTCCGTCTCGGCAGGAGGTCACCGCATTCGACGTACCCCGTGCTACCGACCGGCCACGTCCCGGTCACCTCGATGGGAACTTGACTCTTGGTCGCCTCGAGCAACTCCGCAGGGCCCCGCATGACTTCGGCACCGATTCCGTCCCCGGGAAGCAACGCGACCCTGATCACAACGACAGGAGCTCGCGGCCGGATATCGTCATGATCCTGGTGGCCGTCGTCTCACCGACGATCCGAATCAGCTCCGGCAGCCACTGGTCAATCCCATCACTGAAGGTTGGGTGATCCGCATGCCCCAGGTCACTTCCGAACGCAAGGAGTCGGTCAGGATAGACGCGAGCCAGGCGCTGAGTCGGTTTCGGCTCGGCGCCGGCGATGAGATCGACCAGAATGCCCACCTCAAGATAAGCGCCCAGTTCAACAAACGAAGTCACGTGATCGTCGCGCCAACCCAGGAAGGGCATCAAAGGGTGATTGACCAAGAAGCGTCGTACACCCATTGCTTGCGCGGCCTTGAAGGCTATGACGGTTTCATCCATCGAGACGTGACCCGACGCCAAGACCATATCTGCCGCCGCAACCTCCTCGAAGACCTCGTTCCACGCATCATCCAGGCGACCGTTTGGGCATACCGGAACCGTTCTGAACCGAAGCTCGCGATGAACACTGAGCTCTTGGTTCTGGCTTGCGCTCTGATGACACTGGGAAGAAATCGTGGGCAGCCACACGACTCTGGCTCCGAGCAGCCTGGCCACTCGCACAGCATCAGGGTTTGCACCCCCGACGGTGCTGTTCATGACAATTCCACCGACCGCACCGTTCTCGGCGAGCAAGGCTCGCTCGGCCGTCGACCCCTCGTGAGCCTTCAGAACCAGCGTACTGACTCCCGCTTGCCTCGCTGCGCGCGCCGTGTCGTAGTCGTTGGCATGGCGGGGAAGCAGGCTCGGCGCCGAGTGAACATGGAGATCAACGATCCCATTCACAGTGTGATGTGGTCCAGCGCCGGGCTGTCAGCCAACTCGCGCCGTCGCAACTTCCCGACCCCGGTGTCGCGCGGGAGAGCCGCCACCCTGATAACGGCGCGAGGTCTCATGAAGTCCGGCAAGGTCTGGGCTGTGCGGCGCAGGTCGTCGATGGGGAGCGAATCGCCAACCGCGTACAGGATGAGCTCGTCGTCACCCAACTCCCCCGGCCGGCGCCATAGCGCTACCTCGTCGAGGCTATCGATGGCCGCAAACGCCGTTTCCACGTAACCGATCGGGACAAACTCTCCCTTCACGCGGATCGATTCTGAAGCTCGCTCGACGAAGATCAGGTTGCCGACTTCGTTGATCTGGCCCAGGTCTCCGGTGTGGAACCAACCGTCCTCATCAAGCGCCGTGTCGATATCGGCGCCCCGTACGTATCCCGAGAACAGCGTTCCGGCCTGGAGCTCCTTCACAAGGATTTCTCCGTCGCCGTTCAAACGCCAGGTGAGATCGTCTCTGCACCGGCCCCCATATCGAGCGATGACCTCGCCGGGAGATGCGTCCTGGCCCTGACGCCAGATCCACGTGTGGCTGAGGCCACCTGCCTCGGTCGATCCGTAGCACGAGACACCCAATGGCACGCCGAACCGGGAGAGAAATGATCCGTCCGCGTAGAAGACCAGGCGAACGCGATGGTCGCGTGCGTCCGCCTCTGTGGATGCGCGATTCAAGATTGCCACGTGTGGTGCGTGCAGGATCAGGACCGTGGTCCCGGTCGTGACCACCGTCGGCCAGAATGCGCTCGCTGAGAACCTTGCAACGGTCAGGATGTCCGAATTCCCGGTCAGCCCGGCCACCACACCGTAACCGAGCGGGTTGATATGAAACATCGGAAGCGGCGCCAGTACCGTATCCGCGCGCGACAAGCAGAGCGAGTCGGCCACGAATCGGCCAAGGCGCACGAAGTACTCGTGCGTTTGGACGCAGAACTTTGGTACGCCACTCGTGCCCGACGTGTGCATGTACCCCGCCGTATCGAGTGGGTTCCGTTGGAGGCCGAGAGGAGGCCGGGAGCTGGGCTCGATCGGGATCGGTGTCCCATCGATAGAGAGGATCAGTTGATCCAGATCGTCGGCGTGGATGTGGCGCACGCCTGCCGGGGCCGCGTGCGCTTCTGATCGCCGTACACAAATCACGGTCTCTGGACGCAAGTCGCTCATCATCTGGGCCAGAAGTTCATCTGGGTATTGCGGGTTGAGGAGGGCAGCTTCAGCTCCAAGGAGTTGCAGTGCCAGCCACGCGAGCAGGTAGCTCATCGACGTTCCGCCAATCAACGCAACTCGGCTCCCCGGCACTACCCCATGCGCACGCAACGCCTCCGCGGCGCCGATGGACGCGCTGACTGCGCGCCCGAGCTCCCATGTGGACTCCGCAATTCCAAAGCGCGCGTCCGGGCGGCGCCGGCCGGCGGAGAGAATGAGCTCCGCGAGGTTTCGCGTCACAGGCCCAGGGCCTCCGGATGGCGCAGTATGCGACGCGCAATGTAGTTACGCAACACCTCGAGGGAGCCGCCGGCCACGCGAAGCACCTTGATGTCCTGCAGCATGTCGCCAAAGTCCTGCTCTCTATAGAGCCCATGGGCGCCTACCAGTGCGAAGACCTCGTTGATCGTGTGTTCCGCTGCATTGACGGCCAGCATCTTCGCGAGAGTCGTCTCGAGGGAATGCTCGGTACCCTGGTCGCTGAGCGTCGCAGCGTGATCCCGCACGAGGGAGGCGGCGTAGAGTTCCGCGTACAGGTTTGCAACCGTCCATTGAATGCCCTGAAAGTCCGTCACCATACCGTCGCCAACGCGGCGCTCGGCAGCGTAGGCGATCGCTTCCGCTAGCGCTCGGCGGCCCCAACCGATGAGCTCTGACGCATTGCCGAGACGACTGAGGTTGAAGGTGCTCAGAAAGGTCTGCATCCCCATTCCGGGTTCGCCGAGCAGGGCGGTGTCCGGTACCCGAACGTTGTCGAACATCACATCAGCCGTGGGAATCATCCGAAGGCCGATGGGGTCGGTCTGTCGCGTCGACAGCCCGTGCGTGGTTCGGTCCACCAGGAATGCCGTGAGACCCGCATCCGTCATGGCGTACACGAGGGTCACGTCGCACTGGTGGCCCAGATTGACATGGCACTTGTGGCCGTTGATGACCCAGCCATCTGCGTCCCGCGTGGCCGTCGCCCTCATGAGCTTGAGCGACGAGCCCACCCCCGGCTCGGAGATGCTCTCGGAGAAGATGCATTCACCGGTGGCTATGCCTGGGAGGTATCGCTGTCTCTGCTCCGGGGAGCCCCAGGCCAGGAGCCAGCATTGGCCTTGGATCGAGATCTGCGGCGATATCAGACGGTGGCGTCCAACCTCTTCCTCAACGAGGCAGTATTCAGCGACCCCGCCACCGCTGCCACCATCGGCAATCGGTGTCATGGGTCCAACCCATCCCCTCCTGCCCATCTCGACGTAGAGGTCGCGCGGAAACCGGGCGTCGCGGCTGGCGGAGTCAAGTTCGGATCGGTGCTCGATGCCGAAGGCCGCCATGTCGCGAATCGTGACCGCCGCCCATTCGGGGTTTGCCGGATGGAGCTCGACGTACATCAGGCAGTCGACTCAGACGTTGACCGCAACAGCCGCGATCGAACCGATGTCCACGGTGCCGATCTCGCTGAGCACCTCACGAGCGTCCGCCATGTCGAGCTCCGAAGCGGCGCTGATCGGGGCGCGGACCGGGCCCCCCGCCATTCCCAAGAGCTCGGTGATGTATTTGACGAGGGCGACATTATGCCCACCCCTATTGACAAACCGGTTGTGCAGTCGGTTCGCAGCCCAGAGGATGGGTCGTAGTGCAGCCGCTGCATTCTCCACGTTCCCGGCCTTGAGCGCGGATGCGAAGTGCTCGCAATACGGGAAACGCGTGTTCTGGACGTAGAAGGGCCGCGAACTTCCGAGCAGGACCGGCGGTACGTGCGACGTGCCGAAGGTCGCCAATCCAAAGAGGGTGTACTCCTCGAGCGGACAGCTGACCACGATGGTCTCGCCGACTGCGGAGAGCATGTCCGCATATCCGCTGAGGCTTCGCGACGCCTCCTTGAGGCCGCTGAATGTATCGATAGCGGCCATTCGGGTGGCGAGCTGTGGCGTGATGTAGAAGCCCACCTCCGACACCGTCGTGCTGTATGAGCAGATCGCGAGATCCGAGACTTCTGCGACGCTCTCGAAGTAGCTGAGGACGCCCGCGTCATCTCGGGAACCGTAGTACGGAGGCCACAGCATCAAGGCGTCGGCACCGCTGCGCTCAGCGGATCGCGCCAGTTCCTGCGAGTCTCTCGCGCATGTGCTGGTCACCCCCACCATTACCTTGAGGCGACCAGCGGCAGCATCAACTACCGTTTCCGCAATCAGTTTCCTCTCGTCAAGGGTCAGGGTCCAGAACTCCTGATAGTTGGACCCAACGTAGAGTCCGGTGACTCCAGGAATCTGCAGGCTCAGTTCAACGTTACGACGCAATCCGTCGACATCAATGGTTCCGTCAGCGCTGTAAGGCGTCGTGACGATCAGCAAGTATCCGGAGATACTGCGCAGCCACGCCTTGGCTTCCGATCTCGAGTATTCAGCCACGGGTACCTCCTTTGGTCAGGCGGAATTTGTCTGGGGTGGGTAGCGTCAAGTTGCCTCCACTGGTCGACCTGGGTCGAGTGGCAGCGCCACGGGGTGTGGTCCGGGGGCGCCAGCGCTCACTGGGGCGTTTGAGCGCTCAAGGAGACGATCCAAAACACGCCCTGCCAGTTGCACCACACTGCGTCCTCCAGCCGAGTTGACCCGGATCTGGAGCCCTAGGTGCCTTTGACCGTTCTCCGAGGTTTACGCCTCGCAGGTCTGAGCTCGACTCCCGACACCTCTCTGCCCAGCGAGCAGTCGGACGGTGCCTTCGACGTATGTAAAGGATAGGCGTTTCCCGACCGCTTCGCTACTGCGCGTTGATTCAGTCGCTGAACCTTGGTGGACGCCGCTGCCGAAAGGCCTCCCACCCCTCGGCGGCATCGGCGCTCTCCTGCGACATCGCCTGCGTGAGCGATTCAAGCTCCACCGTCGCCGCGAAGGTCGTGTCCAGAGTGATCGCCAGGGTTCGTTTGGTTGCCCGAACGGCCTGAGGCGAGTTCGCGGCGATAGCCGTGGCGAGCTCGATGGCCGATGTGACGGCAGCAGCGTCATCGACCACGCGGTTCACCAAGCGCACAGCGAGCGCACGGTCCGCATCAACCGGAAGGCCCGACATCAACATTTCGGCGGCCACTCCCGACCCCACGAGGCGTGTGAGGAGATAGGTTGTCCCCCCGCCCGGATGGATGCCCAAATGGACGAAGGACGCCGCGAAGCGTGCCGATCGCGCAGCAATTCGAATGTCGCAGCTCAGCGCGAGATTGAGGCCGGCCCCGACTGCCGCTCCATTCACCGCAGCGATCACCGGCATTCGAAGTTCCCGGAATCCCAGAAACACCTCGTAGAAGCATCGCAGCAGGTCGCGGCCTCCCATCGCATCCCGCTTCGGTTGGTCCCGCAGTGCTCCAAGATCGGCACCCGAACAGAAGGCCGTTCCATTTCCTGTTACGACGACGCACCGCACCGTCGGGTCCGATCGAAGATTCGACACAGCCGCAACCAATGCCTGCACAAGTGGCGGGTCCAGGGCGTTCCGCCGTGCCGGGTTGTTCAGCGTCAGCACGGTGATGCCGTCGGTCCGCTGTTCCACGAGGAGCGGCTCGGAAGAATCGTTCATACGAGTGGATTGTGAGACGTGGCGTCGCGGGACGGTCAAGTCTCCGCGAGTGGCGTGAATTCGGTGGAGTTCTCACACAACATCGAAGAGGTAACACCGTGAGCGAACCTAACTGCTCGGAGCGGACACTCCCTCGAGCTCCCAGATGCCGAGGGACTCGAGACTCTGACGAACTTGCCTCAGGGTCTCATCCGCCACCTGGGCACGTGGCGGGCGTGGATACCCACCGGGAAGGCCGAGTTCGCGAAGCACAGCTTTCGTAGCGTCTTGCGACTCCGCCTGCGCGGGCTCCAGGGCCGCCCAGAGTCTCAGCACACTCTTGTAGGCGTCGCCCATCTCTCGTACCTTGCCCTCAAGGAATCGATCGATGATCGACCGAGCGAGATTCGGGACGATGTTTGGCTCAGCCGCCTGGCAACCCCAACCGCCAAGGGGGAGGGTGCTGAGCAGGGTGGTCATTCCCCCATAGAGCTTCACGTTGCGGCTGACGCGGTCTTGGAGACGAACAAAGTACGGTAGGTCGGGACCGTGGAGATTCACCACCTTTATCTGCGGATAGTCATCGCAGAGGCGGATCACGAGCTCGACGGAGGCCAAAAAACCAGATGAGCGATGGATCGAGAGTGCAACCGGATGCACGATCTGCTCCAGCACGTCGCGGAAATACAACTCCTGTTCACCAGCGGTCGGCGCGCGACCATGACCCGCATCGAGTTGATAGATCTGCACAACGTCGACGTCCGCATCGACTGCCAGTTGACACTTGGTCAACATCTCTTTCGCGGTCCTGGCCTCGGGTGGGTTGCAGTACACGGGCACCCTCCCCTTGCACTCGTCAACACCGATCTCGTAGATCCGGGCAAGCTCGCGGTGATCCAGCGCATGTCCCTGTCCAGTCCCGCCGCTGCCCAGGTACACACCGACGCGAGCCCCCACCATTCGGCGCAGATGTAAGCGGAACGCCTCTTCGTCGATGAGGCCGTCACGGTCCATCGGGGTCACGACCATGCTGAACATGGTTGGGACGCTTGGCGATACGTAATCAGCGATCATCTCGTTGGCTCCGAATTGTAGGAGGTCTCGCTCTGTCGACGAGAAGCGCTGCTGGGCGTGCGCCCCTGCTGAACCGCTATCCGCCGCTCAAACAACGGACCAGCCCCCGTCGACCGCTATTGTCTGACCGATGACATACGTTGACGCGCGCGAACTGAGAAAGAGCAGCGCGCCGTCGAGCTCATCCGGACGTCCAGGCCGGCCGGCCGGCGTGTTGCGCTCCACATAGCGGAGACCGCGCTCGCTGTCAAACAGCTCCGCAGTCATCTCGGAGGGAAACCAGCCCGGAGCAATCGCATTCACCCGCACTCCTCGCGCGGCCCATTGGGCGCCGAGCTCGCGTGTGAGGTTGACAACCCCGCCCTTGCTCGCGGCGTATGACGCTTGCGGAATTCGCCAGCTCGCTCCCAACCCGAGGATCGATGCCACATTGATGATGCTACCGATGTTGCGTGCAAGCATCACGCGCGCCGCCGCGACGCAGCACGAGAATACGGCGTTCAGATTCACAGCAACAACTCGGGCGAACGCAAGCGCGCTCTCGTCCTCAGCAGGCATCGGGGACGAAACGCCGGCGTTGTTCACCATAACGTCGAGCGCTCCGAAGCGACGTACAGCCGCTTGCACAAGGGCCGTGACGGCGTCCGGGTCGGCCACATCGGTTGCCACGGCCAGCGCGCGGTCCGATCCCAAGTCGTCGACCAGCGCGTTGAGCCGGTCTGTTCTCCGGCCCGCCACAACGACGTAGGCCCCCGCGTCGTGGAGGACGCGAGCGAATCTCTCTCCAAGGCCTGAGGTCGCGCCGGTGACGATCGCGGTTTGACCATCCAAACGAAAGAGCGATGACTGGCTCAGTCGATCAGAAGCCATCAATGCACTCTCCACGCAGCCAAGGCAGTGGATCTCCTACGAGATCGCACGCTCAAAACCAACCACGGTTTGCCCACGAACACTACGTATGACCGCTGAAAGCGGCTCGCCTGCTCGCATCGGTTGATCCGACGGCGCAAAGAGCCGGCCGATCATCCTGGCACCTTCCTCCGTGTCGACCGCCACGATGGTGTAAGGGGTATCGCGCGGCACGTTCTGACCGAGCGCCCTGTTAATGACCACCCACGAATACAGGTGGCCCCGGCCGGTCGACGCTATCAACTCCACGTGGATTCCGCCGCATTCAGGACAGCCCGGCGTCGGTGGAAACCAGGTGGCGCCGCAATCGAGGCAGTGCGGAAGCTTGAGCTGGCCCGCATACAGCGCTTCCCACCACGGATCACTGTCTCGGTCGGTGATCGGCGCGGGAGCGTCCGTGGCCTCCTGATTCACATCACGCACGGGTGAGCACCAAGGCCGATCCGTCCATCATCCCGCCCGACGTGACCACGCAGGAATTCGCTCGAGGTACCTGGCGCTCACCACTTCGACCCTGGATCTGCAGGACTGCCTCGGCGACCGTATTCATGCCGTGCAGATAGCCCTCGCAGAGCAGCCCGCCATTCGTGTTGGTTGGTAGCCGGCCGCCGAGTGCTGTGTTTCCCGCTCGCACAAAGCCGCCTGCTTCACCCCGGCCGACGAAGCCAAGACCTTCCAGGCCGAACAACACCGTGCTGCTGAAACAGTCGTAGAGCTCTGCAAAATCAATCTCCGTGGGGCCGAGCCCGGCGGAGGCCCAGAGCGCCTTGGCGAGCAGGCTTGTGTAGTTGCGTGAGTAGTCCTTCCAGAGCAGGGCATCCCCGATGTCAAGACCAGATCTGTTGCCAAGGACGTATGCAGCTCCACGAACCACCGCCGGCGAGTGCCGAAGATCGCGCGCCCGATCGAGTGTCGTCACGACCAGAGCGCAAGCCCCGTCAACCTCGGTCGTGCAGTCTGGTCCGCGGAAGGGATCCGCGACAAAAGGACTTGCCAGATAGCTCTCCGGCGTGAGGGCACCCCGGATCACAGCTCGGTCGTTCGCCTGTGCGTACGCCCTCTGCGCGATGGCAACCGCGCCGAGATCCTCATACGTGGCACCCGTCTCGATCATGTAGCGCCGCGCCCACATGGCGATGTATTGCGGGTATGCGGAGAAGCCGATTGGGTATCGATACTGGCCCGCAGGCCCGTGAAATTCTGTCGACCCGACCCGTGTCCCGCTGCGCCCATTCAGCGCTCTGAAAATGACGATGGCGTCTGCCAGACCAGCGTCAACCGCCATCGCCGCCTGCATGACCATGAAACTAGGGGCCTGGCCGCCCAGGTTCATATCGAGCACGTAGGTGAGTTCCGGCAGACCGAGAACTGTGGCGACCGCTTGACTGGCGACCGAATCATCGAGAACGCTGAAACTCACGACGCCGTCAATATCGCTGCGGGGCAGACCCGCGTCCTCGATGGCCCGTCTGCAAGCCTCGGCCGCCAAGGACAGCACGCTGCGTCCGGAATCCCGCGAGAATTCTGTGAATCCGACCCCGACCAGGGCTGTTCGGCCGAGAAAGCTCGCCCGGCGGCGATCATCCGTCATCGGGAACTGCAGATCACGTGCCGTGAAACTCCGGCCTGCGTTTCTGCTCGAACGCTTCCAGGCCTTCGACCGCGTCCGCCGATGTGAGGCAGTAGTAAGCGTTCCGTTCTCGCTCCAAGCGCAGCGCCGAGTCGATGCCCGTTCCCTCCGCCCACCCGGCGTTCATGACGTATTTGGCATTGCTGATCGCCAGCGGACTCCGGGTTGCCACACCCTCTGCAAATTCCACCCCTGCGGCGAGCAGCGCGGCGTCGTCCACCACGCGGTTCACGATGCCCCACGATTCAGCTTCCGATGATGTGAGGTACCGTGCGGAGAACACGAGTTCACGGGCCTTGGCCGGGGCAATCGACCTCGGGAGCAGGGACAGGATTCCGCCTCCGCCCATCTGCCCAAACGCCAGATGGGCGTCTCCGATACGAGCCGAGGACCCTGCAATCGCGAAGTCGCAGGAGAGCAGCAATTCCAATCCCCCTGCCGCAGTAATCCCATTCACGAGCGCCACGACAGGTTTCTTCATCAGCTTGATTGCGCCGAAGGTTCGATGCAGATCCTCGAGAAAGAGCGGAAACTCGACCGGGTCCCGTTGCAGGCTGCGATAGCTCTTCAAGTCTCCGCCGGCGCTGAAAGCGCGACCACGCCCGGTGATGAGGACCGCCCGTACGCTTGGGTCATCATCCGCTGCCTTGAGCTCTCGCTCGAGGAGCCGGATGGTGTCCCAGTCCAAGGCGTTGAGTTGTCGCGGGCGGTTCAGGTGGATCAGACAGGCCGTCGCTCCACCTGTGGAAAGCTCGATTCGCTCTGACAGGACTGGCTCTGGGACGATCTCCAGGTCGACGTCGGGGAGGCGCGCCATCAGGGATGCCCCTGCATGGCGGCCACCAACAGGTGCTTCTGGATCTTGCCTGTGGGCGTCATGGGGAGCTCGTCGACAATGCGAAGCTGTTCAGGCCACTTATAGGGCGCAAGGCCGGTGGCCTTGAGGTGGGCGATCAAATCATCGTGACTCAGAGAAACGCCCGCTTCCAACACAACGCAAGCGCACCCCGACTCACCCAACCGTTTGTGCGGAATCCCAATCACAGCGACGGCTCGCACCCCCGATATCTGCAGGATGAGTTCCTCAACCTCTCGGGGAGCGATGTTCAAGCCTCCGCGAATGATGATTTCCTTCCTCCGCCCGACCACCGTCAAATAGCCCTCTGCATCGATGACACCAAGGTCACCCGACCGGACCCATCCGTCAAACGTGAACGTCTGATGCGTCCGAACCGGGTCGTCAAAAAAACCGACGCATGTGCTCGGACCTCGCGTGCATACCTCACCGATCTCGCCGCGGACATCGCGCCGCCCGTCATCGGCCCAGACTTGCACGTCGACATCGTCCAGGCCGATCCCGTCCGTCGTTACCTTCTTCTCTGATGGCGACTCGGGTCGATTCCACGTGCCCACCAGGACCTCCGTCGACCCGTAGAGTCTCAGGACGCCAATGCCCCGTTTGGTTGCCTCACGAACGAGGTCGGGAGGCACCGGTGCTCCCCCGCAGCCAAAGAGTCGGAGTTCGGTCAAGTCGTGATGAGCGCTGGTAACCAAATCCCGAAGAAAGGTCGTGGCGGCGAGCGTATACGTGCAACCCTCGGCTTCAATCATCGCGGCCGCCTTCTCGCCATCCCAGCGGTCCTGCAGAACCAGCTTCAGGCCATGGTAGAGCGCCATTCTGACCCCGTAATTGAAGCCGGTGGAGTGACCGATGGGCGAAGGCATCCATACGACGTCTCGTTGAGTCATCGACAGCGAGGACCACGCGGTTCTGACCGCAAAATTGGCCGTCTGTTCCGTGTGCATCACAGCCTTTGGCTCGGCCTCGGTGCCGGAGGTGAATATCAACTCCGACACGTTCCTCGCCGCTACCGGCACGGCGCCGCCCACCGTGTCGAAGCCGGCGAGGGCGCCGTGGAACTCAGCGGCCTCGTCACGTGTTGCATCGACAACGATGTGTTGGAGGAGTGAAGGGACGTCAGCGAGCAGGTCCGCGACCATTCCGATGTGGTCGAAGCTGTGATAGCTCGCCGGCGTAAACAGCACTTTGGCTTTACCCACATTGAGCATGTGACGCAGCTCTTTGGACCGGTAGATGGGCAGCATCAGGTTGATGACCGCACCCAGCCTGAGAATCCCCACGGCGATTGCGACCGTCTCATACCAGTTGGGGAGTTGCACGGCGACGACGTCTCCCGGCCCGACCCCCATATCCGTCAGGAGATTGGCCACCCGATTGGCATCGCGATCGAGGCGGTCATAGGTGACGCAGCGAGCTCGATCCTGATCGACGACGGCGATACGGTCGCCATTGGCGCGAGCATGGTCCCTGACACGATCAGCGAGCGTGGTGGAGTCCCAGAGGCCGGCTGACTCATAGAGTTCGCGGCGGTAAGGGGGCGTTACGCGGTCTTCAAGCACGGGATGACGTGCGCTCGGTGTCTCGCTCAAACGAATACGCTCAGTTCAGGCTGAGTGGTGATTTGTTGGAATCACAATTCGGAAATTAGGCATGTGGTTTCAGAGAAGGCGAGGCGATTTCAGTGAAGCGTAAAACGCCGATTACGTCGATGTCAAGAGCAGTGGTCCGACCGGCCGATCTCGCTTGGAACTCCACGGGAGCTTGCCGACACGTCAAGAGGAGTGCAAGAATTCGGCTTTCAGGAGGTCTCTTTCGGGATCTTGGCTTCCCGGACCAGTCTGAGTGAGGTTCTCGCCGTGTCCAGTGCCGTCATGAAAGCGTTCAGCGTGCTCCGCCTGCTGCGGCGGACCCCTGGGGCCCTCAGCCTGACCGATGTCTCGCGGTCATTAAAGATTGCCCCCAGCAGCGCTCACTCGATACTGAATGAGCTCCTGGCGCAGGGAGTCATCGTTCAGGACACCGAGAAGCGCTACAGGCTGGGTCCGGCCACGTTTTACCTGGGCGCTGCTTTTGCCCGTGGCGTCCCGATATATCGGGGCATCTGGAACGAGTTGGTTGCGCTGGCTCGAGAACTGTCCCTGACGGCCGTCATCGCTGTGCCCTGGGAGGGCCACCACCTCATTCTCAGCGTCCATCAAAGCGGCGAACCCGACGTTGATGTGGCGTTCGGCGGCAGGGTTCCCCTCGACGCAGGATCGTGGGGAAAGGCATACCACGTGTGGTCGATAGCGCCGCTGTCAGAGACTCTCCACCAGTACACCCCCAAGAGCATTACCGACACGCAGCTGTACAGCCTGGAGATCGAACGCGTCCGCGCTCGCGGGTACGCAACCGACGACGAGGAGTTCACCGTCGGAGTGGGGGCGGTGACCTCCGGAGTCACGGGCGAGAGAGGCTATGAAGGGATAGCGTCGCTCATCGGTCCGATCGCCCACCTGTCAGAGATCGGCTTCGAAATCGCCGGCCGCCGGCTCGCTGGATTGGCCTCCCGGGCGTCGTTTGCTCTCGGCGACCCGGGCCGGATTCGAATCGTCGGGAGCGAATGAGACCAGATCCTCCTGTGTGAGGGTTCAGGCTTACAAGAAGGCACCCGGCCCGTCCGTCCCCAGTTGAAGCTGGTTGGCATTTCAAGCGGCATTTCCGTCGCTGACACGATTTTTGCGAAAGGCTTTCGGAATACGGAAACCTTGAGCCGGAGCCGTCCACTACGGCCCCCGGGCGCTTGACACCCTCGCGAAACACGATCTACAGTATCGCCCGGCAAGCCAAGAAGTCACTGAACCCCGACAAGCCTTCCTGTTTAGAGAGATACGATTCTGAAATTTGCTAGGGCGTTTCTGTATTCGTGCTCAGGGCGTCATGGGGATGACCACTCGCTCCCCCGTGTGCTGTCAACCCTGCACGGCCCCCAAACCGCTCCGGCTCGGCGATGACGACAGCACCGTCGTTTCCCGACGGACGTACCAACTCGACAGACGTCCCGGCGCCTTTCTCCACCGCCCGCGAGTGTGCTTGGAACCTCATCCAACTCCTGCACAGTACCGACGACCTCGGACAATTCGCCTCAGAAGCAGCGCCGCACATCAGGAAGTTGCTCCTGCGGCCAGATCTCCTCGTCCTCGGTGTCGATCGCGCCACCAACCATGGCGACATCGCATCGGCCTACCTCTACTACGACTACGACTTCCACATCGTCATCGGGAGTCACCCGAAGGCGGGCGCAACCATCCCGGTTCACGACCATGGAACGTGGGAGATCCTCGCCGTCTATCGAGGTGAGATCGAGCACACGCCCTACCGTCAGGTCGGCGATGTCGCCACGCCGGGACACGCTGACTTAGAGGTCGTCGAGAACCGGCTGCTGGGCCCCATGGATGTCGTTGCAGCACTCCCGCCGTCGGCAGAGATCCATGGCTTCACAACGACGCGACCCGACACGCACCTGGTCGTTGTGGTCGGGGGTCACTTCAAACCGATCCGACGGTACTTTCAGCCGGATACCAAGAGCTACGTCGAGCGCCACGAGAAGTCATGGCGAGGAGCGATCCGGTGACACTCTGGATCGCCCGCGTGCGGGGAACCCTTCCTGGTGTGTGGATTCGTTGACCGTCCTCCTCACCTCAATCGGCTTCGGCTTCGTCACGGCAGCGATCGTCGCGCTTGCTGCGATAGGGCTGTCACTTCAGATTGGCGTGACCAACGTACCCAACTTCGCACACGGCGAGCTCATCACCTTCGGAGCCTATGGGGCGCTGATCGTTCAGTTCGTCACCGACAACGTCCTGCTCGACACGCTCGGGGGCATGGCCCTCGCCGGCGTCACAGCGTGGGCCATGAATCGTTTCGTCCTCCAATCGTTCGTCAAGAGAGGCGCCCCGCGTATCTACCTTCTCATCGCCACCGCAGGTCTTTCGTTCTTTCTGCAGAACCTTCTCGCGTTCATATTCGGTGAGCGGACTCAGGTCCTTCAGCTTCCCGCGGGCTCGTCAACCGGGTATCACGTCGGTCCCTTCGTGTGGACAGGAATCGACCTGCTCATCATGGGCGCCGCGATCGTCGCGGTTGCGGCGCTGTACGTGGTGCTCCAATTCACAAAATTCGGGAAGGCCCAGAGGGCCGTCTCAAATAACCCCGAGCTGGCACGCGTCAGCGGCATTCCTGTCAATCGCGTGATCAACCTCACGTGGCTGATCGCCGGTCTCCTGGCCGGCTTGGCCGGCGTGGCGGTTGCGGGGACGACAGGAAGCATGGTGCCCACCATTGGGAGCGACTTCCTGCTTGTTGTGTTTGCCGCAGCGATCGTTGGCGGTCTGGGCCGGCCGTACGGAGCCCTGGTTGCAGCGGTGATCGTTGGGCTGGTGACAGAAGTGTCGGCCGCGTACCTCAATTCGGCCTACAAGACGACGGTTGCCGTTGCGATCTTGGTCCTCGCGATTCTCATCCGCCCCAACGGGATATTCACCGTATCCCGAGAGATCACGTAGCCGAATGATCGATTTCCTCGTGCTTGTGCTCATCCTCGTGGCAATCAACTCGATTGTGGCGATCGGATTCAACATCCAGTGGGGCTACACGGGGCTTCTGAATCTGTCGTCGATCACGTTCGTTGGCATTGGCGGCTATGTTGCGATGGTCATAGCGCTGCCACCGCCAGGCAACAGTGGCATGCAATACATCCTGGGGCTCGGATGGCCGTTTCCCATCGCTGTTCTGGTGGCGATGGTGGTGTGCGCGGTGTTGGGCGCAATCCTCGGTGCCATCGCACTGAACCGCGTCCGCGCCTACTACCTGGCGATCGTGACGTTCTGCGTCGCAGAGATCGTGCATCAGGTGGTCTCTACGTACATACCACTCTTCGACGGCAACAGCGGCCTCTATGGCCTCAACCCCCCGTTCTCGAATGTGGTCGGCCTCGCCAACTACAACGATCTCTACCTGGGGCTGTGCGTGGTTATTCTTGCCATCGTCTTTCTGTTCGCCGAGCGCCTGCGCAAGAGTCCCTTCGGGCGGGCGCTGCGAGCGGTCAGAGAAGATCATGATGCGGCGCAGGCGTTTGGGCGCGACGTGTGGCTCCTGCAGCTGAAGGCGTTTGTGATCGGCTGCGCAATTGCAGGTCTTGGCGGCGCCCTGCTGGTCAACTTCACCGGTGCCCTCAATCCGGACGGCTGGACATCCGGCGAGACCCTCCTTCTCCTCGCTGCAGTCTTCCTCGGTGGCAGCGGCAACAACTGGGGAGTCCTGCTCGGCATGTTGCTTGTGCTCGGCGTTCTCCAGGAGGGCACAAGCCTGATCCCGACCTGGATCATGAGCAACGAGCAGCAGGCGGCCCTGCAGGCGATGACACTCGGCGTTCTCCTGATTGTGATTCTGAGATTCAGGCCGATGGGCATCCTCGCGGAGACTGCTGACCGCGACAGGGTCGAGGCCACAAGGAGCAGCGCGAGCCGTGCTGCTTGAAGTCAAGCGTCTCTCCAAGACGTTCGGTGGTGTTCACGCCGCGCAGGACTGCAGCTTTTCCGTGGATACACATGAGATCGTCGGCCTGATCGGACCAAACGGAGCCGGCAAAAGCACGCTGATCAACCTCGTGTCGGGTTTCGAGTCGGCAAGTCAGGGCGTTGTCCTGTTTGATGGGGTGGATGTCACCAGAAAGCCGGCGCACAGACGAAGCAGTCTCGGCCTGCTTCGCACCTTCCAAATGGCTCGCATCTGGGACCGGCTGACACTCCTTGAGAATCTCCTGGTGGCCGCCTCAACGCCCCATAGAGAGCTCATATGGCGCCAGTTTCTGACCGTTTCGCGGGTTCGACGTGCGGAGCAAGAGGATAGGGTTCGCGCCCGCGAGGTGCTGGCGGAATTCGACCTGCTTTCCATGAAGGACATGCTCGCAGGGCAGTTGAGTGGAGGACAGCGACGCCTCTTGGAGTTCGCTCGCATCCTGATGGCACGACCGCGACTGGTACTTCTCGATGAGCCATCCGCAAGCCTCAGCCCTGTGATGTCGGACCGCATCGGCGACGGAGTCAAGGGACTGTCAAGAGCCGGGATCGCGGTGCTGCTCATCGAACACGACCTGCGCCTGGTCGAGGCAACCTGCACAAGGATCCTCTGTATGGCGGGAGGGAAGTTGATCGCGGAAGGTTCAATGGAAGAGCTTCGGGACAATGAGCTTGTGGTCCGTGCGTACCTCGGAGCCACCGCGGCCGCACTGAGACCGCAATGACTCTCATGAACCCCGCCACATCGCTTCTCTCCGTCGAGGGTGTCTTCGCGGGTTACGGCGGAGGCGACATCGTGAAGAACGTCACGATCAATATCGCTGAGCGAGAGATCGCCGTCCTCCTCGGTCCCAACGGCGCCGGGAAGTCCACGCTGCTCAAGGCGATCATGCGACTCGTCCCGAGAAGGGCGGGCCGGGTCGAGGTTCGCGGAGCTGACGTCAGCCAGTGGGCCACCGAACGTCTGATTGCGCACGGTGTGGCCTACGTCCCCCAGCTCCGCAACGTCTTCCCGGCGCTGACGGTCTTGGAGAACCTGGAGATGGGCGGCTACTCAATGCGCTCCGGCGTTCGCGAGAGAGCCGATGAGATGCTTGAACTCTTCCCAAACCTGCGCGCGGCGAGCCGTCGCGCTGCGAGCACGCTGAGCGGCGGCGAACGCAATTTGCTCGCGCTGGCACGCGGACTCATGCCGGGTCCGGCTGCACTCCTTGTCGATGAACCAACCGCCGGCCTCTCTCCTCAATACGAGGAAGTGGTGTGGTCGCAGCTTGAGTTGATTCGGAATACGGGTGTCGCGATCCTGGTGGTGGAACAGAACGTTGCGACGGCTCTCGAGCACGCTGACACGGCGTACGTACTTGTCCTGGGCGAAACCCGGCTGACAGGCCGTGCCGAGGATCTCAAGGGCGATGACACGCTCACCTCGCTCTACATCGGCGGAGAAGGTTGAATACACCGCCCGATCCGGCGCCCCTCGGTGCCACGCCGGGAACGGCGCAGTGACACATTTCCATGCAGCGCCTGATTGCCTTCCTTCTGTCTCGCCAGCACCAATCACAAGGAGAGCCTCAGGTCATGAAGTCGAACCATAGGTCCCGCCGGTCCCGCGTCAGGGACGGCATCAAGATAGTTGAGCTGGGCGGTGCGCTCGCGCTCGTCTTGGCCGGATGCTCGGCCGCGCCGTCCTCCTCATCCAGCGCGAACACCAGTCCCATCGTTATCGGATACAACGGACCGATCACCGGGCATGGCGCCCACACTGGGATCGGACTGCTGGAGGGCGCTGAAGTCGCGGTACAAGCGATCAACAATGCGGGCGGCGTCATGGGACGTCCGGTCCAATTCATATCAGGTGACAACAAGACCGACCCCATTGATGCCATCCCCGTCGCCCAGCAGCAGATCTCGGTTGACCACATTGTCGCGTCGCTTGGGCCGGCATCCAGTGAGCTCGTTGCCACCAAGCGCTACTACGACGCTGCGAACATTCCGATCGCACTCTACGGTGGAGATACAACTTACGACAAGATCACCGACCCGCTGATCTGGAAGGTCACGCCGTCCGACTCGGAGCTCGGTGTAGCGATGGCGCTGTACGCCAAGAAGGCGGGCTATCACCGAGCGGTCATGCTCTTTGACACCACACAAGCGTCGCAGCAGCTCAAAACCATCGTGACCAGAACATGGGTCAAGCTCGGCGGTACCGTGGCGGCGACGGTAGACTATGCGGCAGAGCAAACCTCCTATCGGTCAGAGGTGGAAAAGGTGATCGCCGCCAAGCCCGACGTGATCCTCTTCTACATGACCGCTCCCACCATGGGCGTGATGTTCGCCAATATGGAGGAGCTCAATGGTCTCTCCATCCAGATGGTGGGTGATGACAGCTCCCTGGGCTCATCCTTCGTCAAAGTCGTTGGCCTTGCGAATCACCAGAAGGTCGTGACCTCTCTGACCACTGGGACGGTAACGAGTCCGGGGCTGACGTTCTTCAACAGCCTGTATGCCACGAAGCTGGGTCATGCGCCTGAGCCCAATGCGAATTATGGGTATGACGGAATCACCATGCTGGCGCTGGCGATTGAGAAGGCGCACAGCACCGATGGACAGGCAATCGCCCGTGCGATACCAGAGGTTGAGGATCCGAACAACCAGCAGGTGTACACATTTGCACAGGGGCTGGCCGCGCTGAAAGCGGGCAAGAACATCAAGTATGTCGGCGTGGGGGGGCCTCTGGACTTCGATGCGAATCATCAGGTCTACGGGCCGTTCGGCGCCTACAAGGCCACCGACGCCAATGGCGGCACCAGGTTGATCATGAGCCTCAGCACTGATGAGTTGCGGGCGGCCGGAGCACCCTGAGATCCAACCTTCGCACGTGCGCGAACATCAAGGCGCAGCGGCGGGCAGAGAGCCAGAGTGGCTCTCTGCCCGGCCGGCTTCGACTGGACGGCGTTGACGTCGGAATCGCCGGCTGCTTATGGTCTGACCAGCGACCATGAATGACCAGCTCGTCCAAATCTCTGCGCGTCTCAACGCTCTGGAGGCAGAGCGGGACATCACCGACACCATCAATCGCTATTCACACGCCATCGACTACGGGCTCGATGACGACTGGCTTGACTGCTTCACCGTGGACGGCTCGATTGAGGTTCGATCGACGGACCGTCAGGTGACACCAGATGGGACCGGGTCGCCGCCCCCCACGCGTGAGGGCAGATACACCGGAAGACAGCAGTTGCTGGGCTTCATCCACGCGCAGAGCCGCCCGCCGGACGCATGGCACAAGCATGTTGTCAGCCAGACCCGCATCCGGCTGGACGCTGAATCAGCCACCGCAATCAGCTACCTGATCCGCGTCGATGAATCTGCAGGGAGGCTCCGCCTATACTCGATGGGTCGGTACATCGACACGCTGGTTCGCTCGATCGACGGGCGATGGCGGATCGCCGAGCGGCTTGTGGATGTGGAGCTCGTCAGCCCGGCGCCCGACGGGCCACATAAAGCCGGAAGCTCGCCGGGCTAGGAGCAACTCCAGTTGTTGTTGACAGGAAAGACCGCGATCATTGTGGGGATCGGACCGGGCCTCGGCGAGGCTCTGGCGCTCGAGTTCGCCGCACACGGGGCGAACCTCGTTCTGGCGTCTCGATCGGGCGCCAGCGTCGCGTCACTGGCCGAGCGATTGGTGAGTGGCGGTTCGAGAGCGATCGGCGTCCAGACCGACATCACACAACCTGACGAGTGCGTTCGACTGGCAACCGCTGCGGCTGAGGCGTTTGGCAGCGTCGACGTCTTGGTTAGCAACGCCGTTCAATACGGGTCGAGTCGGCTGATCGAGAGCACGACTTCGGACGAATGGCGCACGGTCTTCGAAGTCAATGTCTTTGGAACAATGAACGCGTGCCGAGCTGTCATTCCGGTGATGAAGGCACAGCGAAGTGGGTCGATTGTCCTGGTCAATACGCAGCTGATTCGGCAGTTCAACCCGGATCTGCGGCCGCAGGGCGAATATGCTTCATCCAAAGGTGCCCTTGAAGTCGCCGCGCGGCATCTCGCGGGAGAGGTGGGACCGCATGGAATCCGCGTCAACAGCATCGTGCCGGGCTATATCTGGGGCCCTCGCCTGGAGGGGAGGCTGAAGCGCGAGGCTACCGAATCAGGGCGTGCACCGAGCGACCTCTACGAAGGTATCGCGCGGCGGCTGGCTCTGCGGACGATTCCAACCTCAGAGGACGTTGCTTTAGCGGCCATATTCTTTGCCTCGGATCTGTCTCGGGCCGTCACCGGGCAGTCTCTGGATGTCAACGGGGGCGAGTACATGCACTGAGGTCGGCGCCCTCCGACGACCGTATCGTTAGCGACTCCGGGACGTTGCGAGCGGCGACCGCGTTCGAAGGGTGCGCAGATGGCCGGCGAGCGACGTGAGCGAGGCATCGATCTTCTGACGCCCGTGTGGTATCTCCTTGATCTCACGCCAGCCGGCCGCGGCGACTGGTACCCCTCGCTGCACTGCTAACTGGTGGGCAGGGAGTGGCGAATCAGTGACACACCACCGACCCGCTACTCCCTTCCGCACGCCGGGACTTGGCGAACAGGCATCTGCCCGGCATCATGCAGGGCGTGTCGCAGGAACAGCCCTGAATTCAAGCGTGACAAAAAGAGGTGCGCTGGTCTGTCCGCAACCGTACCGTGAACGCACCAGGGGAGCCGGTGGACGTTACTCCGGCTCCCCTGGGTGGCCGTATCCTTGCGGCCCCGTGTCAGAGCGGCCGCGCGGTGATTGAGCTGTCGGCACGCGCGGCACGCCGCCTCGTAGCCGAAGCCACGACTTCAGCCAACCACGAGGATCGATGCCGTGGCCCGGCCCGCTGCGCTCTTCCCGCGCCGCGGCTTTCGCCTGCTGGACCAGCCGGCGCCTGCTCCGCATCCCGACGTCGATCAGCCATGCCTTCGCGAGCCTGGCGCCTCGGATGTTTATAAGTCAGTGGATGTTGCTTAGGCGGCAGTCGTCGTCGAGTCGGGTTTGTCGCGGCGGGCATCAGTCAATCGCTGGATATGAATGGGGGCGAGTGCCCAAGACGGTAATCTACTCGGCATGGTGATGGCCGTTCACAGGAGCGACATGCGATGACGAGCGATCCAACTGCTCGCCTCCGACAACTGGGGCTTGAACTTCCTGCGGCACCGACGGCCATCGCCGCGTACGTACCTGCGTGCATCGTGCCGCTCTCTCCCGGTCGGGTGATGGTTTTTGTTTCGGGTCAGATACTGATGCGCGACGGACAACCCGTGCGGGTTGGGCCTGTACCCGAAGAGGTGAGTCTCGAGGACGCAACCGATAACGCTCGCGCCTGTGCGCTAAATGTTTTGGCGCAGCTGGATGCAGCGGTTGGGTTGAGCAACGTCGAGCAACTTGCGCAGGTCACCGTCTTTGTCCGCGCAGACGGCGACTTTGGTGGTCACCCGGCAGTCGCCAATGGCGCCTCACAGCTCTTCATCGACGTCCTCGGCGAAGCTGGTCGACACGCTCGCGCAGCTATCGGCGTCGCCTCCTTGCCGTTTGGCGTTCCCGTCGAGGTAGCAGCCGTCGCGGTGGCTCGGCGCGGCGACTGAACCGTACGACGTCGTCCGACTGCTGATACAGCAGCTCCACGGAGTGAAGCGCCCATCCAAGCCGAGGCTTCAGACCTCGCCGACGATGCAGCTGATCATCACCGCTTCGCGACTTCCAAGATTCACAAAGCGATGCGGATTCGTCGATGCGAAGAATATCGAGTCACCCGTCCGCAGAACCTCGGATATCTCGCCGAGCTCGATCCTCACCCGGCCTGAGAGCAAGTAAACGCATTCCCGTGCGCCGTGGCTCCGCAACTCGTCTGCGCTCGCCTGGTTCGGACCAAGTCGAAAGAGCACCATCTCAAAGGGGCGGCCCGGGGCCTCGGCAAGCAGCTCCATCACCGAGGTCTGACCCGGCGTGATCAGCCGCTGGCGGGCGCCCGCCCTGACACGGCTCCGCAATGGGACGTCGTCGCTCTGCGGCAACGGGCGGCCTGACCCCACGACCTCGCGCATGTGCATCGACTGATCCGCTCGACCCGGCCGCGAGGGAATCCAGGATGGCCACCCCGTGGCTCCGTGGCGCTACCGATGGGCAGCGGCCGCCGCGTCCTCGCCTTCGCCGCCCGCCGAAACCCAGTTCGACGTGACGACGGTGGTCCGAGCGATGTCCGGATCCGTGAAGACGTCGAGATCGTCGCGGCTCTGCGTGGAAAACTCCGAGACGATGGCGCCGTCGGGCCCCGCCTGGAACCAGTGCAGCGTGTTGGGCGAGACGAGCTGTTGCTCACCCGGTCGAAGGACGACCTCGTGCCAGACCGTGTACGCGCCCCGGTCTGCCTTTGCCGGCCAGCAGCTGGGCTGCTCCGCCGGCGGACCCTCGAGGTAGAGGTAGACCAGGCCTCTGCGACAGCGAAAGGTCTCCTCCTTGCCGGGGGTACCGTCGAACGGCGGGTGGCGATGCTCGGGGCAGGTCTGGCCGGGGAACATTACGATCTCCTTGGCGCAGACGCGTTGCGTGTTGACGTACACCACGACCTCCAGCCCTGTTTGTTCGAGCTCCGACAGGCCGAAGTCCGCCACCTCGATGTAGTCGCGCTCCTCATCGGTGAGGATGAACCCAGCCTCCGAGAGCATCTGCGCCGCTCGCCGGCGCGCGTCATGAATCTGCTCGTTCGTCAACACAGCTCGTACCTTAGTGCGCTGCCATGCGCCGGAACACCTGTTGTCGATCCCGGATTCCAGCCGAGCACCCCAGCGCGGTGCACGCGAGCGCGCCGACCTCGCACGCGAACCTGAGTGACCGCTGCAGGGGCCAGCCCTCGAGGATGCCGACGATCAGCCCTGCCGCGAATGCATCGCCGGCTCCGGAACCGTCAACGAGCCCGACGCTCGGAGCGTTGACGCGCCAGGTGCCGGTCGCGGTGCGAACCAGTAGCCCGTCACCGCCCATGGTGATGATCACGGTCTCGGCGCCGGCAGCGTTGAAGCAGGCGGCCTGACGCTCTGGGTCCTGCTCGCCGGTCAACTGGCGGGCCTCGTCGTCGTTGGGCACGAAGAAGTCAACGCTCGGCAGGATCGCACGCAGATCGTCCATTGAGGCTTGCGTATCTCCAGGGAGGACCACATCCAGCACCGTCTGCGCGCCCGTTCGATGCGCCGCATCGAAAAGATCGACCACCGCCTTCGGGTTGAGGCCCGGCAGCACCAGGTATCCACCGAGGTAGACAAGGTCGATCCCGGCCATGGCTCCTGGGACGAAATCGTGTCCCGTGAGGTCGGCGTTCGCGCCCACCGTGTGGATGTAGCGCCGGTCGTCACCGGCCACCGGGACGATCACCGTTTTCGCGGTGCCCATCGTCTCCGATCGCCCTATAAACGAGACGTCGATACCGAGCCTCGCCAGCGAGTCGATGACGAAATCGCCGAAGGAGTCATGACCGACCTTCCCAACCACCCTCGAGGCCACGCCCAATTTCGACAGGACCACCGCGACGTTGGCTGCGCAGCCTCCGGCCCCCATGAGGAAGTCGTCGGTCACCAGGAGCTCACCGGCGGCCGGCAGACGAGACAGTGGCGGCACGAAGAGGTCGCCGACGAGGATGCCCGCACAGAGGACGCGCGGAGTCACGAGCGTCCCGACAGCTCGAGGACGGTGCGTGCGGTGGAAAGGTTGGTGACCAGGACGTTCACCATGCCGCTGCGCAGCGCGCCGAGTATCGCGTCGCCCTTGTCTCGCTCGCTGCAGATCGCGACAACGTACTCGATCGCCTCGAGATCCGCCCTCCCGATCGCAACCACGCGGTCCCCGATTCCGTCGACAACGGCGTGGCCATCTACATCGAAGAACGAGCCGAGGATGTCGCCGACCGCGCCGCGTTCGCGCAGCCTGCGCATCTCGGACACCGAGAAGCAGCCCATTCGCACGACGGCGCTGTCATCGCGAGCGTTCCCGATCCCGATCAGGGCGACGTTGGCCGTGCGAGCGCGCTCGAGGACTTCGCGCAGGCCGTCGTGATTGATGAACGCATCGCGCACCTCCGGAGTCTCCGCGTAGGCGGGTGCATACAGCACCTCGGCACTGCCGGCAAACGCCTCGGCGAGGCGGCGGCAGATCTCGTTCGGGTTGACCCCCGTATCCACCAGGGGCGACCCCCCGATGGCACTGACGAACGTAGCTGCGCGGGGTGGCGGAACGCCGATGAAGTCGGGCACAGCGCCGACATTCCTCCCCATGCCCAGCGCAACAACGTCGCCGTCGGTGAGCCGATGCCGCAGCAAGCCTGCGGCCGCCCGGGCAACGGACGCCCGCTGACCCGATTCGTCGGTCTGATCGTTGACCAGAAGAACCTGGTCGAGCCCGAACTCCGAGACCAACGCGGCCTCCACCTGCAGGCCGATGTCGGGGTGCACATGCACCGTGATCTCCACGATCCCGGCGATTCGGGCGCGATCCAGCAACCGTCCGACCTTGGGCCGGGAGAGACGAAGGGAGCGCGCCACCGCTTCCTGGGTCATCCCCTCCAGGTAGTACTGCGATGCGACGCGGGTCAGCAACTCGATGTCGCGATCGACGCCCCGTGCCCGGCTGGTTGCGACCTGCGATGTACCTCCGCGAGTGCTCACTCAGATCACCCGCTCGTTGCCGCCGTCGACAGGAACCTGCGCACCGGTGGTCCTTGCAAAGGCGGGCCCGCACATGGCCACGCACATCTGCGCGACGTCCTGGCTCGTCACCTCCACGCGCATCACGTTATTGGCTCGATATTCGGCGACACTCAGTCCGTACTCGCGGGCACGCGTCGCAACGATTTCCTCTGACCAGAGCGCGGTGTCGAAGACGGCGTTGGGATGGATCACGTTGACCCTGATCCCATCCGCACCCCACTCAAGGGCGGCCACGCGCGCCACCTGGGTGAGCGCTGCCTTGGAGGCCGAGTATGCGGCCGCGCCTGGACCGGGAGCCGGCACGTTTTTCGAGCCGATCACAACAACCCGGCCGCCGCGGGGCGCGAGTCGCACGAGTGGGTGCAGGTGACGTAGGAGCGCAACCGACGCTTCGACATTGACGCTCATGGCCGCACGCCACGATCCCAGATCCAGCGCATCGAGGCGCTGGCTCGGAGGGAAGATGCCGGCATTGAGGACGGCAATGTCGATGCCACCGAACCGATTGACGCCGGACGCTACCGCGAAGGTCACCTGGTCGGGATCGGTCACGTCGCACGGGACGCCGAGCCATGCGGGTCCAGAGGCCACGCCTGCGACGCCCGGGTTGAGATCCAGGCCAACCACAGCGGCGCCATGCTGAAGAAGGAGTTCCGCACAGGCGCGACCGATACCCGAAGCCGCTCCCGTCACCAGAGCGACCTCGCCGGTGAACGGCGGCCGCGTTCCCTTTCCGAGCTTGGCTTGCTCGAGGTCCCAGTACTCGACATCGAAGATGTCCTCAGCCGGCAGCGCTCGGTAGCCACCCAGGTCGGTTGCGTCGAGGATGATTTCGATGGTGTGCCGGTAGATGTCCGCAGCCACGGACGCGTCGGCCGCGGATCGGCCCGTCGAGACCACTCCCATCCGCGTGTCGACGACGACCCGGGGTGCTGCATCAAGCATCTTCAACGGTGCCGCGGATCTGCCGGCGTGTTCCGCGAAGTACCGCTCGTACTCATGCGCATAGGTCGCAACGTCGCGTCCCAGCATCGGCAGCCGCTTGGTGCGGATCACGTGGTCGGGGGTTGCAGGGCCCTGCTGAGAAATCACCGACACGTCCACGCGATTGGCAAACGACACCGCGTTCGGTCCGTCGTCAACCTGAAGAATCATCGGGATTCCGGCCACCTTCGAGATCTCGCACCGAAGTTGGGCAACGTCCTCGGACGAATACGAGCTCGGTACGGGGTCGGATGTTCTGCTCCTACCTCGGACCTGCTTGTCGATGTAGGCCTCGGCGAGCGAGACCATGTCGATCATTCGCTCGTACGACTCGCGAGCCGTTTGAGCCCAGGTGAAGATGCCATGGTTCATCAGCACCATTCCGATCGTCGCAGCGCCATGCAGCCGGGGATACAGATCTGCGCACAGCGCGGCCAGCTTGAATCCTGGCATCACGTACGGGATATGCAGGAGACGATCGCCGTAGATCTGCGCTATCAATTCCGCGCCGTTCACCGAATTCGTGAGCGTGAGGACCGCGTCCGCGTGGGTGTGGTCGACGTACTTGAACGGCACGAGGGCGTGGAGAATCGCCTCGACCGAAGGTGACGGCGCCGCTGGGTCGATGGTGCCGACCCGTAACTCCCGAGCCATGTCTACATCCGAGAGTTCGGTGAGCTCGGCGAGCGCCAGCAGCCGCTCCATCCGAACCGGTGCGAAACCGGCCGGCTCGATGGTGGCCAGGTCCCAGCCACTGCCCTTGACCCAGAGGATGTCCTCCGCCTCACCGAAGATGTTAGTTTCGGTGCGCTTCACCGACGTGTTACCACCGCCGTGGAGCACCAATCTGGGGTCCTGACCCAACAGGCGCGACGTGTACGCGCGGAGATCCAGCTCGGTTTTACACGCGGCTGCTTGCTCGTCGTCCCAGCCACTGGTCACCCGCGACGGCGCGGTGACGGTCATCTCACGTTGCCCCGCGCTCGAGGTCGTCGGCGAGAACTGATGATTCCTGCGCGGCCTGCTCGACGTCGCGGACGGTGATGACACCGTCCTGGCCGGTGCCTGCGAGTGCGGTCAGATCAATGCCGAGCGCGCTCGCCAGGCGTCGCGCGGCCGGTAGTGCCGCAACTCTGCCTGGCACTCGTTCTGGCGATCGACGCTCAGGTCCCGCGCGCGGGGCTAGCGCGGGCTTCGGGATCTCGCTGACCCCGACGGAGATCGCGATGCCGGCAGACCCAGCGCCGCTGCCATCCGGCACCGCTTCGCCCGGAGCGCCGATATATGCCACCGGCGAACCCGCTTGCACCGTGTCTCCAGCATCGCGGAGGACCTTCAGCAGCGTCCCAGCGGCGACCGACTCGACCTCGACCTGTGCCTTGTCTGTCTGAACACTGAAGAGCGACTCGCCCAGCGCGACCGTGTCGCCTTCCTTCTTCAACCATTCGACGATCACCAGCTCGTCCGTCGTCTGACCCACCGATGGCATGTCGATCCGCTGCGCCACAGTTCTAGTCAGCCTTCGCAGCAACGTTGGATTGCGGCCTTGATCCTCGCCGTCGACGGCACCACCGTCTGCTCCATCACCGGGGCGACCGGCAGCGGGACGTCGTGACTGGTAACCCGCCGGATCGGTGCTTCCAGCGAGAAGAGGCACTCCTCAGCGACTCTCGCTGCAAGCTCGGCGCCCCATCCTCCGGTCAGCGTGTCCTCGTGGGCGATCACCAGACGGCCGGTCTTTCTGACGGACGCGAAGATCGTCTCGTCGTCGAACGGGAGCAGCGTCAACGGATCGATCACCTCGCATTCGATACCGTCGTTGGCCAGCTCCTCGGCGGCAGCGAGGGAACGGTAGAAGCTCATGTGCGTGGCCACCACGGTGACCGACGTGCCCTCGCGCTTCACCACCGCCTTACCGATGGGGAAGAAGTACTCCTCCTCGGGCACATGCGCGGTCAGATCCATGCCACCGGCCTGCTCGCGTCCCTTGCTGCCGTAGAGCAGCTTGTGCTCGAAGAAGAGCACGGGATCGTTGTCACGCACCGCGCTCTTCAGCAGACCCTTCGCGTGATATGCGTCGGAAACGCAGACGACCTTCAGGCCGGGCACGTGCACGAAGTAGCTCTCCGGGCACTGACCATGCTGCGCCCCGCGATTTGCCGTGCCGACCGGACAGCGGAGGACCATCGGGACGCTCAACTTCCCGTTCGACATGTACCGCATCTTTGCCGCCTGGTTGACCAGCTCGTCCATGCACTCGAACAGAAAGTCGGCGTACTGGAGGTCCGCAATCGGTCGCATCCCCATCAGCGCGGCGCCGACCGCGGCACCCGCAAGCGCCTTCTCGCTAATCGGGGTGTCGATGATACGGTCATGGCCGAACGCCTCGGTCAGGCCGAGGTAGACGCCGAACGCACCTCCGAATCCTCCGGGAACGCCGATGTCCTCGCCGATGAGAAAGACCTTCTCGTCGTGGCGCATCTCCTCGGCAATCGCTTCTCGCAACGCCTCAGCGATCGTGAGCCGGCGTTCGCCGACGGCCGGCGCTGCTGCTACGGTCACGAGGATGTCTCCCTGCTGATCACGGTCGCGTACGCGTCGGTCAAAGCGTCTTCGGCACGCGGCAGGGGCGACTGTCGCGCGAACTCGATGGCGTCATCCATCGCAGCCTCGACCTGCGCGTCCATCGCATCCAGTACTACCTCTTCCACCGCCGAGGCGAGGTGTTCGCGGAGACGAACGATCGGATCACGCGCCGTCCATTCGGCCTCCTCCTCGCGGCTGCGATAGCCCTTGACGTCACCGCGGCTGTGGCCGGCGAATCGATAGGTCTTGAACTCAAGGAGGACAGGTCCGGCTCCTGCCCGCGCCTCCGCCACCGCGCGTCCCGCTGCCTCGCGCACGGCGAGCACGTCCATCCCGTCGACGATCTCCCCCCGCACTCCGTACGCCGGAGCGCGGCTCGCGACATCGGGAACGAGGCTCACCTGGTGGAACGGGGTGGAGGCGCCGTACAGGTTGTTCTCGCAGGCGAAAACGATCGGGAGGTGTTGGACCGCTGCGAAATTCAGCCCCTCGTGAAATGCACCTTCGTTCTCGCGCCCTCACCAAAGAAGCACACAGCCACCTGGTCGGTCCGCATCAGCTTGAACGCCAGCCCGAGGCCGGTGACCACCGTGTTGCCGCCCCCAACGATGGCGATCGCCGGGAGCATGCCAACCGACGGGTCGCCGAGATGCATCGAACCGCCCTTGCCGCCGCAACAGCCAGTCGCTTTGCCAAAGAGTTCAGCCATCGCCGACCGCAGGTCGACGCCCTTGGCCAGCGCGTGACCGTGTGGTCGATGCGTGGAGGTGATCCAGTCGGTCCGTCGAAGCACGTCGCAGACACCGACCGCGACCGCCTCCTGGCCCTGGGACTGGTGCAGTGTGCCCGGGATCTCGCCCTGCAGGTAGAGGAGATAGACCCGCTCTTCGAAGCGCCGGATGAACTGCATCCGGCGATAGAGGTCGAGCTGGCGGGGCGCGTCGACGTCGGCCGTGAGTTCGGCCGAATCGGGCTCAGCGCTGCCAACGCGTGCTCCGTCGCTCATCGGGCGCTCAGCTCCGCGGCAACCATCACCTGGCGCCCGCTTCCCCCGTACTGCCGTATGAGTGAGCGAACCTTGGTGGTCATCCGCTGCTGGGCGATGCGCATCACGTCGGACTGCTTGTGGGAGCCGAGCAGCTGGTGCACATCTGGGTTCGCGCCGACCGAGCGGACCGAGGATTCGAGGCCATCCCAGAAAACGTGCTTGAGGACGGTGCCGACGTTGAACTTCGCAACCCCGAGCGCGATCGCCGGCGCCACCGCGGCCCGTGGGAAGCTGGTGCCGCCGTGGATGACCAGTGGCACGTCGACGCGCTCGTGGATCGATCGCAGACGCTCCAAATCGATGGATGCTTCCTGGTCCATCATGATGTGGACATTCCCGACGGAAACTGCCAGACAGTCGACGCCAGTCTCCTCGACGAAGCGCGCGGCTTCGTCTGGATCGGTGAGGCTGGCGTGACTGTGATCCACCCCTGACGCGGTGGCTTCCGCCGGACTGCCGAGCTCGCCCTCAACCGCCACGCCAGACTGGTGCGCGGCGCGGCACAGCTCCCGCACCGCGACAATGGCATCCTCGGTCCGCCATGAATGCGTGTCGATCATCACCGCGTTGAAGCCCGCGTCGATGCCACGGAGGGCCTGGTCAAGGGTGTGGGCCTCGTTGAAGATCAGGGCGACGTCCACGGAACTTCGCTCCGCGTAGCTGCGGCCGATGGCACCGAGGATCTCGATGCCGCCGCCGTCAAGCCACGTCCCGTCCACCATCATCGCGCCGAAACCGAGGATCACCGGCGCGGACTCCTCCTCCGCGGCGGTGAGCACCGCCTCGAGCGAGCACGTGTCCCACGCCTCGAAGTACCCGAGGGCGTAACCGTCAGACCGAGCGCTGCCCAGGATTCGCTGCAGCGGGACGAGCGGCATCTACCTGCCGCCGAAGTCGGGCTTTGTCTTCATCGTGCAGGGAGCAGCCTAGAGGCCAGAGTGAGCAAATATCAAGCGCGTGGGCAAATGCTCATCCCCGTGCACCCACCTCATCGCGACGGCGGACGTCGGGTTGTAGACACCCTTCGCGGTGTGCCAGCCCGTCGTCGTCGTTCAGCGGTCACATTCCTCTCACGCGGTTGGTCATAGGAGTAGACCGGCCAGGCGCCGCAGATGTGACCAAATCCCAGCAACGGAGGACACCACGATGACCATAAGTACCACCCTTGCGCAGCCGCGGATGAAGAATCCGGCGTTGGTGATCCCGGAGGCGATGAAGGCGATCCAGGCGCTGATCGCCTCCACCATGCAGGGCGACGCGCGGGCGGCGACGCTCGAGCTCGTTCACCTCCGGGCCAGCCAGATCAACGGCTGCAGCTTCTGCGTCGATTCCGGGTCCAGGCACGCGAAGCAGAACGGCGAATCCGACGAGCGGCTGTTCGCGGTCGCGGCCTGGCGGGAGGCGCCCTATTTCACCGACGCCGAGCGTGCGGCGCTGGCGTTGGCTGAGGCCGTGACCCCGGCTCAGCGATCGCGAGGATCCGGTTCCGGACGCGATCTGGGATGAAGCGGCACGGCACTACGACGAGCGGGCGCTCGCCGCGTTGATCCTGTGGATTGCCACGACCAACGTCTTCAACCGCGTGAATGTAACCACGAGGCAGCCCGCCGGCTCCGCGACCTACTAACCGGCCCTCGTTCTGAGCGGCCTCGAGCACCCCCCGCAGTAATGTGCGATGCGACTGACGACAGGCCGCGCAGGGCCGGTAGGCAGGCACGAAACGTCGACGACTGAGAAGGAGGTTGCGATGCCCAGCATGCCCGAGATCGTTTCAGCCGAGAAGTGGCAAGAGGAGCGCGACGAGTTGCTCGTGGCTGAGAAGGAGGCCACTCGCTCCCTCGACGCAATCGCCGCGCGTCGCCGTCGCCTGCCGATGGACAGGTTCGACAGCGACAGGTACGGGTTCGACACTCCCGACGGCCCGAAGCGCCTGCTCGACCTGTTCGGTCCGCAACAGCAGCTGATCGTCTACCAGTTCATGGACCGAGGCCCCGAAGAGTACTGCCCGGGCTGCACCCACTTGACCAACAACGTGACCGCCCTGCCCAGCCTGGCCGCGAATGGCGTGAGCTGGGCGACGGTGTCCAACATGCCGCTCGCTCAGATTCAGGCTTATGCCGCGCGGATGGGCTGGACCGTGCCATTCGTGTCGTCCCACGGGACGAGCTTCGCCGAAGACTGCGGCGCTGGTGACGGCTTCCTGCTCAGCGTGTTCTTCCGCGACGGTGACCAGGTCTATCGAACATACAGCACCACAAATCGCGGCGTGGATCGGCTTCTCTTCGTCAACAACATGCTCGACCTCGCTCCCTATGGACGCCAGGAGCACTGGGAGGATTCGCCGCCTGGCTGGCCGCAACATCCCACGTATGGGTAGGGAACCCACCCCGCTCGGGGGTTTCTGAGAGACCACGTGCGACCGACACCTTTGGCGTGCGACGCTCCATCCATCGTGGCTCGTCCGGGGACTTCAGGAAGGATGGTCAGCCGCGTCGCCGTTGCGATGGGGCTGGTTATTTCGGTCGCCGCCATGACGGGAACGGTGCAGGCTGCAAATGCGCATGTCTCGCGCCCTGCCGCCATCTTCGTGTTCGACGCCGCCGCGAACGCCGCGAACGCCGTCGCCGAGGTCGTGAGCGGGCCCCTTCCCCGCGAGGATGTGCAGGGCTTTGACTGGACGGTCAGTTGGGCCACCCTTGAGCCAACGTCGACATCGGGCGCCTACCAGTGGAGTGTCCTCGACAACGCCGTGGCCGCCGCTACCGGCGCCGGATTCACGTCGCAGATCACCGTCCTGCCGGGGACCCAGGCGCCGGGGTGGGTGATTGCAGCCTGCCCGCAGGTCACGATCACGCTGTTGCACACCCAGAAGGTGGTCACCATCGCGGTGCCCACCTCGACGTGTTTTCTCAATGACTGGACCACATTTATCGCTGCGCTCGGCACCCACCTCGCGAGCCTCAGCGGCATCACCTCCGTCCAGGCGTCAGGCCTCGGTGATCAGGGTGAGATGACTCTGTCCCCGCCCACCAGCGGCACTTGGGCCGACGTGGGAGTGACCACCTCGTCACTGCTCGCCGGCTGGAAACAGGTGCTGACCACGTGGCGCTCATCCGTGCCGGTGTCCATCCCTTCGGCTCTGGCGTTCGAGGAGCCGCTCGGCATCGGGGTTTCCAACGTCCTCGGGACACTGATCCCCTGGGTGCACTCGCACTTCGGATCACACGTCTGGATACAGCAGAATGCGCTTCGCGCGACCACCTCGGAGACCAGCGGGTACTGGCCGATCGTCAGGAACGCAAGCAGCTGGACCGATACCGGGTGGCAGATGTTCGGGTACGGGACCGAGAACGGCGATCTGGAGACCGCGTTCAACATCGGCTTCGCCAGCCACGCACGTTACTTCCAGATCTATCTCGCTGACATCCTCGACAGCAGGAAAACCGCAGCGCTGGAGTACCTCGCCTCCCACGTCTGATGTATCACTGAACGCATCGTGAGACTGGTCAACACCATCGTCCGGTATGAGTCGTCGGCGCGCCCATGGCGCCGGCTGCTGGAGATCGCAGCCGACCACTTCGCTGACACACTGGCTGACCTCACGTTCCTGCATGCGCAAGGGGTGAAGCTCGAACTTCATGTCAGCGAGGACCGAGCCTCGTACTTTGTGAAACTGGTGGGGCCCGCCGTGCACGCGGTCGAGACGGATCGGAAGGCGCAGGGACGATCACCGCTGAGTCAACCGCTCGCCGCTCTGGCCGCGGACAGTCAGGAGCACGAAGCAGCTGATGGCAGAAAACTGGCTCGTGACGTGGCGATTGGGGCACTCACGTTCCGAGATGCGCGATCCCGCTGTGAGGGGTTCGGGTTGGAAGGCTTTGACGCGGAACTAGCCCGATATCGGGCGGAGATTTCGCAGTCCAAAGCCGCGGCGAAAAGGCGGCCGAGCTAGCCGATATTCGCAGCAGTGGGGCCCCTGCCAATCGAGCAAATGCACATTCCAGTCACCCCGACGCGATTGGCTCGATTGGCTGGGGAGAGAGGATTCGAACCTCTGATTGGCTGATCCAGAATTACTCGTTCCTGGTTGCACCTCCTGAACTCGAATCACGGGCTGGAACATCGCCATCGCACGAGAGACTTTCCCTTGCGCTGCAACGACTGAGCCATTTTTGCATCGACTATCCCGGTGCGCCGAAGCGCCGCAAAATCGCACGAAAAGTAGACGTGATAATACAAATTTAGTCGTTGCTCCGTGGGGCACATGTTGTGGGTGCACGTGGCGATTCATGCCCTGCGCAAGGCGATCGCAGTGGTGTCCGCGACGCGACAGCGTGCCATCCCACCGTGCGCTGCGCGTCCGCGGCCTCGCCGCGTCAGCATGCGAATGCGCGCACCGTTGCACGTACTCAATGTCCTTCACATCGCCGTCCAGCTTCGCCGCGTCACGTCGACTTGTGCGGGCCTGTGTTGGGCGCGTGTACGGCGGGTCGTGCCCACGCTGAGATCGTCTCGCGCCCGGTACCTGTTCGTCGGAACGCGAGCGGACAACGGGTTCGCGGGCATCGTTGGGCGCGACGGTGACCTGGTCTGACCATTCGCGTGCATCGTTGGGCGCGACGGGACCGCTGGTCGAGGGTCGACCACGACCCAGCGGATCGACTGAGCGCGTCGATCGCCTCGCCTACCAGTGGCACGGTCGAGGCGGCAGGCGCTTCGTTACGAGGAACTCGGGGTTTTCGGTTTCAACAGCGCCTCGTCAGTACCGGCTGCCGCGCGTTCATCGGTGATGCGATGTCGCGTGTCCTCCTCGTCGATGGGGCGCGTCGCAGCCGTGCGGGGTCGACCCGGAGGACGGCGCCCGCGCATGAAGCTTTCCAGGTCCTCTGGGTAGACGCCCCAAACCGGTCCCACCTTGATACCAAAGAGTCGCTGGCTGGCGAGCAACCTGCGCACGTAGGCGGGCGACGCGTGGAGTTGAGCCGCAGCCTCGACAACAGAAAGTGGATGGGACCCTACGATCGCCTCATCATACTAGCGCGCCGCCGCAACAATTATCGGGACAACCTGCTACGTTGTGAGGGTCCCAGGACCGAGGCGAGAGCCGTCAAGGCGCCGGTCAGGGCGACCTTTCTCAGGGGTTGTCAGCCAGTTCCTCCACGTTTCTTCTTGGCCCTCCAAACGCGCACTCCGTTGGAGGAGCACCCACATGGCTGTTGCAACCCGCCCCACCGAGAAAACTCGG